>Ga0208242_100261_pt1 | contig 53818 bp, 52 predicted proteins | sample SubbioAug_CSW13A_FD_184825 | JGI IMG/M metagenome (GOLD analysis project Ga0208242, IMG submission 184825) | Serpentinite rock and fluid subsurface biosphere microbial communities from McLaughlin Reserve, California, USA - CR12Aug_CSW13A (SPAdes) | ecosystem: Environmental > Terrestrial > Deep...
TGTCGCCAAGAGGTATGTGGATTATTCACGGCCGCAATACACATAAAAGGGTAGTTCTGCTTTGCACTACGCATCTACTTCCATAATTTTATACTTATGTGTAAATCATCCATACGGCTTATTTGAATAAAAGCGAAATGCTGTGATTTATTGAGTATTCGGAAGAAAATCTACAATTATAGAGGGAGGAGACTCGCTTACGATTTTCCGAGAAAGTACGGCAAAGAAAGGAGGGGTAAACCGGGATAATTATGGTTTTAATCATTTAAAACGTCCGATAATACATATTATGTGAACTAATTGAAAATAACCCGATGTACATCAGCCCTTTAATTTAAAGGTCGATTAGTACAAAACTATCTGCTTTCTTCTGTGTTGCACATTTAACTAAACCTGCTAAACCTAAATTATTCTGCATAAGTTTACGCGCTGATGTCAATATATCAAAAAATCTCTGGTCTGACAAACCAAATTATCGCTACAGGCACCCGCAAGATATCCACCATAAGATACCAAGTTATCGGCTAAATCGCTTTTACTGTTATAATGCCAGCCCTCCCTGCTCGATATGTTATGTTAACTATCGTTGATAGACGACAACTCATGATGTATTTAAATCTGCAAAGCTACGCCTTTGGTAATTCCCCGATCACATCCATTTGTTTGGGTACTGCCGCCACCACGATGTAGCAGCCATTTTGCGCACTTTATATAGAGTTTGATTACATTCGGAATATCATGTTGTGACTACACCCTTGCTAGGGCCACCAACCGATTGGCAGAATGGTCATAAGGAGAACCATTCAGGCTGCCGTAAATGTCGACGGCCTTATAACCACTGTTCTCAAGGAGCGTCACAAGCTCCACAGCTGAATAGAGTCGGTGCGATACAAGCACCTCTTGTCGTTCACTTCCTTTTAGCAAAGTCCAGCGGGAGTCTATCCATCCCCAGTTGCGACTTAACTTGCGTTCTTCCAAAATGATGGTATTATCAATCCTGTTCCAATCTCTCTCCTTGAATATGCGAGCCAGGATCTCTTTGCTCATCAGGTCAAGCAAAAAGGTCCCGCCCGGCTTCAGCGACTGACAAACATTTGAGGCGACTTTGTAGTCATCTTTCTGGTCCTCAAAGTAGCCGAAAGAAGTAAACATGTTAATCACAGCATCAAAACTTTTTTCCCGGCGGAAATGCACAGGGTGTATGCTGCTGAACTGGCTTATCCAAAAACTTTTCAATCCCTTCAGGCGACTGAAACTGCCGTCCTGATTGGGTGAAAAATCAAACACGCCAACAACTGCATATAGTAATCCTTCCTCTCTCCAATCTTCTATACCGGAGGGTGTCTATTCTCGTCAATTCAGACCGGCGTTCCTGTGCCATCCGGCCAAGCATTCCCGAAATATCCGGACAACCGTTCCTGCGGTATCGGCCAGCGTTCTTATCTTATCCGGCCAAAGGCCGGCACCTCATGCATGGAGTGTAACATAGATTATTAGGTTTTACCATCACCTCCGTCATTTGGGGGATTGTGTGGTCTCAAGCTGGGGCCTTTTAGCTCTATTCTGTGAGCGTTATTGACCAGTCTATCCAGTACGGCATCAGCAATAGTGGTATCTTCAAAAACGCTATGCCAATTTGCCACCGGGAGTTGAGCAGAAATGGCGATGGATTTTTTGCCATGACGATCGTCAACCACTTCCAGAAGATCACGGCAGGCGCCAGGATCAAGAGGTGCCATGCCGAAGTCATCCAAGATGAGTAAATCCGGTTTTTTCAGATCATTGAGTAACCGATTGTAGGAACCATCGCCCCTGCCAATCGCTAAGTCAGTTAAAAGTCGGTTTACCCTGTAGGAGCGGACCTTAAAGTTTTTTCTGCAGGCAGCATTGCCAAAAGCACTGACGAGGTAAGTCTTGCCGGTGCCGGTAGCCCCGGTGACGATGAAATTTCTGCCCTCTTTAATCCAGGCACAATCTGCGAACCGGGCGACAGCTGCTTTATCCAGATTCCTCTTAGATAGTTATAAGCACAGGTAGCGCCGCTTCCAAAAGGCAGAGCCCTGTCAATGAGAATGTTTCTCCTGGTTTAATGACCACCCTGTTTAGCTTATCGGTAGCAATTTTAAGATTATTGATTTTGTTGTATTGCATCCACATATCCACATTTTTCAATTTCCTTATCAAAGGAGTTTTATGTAAAAAAACAACTTCTTTTAAATTACTGTCAATACGGGTCTTGGTTCACTTTTTATCGCCAAAATACCATTTCAGGTACCTTTTTAACCGGTAGTAACAACTGCCTAAAAGCAACCGGTATCTGGTTCTTACAAGCGGCTTTTTCATTTAATACCACACTCCCTAAAGAGCCCTTAAACCTTGCCGTTTTGATTTTTCTTTGACATAAATAGCTGCACTTATAAAAATGGATAAGGCCAATGAAGCTATTAGCCTGTTATATTTTGGCATCTCGTCAATTTCTATCAACTACCTTACCGGTATACTTTGATAAATTGATTCAAACTGTTAATAATCAAACGGTGCTGTTTATACCCGCCGACTGGATCTTTCTCATAGCTCTATCCACAAATTGCGTCATACAGCAGAAAAATAACCATGCATTCAAGTCACTTCTTCTAAGATCCCGCTAGCCTAATTATCACTTGATAAAACATGAACAACTTAAGATCGAGTAATACGGCCTTTATCAGTATTCCGGGAGCGGCCAGTGCCAGCTGAAGATATTAAAACAGCTGTCATTAAACCATGCCGTGTACAGGCCGGTATCACAGTAGTTTTTAATAACAAAATGGTCGGGAGGAAGCACAAAACTTGCAGCTGCCCGTTTCCCCTCCTGATAGACAGCCAGATGCTGCGATAGTCCGTCGCCATCTGTATAACCTGTGTAACAGAGCAATGAGCCGCCGGGGCCGGCATAAATCAGTGAAGGTACAGGCAGAAAGATATTTCTGATCAAGGTAAAAGAGCTGTTTTCCAGGGAAAACTCCCGGCTGACAAAGAAATCGCCATAAGGCATGGAAGGGGTGAAGACACGCCCGTTGTCTGAAAATATCAGGCTGTAAGCCTCCGTATCCATGCGTTGCAGTGAGCTGTCACTGTCATACATAAGTACCACATTGCTTGGGGGAAGCGCGTAATCCGTGCTGTAATAAAAATATACAAAAGTCTGGCCTGAAGGTGACATGGCGGCTTCGGAACCGCCGTATAATATCTGGTCGCGCCTGATCTCCAGGCGTATCAAAGCTTCACTGACAGGATCTCTTTCCTGGAGGTGTGTACCGTCAGTACTGTATGACCTCAACTTGTCACCATACGTGATAATAGTACCATCAGCCAGAAAACCGATCGGACTGCCGGTTAGCCTGAACATGGGCAGTCCCTGCGCATCAAAATATGTCGTCTCTCCCATGGATAGTTCAATGGCATAAACCGGTCCCGGACCAACCATAATGGCGCCGTACCAGTCAAGGGGGTGACGCGGTGTATTCGGATCCGGAATCGCCAAAACCCACTTGAGTTCCGGACTGACCTCTGTCAATGCAGTATCAAGAAAACTGATGTCATCTCCGGTGGCCACCACAACCCCATTGTAAGGAGCAGGCAATAGTGGAGTATAGCCGTTATCATTGGCTGCCGGCGGCTTTGCTGGAAGCGGCGTATTTCTGGCGGAACATCCCAATGTGCCCGTCAGTAAGATGATTAAAGCAATCAAAAGAGCTGTTTTACGCATCCAAAACCCCTCTTTTAGTTTGTTGGGAATATATAAATCCGAACCATCCGAACTTATAACAGGCGCTTGTGTCACAGAACTTCTACTCAAAAACTACATTTAATTAAGTTTCCTACGAATCTTTAATAAATGGCACAATGCCAACAACAGAATCTAGATTTAATTCCCATACACATGAGGATATCTTATCCTGACTTTTTAGCAAGGTCGGGATATCTTTGTACAGTTGATGAGTTTCGATCTGATATGATATTTTTTCTCCTATTGTGGTGAGCGACCGTCTCCGATTAAATCTCCGTACCAGCAAATTCCGTCGGCTAAGTCGGAGGGATTGCTCCCTCCTTCTCGCCTAAGAACTGTACGTGTCCCTTTCAAGACATACAGCTCAAGCTCTCATTTATCCGTCTGTCTTTATGATATTTCCGCAAGACATTCGGCACGGAATATCCGCTGTCGCAATCTTTCTACATACCTATTAACGTGAAACTAATCAATTAGTTTCCACTGGGTATCGCGAGATAATGAGGACTTCATATAATTTGAAGTTTTTCGCATCTGTTACCTCACTTTTGAAAGCTTGCTTTTCGTTTTATACCGTGTTGATTGCCGGTTGGAAGTCAGCACCCTTTCGGGTATGTTATCTAACACTATTCGCCCAGTTATTTCTTGTTCCTGTGGGTTTGCACCCTGGCGACCTTTGCTTTCTCCAACGCTCCTTTATCCTCTGGAGATTGTATCTTCCTTGCGGTCGACCTACCAAAAATGGACTCCATAGGACTTACCAAGTTCAGCTTCTGTTAGATACGGATGGGTTAGGTTCATTCAATACACCGGCAGATATGTAGGTAGTAACATACGCACATCGGAAGTTGCGTTTTCTAATCTGCAATACAATGGCAAATATATCCCTACCATTGCTGCTAATTTGGTGTTTTATCAATAAATTGCAGTTCGTATTCCAGGTCTTGGTTAGTTGGTTTATAAAATATCCATACTTTCAAATCTTTATCATTCAATGTAATAAGTTCCGCTTCACGCTTTCCTAATTTAACAGAAGTGACGTTCATTGTTGTTAAACCATAATATTCGCCGCCTTTAGCACTTCCTACTGTTTGAGAACCATCTGCATTTCTGACATCTATACTTAGACCAAACATTTTGACAAAACTCCAACCGTTATTTGCTCTTTCAAATTCAGATACCACAAAAATGTCTTTGGGACTATCTACTTGTGAATAAAAAAATATATAAGCATAGTCATCCGATTCTAATATTCTGGCTTACCCAGGTATTCATCCAATAAATTAGAATGCTCATTTACAGTCATATTCCTTGTATAAAAGACAATCTTATTAAATGATTCTCGGGGTAGGTTTGGATTTTCTTGCCTGGTTTCATTTGAATAAAGTTGGCTGTGTAGATATTCAAGGTGTTCTCTGATGCCTAGCAAATAAACTTTTTCACTCTCACTTAGTTGGCTTTCCAGCCCAAACGGGGCAATATGGTTTCCCCTATGTACTGTTCCAAGTATGATTGTGTCAGCGGCTATGCTGAATAGATTGCTTTCAAAATTATAATGAACTCCGTCTACAAATTTTGCAGCGATGCTTGCATAAGAGTTAAATCTATTTAGGGAGCGTGCCAACCCCTGAAGCGCGAGAGTCATTTGTTCCCCACTTCGCTTTTCATCGAGTATATAATCTAAATTTCTTAGTGTACTATTAACTGCAAAATAATAGTTGTTTACAAAAGTCCGGTACTGATTTTGTTGTTTTCTTACCTGCTGAAGATTAAAAAACAGGCTTATTATAAGCGACAGGACCAGAATGCTAATAGTAGTTTAATTAATCGTATTCAAGGATTGTCTATCTGGGGAAATCATTTTTAGTCTCATCTACTCACCTCTATTTTACATTGTTACTATATTATGGATCAGAGTAGTCATACTTTTTCGCCAGGGCCACTAACCGTTCTGCGTTATGGTCGTAGGAACATCCGTCGAGTTCGCCGTAATTGTTAACATATATCGACTATCACTGTATCTTTTCAGCTATTGAATCGAAGATAACTTGAAGGCAGTCCGACTGAAACAGGTAATGGTCTATAATAAACCAACCATCATGTGGAGCAACATATGAAATCAGGAATTGCCCGTTTTCACCGAAGGACAGTTTATAGATATGAACCCATTGCTTATCTTCAGCATTAATACTGATGGCAAGGCCGGGAGACCAGCCTTCATCGCCAAAAACAAATGGCCTAATTGAATCAAAGCCTTCGTTGAACGCCTTTTTAACGGCAGCAATATCGTCGCTCTTTAGCTCAAGTAAGACCTTATCTCCTATTTCATTAAAGACAGCAGCAAATTCAACATCTTTTAACTGGTATGGTTTTTTTACTACAAATTCTTGGCCGGATACGTTAAAGACAAGAAAAGAATTATCTGCGACATATTGTAAAATATATATATACTGTCCGGTTGATGTGTAAACGGCTTCTACCCCGTGTGCAGAATCACCGGTTTCATTGCTGTTGAACATTTCTCCCGTTTCGATACTCTGCGCTTTCCAGTGTAAGTCAACATCCTGAAAAACCAGGTAATCGCCGGCCAACTCCAGGGTAAAGTCAATGATTGTTGGGATAATTCCCTGCGGTATGATGCCGGAGGCGGCGTCATAGTCCGTGGAATACGACTGCAGTATCTTTACTCCAAGCGGTGGGAAATTCTTGTCTATCACGAGCAGATCTGAGTACTGCATTTTGTCAGTCTGGCTGACTAAACTCCGGTAACCCACAAGATAACTCATGGCGGACGCATTAAAGTACTTGAAACCAAGCGAATAGCCCAACATTTCTTCTGGAAAAAACATATCAACCTCAGACAGCACCTTTTTTCTCTCATTGATGTTTATGCGCTTTGCAGCAAGTTCGGCTTTCGTGCTCATCCGGCTGTGGTATAACAGCAGTTCAGCTTCACTTCCTACCAGAGACAACAGGATTCCGCTGTCAAAACCATACGCTTCCGCTATCTCAAGCAGTTCATTCATTATAAATGATCCCTGACTGAACAAAGTCAAGGGTTTATCGCCAACCGGCTCTTCAAATGCGCTTTCGGCTTTCAGCTCCGTATATTTTGCCAGCAAAAAGTCCCTTAACTTTTCTGACACCGTAACTGATGTAACTTCATGCCTGCCGGGACTGCCGGGGAATACCCTCTTGAGAAACACGCTGTCCTCGCGCAGCAGTAACTCATTGCTTCTTAATTCAAGCAATACTCCTTCATTTGACAGCCTTCTCACTATGATCATCAACTCATTATTCTCTGCTGAAGGAGATGGCTGCAGCCTGGCCAGGTCGTCGTCTCCGGCCAGGTAATCATGTATTTTCCCTTTGCTAAACTCCTTTAAAATAAAGTCAATCTCTCGTTTATTCTGCGACTTTTTATAAAGCCAGCCGACGTTTGCCCTTGAATAATACTCGACCTGCATCGGGTGCCTGTAATTCTCCGTTGGCAGTGGCAAAACATCGTTAAGTATAAATAATCCCGGAAAAAAAGTATAAACACTGTTATGGAAAACCACCAAAACTGATAAGGCTATTAATAGAACGATTCCAGGCAACACAAGTTTTTTGTCCATGCTTCTTTGTATCACATACTCGGCCTCCTCAACAAAACCCACCGGTCTGAGAAAAAAACGTATTTCTTCGTATTGAGGAAAAGTGGGTTAGTTATGCGCTTTTTTTAACTTTTACCAAGTATGGCTCTCGCGTCATTTGCATCTGCGTCTGCAACCTGTAGTTGTACCGGTCCCACTAACAGATTATAGCCAGCTCCAAGGCTGCCGTATCCGAACAGGTTTTGAATTTTCTCTCCTTTAGCGAAGCAATAGATTCCTTCTGCCTCCAAAAGAGATTTGGCAATCATGAGCTCGCCCATATCACGGGTTACCAGCACCGTTACCAGTTCTACATATTCCGGGTTAGAATTGGTTTCAGTCTTCGGTACCTTTTCAATCAAAGACACATTGCAATCAGGGCATTCTTTGACACGGGGAATAAATTCATCACCACATTTGGGGCAAAACATCGTTTCTCTCCTTTGCTTTTATGATACTTTATTTATGTTATTACGGGATAATGTGCTCGTTTTTTTGAGCCTCAAGCATATTTAGTTTAAAAATAAGGATAATGTGAAGGTCATGTATATGTAACATGCTTTAACTATTTCACTCTAGTGACTTCAAAAACTTCCACTTGTCCGTTCCAATTTACTACTACTGTTGCCGATGAAGACATATGCTCCAGTTGATCATCCGGAATTATTAGGGCAGACCGGGTTCAACCGACACAGGAGGTGCTTCCTCGGGAGTGACCTCCATGTTTGCCGGTATCACCGATTCAATCGGCGGGGGCTCCGCCGATTTATTATGCGTCGAGCAGGAAACAGCGAGCAGCGAGAGTACCAGGGCAAGCACAATTAGCCTCTGCAGTTTAACCACCCACCTTGGCAAAGTTAAAGCAACTTAAAGCAATCTTGTAGTTATCACAATATCTAAAACAATCTTTGTCACTATCGCCATTTTGCCAGTGAGCCTTCACACAGTTCAAGCCGTTCATCCGTCTCCGCATTCCACAGTCGGATAAAACCGTCGTGGCCATACAGTACATATTTCATGTCAGGCGTGACTTCATGGGCTCTTCGCGCCATATCCTCCGGGACGGGAAGGCTGTACAATTGTTCTGTTTCTTGCATCGTACCGTCGGAGAGGTTAATTTTTATATATTTACTTGTGTTTTCGCCAAAATGAATTTTTCTTACAACTACAGAGTCCTTATCTACCCACCTGTAAGGAGAAACCCAAAATTCGGTAGTCCCTTGAAAAACTATTTGTAGATCTAAGTTGCCCTCTAAATCTATTACAGCGGCAGACGACGATTCCCCTTCGCCGGCAGGGGTTGGCGGGTCAACTAATTCTTCAATACCAACGAGCAATCTATTCCCATCCGGTGACCAGCGGTATCCCCCAATTGGCATCTTAACCGGTGTCAGAGTATCAGTCAGCACATCATATATTTCAATACTTCTCCAGATGTATGTGCCGCGGTCAAGCACCAGATACCTTCCATTGGGTGACCATTCTACTATGCCGATGATAGCATTGTCACCAACGATTTTATAATCTCCTGTTTTAAAATTATAAAGGATGAATTTTACATCCCCGGGTTTAATGTACGCGACGAATGCAATTAACTGGGCGTCCATGTGCACATCGTAATTTTCAACCATAAAATTACCTGCAATAATGGTTTCATCGATGTCGCCTGTGATATTCCTCTGCCTCAGTTTTCCCTCTTTGTCAACATAGAAGAATTTATTCGGACTGTCTGCCGGCACTCCTGTTTCGGTAATTTCAATTTTGACCTCAGCCGGTTTCTCTGTCTCGGAGACTTTCTCATCACCTGTTGGAGGATTGAAGTTATCGCCGGGGCTGCTGCCAGTGTTATTATCCTGGTATTCTGCAGGAGGCTCCTCACTGGCTAATACAGGGTTGTCTAAGTGGCCGGGCGCTACACTTTGATTTTCTGTTTTGCAACCTGCAAGCAAAAACAGGATAAGGAAAAGTATAAGACACGCTTTTAAACGCAAATTTCTCATGTTTCACCTTCCTCTTGATAAAAGCTTGTAGGCAGCTTAAATATACTATCCCCCTGCCTCTTAGCCAAACCATAGTGAAATACCTAACTTGGCAATCGCGGATACTTTCACTAACGCTCTTATTGATATCATATAATAAGACGTAAGTTAAATTGTAAAAGTTTTGTTAATTTTTAGTTAAATATGATCCACACATTTCAAGAGTCGCACTGGCTACTTGGGGGAAATTATGAAATATGGATTAGTGGTAGTTCAGGCATCACTACCTTGAGTCGTCCAAACCTGCTATTATACGCTCCCAAATCTTGACATCCTCTTTTATTTGATATATACTAAGATATATATCTTGAAAGGAGAATTATTGTGGATAAAGCAAAAATCTTCGAAAACGGCCGTAGTCAAGCGGTACGTTTGCCTAAAGAATATAGATTTGATGATTCTGAAGTATACGTAAAAAAACTTGATGATATCGTATTGTTAATTCCTAAAGATAGTGTTTGGAAAACCTTTGAAACAAGTGCAAAATACTTTTCTGATGATTTTCTAACTGACAGAAACCAACCGGAAATAGAAAAGCGAGATGAAATATAATGCAGTTTATGCTTGATACGAACATATGTATTTATATTATCAAGAAAAGTCCTCTTAAAGTTTTTGAAACCTTAAAGAAACTGAAAATAGGGGATGTGTGTATTTCATCCATTACTCTGGCAGAGCTTGAATATGGTGCAGAAAAAAGCCAATATAAAGAAAGAAATAAAATGGCTTTAGCTAGATTTCTGACTCCTATAGATATTTTACCCTTTACTGACAAATCTGCTATCAAATCTGGTCAAATTCGAGCAACTCTGGAGAGAAAAGGTCAGGCTATTGGTGCATATGATCTTCTAATCGGAGCTCATGCACTTTCAGAGAATTTAACCCTAGCAACAAATAATATGAAAGAATTTAGTAGAATCCCTGGCTTATCTGTTGTGAATTGGGTTGAGTAATATGGTGCAGCACCTTATTTCTTCCCCATTAAAACGGTCGCAGTAAAAAATTGCCTCGATATGGTGTTCCTGGGCAATATCTACGAATTGTTGTTATTTTTCCGTTACATTTAACCATTTCCAGAACATGAACCGAGACAGGTCAAGCCTGTACTGTTTGTCGCCGAGGGATTTGCTGACGTACAGTTCCAGACCCTCCAGGTCCAGTTTTCTATAACCGGAGGTGGTTTTTGGTTTGCCTGCGCCTACGGCGGGCTGCACAATCCCGCATCACCCGCCACCGCTTTGCAGTTGGTAAAGGGTAAACTGTTTTGACTTGGCCAGCATGAACTCACGGGCCGGGGCTGTTACTTCCACAACGGGCACCGTGCTCACCTCCGTTTCTTCACATCGAGATTGCCGCGTCTGGATACCGATTGTAGCAGCAGTTGACCCGCCCTCTCCTGGTCTACAAATAAGTTACCGCATCCATCAGCACGATTCTCCTCTTACCTTGCTCAGGTAGGTTAGATTCTGATTGTCCCTGTTAATTTCTCCAGCCTGCCATTGCTAAGTTTGTAGATTACAGTGCGAGGGAGGCCAGGGCGGGGTTGCTGGTCGCGGACAGCTGCTTTTGTGAGCTTAAGTAAATTAAATGTCTATGATAGCGGGATCTTTGTTTAATGGGGTGATCTTCCATTCCTGCGCTTCAACATCGAATTCGGACATTTTGTCGATGGACATTTTGAGGTATTTCCCATGGCCAGTTACAGCGATGTCACCGTTGGGAAGGATTATTTTGCCAGTACCTTCAAATAATCGTCTTGAATCTTTGGTTATCATACCGGTAACTTTTAATTCTTGATCAAGTGGAATTGGCTTTCTAAATTTTAAGTTCAATTCGACTGTGACACCAATCAGGTTTTCATCTTTAGTCATAATCGCCCGTCCGATGGTTTCATCCAGTATCGTGCCCGCTATTCCGCCGTGCAACCTACCGGGGTAACTCTGATGCTCCTGCAGTGGTTGAAATATGGCAACGACTTCGTTATTCTCCAATTCATAAAACGACGCTTTAAGACCAAATTCATTTTTCAGTCCGCAAACAAAGCATTTCTTACTGTTTTGCTGCTTTTTTCTGACTATGTATTCCATTTTTCCCTCCAACTATTTAATGGCAGGACGTTCAAAAACAGCTTGCTGCGAAAGCAAACGCTCACAAAGTATATTTTCCGGCTTATTCAGGCAGCAAAAAGAGAACGGTAAAAAAATGGCATATGCTCCCGGCTAACACAAAAAGGTGCCATACGGCATGATTATATTTAATTCTTTGCAGACCGTAAAAGATTGTCCCTACAGTATATAATATTCCACCTATTAGCAGTAATTTTAAACCAGCCTCGCTCATACCCGCTATTAAAGGTTTAATGACAATTATAATTAACCAACCCATGCCAATATACATAAGTGTAGATAAAACAATGAATTTTTTTATAAAAATTATTTTAAAAATTATTCCTACAAAAGCTATCCCCCAGATAATGCCAAAAATAGTCCAACCCAAAGTACCTCTTAATGTTATTAGAGTCAGCGGTGTATAAGTACCTGCGATAAGCAAATAAACACATGAGTGATCTATTATTTTAAAAATGTTCTTTACTTTACCCTTTGGGAAACTGTGGTAGAGGGTAGATGCCAGGTACAGAATAACTAAGGTTGAACCGTAAATACTGAAAGAAACTATGTGCCACACGTCACCGGAAATGTTTGCAAATACAACTAAAACGACCAGAGCTGCAACAGCTAACCCCACACCAATACCATGCAAAATAGCATTTGTAATTTCTTCACTTTTTGTTAGCTCCCTGATTTTAACCATTTCATTCTCCTTGCTTTCCCCAACTTATATATTTAACGATTTATCACAAATCTGATGGGATAGAAAGCTCCCAGCGTTCTTCTACCAGATCATTGCCCCTGTGTAATCTATTTAACCAGGTTTAATATCTCTTTAAACTCCTCTCCCCCGGCAATTCCCAGAAGTTCAAAAAGTACCGTTTCAGTAGAGGTTATATACGCTCCTCCCTCTTTCATCTTTTCTATCCCAATCTTTTTATTTGCAGATGTTCTCGAGGAAACAGCATCGCCTACAATATGAACTTCGAAGCCGCTTCGCAGTAAACCCATAACAGTCTGATAAACACAGATGTGGGTCTCCATACCTGTTATCAAAAGCCGGCGGCGCTGAAGCGATTCAATTGCCTGTAAAATATTTTCGTTCAGGCAGCCATTAAATGTAATTTTACCAATAGGCTGGTTTCCGTCTAAAAGCTCCGCTACCTCCGGTATGGTCGGTCCGAGCCCTTGGGGGTATTGTTCAATCCAGACGATTGGTATATCAAGGATTTTTGCGCCTTTGATCATTATTTGCACGTTTTTAAAAAAAGCTTCTTTTTCATGCATCATGTGTGCCAGGTTGCCCTGAATATCAATGACTATTAAAGCCGAATTTTCCGGGGATAGCATTTTCATCTCCGCCTCATTTCAATTTCTGTCCTGTTAGCCTTTGGGAGACTTTGACCGATGCTCAAAGCAGCAGAATGACCTTATTTGGTAATAAAAAACATTCACTAATTCTATAAATTCCCAATCATAAATGGGTTTATGAAGCGAACCCCCTCAACTATTTGCTCATGTGAAAAATCTTCACTCAATATCAGGCCCGCCTGATTAAGGCGGGCAGTTGCCCAAACCAGTGCATCCCAGCAGGAAAAGCAATGAACCCTAACACCTCTGATGGCTTCTAAGACTATCATCTCTGATATCTGCAGCACAGGCCAGATCTGACAAAAATTTACCACCCTCTCTTCCGCCTGTTCCACAGTAAGACGATCAGGGATTTTTCTTGTAACGGTAACAAAAAACTCTGAAATAATCTGTGTGCTGATTAGTCCGCTACCGGAGGTAACCAGGCTGTCAAGTAATGTGAGCGCTGTTTGTTGTTTTACAGGGTCAGAATGGTCGTACGCATAAACGAGTACATTTGTATCTATAAGAGTTTTATCTGTCATACAGGTCATCCCGTTTCCATTCACGTTGATTACTGGAATTCTGCTTTTTAGTCATTCTGTCCTTAATAAACTGAACTTCTTCCTGCCATTTCCCGGCAGAGCGCTTGGGGTATCCAATTTTATATATTTGACTATCGAGAGCCTCCCTGACAAGCTCAGCTTCAGTTACACCCAACTCGGCCGCCTTTTTTTTCAAAAGGTTCTCCTGAGACTTGGTGATATAGACCTGCTTGCGTACAAGATCGCTCAATTAAATCACCCCAGTTACTGTTATACATCATATTATACATCATCACATCTGCAATGGCAATATATGTATAAAAGGAATGTAACAGAATGATTATAACGGTACCAATCCCCCAAAAAGTTCTATATATTTCGCCCAGCTTAATTATAGATTTAACGATTTCTCTACCGCTTTTATAGCATGTATATATGTTGTATCAAATAAAGGTACTTTCGAGTCTTCCTTTTTCACCAACAGCGGAATTTCTGTGCATCCAAGTATTATTCCGTCTGCACCCATTAAAACCAATTCCTCAATAATCATTTTGTATGCTGACTTAGATTCTTGTTTAAGCGTACCGAGACATAGCTCTTTAAAAATGATCTCATGTACTGTTTCTCTGTTTTTTTCACTGGGTACAATAACTTGTATTCCTTTTTCTTCAAGCCTTATTTTATAAAAATCCTGCTCCATTGTGGGACGTGTTCCGAGCAACCCAACTTTCTTTATTTCAGCTTTAATTATTTCATCTGCTGTAGCGTCGGCAATATGTAATAATTCAACAGTTATTTCTTCTTGAATTTGCTTGGCAAGTTTATGCATTGTGTTTGTACACAAGATTATAAAATATGCTCCTGCTGTTTCCAATGTTTTAGCTGCCTTTACTAAAATCTCTGCTATAGAGTCCCATTGATTATTTCTCATATAGAATTCAATCTTGTCAAAGTCTACGCTATATAATAAACACTCAGCAGAGTGTAAACCTCCCAATCTTAGTTTCACTTCTTCGTTAATCAATCTGTAGTATTCAAGGCTTGACTCCCAACTCATACCTCCGATTAACCCAATTCTCTTCATACAGGCTTCCTCCAATTCGTATTCCTCCGCCAAGCGTACGAACAAACTACAAAGCCGCACCAATCCACTCAGGCTGGATTCGCGCTGTCACGCTGCATCCTGGCCGATATGGGTTAGAGACGATATGCTGCTGGATGCCTTAAGACTGTCTTCAGATTGTCTGGTGCTGTTTTTCTTGGATCGGAGAGGTATATCTCATGATGCTTCCTTTCACTGCCGGTCTCGTCTATGAGGTTATTATCAGCCATGAACGCACGCATAAGTGACACTGATTCAGGCTCAGTGGCATAAGGTCCTATGTGCATGATTTGAACACATAATCCTTCTGTTATAGTTTCAAATCTTGCCCTTGAGCTATCTACGTCCGGCTTTTTACGGCGGCACTCATCACAAGCCCAAGAATAAACTTCCGGCGTTACAAATTCAGGCTGACGTATCATAGAAGTCCATAACCAGTTATCCCGTTCCTCAAAATTAAACGCCCCTCCTGAAATCCACCATAGACCTTCAAGTGGTGGAACAACATATTCAAAATAACCCTGAGGCTGTTTGCCACTCATTTTACTCATTTTAACTGTAAACGTCAGAGCATAAAGAGCACCAATAGCCAGATGATATTCTTCATGTGATGGATCGCCCTTGCCATCTATCATGATAAAATTCATAGAAGGGACATCTATGATCGAAGGTTTTTTCTCAGGCAGGTAGAGATCTTTATACTCTTTTTTATAGTTGTTGTTAATTGCACATGTAATCTTGCGAGCGAGACTCATGCGTTAACAAGTACCTGAGGCGAGCCTGCTCTACTTCATTGCCATACAGCCTGACAAACGGAATCAGAATAAAGTGTTTCATATGGACTCGCATGTATGTAACCAACTATTTCATCAGTTAATTCTGCGACTAAAATGATATGCTCCGTATTTTCCAATATATAACGTATCCGCTGCTTAGTCTTTTCTTTTGGGTACTCATATCCCAAAGCACAATTAAGCTCATAAATGCTCTTATAGTCTGATGGCTCTAGTTTCCTTATTTTTATGTCCCCCATTTTATAGATCCCCTCATTTTAAATCGATTACACATGTAATTACAAGAGTAAATTAGCAGAGGTTGGTTACATCTACACCCTCGCCAGAGCTACCAACCGGGCAGCAGCATGGTCATACGGGCTACCATCGAGGCTGCCGTAAATGTCGACAGTCGTAAAGCCGCTCGTCTGCAGGAGCAACACAAGCTCCGTCGCTGAATAGAGCCGGTGCGACACAATCACCTCGTGGCGTTCGCTTCCCTTTAACAGAGTCCAGTGGGCGTCAATCCAGCCCCAGTTGCGGCTCAATTTGCGTTCCTCCAGGATAATAGTATCATCAATCCTGAGCCAGTCCCGCTCCCTGAATATACGGGCCAGGATCTCTTTACCCATCAGATCCAGCAAAAATATGCCACCCGGCTTCAGTGACCGGTATGTATTGGAGGCAACTCTGTAATCGTCTTCCTGATTCTCGAAGTATCCGAAAGAAGTAAACATGTTAATCACTGCATCAAAGCTTTTTTCCCGGCAAAAGTGCCTCATATCGTACCGGACAAACTCCACTTCCAGCCCTTCCGCTGCGGCCAACTCAGTGCCTTTTGCCAGGAAGCAACTGGTACGGTCCACACCAGTAACGTGGAAGCCGTGGCGGGCCAACTCCAGGCTGTGCCTTCCCTCCCCGCAGCAAAGGTCCAGGACGGTTGCCCCCGGCTTTAGACCGGTCAATTGGAGAAGCCGGCTAACCTCGGCTGCGGTATTTTTCCATCGGGCGGCGGGAAACAATATTGGCGCCATCGTTTGCCACCAGCTGTCATTCTCGTACCACGCTTTCTCTTCCTTCATAAATCTTTCTCTCCTTTAACTGTGTTACCTTACCTCACAAACCTTTTTCCTGACCGAAGTTGTTAAAAAGCATTAAAATCTTCTTCAGAAAGCTTCAACAGTAGTTCAAATCATACCGAAACGAATCAATGCGATTTATGCGTTGTTTGAAGACTTAGTTATTAATTTCTATTTATTGCTACTTTTACCTTTGATGGAAAAGCACTGTTTATGTCGAAACAGTTTAAGGTGTCTAACAAAAAGCTCCTGTTCATAATATTTGGATGAAGGAGCGCCATCCTGTTCGGGTACAGTGCATGCAATAGATATTATGCTATAATCAAAGAAGACTTTATTGAACAAGAATGGATGTGGGATAATGGATTCTGGTCTGTATGAAACTATTTTTGTACGGAAGTCTGTACGAAGATATAAATCAACACCGCTCTCTGACGGTTTGCTGCAGGACATTGTGGAGCATACCCGTAGATTGGAACCTATGCTTAAGGGCATTAAGGTTGAGTTTAAACTCGTACCGGGAAAAATGATAAAAAATTTGCTGCCAGTCAAAGCGCCACATTATTTTGCAATATTCTCAGAGAATAAAGAAGGCTATTTGACCAATGCCGGATTTTTGATTCAACAATTGGATCTATATCTATCTGCAAATGGCATTGGCAGCTGTTGGTTGGGAATAGCCAAGCCGGCAAAAGTATTAGAGGCGGCATCCGGCTTTAAATTTGTAATCGCCCTGGCATTTGGTATGCCGCTGCATTCACTGCACAGGCAGAGCAAACTTGAGTTTAAAAGAAAGCCTCTGGAGGCAATCACCAATATTCAGGGAATGGCAGACCTGTTGGAAGCAGTTCGCTTTGCTCCTTCGGCCAGCAATAGCCAGCCATGGTATTTTACTGAGTCTGAGGGATATATTCATGCGTTCTGTGTTAGGCCCGGTATGATAAAGGCTATTTTCTATGCCGGCCTGAACAAAATAGATTTAGGGATTGCCATCTGTCACTTCTCCATAGCCGCCAGACATTTTGGCAAAATCATTGAATTCTCGGATAATGAAAAAGGGAGGGCCAATCCCCCGCCTGGTTATTACTACAATGTCTCTTTCAAATTACGGGATGTTTAAAAGTATCAAATTATCTCCCTTGCACGTATTTTATTGTAAATAGATGCAAGGGGGATTTTTATGATTATCAGGGAAGTTGGCTGGATTCGGTCTCATGCCGATAAGCTTTGTCCGGTTCTTAGGGAAAAGGCTATAGGGTGGTACCGGCCTTACAGGTATGCCCCCTGTTTTACCCAGAAACCTTTGAGGTCGTTCAGGAGTCGTCGGCAAAAGATACCGGTCATAGTGCAGGGTACTGAAAACGGGTTCCGCATGGTATCGTTGGATTTAGTGGCCAAGTCTGCGGGCTGTAATGTTAAAAGAAAGCTTGCTTTGATTAACGCTTTCTCCACTGATGTTAATGCTCAAAGCCTTAAAGCTCTTGTGGAAAATGATACTGTCAAAAGGATATGGTATGATTCAGAGGTTAAGGCGGTGCTTGACATAGCATCGCCCACTGTGGGGTCATCATTGCTGTGGGATGATGAGATCACCGGAGAGGGGATTGTGGTTGCTGTTTTGGATACCGGTATTTACGCGCACGCAGATTTGGATGGCAGGATTGTAGGCTTTGCGGATTTTGTTAAAAACAGGACTGAGCCATATGACGACAACGGCCATGGTACTCATGTGGCCGGCTGCATTGCTGCCAGCGGCCGGGAATCCGGGGCGAAATACCGCGGGCCTGCTCCCGGGGCGCGTGTAGTAGGCGTAAAGGTGCTTAACAAGGTGGGGATGGGCTCATTATCCACTGTAATTGAGGGCATACAGTGGTGCATAGACAGAAAGAATATCAGAATCATAAACATGTCGCTGGGCAGCCCTGCCAATATGTCTTACGTAGATGACCCGGTGTGTCAGGCGGTGGAAAAAGCATGGCAGGATGGTATTGTTGTCTGCGTTGCCGCCGGTAATGAAGGTCCTGAGCCACAAACAGTGGGTTCTCCGGGGAACCACCCGGTGGTGATTACTGTGGGGGCTTCTGATGATATGAACACCATGGATACCTTGGATGATAAGGTTGCAGGTTTCTCCAGCCGTGGCCCCACCCGCGACGGCCATGTAAAGCCCGATTTCCTGGCGCCTGGTGTAAATATAGTTTCACTGCGTTCCCCCGGCTCATTTATTGACAAGCAGAATAAACAGTCCAGGGTCGACAGCTGGTATACTTCTCTGTCGGGGACATCAATGGCCACACCTGTTTGTTCAGGCGTGGCAGCACAGCTGCTCCAGGTTAACGGCAGTTTAAGTCCCGACCAGGTTAAATCGCTGCTGAGAGAGACAGCAATGGATTTGTTTGGCCTTGACCCCAATGTGCAGGGAGCGGGAATGATAAACGGGCAAGCAGCTGCCGCAGCCGCTGCTAAAAAGGAAGATAAATAGATATTTGCTTAAATTCTCCTGTTGCGTAAAATACTTCAGATTTGATACAATTAAACTGAAGTTTACATAACAGGAGAGAGGGTATATGATACTAAAAAGTATCTGGACAATCCAGAATGAAGAAAAACAACTGAAAGAAGAATTTTTCCGCAAGACTGATGCTCTCATCTTCCAGATTTTAACCAATATTCCGTCGGACAGTCTTATCCATGTCGATGAAAAAGAGCTTAAAGTTATTTATGCTGCCAATGACAGAAAATCGCTGCTGATGGAAAAAAGGCCGCTGGCGACTTTTGATGACTACGAGTGGATTGTAGACAATATTCCAGGGATTATCAGCGCTGTGGAGGAGATTGAAAAGATACAGATTGACGTGATGAGGCTCTATATTGATAAGACTAAAAAGGCTATAGAAAAAGTTGATAAGATACATTCAGCGCTGGAAGCGGCACTTTAAAAGTGCCGTTTTTTTGTTTTATGTCTGTCGCAGCAGGTTTAAAGCCAGGCCGTGTCTTATTCCGCGGTCGCTGATAACAAGGGTCTCATTTTGCAGCAACTCCATAATTATTTTAACTATACAGGCACCGGCCAGGATAATCGGTGCACGCTTTGGCTCCAAACCACGTATCTGTTTGCGCTCCTCAAGGGTTTTTGAGCTGAATTCTGCTATTTGCTCATTTACTTCTGAGAGTTGAAGAGTTGAACCCTGTATTGCTTCCGGGTCATATCTCTCCATTCTCTGTTTCACTGCTCCCATGGTGGTCACAGTCCCTCCTATGCCCACTAACTGTGGGACAGGCCCATTGATTTTATGTGCAGTTAAGATTTCTTTTATTTCACAGAGAGCAATTTCCAGCTGAGCCTGCGTTGGCGGGTCGGAGATAAAATACTCTTCACTGATTGTGATGACACCCAGATTTACACTTAATTTACGTGTGATACTTTCTCCTTTGCCAAAAATAAATTCAGTGCTCCCTCCCCCTGTATCAAAAATGACTGTCTCACAGTCGTGCAGTTTAATGCCTGATAAAGTTGCCAGGTAAGAGAGGCTTGCCTCTTCTTCCCCTGAAATTACCCTGATGTCAATGCCGCTTGTCGCTTTAACCATCTCAATGAATGCGCTGCTGTTTTGGGCGCCCCTCAGTGCCATGGTGCCGATGGCAATAATTTGGTCAGCTCTGTATTGTTTGGCCAGTGCTGCAAATTCGTTAATTGTTCGGCAGGTCCTCTCCTTTGCTTCCGGGCTCAGGCGTCGTGATTGTCGAAGCCCTTCGCCCAGGCCGGTAATGCTGGTGGTATCGAGGACTGTTTTCAAAGTGCCATTACTGCTATGTTCCGCCAACAATAATTTAGTTGAATTTGAGCCCACGTCTATAACGGCGACTCTTTGCATACGCCCTCCTGTTAAATAATTTCCTTTATTGACATTATACATGTTGTGATAATTTAACAATAGGCTTTACCGTAACTAATTGTAATTTCTGCCACTGGAAATTATAATAGACTTGTTTGAGGAAGAGAACTGACAGGAGAAATAGTTGATGCTGCACTATCTTAAAGGCCGCGAATTTTACAGTGTAATGTTTAAGATTGCCCTTCCCATTATGATACAGAACCTGGTTGCAACTTCACTAAACTTTGTGGATACCATCATGATTGGGCAGTTAGGTTCTACCGAGTTGGCCGCTGTGGGCATGGCCAATCAGGTTTTCTTTTTAATGGCGCTTTTTTTATTTGGTTTATACAGCGGTTCAGGAATATTTATTTCGCAGTTCTGGGGCAAGAAGGATATTAAGAACATCCGAAGAGTGCTGGGGATTGCTGTTATATCCGGTATACTGGCCTCTTCACTCTTTACTCTGTCAGCTACAGTATTTCCCCGGCAGATTCTGCGTTTCTTCATGAAAGACGGCGAAGCAGTTCGCCTGAGTATGGATTATCTGTCCATAGTCGCATTCAGTTATACTGCCACTGCTGTCAGTTTTGGTTATGGATTTCTGTCAAGAAATGTCGGCCAGGCGAAGCTGCCCATGTATGTCAGTATAATATCCCTTGGTACCAATACCCTTCTCAACTACATGCTTATCTTTGGCAATTTCAGCTTTCCTGCTCTTGGTGTGAAAGGCGCGGCCATAGCTACAGTAGTATCACGCTTACTGGAAATGTCGCTCTTATTATTTTTTATTTACACAAAAAAATATGTGCTGGCAGCACGGTTAAAAGAGATGCTCGATGTGACCATGTCCTATGTAAAAGATTTTTATAAAACCAGCGGCACTGTGATTCTCAACGAGTTTACCTGGGCGCTTGGTATCGTAATCTATTTTGCTATTTACGCCAGGATGGGTGAAGACTCTTTCGCTGCCGTCCAGATGGTACAACCGATCCAAAATATTTCCATGGTGCTCTTCTTTGGTCTGGCCAATGCCTGCTGTGTTATGCTGGGCAACAAAATCGGCGCAGACCACGAAGAGGATGCCTTCCTCTATGCCAAGAAATTCGCGGTTCTTGGGCTGGTGCTTGCTTTGGTAATTGGTGTCATTCTTTTTACTAACGCCTCCCGTCTTGTTGCAGGCTACAAAGTTGACCCGGCTCTAAAAGAAACAGCAGCCAGGATACTTGTTGTGTTCGCTTCTTATTTGACAGTGAGGATTTTTAATCTGATTAACATTGTGGGTATTCTTCGCAGCGGCGGGGATACAAAATTTACTCTTTTCCTGGACTCAGGTGTTGTCTGGTTTATAGGAGTGCCTTTGGCCGTTTTGGGTGGTCTGGTTTGGAGGCTGCCAATCCACCTGGTTGTTGCATTAGTGTCACTGGAAGAAATATTTAAAGCTATAATTGGCTTAAACCGCCTCCTTTCAAAAAAATGGCTGCATAATATCATAAATAATATGGGTGTATGTGAGGCGATTGTGGATGTTTATATTTCTCCCGACTTGGCAGACTAAAAATAAAAGAAATCAGTAAAAGAGGACATATGGAAATTAAATCATTCAAGAAACTTAAGCTATACGGCTTTAACAACCTGACTAAAACTCTTAGTTTTAATATCTATGACATCTGTTATGCCAAGAGCTCAGAGCACCGCAAAGGCTATATTGAGTATATTGATGAGCAGTATAACGCCGAGAGAATAACCGGCATCCTCACCAATGTGGCTGAAATCATAGGGGCAAAAATACTTAATATCGCCAAGCAGGACTATGACCCCCAGGGAGCCAGTGTTACCATCCTTATTTCTGAAGAACATGGTTATGTTGAAGAGATGGAACACTCACCCGCCAACAACGGCCCCGGCGAACTGCCCGAGTCTGTCATAGCACATCTGGATAAAAGCCATATTACTGTGCACACGTACCCCGAAAGCCATCCTGACGAAGGCATAAGCACCTTTCGTGCTGATATAGATGTGTCGACATGCGGACGCATCTCTCCTCTTAAAGCTCTTAACTTTTTAATAAACAGTTTTGAGTCAGATATCATGACCATCGACTACCGCGTCAGGGGATTTACCAGAGACGTCAGCGGCAAAAAGTATTTTATCGACCATAAAATCAATTCCATACAAAACTATATTTCCGGGAAAACCCGTGAACTTTATCAGATGATTGACGTCAACGTTTACCAGGAACACATTTTTCATACCAAAATGCTGCTTAAAGAGTTTGACCTTGACAATTACTTGTTTGGTGTTGAAAAGAAAGACCTTTCCCCAAATGAAAAAAGAAAGATAAAACAGCGGTTAAAAAAAGAAATGACAGAAATCTTTTACGGCCGCAACATCAGTAAGGTATAAATTTCAACCCCGGCTCACTGAGCCGGGGTTGCTTTCAGCGTGATAAAAGGGCTGCCAGGACCATGGCGGCGCCTGTCAGCTGATAAGTCTTAAAACCAATACCAGTTAAAACTTCCATTTAACCCGTAAGCGAGCGCTCCTCCAACAGCCATTGGGATAGTGGAAGCAATCCAGATTTTAGGGTCAGCAACCTGCCAGAAACCGCGCCAGAATCGTTTCAGATCCAATATATTCACTCCCAGAGCAGCTTTTACCTACAGTATGCCACATTTTACAGGGAATCTATAACAGCGCTTTTACAAAAACTCCTGATACAGGCCGGTAATGGCAAAAAAATAAAAGCGGGACAAGGTTCCTGTCCCCTTGTCCCACTGGTTACTATTGTTTAGCTTTGTTGCGTTCTTCTTCCACCAGAACTCGCCGCAGTATTTTCCCAATCATTGACTTGGGAAGGACAGTACGGAACTCAACCTGGGTGGGGAGCTTGTATTTGGCCATTTTATCCTTGCAGAATTCAATAATTTCTTCAGGTGTGGCCTCTTCGCCCTCTTTGAGCACACAGTAAGCTTTGACAGTCTCACCGCGGTGAGCGTCAGGCACACTGGCAACCACAACTTCCTGTACTTTTGGGTGTGTGTATAACACTTCTTCGACTTCACGGGGGTAAATATTGTAACCTCCGGCAATAATCATGTCTTTTTTACGGTCCACAATATAGAAATAGCCGTCTTCGTCCATTTTGGCCATATCCCCTGTAAACAGCCATTCGCCCCTTAGCATCTGGGCGGTTTCCTCGTCGTTCTGCCAGTATCCTTTCATGACTTGAGGACCCTTTACAGCCAATTCGCCTACTTCGCCAACGGGCAGGTCGCTTTCGTCTTCAAGGCTGACTACTTTGGCCAGTGTACTGGGGAAAGGAAGGCCGATGCTGCCGGGTTTGCGCTTCCCTGCAATGGGATTGGCGTGTGTTACAGGCGAAGCCTCAGACAGCCCGTACCCTTCCACCAACTTACCTCCCGACAGCTCTTCAAATTTAATCTGCACCTCCAGGGGGAGCCCGGCAGCACCGCTGATGCAGGCTGAAATTGATGTCAGGTCGTATTTATTGATTTCTGGATAATTATTAATGGCCACATACATGGTGGGCACGCCGGGGAAGAGGGTCGGTTTTTGTGACTGTATCGTATCCAGCACGTCTTTAAGTATAAATTGAGGCAATAAAATAAGTGTGGCGCCGGTCATGATGCCTAGGTTAAGGCAGGTTGTCATGGCATAGCTGTGAAAGAGGGGCAGCACAGTCAGAATAACTTCCTTCCCCTCTCTCATCTGTGTAAACCAAGTCTTTGTCTGGCAGGCATTTCCGAGCAGATTGCGGTGGGTGAGCATGGCGCCCTTGGGCACGCCTGTTGTGCCGCCGGTGTACATGAAGACTGCCAGATCTTCTGCCGGGTCTATTGTCACGGCAGGTGCTTTGCCTCCACTGTATTTTTTGAGCAGGTCAGGCAGCAGGTGTGTTGCGCCGTCCTTTGAGACTTCAACTCTGTGGCCGTCTTTTTTCTCCTTAAACAGTGTAAAAAGCACCTTTAATTTGCCCGGGAAAAACTCCTTGATGTTGGTGACTATTATATGCCTGAGCTTTGTATTAGTCCGTATTTTTGCAATCAGGGGATAAAATCTGGAAAGAGTAATAATAACTTCGGCGCCTGAATTGTTTAATTGAGACACCATTTCCCGTTCCACGTAGAGCGGGTTGCAGGGAACAATAATTGCCCCCAGCTTAAGTGTGCCAAAATAAGCAATCAGAAACTGCGGACAGTTGGGCAGGTGAATCGCCACTCTGTCACCTTTCTTTACTCCCATCCCAGCCAGTGCCGCTGCAAATGAGTTTGCCAGCTCCGCCAACCTGGGATAAGTAATTCCCGCTCCCATAAAGCTAACGGCAATATTTTGGGGATATTTTGCGGCAGACCTGTCCAGAATTTCATAGAGCGCTATTTCCGGTATCTCCGCTTCAGTCGGTACTCCTTCCTCATAGTTTTTTAACCATGGGTGAGTCATTTCTTTACACCTCCCTATTTTGTAGACAAAAAATGTATTTGATAGTATTAAATATTACTTTGTATAAATTTTATCTGAAATCAGCCATTTTGTAAATATAGTATTCTCATACTTTACAGAATATTTTTATATTTACTGCCATTTATCATAAGTTTTCTATCAGTATTGACATACCCATGCCGCCGCCCACACAGAGAGAAGCCATTCCCAGTTTCAGTCCCCTTCTCTTCAGTTCGTAGATAAGAGAGACAATTATCCTGGCACCGGTGGCGCCAACAGGGTGGCCAAGCCCCACCCCACTGCCGTTGACATTGACAATATCCCTGTTTAGCCCAAGCAGTTTTTCACAGGCAAGGTATTGGGCAGCAAAGGCTTCATTCAGCTCTATCAGCTCTATGTCGGCAAGGGAGACACCTGCTTTCTTAAGCAGTTTTTGCGTGGCAGGAACAGGCCCGTAGCCCATCAGCCACGGTTCCACGGCAGCCCAGGCGTAGGAAACGACGCGTGCCAGTGGCTTAATGCCAAGTTCACCGGCTTTTGTTTCCTTCATCAACACCAAGGCTGCAGCGCCATCGTTGAGGCCGGAGGAGTTGCCGGCGGTAACTGTGCCGTTTTGTTTAAAGACCGGTTTCAGTTTTGCAAGGTCTTCCCTTGTAATTTCAGCCCTCGGATGCTCGTCGGTGTCTACGACTTTAACTCCTTTACGCGTGGAGATTTCAAACGGCACTATCTGATCTTTGAAATGGCCGTTTGCTACGGCGTTTGCTGCGTTGATGTGGCTGCGGCAGGCCACTTCATCCTGCTCTTCCCTGCTGATGCCGTATTTTTCTGCCAGATTTTCTGCTGTCATACCCATAATGATATTGTAGTTGGGGTCGTGCAGCAGCTCCCACAGCATATCAGTCATCTCTCCGTGCTGCAGGCGCTGTCCCCAGCGGGAACTTTTAAGCACATAGGGAGCACAACTCATGCCCTCTGTGCCTCCGGCTACAACAATTTCGCAGTCTCCCAGGGCAATCTCCTGATACCCGCTCACCACAGCCTGCATCCCTGAGCTGCACTGGCGTTGTACTGTGAAAGCGGGAGTCTCCATGGCGATGCCGGCCTTCAGTGCCGCTACTCTGGCGATATTGGCCTCGTCAGAGCGCATGATACAGTTGCCGAGGATCACTTCATCAATTTGCGTCGGCTGCAGAGACGATCTTTTGACTGCCTCTTTAATTGCTGCCGCCGCCAATTCATTTGGCATCACATCTTTAAAAGCGCCGCCAAAGTCACCGATTGCCGTTCGTACCGCCGCTGTGATCACAATATTTTCCATGGTTTGCCTCCCGGTGTGTTTTATAGATTATTTCCAAATGATTGTAATGACTATTTTTCTATTTATTAATTCAATCTCCTTTAATATTAAGAAAAGTGTAAAAAAAAAGAGGCATAGCTGCCTCTAGCGGTAACGCGGTTGTTCGCCCACGGGCCTGCGGGGAATCATCCAGGGCGCTGTTATTTCATCTTTTTGTTCTATAACTGGGTGGTAGAGAAGCTCATAATATTCCCTGATCATGCGCAGCGATGAAAACTTATAATGCGACATGTCTATGCTGGCACGCATCATATCAACCCATCTGTCCCTGTCCTCATAAAATGTGGGGACAACTTCATTAAAAAGAACGTTGTAGAGCGCCTGCAGGTCGTGCTCATCCTGACCTTTAGGAGTGGGTTCTTTGACGTTGCAATCAAGCAGCCATCCTGAGATGCCGTGTTGAGGCCCTTCGCCAACCCACCCGTCAACAACGCTTAGATTGAGAACACCGTTCATGGCCGCTTTCATCCCCGAAGTACCCGACGCTTCAAGGGGACGGAGAGGATTGTTAAGCCAGACATCACACCCCTGCACCATCAGGCGGGCAATTTCCATATTGTAGTTTTCAAGGAATACTACTGAATCTTTATACTTGCGGTCCATGATTACAAGGTCACGGATAATCTGCTTGCCGTATTCATCATTGGGGTGTGCCTTGCCGGAAAATATCAGCTGTATCTTACCTTGCCTGAGGAAGGGGTCAATGGCCTCTGAGTTGCGGAAGATGAGGTCTGAACGCTTGTAGCCCGCAGCACGGCGCGCAAAACCCACAATCAGGGCATCGGGGTTGAGTGTGGCGTCTGTATGAGTGCGCGCATAGTTTATAAGCTCCTGTTTGCATTTCATATGCGGTTTCCAGAGGTCCTTGCCCTGTATAAAGGAATTATGAATCTCTTCAGATTGCCATGTGCGCACGTGAACTCCGTTTGTAATTGAAATAATTGGTCCTGTGTCGGCAACATGGCGCCACATAGACCTCGCGGTATGACCGTGCAGGTTGGAAACCGCGTTTGCCAGAGTGCAGAGACGAAGCGCCGCTTCTGTCATATTAAAGGGATCGCCGCCAAGCCTGGACATTTGTTCATAATTGAGGCTGGTGTATGCGCTCAGTTTCTGCAGTTCCAAATGGCTGTGTTTTTCATTCCCTGCCTCTACCGGTGTGTGGGTAGTGAATACTACCTGGCGCCTGGTAGCCTGCCAGGCTTCATCAAACGACATGCCCTGATCCATCTTTTCCCTGATCAATTCAATGCCTGCCAGGACCGCATGCCCTTCATTAAAGTGATACACATCAACATCAATATTGAGCGCACGCAGTATTCTTACACCGCCGATGCCAAGTAATATTTCCTGCGCTATGCGTTCGTGCGTGCCACCCCCATAGAGCCTGCCTGTAATCCATCCGTATTCGCTGCCTGGGTAATTTGTGTCAAGCAGATAAAGAGGGGCATTATCGTACTGGTCAACCAGCCTGATTTTACACTCCACTTCTCTGCCTTCAATTGTTACCTGCACTGTAAGGCCGGTATCCTTAACAAAGTCATAATCAAAATTCGGGTAAATATCATACGGCCAGCCGTCTTCACCGATAAATTGCTCGGTATAGTCGTGACGCCAGAGAATGCCAATACCCACCATGGGCAGGCCCAGTTCATGAGCTGCCTTCATGTAATCGCCGGCCAACACTCCAAGGCCTCCGGCGTAGATGGGGAGACGCGAACTTAGCCCGTATTCCATACAAAAATATGCAACTCTTGGTAATCCGCTTGTATACATGTTTCAGGCTTCCGCCATTACACCACCTTTTTCTCTACTCATGCTTATTGTGCTAAAGGGATGGTGATATTATACCAGAAGCAGGAACGTGCAGCCCGATTCAGGAATATTATACATTAAGAATACGTTATAAAGGGGCTGATACACAGTGGGTACTTTTGCTTTGGTATTAGCCGTAATTCTTTTTATCCTTGGTATGGTGGGGACGGTATTGCCTGTGCTGCCAGGTGTCCTCCTGATTTATTCGGGGATGGGTTTATACGGCTTGCTGACAGGGTTTGCGGGTCTTGATACCATGTTCTTTATACTGCAGAGCATGGCGGTTGTGCTTGTTTTTTCATTGGATTACTTAGCTGTTGCAGCAGGTACCAGGCGTTTTGGCGGCAGCAGGTATGCCGCCTGGGGCGCAGCTTTGGGTACACTGCTGGGCCTGCTGCTGTTTGGTCCCTTTGGCCTTATTATCGGGCCTTTTCTAGGTGCGGTTTTCGCGGAAGTAATATTGGGCAAAGAGCCAACCCAGGCCGTACGTATCGGATTTGGCACACTGCTTGGCCTGCTGGGCGGCACAGTCCTCAAGCTTGGCATCCAGGGACTTATGATTGCATGGTTCTTTTTAAGCATTTATTAGCCTTTAACTGTCTGTGCATATCTTTGCCAGTGCGCGGCTGTATGCGTCCAAATCTCTCTCGATACACATCTCAAAACACTATTCGCATTTAATTCTTTTACCAAAGAAGCCGACTAAAAGCACGCCTGCCATAAAGCCTCCCACGTGGGCCCACCAGGCAATGGCCACCTCAGCACCCACCGACGCCACTCCTGAAAACACCTGGAGTATAAACCAAAAGCCAAGGAAAATTACAGCCGGCAGTTCCACAGGTATCAGAAATATTATGGGGACAAGTGCCAGCACCCGTGCTTTCGGACAGCTTACCAGGTAGGCGCCAAGCACCCCGGCCACGGCGCCGCTTGCGCCAATGATAGGGACAGCGCTGCGCGGGTCCGCCATGGCCTGGATCAAGCCGGCCAGGATGCCTGTGAGCAGGTAAAAAACAAGGTATTTGAAGTGGCCCAATCTGTCTTCGATATTATCGCCAAAGACCCAGAGGTAAAGCATGTTGGTGCCCACATGGAACCAGCCGCCATGCAAAAACTGGTAAGATACCAGTGCTGACAGGCCAGCGAAACTGCCTGCTGAAGTTTCGCCAAGCAATCGCAGAGGTATCAGTCCATGGTTGTACACAAACATGATAAGCTGCCTGTCAGGCATAACTACCTGTTTGAAAAACAAAAAAATGTTCAGGCCGATTAAAACAAAGTTCACATAAGGGAAGCGTCGGGTTGAAGGCGAATCCTTGAGGGGAAACAAAAAAATCAACTCCTGTCAGGCTGCACGCAGCGTATAATAAATAAGCACCAGTACCTGCACAGCAATCACTGCCGGCATACCCAGGTAGAATTGTTTATGCAGTGTTTTATGCCTGAAAGCTTTCATGCCAAGCCAAACTCCCGCGCTGCCGCCAAGCAGCGCCAGGATAAGAAACATCTTTTCAGGCAGGCGCCTTGTTCTTTGCACCGCGAACCTTTTGTCCATTCCCATCATTAGGAACGTCAATATATTCACTGCTATAAACAGGGCCTCCAGTGATCTTAAAATAGTATACTCACCTGCTTCCTGTTCGTTTAGAATTCCTGTTATTTTAAGTTTGCCAATTTCCCGGCCTGAATCGTTATAAGTTTAAATCTCAATTGCAACTAAAGAACCAGAATCAAAATAATATAAGTAGGCAGCACTGACCGGTATTTTTAGGATTCTTGCCGCTGCCTCGGCATACAGGATTAGCTGCAGGCTGTGTTGGCGCGCTAAAGTATGCCCTTCCTCAGGCGCTTTTCCTGTTTTGAAATCTACAATGATGCAGCATTCTTCAGTTACTGCCAGCAAGTCTATTACTCCCTGCACCACCACGTTTTCATCAGGCGCTTCTTCCTGCGACTGGAATAACCGCGAGGCCGGCAGTGAGATAATAAAGGGCATTTCTCTTAGAATATGGGCCTTGTGTGCCAACACAAACCTACCGGCGGCTGTAGTGAAGAAGTCTGCAATTTTTTTTGCATCAATTTGTCTTGCCTCCTCAATGGGGAGGATTTTTTTTTCTATCAGGTGTGCAAGCTGTGGTTTTAACCCATTTTCATCAACCGGTAAAGAGAGGTCAAGATGCTGCATAACCAGATGATAAAGAGTACCACGCCTGTCTGCAGATAAAGTTTCCCCTTCCGTCATAAAAGAAGGTTGTGGCCAGGCCTGCGGAAATAGTATACTTGCCTGGAAATTATCCTCTTGTGCCGCATCTGAAAGCCGGTTTTTAGCTTCTGTCACCGAAAGTTTGGCAGGCAGCCGTGTGGACAACCTGTGCTTATATTTAAACCCCAGTATCTGCGAGATTTCTTCTCTTATTTCCAGCGGTGCCGAAGAGTTGGCAGGCTCTAGCGCCAAAAGCTCTTTCGGGGGCGGTGAAGAAGTAACTTCAGTTTCAGGTAAAGGAACTGTGCAGGCCGGTGCGTCTCCCCACAACTTAAGTTTCCAGCGAGAAGTTTCACCGTCCTGCCAGTTATATTGCCCGTCTTTGCCGTAAATATCGCTGTGCCTGGCAATAGCCATGCCAAGCCAATCAAGACAAGTCGCCGCCCGGGAAAGCAGGGCCGCCGGCAGCTGCTTTTCCTGCCAATCAAGATAAAACTGCCATTTTTCGCTTTCCGCCATGGGGTCTGCTGCAGAGCCGATGAGAATCAGCCTTTCCCTTGCCCTTGTCAGCGCCACGTAGAATATACGCATTTCTTCAGCCCTGGTCTCGTCCTCGGTCTTGAGGCGAAGAGCATGATAGGGCAGTGACGGGTAGCGCAGCCGGTTAACTGTATCAACCAGCAGCGGGCTGATGCCAAGCGTACGGTGGAGCAGTATTTCGCGGTGTACGTCTTGGAAATTAAATTTTTTGCCAAGTCCACAGACAAAGACCACGGGAAACTCCAGGCCCTTTGCTTTGTGAATGCTCATCACGCGTACAACATTTTCTTTTTCGCCAAGCACCCGCGGCGTTCCCAGGTCTTCCCCGGAGGCCTGCAATTGATTAATAAAACGCAAAAACCTGGATAATCCCTGCCGTGAAAAGCGGTCAAACTGGCGCGCACGGTCAAACATACTATACAGGTTTGCCTGCCGCTGGACACCATCAGGCAGTCCGCAAACATAGTCGGCTAACCCGCTTTCACTGTATACTGCAGAAATAAAAGCCGCCAGCCTTTCACTCCTGGCCAGATCCCGCCAGCGCTCCAGCCTGTCTAAAAATGATTGCACCTTTGACGCCAGCTCCGAACCTGCCTCAGCGGCTGCAGCAACAACAGCGTCATAAAAATCACCCTCCCTGCAATAAGTCCTCACAGAACCCAGTTCATCGGCGCTCAGGCCGGCAAGTGGAGAACGCAGTACTGCAGCGAGCTCTATATCCTGCCGCGGGTTATCCACCACTTTTAAAAGTGCAATCATTGTCTCAACTTCAACTGCAGAAAAATAGCCGGTGGAAAGTTCTGCATAGGCGGGAATGCCAAATCTCTCAAGCACTTCCACTATCTGATTAGCCCGGCCTGCCGCGGCCCGCAGCAGTATGACAATATCCCTGTATGCAAGCGGGCGATAGCAGTTGTTGCCGCTGTCAAAAATATGACAGCACTCTTTTCCCTCAACGGCTGTGCCTGTCATCTCCCTGATCCTGCCGGCAATAACTCTTGCCTCCATCTCAAACCCGGATATATCAGCGTCATTCTCGTCAGCGACGCCTTCAGCCTCACCGCCCTGGTCAGACATTCTCTCTCTGCTTCCAACCAGGTGCACCTCCACGGGCCACGACAACTGCATGTTATCGGGGTCGGGATAACAGGCGCCATAAACCAGCTCAGCCGAGCCGTCATATATCATTTCAGCCGACTCCGCTGTCATCAACTGGCGGAAGAGAAAGTTAACCGCCGCCACAACGCTGCTGCGGCAGCGGAAATTGTAGGATAAGGACAGGCGGCGTTCACTTGAACCAGGTGCATCCGGATATTTGTGATAGCGCATAAGAAACAGCCCGGGGTCAGCCAGCCTGAAACGGTAGATACTCTGCTTAATGTCCCCTACCATGAACAGATTTGGTTCATCCTGCCCCTGGCGTGAAACAAGATTCAGGATTGCGTCCTGCACAGGGTTAATATCCTGGTACTCATCCACCAGTACATACTCAAAGTTCTGACGGAGTTCAAAGGCGGCAGGTGATGGGACAGGGCCTGCTTCATTGTCGCTTTCAGTAATTAATATTCTCAGGCAAAAATGCTCCAGGTCGTTAAAGTCCAGCAGCCCCAGCATTTTTTTTCTCTCCGCAAAACGTGCCCCGAAGTCACATGTTAATTCAGCCAGCGCGGAAACAAGGGGCCCCAGTTCCCTTATTTCAGTAAGGTAATCAGTGTTGTCCCTTTCAAAATAAGTCTCTGCGGCGCTTCTGACAACTTTTTTTGCCTGGTCCCGCATGCGGGTTATTCTTTCTTTTAACTCTCCATCAGCATCCTTTGCCGCGGGAAGTACCCTGAAATTCGCCTGGCGCCAGGCTGCCCTGAGTATGTTCCAGGGAGCTTTGAGCATTGCACGCAAGTTTTCCGCCTGTTCCTTCTCGGCAAGCATAACATCCTTGTATACAACAGGCGCACCTGGCAGCGAGGCAAGTTTTGACGCCTTCTCAAGCAGGTAAACGGCAAACTCCAGTTCTACTTCAAGCCTGCGCCTGACCGGTTCAAGCCACGGCAGCAGCGCGCTGTCAGCGTCCGCGTCAGCGGCAAAGATAAAAGAACTTACTGCACTCTCCAGCCAGCTGCCTGGACGGGGGTTGCTCTGCATGAATGTGTAAAGGTCAAGTACAATGCCAGCCAGCTTGTCGTTCCCGCGATTACCGCCGCCATAACGGCAGACAAGCTCCAGGAAGGACTCATTGTCTGGTAATCTGAATCTTTCTTCAAGCACCTGTTCCAGCACATCCTGCTGCAGCATCACTGACTCCTGGCTGTCGGCAACCCGAAAAGACGGATCCATATCCAACCGGTAAAAATAGCGGCGTATTACATCCAGGCAAAAAGAATGGAGTGTAGAAATAGACGCTCCGTGCAGCATAAGAAGCTGACGGGCCAAAACGCCTTTAGGCTCATCGGCAATCTTTTTTTCAAGGACAAGGCCTATGCGTTCTCTCATCTCAGCAGCCGCCGCCTCTGTAAAGGTAACCACAAGCAGCCTGTCGATTTCAACAGGTTTTAACGGGTCAGTGAGAAGGCTGATTATCCTCTCCACCAAAACGGCCGTCTTGCCGGCGCCTGCAGCGGCTGAAACCAGCAGGTTCCCCTCGCGGGTCGTGATTGCATCCCATTGCTCACCTGTCCACGAATGAGTCATTTACAATCTCCTTGTGTTGGCAGTCATTTATTTTAGCCAGTATCTCATGGTGTGAATAAGTGCGCAGCACTCGGTAGCGGCTACCGCCTGCTGCCGATTCAAACCGGCAAAGTGGCCTAAAGGTGCAGAAAGAGCAGGCCTTTTCCCCGCTTTCTTTAAGGTAGGGGTTGATTAAAATATTTCCTGCCAGCATTTCTGCGCCAAGCTCAACCAGTTTCTTGTCCACAGCCAGGCGTAGTGCGTCCAGCTGCTCCGGCGCCGCCGCAGGAGTCCTTTTACTAAAACTGCCGTCCTTATTGAGAGAGCCCGGAGCCAATCCGGGGCCTCCCATCATATGAAATACTTCCTTTTCAGCAAGAATCAGGCCTGACATCTGCAGTGATTTATCTGCGGCCACAGTTCGCGGGTAAGGGTTGCTGACGCGCCTGTAAGGCCTGTCCACAGCAAAGTAGAGTGCTCCTGCTGCAAAGTGTTCTTGACCGCTATTGTCAGCGACAAGTTTTGCCGCTGCCCCAAGATATGTTAAAAGCTGAAGCGACAAGCCATGCCAGGTATCAGACAGCTTTAGAGAGGTTGATTTGCTTTTATAATCAATAATTCTTACATATCTGCGCCCTCCGCTGTCTGTTGCTGTATCCACCCTGTCTATTCTCCCTGTCAACTCAATCCGGCCTGTGATATCTTTACATGCTGCCTCCGGAAGTTCCTTTTCTAAACGAAAAGGAACTTCCACTCTTTCAGTGCGGAATGCACTTCGCTGTGCGTGGATTGTAAGAAGAGTTGCAGCGCTGACAAGATTTTCTTTAATCTGCACGGCCAGGTTGCGGTGACGGCCGCTGGAAAGCAATATTTCACCGTGCAGGCGGGGAACAAGCTTTTCTGCTATAGCCGTCATTCTTTCTGCCGCTTCTTCTGCCCCCAATCCACTCCACTCCAGGCCGTCGGCCATGAGTTCATCCACAAAGAGGCGCAGGGCTGCATGATATAAATTACCCATGTCGGGAGCATCTACCCTGTACTCCTTCCTGTCTTTAAGCTGCAGGCCATAGCGGGAAAAGTGGGCAAACGGGCACCTGGCAAAAAGCTCAAAGCGCGAAACACTTGTCTTCAGGGGCAGGCCGTAAAGCAAGGATACATTCTGCGGTGAGAGTTGACCACTCTGATTATTGTAGCTGAGGGATGGCCAAATCAACCGCATATGGTTGTAGATATCAGCAACCTGGAGCGCTTCATTGTAAACCGCGAGCCAGAATTCATTAATTTCGCCGTTTCCGGCTGCTGCTTTGACCCTTCCCAGCAGCATGGCGGCAATATTTCTGCCTCCTGCCAGGTAGTCATATTCCTGCCCTGCCGTTGCGCCATACCCGAAATTCTCAGGTTTATTTTCGGGAAACATATGGCAAAGCCTGTTGAAGACCGGCGATGGACGTTTGGATTTGCCATCCTCCCCTGAAAGCGGAAAGGAGGCAAAAACATACTGGCTGGCCCTGGTAAGTGCTATATATGACAGGTACTGTTCATTAAAAAGGCGCTGGCGCCGCGTAAACGACAATTCAGTCCCGACTTCGGCAAGCTCCAGCCGTTCCCGGTCTGAAAACATACCATCCTCATTCAGCCGTGCGGGGAATTCTCCGTCACAAAGCCCCAGCACATATACCGCCTTCAGTTCGGCTTGCCTGGACCTCTCAATTCCGCCCACAACAACCTGGTCAAGTGCCGCAGGAACCAGCCCTGCCCTCATTCCTTCCAGTCCGGACTGCAGAATTTCAGTGAATTCCTGCAATGTCAGTTCACAGTCACCCAGGGTTATTACCAATTGCTCAAACAGGGCCACCACATCTTTCCACACCTGCTGGTGGAGGGCGGCTTTTTCCAAATCTCCGCAGCTTCTCTCCCGGGCAGACCACTGCTGCAGCGTGGGAAAGGCGCCAAGGCTCTCCAGAAACAACCACAAAGCATGGCAGTAAACCACAGCAGTATGTTTTCCCTGCACCTTCACCGCTTTAAATAAAGGAAGAAAAGCCCGTCTGAAGCTTTCTCTTGCCTCATTTATCCCAGCCATATCGTGCTCGTCTCTGCTTCCTTCGGCTCCCTCGTCTTCCAGGGACAGGTCCCTCCGCCATGCCCAGGGTGTGTCATCAAGCCAGTGTGAGCCATATATACCATGTGCCAATACATAGTTTTCCAGTTTATCAACAGATGTCCGCGACAGCTTAAAAAGATCTGTCTTTAACATATGGAACACATCTTCATGCCTGAAATTGGAAAGAGCCGCACTAAGAGCAGAGCGAAGAAGCTCAACCAGCGGGTGATGGGTGGCGGTACGCCTTTCATCCAGGAAAAAAGGAATACCGTAATAATTAAAAACCGCTGTCACCAGGTCCGAATAAGGGTTGAGATCACGCAGCACCACCGCAATCTCTCTGTAGCGCCAGTCATTATTTCGCACTTGGCGCAGTATGTCGCGCGCCGCTGTCTCCACTTCGGCGCGGCGGTTAGAAGCACTGACCAGCCTCAGGTGCTCTGTTTTCTTGTCATAAATGCTGCCGGGGACGGTTAGAAGCACAGACTCCAAATGGGTAAGCGCCTCGCTTGCGGTAAATCTGGGCTCAATGCCTTTCTGCGGCAGCACAAGCATAGGCTGCGCTTTTACCCCGGCCTTTCCGGCCAACTGCCTCAGCTGCCTGTATGTATAAAGAGTTGGATAAAAAAGCTCATTCTCCGCCGGTGCATCCACAGGCCTTTCCGGGTCCAGGCAGAGAGTGATTTCAATCTGATGAGCTGTTTTAAGAAGTGCTGCCAGTATGCAGTACTCCTGCGGTGTAAAACCTGCAAAGCCATCAACCCATATGCTGGAACCGGACGGCAGTGCACCCTGCTCCAGCGAGGCTGCCAACCCGTCAAGGAAATCCTGAGGATCTGAAAATCGCCCGTCAATAAATCTTAGATAGTCGTCAAATATTACTGTCAGATCGGATATTTTTTCCCTTAAAGGCGTTGGGAAAGCCTCATTGCCAGCAGTTTTAAGCAGCATTTCAGGTGTTATCATATAGTTTTTAAACTCCCGCAGCTGGCTGGAAAGTTTTTCACAAAAACGCAGCTGGCGGGCAGCGCGGCCAAAAGCCCTAAGTTCGGAAGACCTCTGCTGCAGCAGCCTGCGCAGCACCATTTGCCTGCCGGTTTCATTTAGCTGCGTCAGGGAATCCCCTGCTTTCGGTGCACCGTAGCGGACAGCCAGACGCCGGAAAGAGAGCACCTGAAGGCGTGAAGTGGCGCCTCCGCAGCGTACAAGCAGCTCCTTTTCCATCTGAAATGTGGCCTGTTCGGGGACAATAAAAATTAAAGGAGGCCCCAGTGGTGCATGCCTTTCTTGCTTTGCAATTGACTCCAGGCAAAAGCGGGTTTTACCGCTGCCGGCCCTGCCCAGAATAAAGCGTACTGTCATCTTAGCCTCCGTTTGGATTTTATGTTGTTGTTTGTTTTCTGAGTTCAGTCAGTTTGCTGAGCTAAAAACAACTGTCTGCGTCTGCATATTTATATTGGCAACCCTGCGATTTGCGCTTTGCCAGATCCAGGCATGGGGCTTGTCGTCCTGCCACCACGAGCCAAGCCTCCTTGCCGCGCGGGGCAGAGAAACAGCAATAATTTTTTCTATCCCGGTGAAATTCAATTCCACAAATTTTTTATTCGCACCAGCATGCTTCAGATAATTTGTCAGTGGCCTGTATTTCTGTCTTGTCCACTGCGCCCGTTTAAGGTCAACGTGCTCTCCGTCCACAAAAGGCACCAATTCCCACTTGAGCATTTCTTTTTGTATGGCAATGCCGCCTGGGAAAACATCGGAGAGCCTGCCGTCACGGTGGACAAGGCGGTGTCCAAAAACTTCAGATTCTGCAGGCAACCTGGCCAGTTCAGACATCACCCTGTCTTCGCTCCACTGCAGCCCGAGCGCTTTGGCAACTTCGGCGAATGTGACCACCTCTCCGTAAGGAACCATACGCATAAAAGTATAAAGATGATTTGATTCATAGAGAAGGGGAATTATGCTTTCACTTTGAGCATCATATTCAAACTCGTCTGCCAGGTAAAAATAACCTGTAATGGCAGCCAGTGCAGCACCCAACGCCCCGTCCCCGCTTTTTCTTTTAATCTCCAGATTGTTTGCCCTAAACCATTCTGCAAGTTCAATGCAGGCGCCGGTAAGCCCAAGGGCCGGAAGCACTCTGTCCAGGCTTGTATATATAACTGTATCATATTCACTGCGCAGAAAGTTGAGGGATTTGCTTTGCTGCGCTTCGATATTTTCATCCAGGCAGACACAGATTGCGTGAGGCCTCACTGATGTCAGGAGGATGTTAATGAAATCCTGGTGGTTGGAAAAAGCCGCAGTTGTAAGCATCCTGTCACCTGTCCTGGCCAGGGCGCCCTGCCCCTCCTTGCCAGGGGTGAAAAAAACACCTGCAGTTTTTGGCAGACGTGTATACCTTTTCTTCAGGCGCACAAGCAGGAGTCCAATGTTTTGCGGCATCTTTTCACCTCCGGTCCGCATAAACTCTATTTCGCTGTCTGATAATCAAATCCTCCCGGCATTCTCTTCCCTTTTACTCCTGTTTATATTAAAATAGGTAAAGTATACTTTTTATTTACCATAATTTAATCTTTAGGAGGTTTTTCTATGTATAAGGTAGCTGTTCTACCCGGTGACGGGACAGGGCCCGAAGTAGTGCGTGAAGGGCTGAAGGTACTGCAGGCAGTGAGTGAAGCAGCCAATTTTGGCATCGATTTTGTCCGCTATGATTTGGGAGGTGAACGCTATCTTAAGACAGGCGAGATACTTCCGGAGAGTGTGCTTGAGGAACTGCGCAGTTTTGACGCCATCTACTTAGGTGCTATCGGACATCCTGATGTAAGGCCGGGTATCCTGGAGAAAGGCCTCCTGCTGCGCCTTCGCTTCGAACTTGATCAATATATTAACCTGCGGCCTGTGAGGCTCTATCCTGGTGTTGAAACACCAATCAAAGGGAAAGGACCTGCAGAAATCGATTTTGTGGTGGTCAGAGAGAATACTGAAGGTCTTTACGCCGGAGCCGGCGGTACCCTGCGTAAAGGTACAGCTGACGAGGTAGCCATCCAGGAATCAATTAACACACGTAAAGGTGTAGAGCGCTGCCTTCGTTTTGCTTTTGAGTATACACGCAGGCGCGGCAACAGGAACAAATTAACCCTTTGCGGCAAAACCAACGTGCTCACATTCGCCTTTGACCTCTGGGAGAGGGCATTTAACGAGATTGGCGCCTCTGATTTTAGCGATATCACCCGTGATTATGCCCACGTTGATGCAATAGTCATGTGGATGGTAAAGAACCCTGAGTGGTTTGATGTTATTGTCACAGACAACATGTTTGGTGACATTATAACCGACCTTGGCGCCATGCTGCAGGGGGGCATGGGAATTGCCGCCGGCGGCAACATCAACCCAACCGGCGTCTCCATGTTTGAGCCTATCGGCGGCTCAGCACCGAAATATACCGGACTAAATGTGGTAAACCCCCTGGCAGCCATAGTGGCCGCTTCTATGCTTCTCTACAATCTTGGTGAAGAAGCTGCCGCCGCCCGGGTAGAAAACGCCGTCAAGCGTGTCTGCGAAACACACCTTAAGAGCCTTGCCGCCGGTCAAATGGGATACAGCACTCAGGAAGTCGGTGACCTGGTGCTCAAGTACATTTAATGCCTGGTGACAGCAATTGGCCGGTAAATAAACCGGCCAATTTATTTTTAGATTAATTATAGCCTGTTTTATTGGACACCAGGGCCGAAATCAGCGACAGCGCCTCCTCCTTTGTCCTCACTCTTCCTGACAACTGTGCTGAGTAAGCTTCTTCCAACAGGCTTCCCACAAAGCGCGTGGGCGGCAGATTGAAATAATCCATTATTTCTCCTGCAGAAATGACAGTTTCGGGCAGATCCTTATAAGTGCCGCTGAAATACTCTCCCAGTATTTCAGCGCATTTTTTGTTACAGCCGCCCCTGCCGGCAATGCTGGCGGCCTTTAACAGCAAAAGTTCGGGGGCCAGATTTTTGAACTGTTGAAAAAAGCGAAAATATGAAGCCGGTTGATCATCTCTTAAAAAAAAGGGACGTGAATGATTGCGGACAAGCTGTGTCAGGTGATAATGTTCCTTCTCGGACAGGTTAAGGCGCTGAGACAGTCCATCAACATAAGTGTCCCCCGCCAGCCCGTGACTGAAAGAATCATGTCTCCCCCCCGCAGGAACTGGAGCATCAAGCTTGCCGATGTCGTGTATGATGCAGGCCAGTTTCAGGTAACACAGCCTTGTTCGCCCTTCTTCCAATTCCATGCTCAGGTGCATGTGCAGTTTGCCCAGGATCTGGGGGCAGAACCCGGTATCTCCTCTCAGTATCTTTTCAAGCTGCTCACAAGTTCGCAGTCCATGCTCCAGAAGACTTTCGCCTCTTTTATCCTTTTTCTCTGACATACCGGCAAAGGGCGCGAATATTTCTCCCAGCACGGACAACTCCGCATGCAGTATGCGCATACCTTCAGCGGCGTTTACTGCTGCCAGGAGCAGAAACAATTCGATGGCAACCCTTATCCTTGAAGTGCTCTTTATTGCGCGGGCAAACTTTCGCACAGCCTGGCGGCTGTTTTCATCTAAAGTAAGGCCAAACCTAAGCAGTAAACGAGCGGACCGCATCAAGCGGATGGGGTCATCTGCCAGGCTTCTCTTGCCCGTAATGCGCAGTAACCCTGCCCTAAGGTCATCCCTGCCTCCACAGGGGTCAATTATACCTGACTCCCATCCTTCCCCTGCCAGGTAATCTTTCAGGTTTACAGCCATGGCATTGATGGTAAAATCACGGCTTTTCAGATCAGCAATTATGCTGTTATTGCGGAGCAGCGAAAAATCAAGGTCGAGCATCTTGTTGCAGTAAGTCTTTAAACTGACTCTGGAATATTGTGCGGCGGAATCAAGCAATTTGTAGTCAGCGCGCAGCCGCCATGCTACCCTCTTGGCAAATTGAATAGCGTCTTCACTGACAACAAGGTCCACATCCCTTATTTCGAGGCCGGCCAGATGGTCCCGGACAAAACCTCCTACGATAAAAATTGTCCTTTTTTGCTCCTCTGCAATTTTTAACAGTTTAATCAGGGTGCCGTGCATACCACTTCACCTCACTAGTCATATATTCAATGCCACACCAATAATTTCCTTTCTGCGAAATAATTTTCACCATGCCCCCCAGCAGCGAGTAATATAGAGTACTACAGGCCCAAACACAAAACGGGGGGAGATTTAATGAATAATATCAAGGCCAAAGAGGATGCTGCCTATACTGTTGATGCCGCCGTGGCAAAACCGGTTAATTCAGGATTAGTAGACCCGTCTATACTTGGCGTCGGCATGGTCAGCGGCACTGCAGCGGTTAAACTGGGGCAAGGCGTACAAAAGAGCGGCCGCTCTACTGCAGTAACCAGCGGCCGGGTCACCCTGATTGGGGCTTCAGTTAAAGTGGGGTTCAGCAGCGGCAGGAGCGCTCTTTTCACAGGGCAGATCGTCACCACACGAATGGGAGCGTCAGGTGATAGTGGTTCCCTCCTTGTGGATGGGGCAAAGCGTGCTGTGGGGCTTCTTTTTGCCGGCAGTTCCGGGGCCACACTTTACAACCCCATCACTACTGTATTGGAGTCACTAAATGTAGATTTAGGCATTGACAGTAGAACGGACGATGAAAAGCAGGATGAATACCTGGTTGACCTGCGCAGGTTGTGCCGTGATAAAACACCAGCTATTCTTGCCCTGCCTAACGTTGTCGGGGTTGGTATCGGCCTTAAACGCAAAGATGGGGTGAAGACAGGAGTAATATCTCTGGTGGCCCTTGTCGAAAAAAAAGTTGCCGCCAATATGCTGCGAGAAGATGAGATAATTCCCCGCTTCGTAGAAGATATCCCAACTGATGTCCTTGAATCCGGGGAATTTAGCGCCATTGCCAGGCACACATGGTACGGCAGGCCCTTGAACCGCAAAATAAAAACCAGGCCGGCAAGGCCAGGTCTCAGTATCGGCCATTATCGCGTATCCGCCGGCACTTTCGGCGCCGTAGTCTTTGACCGCGACAGCGGGGAACCCCTGATTCTCTCCAACAATCATGTCCTGGCCAACTCCACTAATGGTGAAGACGGGATGTCTGAGCCCGGCGACCCCATACTGCAACCGGGCAAACAGGACGGAGGCAGCAATCCCCACGACATGCTCGGCACGCTTCTGCGCTTTACCCCCATCCGCTTCCTCTAATTAAAAACTCAGGGCGTCAAGCACCGCATGGCAGGCACACGAAGTGGCTACAATCAGCGAGTTGCGCCTTGATATGGTCTTCTCCAACAGCACTTTTAATTCAACAGGATTTAAGCCGCCAAGGCCCGGAAAGAGCTGGTGGCTCTGTACTACCTCAATGTCGAATCCGGGCGCAGTAAGTCCCGCTAACAGCCTGTGCAGCGGAACGGTCCTTTGTTCTCCCGTCACGTAGCAAGCCCCATCAGGCTCCGGGCAATCTGGCGGGCAAAGGTGTGAGGCAAAACTGGCGTAGAGAGCCCCATCTTTACCGCGCAAGGGGTTGGGCACACTTAGTTTCGGCACAGGCATCTGCCTGCAGGTGATTTCCATTGAATGGAGAACCTTTGCCAACCACTCAAATGCCACATGCATTGGCAGTGCCGGTATAATCCAGTCAAAGCTTTTAATTTCCTGTGCCACAAGGTATTCTATCCCCCCGGCGCAGACAGCGGTCAGATTGCTGCCTCTGAAAGCATACAGTGCTCTTGCATCCCTGTCCACAACAATAACTTTGTTTCCCGCTTCCAGTAAAACTTCAACCGCCCTTTTGCCAAAATTCCCGGCACCGAGAACAAGCATGTTACCCATGGCTTTTTGCCCTCATTTCCAAAAGCTGAATATTTTTGGTATATAGAAGCAAGATGATCCTGTCTTAAAGCCGCCTGCGGCAAAAGCTGCGGCGGTTTTTAGATTGTCAAAGAAAACTGTACAATTTTCATTATAGAGCTTGATTTTTATTTTTGCCAGGTATATAATGTATTCATATATATGTTATTTACACATAGGTGAGAGGTGATTGTATGAACAGGCCTGTCGATGAGCGCTGTCCGCAGGGTAAAATTGAACGTTTTATTGAACCCTGCCTGCTGCTTTTACTTTCGGAAAAGGAGGCCCATGGCTATGAATTGATGGAAAACCTTGACCAATTCTCCATTGACCCCCGCTGTCAGGACCCCGGTCAGGTTTACCGGTATCTGCGCCGGATGGAAAAGGAAGGCCTGGTGGAATCAAGCTGGGAGGCCGGGGAATCCGGGCCTGCCAGGCGCTCGTACCGCTTAACACCGGACGGTATGGCGTTGCTTGAAGCGTGGATGAAAACACTTCAAAACAGAATCAGAATCATTGAGAAAATGCTTAGCCGCTATCATGAAAAAAGCGTCAAAGAAAGTTAAGGAGGAAAATAATGTTTACTGTGTTTCTCTATTCGCTGGCTGTGTCAGGACTGTTGTTCTCTTTCATTAAAGACAGAAAAAAGACTAAAAAGGCTCTAATGGTGGCGAAAAAAGCTTTTTTAAATATCTTCCCCGAGTTATCGGCCATTCTTATTCTCATCGGTATTGTGCTGGCACTGCTTTCACCGCAGATAATAACTAAAATTATAGGCGGACAGAGCGGTTTTGTCGGCATGCTGCTGACATCGGTGGTAGGCTCGGTAACTCTGATTCCGGGGTTTATAGCCTTCCCCCTGGCCAAATCGCTGCTTGACTCCGGCGCAGGGGTCTCTCAGCTTGTGGTTTTTATTTCCACACTGATGATGGTTGGATTTGTCACTGCGCCGCTTGAAATCCGTTTCTTCGGTAAGCGGCAGACTCTGATCCGCAACAGCATGGCATATGTCTATTCCTTTATCGTGGCTCTGATTGTAGGGGGAATAATAAGATGAAAGAATTAAAAAGATACCGGTTGTCACTAATACTGCTGGCAGTGGCTCTCTTGATCTGGATGTGGCAGCCTCCGCTGGGGCAGGATATCAGTGTGCGCACTGCAAACATTTTCAGGGAGATGCTTGGCGTCCTGCCTCCGATATTTATCCTGCTGGGACTGCTTGAAGCATGGGTGCCAAGAGAAATGATTATAAAAAATCTGGGGGAAACATCCGGCGCCCGCGGCATTGCGCTTAGCATTTTTCTCGGCGCAGCAGCAGCCGGCCCGCTCTATGTGGCATTCCCGGTAGCTGTGACCATGCTCAAAAAGGGCGCCCGCTTTGGCAATATTGTCATCTTTCTTTTTTCCTGGTCTACTCTTAAGCTGCCGCTTCTTCTTTTTGAAACATCCGCACTGGGCTGGCAGTTTGCCACTGCCCGCGCAGCGGTTAATATTCCCGGCATTATTCTGATGGGATTATTAGTCGAGCGTCTAATCCCGGCTGAAGAAAAAGAAGCGCTTCGGCAGCGTCACATCCAGGAAGAAATATCAGGGCAGGCAGTGCCTGCAATGAGATAATTTCGCTGCAGCCTTACAATTCCCTGCATAACAGAAATGCTCTCTTTTTTCTTCACTGACATTGACAGAAGCCTGTTGCTGCGCTATCATGGTGTCTTGACAGGATGGTGAGGTATCATGAAGATAGGTATAATCGGACCGGCCATGGCCGGCAAAACTACGCTTTTCTCTTTGCTCACAGGCGGCACAGCAGGTGGTAAAGGCACTGTGCCCCAGGCGTCTGCCAGGGTGCCTGACCAGCGCATAGATTTATTGTCAGAAATATTTAAACCGCGCAAAATAACGTTCGCTACCGTAGAATTCGCCGACTTTCCCGCCCTCGGCAGCGGTTGTGAGATAGCAGGCGAAACAGCAAACCGACTCAAGGCCTGTGATGCGCTGACAATTGTTGTCCGAGCTCACGGTGATCCTACTGTTCCCTGGCCTGACGAGCCGTTGACTCCAGACACTTCCTTTACTAACTTTTTAAACGAGATGGTCCTAAGCGACCTTTGTCAGGTTGAAGCACTTCTTGCCAGGAACAAAGATAAACGCCGTTCCCAGGAAGAGACGCATCTTCTTGAGGCCTGCCAGTCTCTGCTGGAGGAAACCAAACCGATATCATCGTTGGGGTGGCTGCCTGAGCAGGAACAGATTCTGCACAATTATGCCCTTCTCTCTTCACGGCCTGTTTTGGTGGCAGTTAATCTGGATGAAGAGCAGCTATTAAACAAGGACTTTGAGGGCCGCAGCGCCCTTGTGGACGCCTGTGCGGCAGCTGGATATCCACTCATCGAGTTTAGCGGGCGGCTGGAGACAGAGATTTGCCGGATGGACAAAAAAGAGCAGTCCGCGTTCCTGGCGGAATACGGACTTGAGGAGTCGGGCATAACCAGATTGGTCACAGCGGCCTACAAACTGCTTGGGCTGTGTTCATTTTTCACTGTGGGGGAAGATGAAGTCCGTGCCTGGACTGTCCAGGCAGGCATCACAGCAAAGAAAGCAGCTGGAAAAATACACTCCGACCTGGAAAGAGGATTCATACGTGCCGAAGTCATCGCTTATGATGAATTTATGGCACTGGGGGGTTCTCTGAAAACGGCCCGCGACCAGGGGAAGCTTAGAATTGAAGGCAAGGACTACCCTGTCCGTGACGGGGACATCTTAAATATCCGCTTTAACGTTTAAACCCGGCAAATGCCGGGTTTTTTGCTGCATAGGAAATTATATTAAATTTCCTATGCAGCGGTTGTTAAGGGGGACGTCTTTTTTATTGTTAGAACAGCGATGGCCCAAAGCCGGGCAGGTTTAACTCCATTGAACCAAGAATATAGATAATGATTACACCCGCAGAAAGTGCTGCGCCATAAGGTATGGCTTTTTTTTGTGCCTCGCTTTCGTCCAGGCTGCGCAGGTATGCCGCTTGGTGGGTAAATAAGAAAAAGATGAATCCGGTAAAAAAGTTCCATAACCTACGCAAAATTCCCCTCCCCCTGATCATTGCAGCTACGGCAAACACGCCTCCTACCAGTGCTGACACCAGTAAAACCTCAACTACCTGGCCATGGCCTAAAAAGGCGCCTATCATACCCAGCATTTTTACGTCTCCCGCTCCCAGCCCGCCGGCAATAAACGGGAGAACCAGGAGAAATATACCTGTCAAAAGTCCTGTCAATGAAATTACTGCTCCCTCCAAAAGGCCCAACCTTACCATGTTTTGGAGAAAAGCTGCTGCTATCCCGCACACAATGACATTGTTGTAAATTTTTCTGTCCGCCAGGTCGGTGTAAAGACAGACAGCCACAAAGGGAAGTAAAAGCGCCATTAACTTGATACAGCTCCTTTCCTCTTCACAAGCGTAAGTGCGTCCCCGGTTTTGGTTTGGCTTCGCACCAATGTCCCCACAGGGAGTTCCACTGCGGCATACGCGCCTTTGACCATAGGCGATAACTTCCCCGGGGTCATCATGACGAAGCAGTGCAGAACATTCCACTTTTTATCCACAAACACCACATCTATGGGGTAGTTCATAAACATGGTATGTACAACATTACAGGGGCTAATAACCAAAGCACCGTACTCCCGGGGGAATGTGCTGCTGAACATCAGTCCGCGCAATCGCTTAAGAAAAGTATCCGCAAACCCCACTTTATCTGCCAGCACAGTGTCCGTTTGTACATTTAATAGGGACATGTCAGAATCCCAGCTGTTCAATCAGTTGAATTAAGGCCGGCCCCAACAGGATGATAAAGATACAAGGAAAGATAAACAAAACAAGGGGTATCAGCATTTTGACCGGCGCTTTCATAGCTGCTTCCTCAACTCTTTGCCTGCGTTTGCGCCGCATTTGCTCCGATTGATTGCGCAGTGTTTTGGCTATACTAAGGCCGAGTTGGTCCGATTGGACCATGGCATTGACAAATGAATTTATATCTTCAACAGCAGAGCGCGCCGCAAAGTCCCGTAAAGCCTCGCGCCTTGACTTGCCCATTTTGATTTCCTGCAAAATACGCTTAAATTCGAATGCCACAATACCGCTGTCTTTTTCCACCACTTTTGCCATCGCTCCATCAAAGCCTAGCCCGGCTTCAACGCTTACAGTGAGTAAATCAAGAATGTCGGGGAATGTTTTCTCCAATTCTTTGCGTTTTTTGGTTATTATGCTGGAAAGATATAAATCAGGGATTTTCCAGCCTATTATAAAGGCAGCAGCCAGTATCAGCACCAGGCGGGCCATGCCTCCGATACCGTTCACATTCAGTGAGTACAAAAGGGCAGGGATGCCGGTGGCAAGCAACGCTTTGATCCCAAGAATTTCCTTTGCTGACAGGCGTCCGGGATTGCCGGCCTGTAGAACTTTTGGCTCAAGTGTTTTGAGCATGCCGGTGGGGAGTGCCTTTCCTATAATGCCGGTTATTTTGCTTAAAAGTGGAAGAATCAGCCTCTCTATCAGCGGCCTGCGAAGTTCTTTCTCCCTGGTGTCCACTATTTCATTCGAGGATATAACCTGGCCCAATCGCCCGCGAATGTCTACTTTTGCTGTCTGATTTCTCGATAGAAATGCCTGCGAAAAGATATAGACTGACATAAAAACTGTTACCGGTATTAAAGCTTCCAAGTTTATCACCCCATTAGAACTCAATATTAACTATTTTTCTGATTAAGGCTATACCCACCAGGAGAGACACCAACCCTGCTATAAGCATGATTATGCCGAGCGGGTGTGTGAAGAGCATCTTTACATGAGCCGGGTTGGTGAAAAATATAAACAGTCCCAGCACCAGAGGTAATACGCCCACAATGATTCCTGATATTCTGCCCTGGGCGGTCAGGGTTTTTATTTCTCCCTTAATTCTAAGCCTTTCTTTGATTGTAAAGGCAATATTGTCCAGGATTTCTGCCAAATTGCCACCAACCTGCCTCTGAATATTGACAGCAACTATGATGAGGTCAAAGTCGTCACTTTTTACCCGCTTGGACATGTTTTGCAGTGCCTCTTCAGTGGGTGTGCCAAGCTTCATCTCACGTAAAGCACGGCCGAATTCCACGGATAGCGGCGGTGTGGTTTCCTTATGCAGTGAATCCAGAGTCTGCAGGAAGGAAAAGCCGGCCCGGAGTGAATTTGACATTATGCCTACTGCATCCCCAAGTTGGTCATTGAACTTTTTTTGCCTGCGCACCTTAGCCAGTCTGAGATATAAAGTTGGAGTAATGGCGCCGGCTGCAGACAAAATTATTGCCAGGCTCATATTTTCAAGAACACCTAGTGCAATAATAGCGGGAACAACTACGGCTGCTGCCTGAATAATAATCAGTTCCTCCGGCCTAAGCAGTATATCCGTCTGCATCAGGTCCTGCTCGGCTTTGTCCAGGATCTTTTTTGGCGTAAGGGCGCGAAAAGCATTCGCTATTTTACCGCTGGGCTTTTTATAGCCTTCATCTTTTTCACCCTTTTGCATTGTGCTGCTGTCGCGCGTATAAGTCAGCATCCTCTGTGCTATTTCTTCTTTTCCTCTGCCAAAGAGACTGGTCACGGCGCGCAGCCCTATAAAGGCGGCAAAAAATATCAGTATAGTAATTCTAACAGCATCCATCTAAGCACCTCGTTTTTTGTCAGAACCTTGAGGACGCAAACATAACAGCAGGCAGCTCAATTCCAGCTTCTTCAAGCTGCTTTATAAATTTCGGGCGAATCCCGGTAGCTACGAAATCGCCAATACACTTTCCATCTTCGTCAAGCCCGGACTGCTCAAATACAAAAATGTCCTGCAGTACTATAACATCACCTTCCATACCCTGAACCTCAGTAATGTGAGTAACTTTTCTTGAGCCGTCGCGCAACCGGCTTTGCTGGACAATGACGTCTATGGCAGAGGATATCTGCTCTCTGATAGCTCGTACCGGGAGATCCATCCCCGCCATCAGCACCATTGTTTCAAGCCTCGATAGGGTGTCGCGGGGAGAGTTGGCGTGTCCTGTGGTAAGCGAGCCGTCATGTCCGGTGTTCATGGCCTGCAGCATGTCAAGGGCCTCTCCGCTTCGTACTTCTCCAACCACTATTCTTTCGGGGCGCATACGCAAAGAGTTCCTTACAAGGTCCCTGATTGTTACCGCACCTTTACCTTCAATATTGGCTGGCCGTGTCTCCAGGGACACCACATGCTCCTGTCGCAGTTGCAGCTCTGCAGCATCCTCAATGGTTACTATGCGCTCATCGTTTGGAATAAAAGAAGACAGTACATTTAAAGTTGATGTTTTACCGGAACCTGTTCCACCGGAGACAACGATATTAAGCCGCGACTTAACTGCCGCTTCAAGAAATGCTGCCATCTCCAGATTAAAAGTGCCGAAACTAAGTAAATCATCAACTGTGAACGGTTCTTTGGAAAACTTTCTGATTGTTATGCATGGGCCGCATAAAGACAGCGGTGGAATAATAGCGTTTACCCTCGAACCATCAGGCAGGCGCGCATCTACCATCGGCATACTCTCATCGATGCGCCTGCCGATTGGCGCAACAATTTTTTCTATAATATGTAATACATGTTCATCATCACGGAATACCACATCTGTTTTAAAAAGTTTGCCGTTTCTTTCTATGTAAACCTGGTTGGGGCCGTTGACCATAACCTCAGTAATAGTTTCATCGTTTAAAAGGGGATGAATAGGCCCAAATCCCACCGCTTCGGCAACAATTTCTCCCACAATTCTTTGCTTGTCCCCACGCGGTATAAAGGAAACTTCCTGGTCAATGGAGTCTGAAACCAACTGCTCCAGCCTGGTTGAAAGTTCTTCCCCGCCGCCGCCTTCATCCTCTTTGTGACGTCCCAGTTCCTCGATCACTTTTTTGTGAACCTTTATTTTTAGCTGGCTGTATGGGTCTGTGCGCACAGCAGCTTCAGGTTTCCTTTCAGTTAGCACATTGCCGCCGGGCTTTTTTTCTGCCTGTTCCTGCTGCCTGACACGTTCCAAACGCTCTAACAGTGACATATTATATCACTCCTTACAGGCTGAAGATACGGTTAATCAGGGGTTTGTTCTGCTTTTCCTGAGGCAGACGCTTGCCGCTGACCATCCGTTCGCTCATCCGCCGGAATGACTTTGCCAACTCGGAAGATGAATTGCTAAGTACCACCGGGACACCTTTGTTAATCGCCGAGACAGCAGTTCGCTCATCACTGGGAATTTGATGGGATACCACTATTTCCAGCCCTTTTTCCAAGTCAGCCACATCAACACCAAGGTCCTGGTCGCATCTGTTTAACACTACACGGATTTTTTCCCTGTAGTTCAATGAGTCAAGGATATTGAGGCTGCTTTTGGCATTCTTGATTGTGGATATATCACGTGTCACAACCAGCAAAATCTGATCGCTCATATCAAGCGCCTGCAGGTTCAGGTCGTGAAACATTGGTGAAGTATCAACAATAATATAATCGTATACCTGCTTCAGGCAGGTTATTATTTTTTCCACATGATCAGAAGTTACATATTCGGCGTGCTGCGGGAAAACAGGAGCCGGCAAAATATCAATGCCTGTAAAATGGCGCAGCATATAATTTTCCAGCACTTCAACGGAAACCGTTTCCTGTTCGCGTACAAGTTCGCTCACAGTCTTTCCATCATTAAGGTTGAGCATCACCGCTATATCGCCAAACTGCAGATCCAGGTCTATGAGGGCAACCCTTTTCTTTCCGTTCTGTGCCAGAACCACAGCCAGGTTGGTGGCCAGTGTTGTTTTACCCACACCACCTTTGCCGCAAAATACTGTAGTTACCAAGCCGAGCGGTTTCTCATCTGCTGTACTGCCGGGCTTCTCCTGGCGCTGCACCGAAGAAGCGGCAGGGGCCTTCTCTGCAGCAGGTGGTGGAGCTAGCTTTTGTTGTTCTTTTTGCATAGAATCAGGCTGGGGCGCCGGTTTACTTATATTTTGTTGCTGACGCTGCACTGGCGAAGTGGCAGGAGTCTCAGTAACCTGCTCCGATTCTGGCTGAACTGGGTGCTGACGCTTTTCGGTTTGCGCAAAATCATGCTGTGGTGTCAACTCGCTGTAATCAAGCTGCGGATGTGTCGACACGTCATCCATATCCTCTTCCGGCATACCCTGGTATTTACTGCCGGCATTGTGTGAGAGGGTGTGCTGTGACTCAGTCTCCCTGTAATATTTCCGCGGTTGGCTTACAGTGCCTTCAATCTTGGTCCCTTTACCTTGATTCATATGCTGGTAATCAACTTTATGCGGCAGATTGTACTGGGGCGGACGTTCATCGCCGTATACAGAAGGCAGCGAATTATAATGATGTGATTCTACGCCGCTGGATGTCTGCTCTCCATATTCAGGTGTATCTACTGTATAGCTCTGTGCCTGCCTGGCTCTCTGCTTCAACTGTTTGTAGACATTGCGGATAGAACTGGCCATTTCTTCACTGCTCAGCGGTTTGACAAGGTAGTCACGTGCTCCTGCAAACATAGCTTTTTTCATGTATTCGGGTTCACCCTGGATTGAGATTATCACTACGGCAACAGTGGGATAGAGCCGGCAGATACGTTCTGTGGCCGAAATTCCGTCCATCTGGGGCATATTGATATCCATCAGCACTACATCAGGACCCAGTTCACTGATTCTTTTCAGTGCTTCAATTCCATCGGCCGCCTCGCCAAGGACTTCCATATCGTCTTCAAAGTAGAGCAGCCTAATGATATCCTTACGCGTCTGAGGGACGTCATCAGCAATCAGTAATTTTATTTTTTCCATCTTCATCCCTCCCTGTTTTTTATCGTGGCAGGAACTGTTTAAACTGGTGATCCGGCAGCGGTTTATTACTATCATCCACCGCCGGCCTGAGCACCAGGCGAATCGATCCTCTTTCGGCTGCCTGAATCAGTTTTGTTACATACTCATTTGGCACATCCAGTGTTGTACTGTCAGCCGGCAGCTGCTCCTTTTTCGGGTCGTAGATTTGCGCACCCATGGCCAGCACTCTGATATTTTGAACAACCACAGTTGTCAGTGTAATATTTTCGCTGCCTTGCTCCAGTTCCAGGGTTACCACCACATCCACCCTGTCTCCGGGCAGTATAAACCCGGCCACCCCTGTGACTGTACTGACAGGGAGTGTCAGGGCGCGGTGGCCTTCCGAAATCTTATACGACATGCCGGCTTTAGTCTCGCCGTATACAAGCCGGGTTTTCAGAACCTGCTCATTGGCAATCAGGCGTTCCAGTGCGAAAGCTCCCCTGATTTCTTCCCTGTTGACTATTGCGTCTGCATGGACAGAGGTGATCGAAACATTAACAGTTGTAAACATAGTCTCATCCAGCTTTGTCCTGGCTGGAATTTCAGCTTTTGCTACCACCACCGGTACCAGGTTGGCCGCCTGCTTGCTTGTCTCTTCCATCTCTTTCAGGTAGCGAAACACCAACCCCGCAGCAATTAAGGCCAGAATTACAGATAGCAAAAGCAGCTTTTTCCCTTTCATCCGCTCTCCCCCTAAAGAAGTGACTTATTTTATATGAACTTTATAATCGTAAATCTTTCTAAAAAAACCGGGGGCTGCCCGGCAGGGCAGCTTACGGGGGAGCTATTCTCCCGCCGGGCAAATATTCTCCCCGGGGAAACGCATTGTACAAAATTTATAAGCTTTACTGAATAAGCTTTGTTGTTGTCAACCCGTATTGGCTTTCTCCTTCAACGCTGGCAGCGGCATTTACGTGGGGCTTGATAAAATGACCCCAGACTTCTGTGTTTTCTCCCTGCCCCTGCAGCTTTGTAACGTAAAATGCTGCAAAATCGACTACTTCAACCTCATCTTTGACATTAGTTATGGTATAAATCGGTAATATCAGGACAAGAGGGCTGCCGTCCGGGTAATTGTCATAGCTGCTTGGTCCTAACTTTTCTGCCTCATCCTGCCGGTACTTAATACCATCCCTGATGGGCCCCATGTTGACTCCGCCTTTTGCCTGAACAAGATCACCTATTTCAATCAATCCCGGGTAGCCGTGTTTAAGAAATTCTCTGAAGATATTCGCCCCGGTCATATAATTTCCGTTTTCGTCTTTAAATGTTAAGGCGCCCCATTTCCCGCCTCCCAGCAGTTCACTGCTAAAAAGGTTTACTTCTTTTAAATAGTCAAGTGTAACAGATTCCTCCACCCCGAGGGGAAATACATCAAAAATAGCGGTAGGCCTCGTCTTGGCAACCCTTGCTCTCTGTTCCATCACGCCGTTTTCAGCAGCAAACAGCTTTGCAAAAAAGAGCCTGATGGGTGCCCTGGTTTTGACTGTCACACCGTTTTGCTCTTCGTCTACTTCCACTGTAACCATCTCTGCCAGGACGCCGTTTTTCTGCACAATCTCCAGTACCGCCGTGGTTATAGCCTCTTTTCCCTGGCCCAGCTTTGTCGCTCCGGCCAAAGCCCCGGCGTCGGCCGCCACCATAAGGTGGGCTTCCTTTACATAATTAACGCCCACATCGGCCACAAGGGCGCCCATTCCCAGCAATGCTGTCATGGCCAAAGCCAGAATCACAACTACGGAGCCTTGTTCCTTCTTTAAAATATTACCTGCCCGCATTAATTTGGCCACCAATATCACCTCACTCAAGTCTCATTACCACTGCACTTTTTACCAGCACCGGATTGGAAACAATCCCGGATAACACCGGTGTTATCAACTCGATGGGATAGGCCACTGTTACAGTGATGTCGCCGCCTGCAGAACGTATCAGAGGTTCAATGGTCACTGCAACTTTTGACTGATCGAGGGTAGGGGCCGCCTGCATTACCTTGTCTGTGATTTCTGTGTTGCTTCCCCCCACAGCGCCATACCTTGCCCCGTGCCTGGCGGCATGTGTTACAGTGAGGTAAGCATTGCCGACGCGCCCCATTTCAAATATCCCCATTAGCAGCAGGATTATAATAGGAAGGACAAGGGCCATTTCCACTATGGCCTGGCCTTGTTGGCTTTTCATGAGAGTGCGAAGGTACAATCCCATCACCTCGCTGATTTATAACTCAATGATTTGCTTTTGTAGTTAAAACGGCCCTGCCCTCTGCGGGCAGGGCCAACCTTGGGGAGGAGCAGACATGTTATGAGGGGGGAGTCCAACCCAGCGTCACAGCGATTTCCTGGAACTTAGCCATGATTGTTGTTCCCAGACCAGTTAAGGTAACAATTGCAACTATTGACACAAGAGCTAGAATTAGTGCGTATTCAACCATTCCCTGTCCGGATTCGTCTGTAAAAAACTTTTTCGCCAGTGCTTTCATATTTTTCACCTCCTAAAATATTTGAATCTTTTCAGAAAGTCTGTAACCCTTTATCCACGCTGCTTTAGGCATAGTGGATAAATATTTTTCACCCCCGTGTCGGGGTGTTTTTTATTGTGCCGTAATTTAGTGATATAGCGAGAAATACCG
>Ga0208242_100262_pt1 | contig 53700 bp, 49 predicted proteins | sample SubbioAug_CSW13A_FD_184825 | JGI IMG/M metagenome (GOLD analysis project Ga0208242, IMG submission 184825) | Serpentinite rock and fluid subsurface biosphere microbial communities from McLaughlin Reserve, California, USA - CR12Aug_CSW13A (SPAdes) | ecosystem: Environmental > Terrestrial > Deep...
TACATTCATCACTTTAATCATGAACGTCCTGCATTTGCTTTGAATTATAAAACCCCAATTCAATATAAACATGATTTGGGGTTCTAATTCTTTTTATAAACTTGTCTACTTTTCCTTTACAAGTTCACCCTTTTTTATCTTTTTATTACATAAATGAAGTTGAGCCGCTCCGTGTTGACCAAAACTAGCTTGCCAACCTTGAATGATGTTTACTTTATTTGAGTCATAGATATCAGGATCACAATGACAGTGATATGGCTGTTGACATCGTTTTTCTTTATGCCACAGAGATATTCCTAGACTGTTAATGATTTCATCATAGAGGTACCCTTGATAGACATAATCATGATAATAAGCAACATCCTCACTAGGTATAGGTAAAGAAATGAGAGATCCATCTTCCCAGATAGGACTAGGTTTGTTGCTGTTGGAGGAGTCTAATCCTTTACGACTTAAAATAAGCTTAAACTCACTCATCTTTCACCTCAACACTTTGAGCTGTCATGCTCTTCAAGTCTTTAACCTTCATTCCTCTCATTCTTAAGAAAAAGAATGCTCCCACTAACACCACCACATGAAATGTTGCGAAACGCCATAAGATCATCGTGGATGCCGCCGCAGCCTTTCCAATGACTGTAGAATAGGATAAGACAAACACCCCTTCAGTCACTCCTGAAGCGCCAGGTAAAGGCACAAATGTATTCGCAATCATAACAAAAGCAGAAAGTGCTAATAAATGAGGAAGATCTCTATAAAAGATGTCTAAGCCAAGAATTCTACCAATCATAAAAGGACTCATGAAATACAATAATAATCTTAATGCATTCAGCCCAAGTAAAATCCCAATCATTTCATTCTTTGTTTTTATTTCATTTAAAGCATCATGAAATCGATGAAGTGAAGCACTCCATTTCTCACGAGCTTTCTCTTTATCTTTAATCCAAGACAACTTAGTGATCAGATTTAATCCCCAACGAGTAAGCCCAGTGGAGAACTTTTGATTTACCACCATCAACGATAACACGACAATAATCCCACTATTCACAACTAAACCAAGTCCAAACAGTAACGTAATTGAAAAGTTTTCAAATGCTTGAATATTAAATATGTACATTAATAGTGTAATCACTACAATCGTAATGGTATATAAATAAAAGTCCATCCATACAATGCTTACACCTTGAGATGATCGTAATCCTTGTTTGTGGTAGGTGTTGATTTGTGCTAATTGACCTCCTGTACTAGAAGGTGTGATCCCCGACATAAATCCACCCACAAACGCATTAGTAATTCCTTGTTTATAAGTGTAGGTTGGAAGAATTCGCTTAGCCATGAGGGTAAGACTAACTCCCCATATTAAAGTAGGAGAAATCCCCCAAACAATAATAAAGAAAAGACGAAGTGGATTTAACTCTTTTAAAGATTCAAAAACCAATTCATAACTATCAAAAAGCGCAATAAATAACCCTACAAATGTAAGTGCAATAATCAAAATGATATTAAACCAAAGATTTCCTTTGACTCGTTTCATGATTGAATTTTATCACACGATGAAGTGGAGGTCATCAACTAATATCATAGTTATGGTTATTGTCTTATTCTTGCGTTTCTATTTCATCGACAGAACGAGATTTACATAAAATTTCGTTTCTGTCTTATTCATCCAAATATACACTTTCAAGAACATTGAGTAGTTCATCAAGAGTGACATTGTTTAACTCAAGATTTCTTAAATCAATGGCTTCATTTTTTATAAGCTCACAAAAATTGATTATTTCTTGTCTTATCGTAACATTTACTTTAACCCTACTACTAGAACTAACATTCACTAGCAGTCTTAATACATCATTCTTATGCTTATTAACATCATTGGATGTTACTTTTTCCCCACGTTCTTTCTTTTCTTTATTATCTAACCAAGCCCTGATTTTAAAGACAATTAAAGTCTCAATATCAATGATTGAGACATTTCTTATTTCTCTTTTTCTTTTCATCAAGAGCTCATAATAATCATCATTGAGTAAGATTGCGGAAAGACTAGTGATTTCATCATTCAGAGGTATTTTGGTACATATTTGATGAAGACTCAATGTTACATTTTCTAGACGTCTACAAAACAGTTCAATTTGCTTAGGATATGCATGGTTTGTAGGATGTGAAAATCGATAGAACTGATGTTTTAGACCTCCCACTTCCTTTCGAATATATCCTCCCAATGTAATAAATCTTAAAAAATGAAGATAGAAATCTTCATTGATTGCTTCAATAATTAGCACAATATCTAAATCTTTAGTGGCTCTAAATGTTAAACCAAGTTCATCCATTAAGATATCACAAGCAGATCCTCCGATAAGGACATAATGATTTGAATAATGATTAAAGTGTTGTGTAAAAACATCTATCCCGTGTACCATTCTTCCCCCCGCAATACTTCATCAAGAGCTTGCTTCATTCTATCATCACGACTATTTTGTAAAGTTAAATATAATGAAACATGATCTACCCTATTATTTGTAGAAAGCAACCTTGGATTATAATCCCATAGTTGTATTTCATAACAAAATATGTCATTGATCAAATCTTTATTAGTAACGATGAAATCTGATTTCATATCAAACTCGTTTTTATAAATCGCATAGACAGGATGTTTTGGACTATTTAATAAAGTTAATTCAGACAAGACACTTTCTCCCGCAATCAGTGCGTTTTCAGGTGCTTGAGTTGTATACACCACTTTTTTATAGGGTCGTCTCAAATATTTCTTTGCTTTGTTAAAGTATTCTGGATTTGATATTCTTTGATACACTTTACTACGATTGGTTTTCCCTTTAATTTCATAAGATAGTAATGTCGCATCAAAGAGCTCATTCAATGCTCGTGAAGCACTCATGGTGGTGAGCCCAGTTTCTTGTGCAAAATCTGTTGCACTAATCTTTGAGTCTTTATGATTGTTGAGATAGATAAATGCTAATTGCGCTACAGGAGAGAACACATCAAATTTGTTTTTATTTAGTTCAGGCCCATAATAAAGGTTAAGTCCTAAGAAAGGTAAATACATTTGACCATCAGTCATAATGAAAGGTACTCTACTTTTTATTAAACTTTTTCTTCTGTATCGAGTTAACCCATCATGATGTAAAACTACAGGATACTCTGTATGATGTTTAATTTGTTGGATATGTTTAATGACTTGATCAACACCAGGTAACTCATTCATGCTTTTCATTAAAATACATTTTTGATTTAATATAGTCATTTCAAAATAGTCATAGTTGCTTCTCATAAACAGTGTTAACTGATGAACATCGCCCCATGCTTTAATATCACCATAATCATCAATATTTTCCTTAATATAATTCAGAAGTTTATTTAACATTTGCTACGCCTCCATAATATGACATTGCCACTTATAATATAACATTATTAGTGTTATATTACAAATACTAATGTTATATTAATGATTATGAGGTTCTATCGATTGATTAGTTTATTCCAACACAAAAAACCCTCCTTTTAATAAGGAGGGCATTTACATCTATTTACAGAGTCTTAGAAAACTCTAATACTCTTTCTTTAATCGTGTCTGCACTTAAGCCATACTTCTTAAGTAATGCTCCTGGTGTTCCACTTTCTCCGAAGGTGTCATTCACACCAATCATCATCATTTTTGTAGGATGCTCTTGAGCTAAGACTTCCGCGACAGCGCCACCAAGTCCACCTAAGATATTGTGCTCTTCACAAGTCACAAGTCCTTTATGAGTCTTCGCAAGCTCAACCACCAAGTTTTTATCTAATGGTTTAATGGTGGCCATATTCACTACAGTCACATCTAATCCCAATTCTTTCAAAGCTTCTTTCGCAAGCAGGGCTTGTTCAACCATAACACCACAGGCAATAAGCGCAATATCTTTTCCAGAGGATAAGACTTTTCCTTTTCCTACTTCAAAGACATAATCTTCACTATGCACGGTATTCACAGCCGCACGACCTAAGCGGACATAGAATGGTCCTTTTTGATCGGCCACAGCACGAATGACTTGCATCGTTTCAATATCATCCGCCGGCACAATAATACGCATATTCGGCACAGCTCTCATAAGCGCAATATCTTCAATCGCTTGATGGGATGCACCATCTTCACCTAAGGTTACGCCAGCATGCGTCGCACAAATCTTCACATTCAGTTTAGGATAGGCAATACTATTACGAACTTGCTCAAACGCACGTCCCACCGCAAACATAGCGAAGGATGATGCGAAGACTGTGTTACCACCGGTCGCAATCCCTGCCGCAACACCCATCATGTTCGCTTCCGCAATACCCATGTTGAAGTGACGTGAAGGCATCACGGCCTGTGCATCCGCTGATTTTGTGGATTTTGATAAGTCCGCATCTAAGACAAAGATATCATTTCGTTCTTGAACTAATGCTGCTAAAGCTTTACCATAAGCTTCACGTGTTGCCATTTTAGCCATGATTCACCTCATTGAGTTGTGCCATTGCACGCTCATATTGTTCTTGATTCGGAGCCACTCCATGCCAACCATAGTTGTTTTCCATAAAGTCAACGCCTTTTCCTTTGACGGTATGCGCAATGATGGCGGTAGGTTTACCTTTTGTTTCACGTGCTTCTTTAAAAGCCGCAAAGATTTGATCAAAATCATGACCATCAATATTAATCACATGCCAACCAAAAGCTTCAAATTTTTTATCTAAAGGATTTGGATTCATGACTTTAGTAATATCGCCATCAATTTGAAGACCATTAAAGTCAAGCATTAAACATAAGTTATCAAGTTTATAATGGGCCGCAGCCATTGCAGCTTCCCATACCTGACCTTCTTGTGATTCACCATCTCCCACTAAGGTATACACTCTAAAAGGTTTGTCTTTAGCTTTATACGATAATGCCATCCCTACCGCTGCAGAGATACCTTGACCTAACGATCCAGTGGACATATCCACTCCTTTAATGTATGTCATTGAAGGATGTCCTTGAAGACGTGAATCCACTTTTCTAAAAGTAGGTAGTTCCTCAACTGGAATGATTCCTTTTTCCACTAAGACACCATATAATAATGGGCTCGCATGGCCTTTAGAAAGGACAAATTTGTCACGTTCTAAATCCGCAACATTCTCTTTTGTAATATTGGCTTCTTTAAAATACAGTGCAGAAATGAGCTCAGCACCAGAAAATGATCCACCAATATGACCAGAATTAGCCGAGTACACCATGTTGAGGACATGTTTGCGAATGTTATTCGCGATAATTTTTAACTCTTTGTGTTCCATTGTTTCCTCCAATGTCATTATTATACACTACGAAGGCTCATTACTGAATCAAAATTACGTGACTTGGTTTCTCACAGACACCTACTAAATCAGTAAGGAAGGCTGCGGCTGGTGACCCATCAATGGCACGATGATCAAAGGAAAGTGAGAAATTAAACACTGGTACATTCACCACTTGATTGTTTTCTAAACGTAGTTCATCACTGATCGTAGATACTCCTAATATCGCCACTTCAGGGAAGTTGATGATTGGATTAAAGTGAATCACCTTTGAAGCCCCTAATGATGTAATCGTGAAAGTTCCACCTTTGAGTTGATCTAATGTCAGTTCATTTTTTCGTGCTTTTGACGCTAATGTCGAGATGGAGTTTGCAAGAGCAGTCAAGTTAAGTTTATCGGCATGATGCACCACAGGCACAATCAGTCCTTCTTCAAGTGCAGTCGCAATCCCAAGATTAACACTCTTCACAAAGGTAATACCTTCTTCACTGGTTCTTGCATTAAGCCCAGGATGATTTAAAAGTGTACGAGAAGTAAAGTAGGCAATAAGATGAGTTAAAGTAATCTTTTGAGTTGAACTTGTGAGTTCATCTTTAAGTTTTAAGAGTTCACGAGCATCCACTTTCGCATGGAGTGTCACATGAGGAATCGTGCTTGCGCTTTTCACCATTTGTTCCTTCACAAGCTTACGAATACCTTTCCAAGGTACGAAGGATGTTTCATCCACACTAGGTGTAACTACACTAGTTGATGTCACTGGTTGCGATTGTGGCTTTTGATTCATATATTCGACGACATCCGCCACGACTAAGCGTGGACTTGGTTGCATACTCGCAAAGACTTGGGCTAAATCAAGTCCTTTTTCACGCACTAAACGACGCGCTGCAGGGGTTGCACGCACATCTTTGATATTCACTGGTTTTGAAGGAGTGACTGGAGTTGGAGTAGGTGTCACTGCTTCAACCTTAATTTCTTCTTTAACTTCCTTTGTTTCTTCTTTTGAAACTGTAGGAGCAGTGGCTTCAATCACTTCACCAGGCTGCCCAATGTAGGCAATCACAGAGTTCACAGGCACCACTTCATTTTCTTTCACAAGAACTTTAAGAAGTACCCCTTCATCATATGCTTCCACTTCAATCGCAATCTTATCCGTCATCACTTCAAAGATCGGATCGCCGACTCTCACTTTATCACCTTCATGTTTAATCCACTCGGTCACATAGCCTGTTTCCATTGTGGAACTTAACTTAGGCATTAAGACTTCTTTTGCCATATTACTCCCTTCCCATCATCTTACGCACTGCGTCGACAATGTCTTCCACTTGAGGAACTGCTTTCTTCTCAAGATCTGGTTGATATGGAATTGGCACCTCAGCTCCGGCTAAGCGCACAATTGGATGATCTAAGTAATCAAAACTCACTTCTTCCGCAATGACCGCCGCCAGTTCAGCACTAAAGCCACTACGCTTCACAGCCTCAGTCACAATGAGTGCTTTCCCAGTTTTCTTCACAGACTCCACAATGGTTTTCTTATCAAGTGGTACTAAGGTGCGAGGATCCACGATCTCGACATCAATGCCCTCTTTTTCTAAGACCTCCGCAGCCGCCATGGCTTTATGAACCATAATGCCTGTCGCCACAATACTCACATCTTTTCCACGACGTTTGTAATCCGCCACCCCAATTGGAATCGTATATTTCCCTTCAGGAACGATTGAAGATGTCTTATAACATAACTTATGTTCATAAAACATGACTGGATTATTATTTTCAATCGCGCTATGAAGTAATCCCTTGGCATCATAGGCCGTACTTGGTTGAATCACAATGAGCCCTGGAATATGAGCAGTCCAGTTTTCTAAGCTTTGGGAGTGTTGTGCTGCCGCTCCAGTCCCTGAACCACCAGGGGTTCTCATAACTAGTGGAACACTCACCGCTCCCCCATACATATAATGAATCTTTGCAGCTTGGTTGACAATTTGATCTAAAGCAATGGTAATAAAGTCTGAGAATTGAAGTTCAAACACAGGACGCATCCCAGTAATGGCTGAACCAACCGCCGCTCCCGCAATCACACTTTCTGAAATTGGAGTGGAGATAATACGCTCTGGTCCAAACTCTTCAATAAGTCCACGAGTCACCCCAAAGGCTCCTCCATAAACCCCAATATCTTCTCCCATCACATAGACATTGTCATCTTCTTGCATCGCTTCTCTCAGCGCTTCTTTAACTGCTTCTAAATAGGTAAGTTCTCTCATAAGTGGTCCCTCCTTAGTCCGCATACACGTGAGTGTAAAGATCATCAATAGATGCCAACTCTCCACTCAAGCCAAATTCCACTGCGGCTTCAATACGTGCTTCTGCTTTTGCTTTAATCGCTTGAGCTTCCTCAAGTGTAAAGACTCCTGCCGCAATAAAACGCTCTTGCGCCATCGCAATCGGATCTTTTAAATGTCGCCACTCTTCTTCCTCTTCACGAGTACGATATTTCTTCGCATCAGACTTAGAATGACCTTTCCAACGATACGTTAACGATTCAATTAACGTAGGTCCTTCACCATTGCGTGCTCGTTCCACCGCATCATAGGTCGCATTAATGACTTCAATGAGATCATTTCCATCAATCGTAACTCCAGGAATTCCATAAGCCGCACTACGCTCTGAAAGGTTCTTAACATTCGTCATCTTTTCAACCGGACCACTCATGCCATATTTATTGTTTTCAATAAAGAAAATCACCGGTAAATCCCAAATTGAAGCCATGTTTAACGACTCATGGAAACTTCCTTCATTGGTTGCGCCATCCCCTGCATAACATAAGGTGACTTTTCCATCTTTCTTTAGTTTAGAAGTTAACGCCGCACCAACCGCAATTGGAAACCCTCCACCTACAATTCCATTGGCCCCAAGGTTTCCAGTGGCCATTTCGGCAATATGCATTGATCCACCTTTACCACGGTTCGTACCATTTTGACGACCAAATAATTCAGCCATCATTTGCGGAACATCTGTTCCCTTCGCGATCGTTTGTCCATGACCACGATGAGACGCCGTAATCCAATCACTTTGTTTAAGCACCGCTCCAGATCCTGTTGCGGAAGCTTCTTGACCCACAGCTAAGTGAGTTGTTCCATGAATCATTCCCTTCGCAAAGAAAAAGTCTACTTTCTCTTCAAAAAGGCGAATCACCCACATCGTTTCAAATAATTCTTTTAATTTTGCATCATCAAAATTCGCTTTATTAGGAATTGAAATTGGCATACTTGTGTCCTCCAGTTTTTATAAATGTATTGGATATCCCATCGCAAGTTCCGCGTTATCCATAATGGCTTCACTTAAACTTGGATGAGGGAAAATAGTTAAAGCAATATCTTCAATAGTCAGTGAAGTTTCAATCGCAGTAGTGATTACCGTAATCATTTCACCGGCTTGTTCACCAACAATTTGCGCTCCTAAAACGAGTTGTGTCTTTTCATCAAAGACGATTCTTACAAACCCTTCACCACCACCATTAGCGGTCGTTCTTGAATTCGCCACCATTGGGAAAGTTGAAGCTTTGGCACTAAATCCTGCTTTTTTCGCTTCTTCTAGTGTAAGACCTGTTGTTGCGACTTCAGGAGTGGTATAGCACACAGCTGGCATAGCTTTATAATCAATAGCACTCGCATGACCACTAATGACTTCCGCCACAATCTTTGCCTCATAACTTGCTTTATGTGCAAGTGCTAAGCCTGCCACGACATCCCCAATGGCGTAGATGTTTTTAACACTTGTTTGACCTAGTTCATTCACTTCAATAAGTCCTGAAGGAGCAACTTTTACCCCAGCCTGTTCAAGACCTAAAGTTTGTGTATTTGCTTTTCGTCCCACAGACACCATGAGGGTATCCACCACACAAGCTTCACTTTGGCCTTCAATGAAACAATGAAGTTCATCGCCTTTTTCTTCAACTTTGCTTAGTTTAGCACTGGTCAATATCTTCATGCCTAAAGCATCAAAGGATTTCTTGACTAAAGCACTAATGTCCGCTTCAAAGCCTGGAAGGATACGATCTGTGCCTTCAATTAAGGTAACTTGTGAACCCATCATCGCAAAGGCTTGCGCAAGTTCAGAGCCAATATAACCTGCCCCAACAATCGCTAAACGCTTTGGTAAAGATTCAATATTCAGTAATCCTGTAGAGTCCACGATTCGATTTGATTTCGGTAGGAATGGTAAAACAATCGGTGAAGAGCCGGTCGCAATAATGCAATGTTTAAAAGAAATTTCTTCACTTCCTGATTCTGTTTTTAAAACGAGGGTGGAAGCATTTTTAAAGCTTGCGACAGCCTGAATGACTTCTACACCATTCTTTTTAAGTAAACCCGTAACCCCTAAGCGAAGCTTCTTCACAACACGGTTATTTTTCCATTTTTGTGCACTCGCAAAGTCAAATTCCACTTCTTTGGTTTTAATGCCTAAGTCTTTATTACCATAGGCTTGTTTTAATTCATGTGCGACATGAAGTAACGCTTTAGAAGGAATACATCCCACATTTAAACACGTCCCTCCAATATCTCCTTTTTCAATCACTGTAACCTTTTGGCCAAGTTGTGCAGCGCGAATCGCAGCCACATAGCCTCCAGGTCCAGACCCAATAATGACTGTATCTAACGTTTTCATGGTTCTTACTCCTCTTTTAGTAATTCCCTAGCGGTATTAATATCTGTAATTAAGACATTGATTAGCTGCCCACGAAGTGCAGCTCGAATGCCTTCCACCTTTTGAAGGCCTCCCGAAGCCCCAATCACAATCGGAATCTTTTTAATTTCTTCTAAGTCAATCGCCATCACACGACGATTCCAATCAGTATCAATGTAGCGACCATATTTATCAAAGAAGTTGTAACAAACATCTCCAGTGACACGCTCTTTGTTTTCAAGGGCCGTAGGATCCACTTTATGAAGATAAGCTTTCGTCATCTCATCATACACAGGAGCTCCTCCAATCCCTACTAACGCAATGTCAACACGCTTCATAAGATCAAATGTCTTTTTAATGAAGTTTTGAGACAAAAGCACTTCTTTGGCCATAGCACTATCCACTAATACCGGAACATGAAGATCCACGGACACACCGCCAGTACGACGCGCAAAAATATCACATACCACATTCGCCTGAATGTCAGTATGCTCCTTACCTAATCCTCCAACTAAAGGCACAAACGTTAAATTGTTCATCGTGACATTGAGATACATATTCGATGCCACTTCATAAACCGTGGTTCCAGCACTCACACCAATGATGGAATCGGGTTGGATGACTTTAGATAAATACTTAGCAGTGGCATCTCCTATACGCTGTTTTACCTGAGAAGGATCAGCGGCATTCACACACACCACAGCTTCTAAATCGTATTTTTTCTTAAGCTTTTCTTCCAACTGCTTGTAGGGATGAAACAATTCATCATGCACTCTAATCTCGACAATCCCTAAATCTCGAGCACGAGAAAGGTACTTCGACACTAAGGAGCGTGATATATTAAAACGCTTCGCAACATCATCTTGAGTTGCTTGCTCGCCATAATACATCTGTGCAATGTCTATGAGTAGGCGTAAATCATCTTTACTAGTCATACAGCCTCCATTGTGAAAACACCATCTTCGTTCACATCATAAATCTGATTGTGACAAATGTCAAACTAAAAGGTTTGTGACTAACAAATGTCACAAACCTTATTATTTTTTGTTCTGATTTCACAAATTGCGTCACATTTGTCACATCGTTTCACAAACCTTGCACCCATGTTTTAACTGTGCTTTGAATCATTTTCATACATTCATCATTGGTGATGCCTCTATTTAATGCATCACTGAGTGTCCACATACTTTCAGGATTAATGTTTGGAAAACGTGGATCTTGACTTTGATTTGCGATTTCATAGAATGTTTTCATCAGAGATCCTCGACACCATTGATGTCCATGGACCATGATGGTGGCCGAGATAATAACTTTATCTTTCATGCGTTTTTGAGCAATTCCACACCATTTCTTATCGTGCATGACCCCATCATACTTTCCTGGGCAATATGATGCTTCAATCTCATAAAAATATAATTTATGAGGAAATGATGTGAAAGCCTCTTTAAATAACATCACCATCGTATCATAAGCTTCATAAAGTCCACTATATGGTTTTAATAACGTAGGAAGGATAATGCTGACATTCAGGACTCCTTCATCCACGACAACACCCAATCCTCCTTGTTCGCGAATGGTGGTTGGATAACCTTGGCTATGAAGAAATTCAACTCCTTCTTGAAAGTTTGAACATATTTGATCAAGTTTTCCTAAAATAACCCCATGAGTTTCATAGAATCGACATCCGATTTCATTCTCTTTTAAAGTTAATGCGAAAAGCCGATCTTGAGCAACAAGTTCTTCAATGGGACCTTTTTGATGCATGAATACACAATGATAAGACATGTGACCTCCAAAGGAAAAGTAGGTACCTTAATGATACCTACTTTTGATCATTTTTGAAAGATGAAGCGTTGTTTTAATTGACTAGTATAGTCCGAAGCTGAATAAGTAAGCAATGATAACTGAGATAGGGCCGGTAATTAAACGAGAGAATAATACCGCAGGGACACCCACTTCAACAGTCTTAGGTTCTGCTTCCGCAAGTGTTAAACCTACTGGAACGAAGTCAGCACCAACTTGAGCATTGATGGCAAATAATGCAGGAAGAGCCATTGATGGAGCTAAACGACCAGCACCAATTTCAACCCCTAATAATACCCCAATAACTTGAGCGATAACTGCACCTGGACCTAATACAGGGGATAAGAATGGAATTGCCGCTACAAATGATAAGACAACCATACCGAAGATGTTACCAGATAATGGTTTAACTGCTTCAGCGATGACGTTACCAACACCAGTGAATAGAATTAAACCGATCATCATGGAAATAAATGCCATGAATGGTAAGACGTTTTTAATCACGATATCAACGGATTCACGTCCTGCTTGGTAGAATGCTCCTACGACTCCACCTACAGCACGGCCGATTTTGTTAATTAATGCAGCCACAGGGCTTTGTTTGCTAGCCATTTCTTTTTTGACCTCCTCTTCAACAGCTTTTACATGTGCTTTTTTCTCTTCTTTAGTTGGAGTCACTGGTAGTGGAGGAGTACTTCCATCCGCCATAGCAATGTTCTCAACCTTAACACCAGACACAAAGTTTTCTTCATTCATAAACTTCATGAGAGGTCCAGAAGGAGTGATTGGGTGTAAGTCGATGGTGAGAACTCCAAGTTTTGGATAAACACCACAACGAGCAGTACCACCACAGTCAATAACAGCACAGATCATTTCATCTACTTCAACTTTTGTACTAAAGCCATCTCTGGCTTCAACACCTAATAAGTCAGCGATTCGTTGAGCTACAGGGTGAATTCCGCCACCAGTGACTGATGCGACAATTTTCTTTTTGTCTGTTTCAGCTAGAAGTAATGGGCCACCCCATCCTTTTTCACCTTTGGTGACTTTGACGACTTTTACATCTGCCATAATCTTAGTCTTTCCACATCATCTTAGTTAGTGTTTCAGTGACGACACCACGAATTAAGATGACGATAACCCCAACAATAAAGTAACGAAGCGCTAATGGCCCTAAGCTTAGACCTAAAGTTGTTAGACCTGAGGAGATTCCTAACCAAACGAATAATTCACCAGCATTAGCATGTGGGAATAATCCAGTAATTGGGTGAACAAATGATACTGCAGCATCATAGAATGCTGGTTTTTGTTTTTCTTCAACGAATTTACCAAATGAATAACACATTGGGTTAGTTAAGAAGAAAACAGCAAGTACTGGGAATACAGTGTAACGTAAGACGATGTTTTTAGTCATCAAACGAGCAAAATTAGTTACACGTTCTTCACCAATGAGAGCGATGATTGCGTTAACAAATGTCAACAAGACGATAAGGGTTGGTAAGATACCAGTGACTAGAGATGTTAAAACTCCACCACCTGCGTTAAAAATACCAATAAACCCTTCAGCTAATTCAACTAAGAAATCCATAATGTTCCTCCTTATATAGGTTTTAAACAGCTAACTGCGATAATCCTTGCTTCAATCTTTCACCATTGATCTTCTCGATCGCTTGGATAAATGCAAAACTAAGGCGTTTATCTTTCTTCGACGTCATACTCGCCGCAACTTCATGAGGCATCAGACCAATATATTTTGGGATGCTTTTGAAGCGAGCCATCACGGTGTATCCCGAAAGCAATTGAAACTCAGCGATTCTCCCATCCATATCTGTAATCACGGTCAATATAATTCCTTTACCTGCATTAAACTTTGCCCGAGATAGTCCTATCCCCATATGACCGACTCGATGCGCTGCTTGAAGTTCAAGAATTTTTCGACTCATTGATCTGCTTTGAATAAAAGCAAAGATTGATTGGGTCAACCATAGAGCTGCAAAGGCCCAGATGAGTGATGCATAATCCAAACAACAACACCTCTCTTTCCCCTTTGAAAGCGCTTAAATCTTTCAAGTTACTTTAAGTTTAGTTTTTTTTCACAATATCCTGTCAACAAATGCGCCATAAATCTTGTCACCATTCACAAATGTGAAAAAAACGGGTTTTCTATCATGTGATTATCACACATTTTCTCACAATTGTGTAACAAATGTCATCTTTGCTCATTAATCTTGATTTTTGTTCACGAGTTGACTTAAACTCAAATTGTAAAACGCCATCAAGGAGGTCATATGAGTATATATACACAGTTACTAGAACGTGAACAAGCCAAGAACCCTATTCGTGTAGGAGTAATTGGTGCAGGACAAATGGGCTTTGGAATGATCGCACAAATTGCATCCATTCCTGGAATGGTTGTCGCGGGCATATCCGATATTAATATGGACAACGCACTGAAAGCTAAGAAAGCTTTTGATGAAAAAGCAACCTTACCGTATGAAGTGTTCTTATCCACAAACTTTAAAGACGTGGTGAATCATCCACAAGTAGAAGTCTTAGTCGATGCGACCGGCGTTCCTGAAGTAGGAGCAAAACTTGCATTAGAATGTTTGATGGCTAAGAAACATTTAGTCTTACTTAATGTGGAAATTGATATTACTGTAGGGCCACTCCTTCATAAACTCTTCTCAGCGGCTGGACTCATGTATACTGGTAGTGATGGTGATGAACCTGCATCAACCTTTGAACTCTATGAATTTGCGAAAACCATGGGCTTTGAAGTGCTGGTCTTAGGTAAAGGTAAAAACAATAAACTTCGTCCTGAAGCAAATCCAACCAGTGTGGGTCAAGAAGCTAAGGAAAGAAATATGTCAGCTCATATGCTTGCATCCTTCGCAGATGGCACTAAGACCATGGCTGAAATGACATTACTTTCTAATGCGACCGGTTACGTTGCGGATGTCACGGGTATGCATGGAACGAAAGGACATTTAGAAGAAACTGTAGCACAACTTCGATTAAAATCAGAAGGTGGCGTTCTAAATCAATATGGTGTTGTCGAGTATGTGGATGGTTTAGCCCCAGGAGTATTTGTAATTGTGAAAGCACAATCACAAGGTGTTGCGGAAACCATGAATTACATGATGAAAGTGGATCGTGATCATCACATCCTTTATCGTCCATACCACTTAGCAAGTCTTGAAACCCCAGTGACGATTGCACGTGCTTTACTGAATAAACAAGCCGCCATCACTCCAATTGGGCAAATCTCTGATACCGTGGCGGTGGCGAAGAAAGATATTAAAGCTGGAGAAAGACTCGATGGTATTGGGGGATACTGCGTACGTGGTGTTATTGAATCCCATCAAGTCACTAAAGAAAAAGGATTAATTCCAATTGGATTAATCGCAGGAAATTGCGTCGCAAAACGTGATATTCCTAATGGTACATTTGTAAGTCTAGAGGATGTTGCTCTTGATACCACCACCACCGTGTGGAAACTTCGTCAACTTCAGGAGGAACTCTTAGGATGAGTATGATTTCGTCAAAAATTGTTGAGATAGGGGAATTAGCTATCTCTGAGGAATATCCCATTTTAATCTTATTTAATACGACAGCCCCTGCTGAGTTTAAAGAGATCTCAGTGATTCATGAATTTAAGGACGCTCCTCAAAAAGACATGCTAAAAAAAGGATCAAAGATTATGTTTGGTAACACAACTTATACCGTAGAGGATATTGGCTATGTTGCGAATCAAACACTGTATGATCTTGGTCATATCTCACTTTACTTTGGCCTAGAAGAGGGTACAAACATTCTTCCAGGCAGTGCCGTATTGACCCCTTACAAACTTCCAGAAGTCAAAGTGGGCGATACTATTCGCTTTATAAAGTAGCCCCCATTCACAAAGGACTTAGCATCACTAAGTCCTTTTTTTCATCACAAGATTTCATCATCACGACCTGAGTTATGGTAAAATGAGAATGAAAGGGAATGTACACTATGAGTTATTTAAAGAAAGTCTCTGCAGCTTTAGCTGCCCAAGAAAAGAAACATAAAACGGTATTTAATTACACGATTCCTGATTTATGGGATCATGAGGATGTTTGTGTGGATCAAAAGATCAACGTCAATGATGGCAATGTGATTGTGAATCCATTTCAGTTCTATAAAGAAATCATCACCCATGTCATCCTCAAACAAGGACAATCCAAAGTGGATTACCATGCCCCTTATTTCTTAGGTCAACCTAAAAAACTTCCTCAAGGTTTAGGTCATGGGGATTGGATTCGCCAAAGTATGGCCTATTCCATGATGATTCGCTCCTCTGCAAGTTATGATCATGATCGCTCAGGTCACTTAGAACATGAAAATCTTTATGGATTAAAGGAAACAGGAACTTTTGTGAAGGCCATTGCGATACTTCCATATCTTAAACGTATGGGGATTGATGTGGTTTATATGCTTCCCATTTCAAAGTATTCGCTTAAAGATAAAAAAGGGGAATTAGGTTCTCCTTATGGCGTGTCAAACTTCTTTAAACTTGATGAAGGATTAAAAGATCCAATGACTGGAGATTCACTCACTGTTGAGGATGAATTCAAGGCCTTTGTGGAAGCATGTCATCGTCTAGATATGAAAGTCATTATTGATATCATTCCAAGAACAAACTCAGTGAACTCAGATTTGATTGTGGATCATCCTGAATGGTTCTATTGGATTAAACATGAAGATTTAGCGGATTATAAGCCCCCTCTTGTACCTACCCTTGCGAGTGTCCTTCCTGCTAAGGCAGTATACTTAGAAGAAGTATTCAAGAGTGAAGAAGTCATTGCACATATTAAAAAGTTTCAACCAAATCCTAAATCCACTCATCCACAGCAATGGGAAAAATGTGTCCAAGCATGGCATGAAGCCCAAGGCAACGTTGAAATCTTGGATTTAGTTCAAGAAATGTTTGGTTTAACCATTGCCCCTGCATTTTCGGATGGGATTAATGATCCACAACCAGCATGGAGTGATGTCACCTTCTTTAGACTATTCTTAGATCATCCATTAAATTCTCAACCATATCTAGAGAAGATTGGACATGTGGAGCCATATATTCTTTTTGATGTCGCGAAGTCATCCTATAATCCTGGTAGTGTAGTCAATGAACCGCTATGGGATACCCTCACTAACATCATTCCATTCTTTCAAAAGGAATTTGGGATTGATGGAGCTCGTATTGATATGGGTCACGCCTTACCAGAACCATTAGTGGCGATGATTTTAGATAAGGCTCGTAGCATTGATCCTAACTTCTGCTTTATTGCGGAAGAACTTGATGTGGAGAATGCGAAAGCCTCCATGGAAAAAGGCTACAACATGATTATCGGAGATGGCTTTATTCGCTTACCACGTGTTCGTGAAGGCTTCTTCAATAACTTTGTGTATTCATCCATGAATATGGAGTCTCCACTGTTTGCGGTGGGAGAAACTCATGATACTCCTCGTCTTGCGGCTCGTGAAGGTGGTGAGAAACTTGCGAAGATGGTGACTTTATACTCACTCTTTATTCCCAACACCATTCCATTCATTAATAGTGGCCAAGAAGTATTTGAGCGTCAACCAATGAATACTGGGCTTGATTGTCGTCCTGATGAAGCCTATCAATTGAGTGAAGATGATCCATTCTATGGTAAACTTGCCCTCTTTGATAAATATGCTTTCCATATGAATCACAAACAACGTTTTATGATTCCAACTTTGCTTGAAAGTGCAAGTGAACTTCGTGCTCGCTATGTGGATGCGATCATTTCAAAAGAACATACGTATCCTCTTGGTTTCTCGGCCCCATGGGATCCTGCAGCGGGGATGGGATATGTGAAAGGCAATAAGGCTTTAATTGCGGTGGTCAATACTGATGTTTATACTCATCAGACTCATACTGTAAAACTAGATTCTTTACCAAATGAATTCTTTGCTAAGAATGTCACCTGCACATTAAAATTCTCATCAGAGCACAACCCTCACCTTCATGCCCATATCAATGAACATAAGGTCCTTATGATTCATTGTGCCCCTGGTGAAGTTGTGTGCTTTGAACTTGAGATTCAATCAACATGAATGAAGAATCAATCGCACAACGTCAACTTAATCAACAACTCAAAGCCATCTTAACCTTGGCCAATGCTTTAAAGCAGATCAATCAAGAACTTAAAGATGATGATTTTGGGTCTGCGATTATTATTGAATACAATGTGATTGAACATACTGTCTATAAAATGCTTTGTATGGTTCCTGAAGTGAAGAAACTTCGTTTCATTAAAGAACCTGATCGTTTTGGTTTATTTAAAGAACTAGAGGCTTTAATACGAGCCATCAAAAAAGATCATGTGTTATTTCAAGAATGTGATGTGTCACTCTATGAGTCTATTAAAACATGGATCATTGAGCGAAATACACTCACCCATGAACTGCTTGAAGAGGATAGATTGATTGATTTTGATGAAAAGTCAAAAGAACTTGCACTTCAAGGCAAAGCTATTGTGAAGAAGTTAATCACTGACTTAAGAGCTATTCGTGCACGGGCACGTCACTTAGATCATATTCAATACGTCCATCAAACCTATCTGTTCTCAAGTATTATGTTGAGATTCGAGCGGGATTTATACTTAAATAAGAAAGGCTGATGCAATGCATCAGCCTCTTTCTTTACATTTTATGAATAATAATAGGATTTGTGCCTAAGCGAACTTTTCCTGCAGATACTCTCACAAGTGTGCCATCAAATTCATTCGCATATTCACCATCTTTTAAGTCGACCTTCACATCATCTTTGATTTGACCAACATTACAGATGGAAATAAGGACTTCATCATCTTTCTTGTAGGTTATATGGAAGATATCCAGGCCAGTGTCTTCTAAGATGTATTTTTGATACGTTGAGAAGATTGGACGTTTTTTAAGCTCCACAAGATTTGTAATTTCAGAAACCCACTTCGAATCAAGTTGACTCCAAGGTATTGGGTCTTTATCAAATAGATCAGGAAGGACATCGGTAAGGGTTTCTATCCCATTAAAGAGAAATCCCATGCCTTTTAAGGTCATGATGGCCGCAACCCAGTTTTTGGTCTTAGCGACACTTCCCGTTCTTTTCATTAGACGAGGAACATCATGGTTTTCATAGGAGCGAGCTTTGAGGTAGTTCGCAGGGTAAATCATCTCTTGAAGATTGAGTTGTCCAATAAATGCACTGAGTGGTTTCTTACCTTCCCAATACGCTTCCGCATCATGAATAATATCGTAATCGTATAGCACATCAAAGGCTTGATACATCTCGGCATCACTATGACAGATAAATCCTTCATCACGCATGACTTTTAAGAATGAGCGATGCACAGATTCTGAAAACCAGATAATGTGTGGGTTTAAGGTATTGATGACTTTTCGCGCATCCAACCAGAATTCAAGTGGTACAAATGGCGCCACATCACATCTAAACCCATCAAATCCAAATAGAGCCCACCCTTTAAGAATATCAATCATTTCTTCCCAAAGTGGTTTATAGTTGTAGTTTAAATCGCAGATATCAGACCAATCACCGACTTTATTCGCAAATTGACCATCACGATAGTAGTAGTAATCAGGATACTGTTTCATCCAAGGATTATCACGAGATGTGTGATTAAAGACAATGTCCATCATCACTTTTAAACCAAGTTCATGGGCACGATCAATCAAGGCTTTTAAATCATCTTTTGTGCCGAGTTCAGGATTAACTTTACGAAAATCTTGAATGGAATAAGGACTTCCTAATTTTCCTTTGCGAGCTACTACTCCAATTGGATGAATTGGAAGTAAATAAACAATATCGACCCCTAAAGCTTTAATGCGATCAAGATCTTGAGTTACAGCCTTAAGTGTTCCCGCCTCACTATAATTGCGAGGATACACTTGATAAATAGTTTGATGTGAAAGAGATTTAGGTGTTAAGACAGCCATATTATTTAGTGATAACCCATTGTGTTTCTTTGTCGAAGAAATGAAGTTTAGTCATTTCCATGGCTAGAGGAATTACGGTGTGGGCTTTCACATCAACACGAGCTGATACTTTAGCTAAGATTTTTTGGCCAGCAAATTGACCATGAAGAATGAATTCATGTCCTAATAATTCCGCAACTTCAACTTCGAAATTAAATGGTGTTTCTGGGAATGTTTGCGCAACAATCCCTTCGTAATGAATATCTTCAGGACGAATGCCTAATACGACTGCTTTACCATCATACGGTTTTAAATCCGCATGATACATTTCAGGTACACCAAATGATTTACCATTCACTTCAAAACGACCTTTTGAATACGTACCATGAATAAAGTTCATTGCTGGGGCACCAATAAAGTTTGCTACAAACATATTGACTGGTTTGTTATACACTTGTTTTGGAGTTCCGATTTGTTGAATGTAACCATCTTTCATGATAACGATACGATCAGCCATGGTCATCGCTTCAGTTTGGTCATGGGTAACATAGATGGTTGTTGCACCAATACGTTCATGAAGTTTAATGATTTCAGAACGCATGTTAACACGTAACTTCGCATCGAGGTTTGATAAAGGCTCATCCATAAGGAATACTTTCGCATTACGAACAATCGCACGTCCTAACGCCACACGTTGACGTTGACCACCGGATAATGCTTTGGGTTTACGATCAAGATACTGTTCGATTTCAAGAATCTTCGCTGCATCCTTAACACGTTTTTCAATTTCTTGTTTAGGCATTTTACGAAGTTTTAAACCGAAAGCCATGTTGTCATAGACTGACATATGTGGGTAAAGTGCATAGGATTGGAACACCATCGCGATGTCACGATCTTTAGGCTGAACATTGTTCATACGTTTGCCATCAATAATAAGATCGCCACTCGTGATTTCTTCAAGACCAGCCACCATACGTAGGGTTGTGGATTTTCCACATCCTGATGGACCAACTAATACAATAAACTCTTTATCTTCAATTTCAAGATTAAAATCAAAGACTGCTTGGACGTTGTTGTCGTAAATCTTATTAATATTTTTAAGTGATAGATTTGCCATAGTAAATCTCCTTTGACACTATTATATAATGACTACACACACTAAAATTGTGCATAGTGCACAAAAAAGATAACCGGAGGTTATCTTAATGTTTCTAATGTGAAATAGAGTTGAAGTAATAGTGCGAAAGGTTGAATCTTAATATTAATCCCACTCGCATCAATAGCCTTATTCAATCGATAATTAAACGTATTACGATGAACATACAAAGCATCCGCCGCAAGTAAAGCATTCATGTGATATTCTAGATACATTTTAAAAGTCAATCGATCATCATGATCTAATGCTTCCATCTTTAGTTTTAATTCTTCACTCATGACTTGGGTATGATGTTTACATTCATGAAGTAAAATGTGGTAAAGATGCACACATTCATGATCATAATGTTCTTGAGCCACTTCACTAGCTTTTTGCAGGACACGATCATGCGCATAACCAATGACCATACTTAAATGAAGTCCTTGAGTTTGACATGATGCGAATAAAGATGTGATAAGTTCACTTGCGCTCACATCAAAATGAACCACCATATGATAAGGATCTAAGCGATCACACACATCCTCTTCAAGCAATGCATACGTTGCTTTAGTAAACTCATCAAGATGAGATGGATGAGGTGAGCTTACTCGCCCAACCATCATGGTTTTATGCGCCCAATCACATAACCCCGTGGGCCTAAGGTAAACACATTGTTTTCTAACATGTTAAATGATTCATATGAAGATAAGATTTCTAGATCTTGTAGTATTCCATCTCGATCTTGGCCTTCTAAAGTACCATTGTATAAATTGACTAAAACGATGACTTTCTCCCCTTCAAATTCTCGTGTATAGGCTACAATGGAAGAATTAAACATACTGACCACTTCTGTGCTCCCAAAACGAAGTGCAGGGGTCGCATGTCTTAAATGAATGAGACGACGATAATGATTCAGTAGGCTATTTGGATCCACATCTTGTTCTTCGACGGTTGGTGTATCCCAATTATATTGCCACTGAGTCCAGTAAGCCACTTCCGAACCAATCGTGTTATTCCAACGCATTGGCTCACGAATTCGCTCATCTGGTTTAACACCTTTCATGCCTAGTTCTTCACCGTAATAAATGAAAGGAACACCTTCTTGAGTGAGTAAGAAAACCGAAGCTAAACGCATCTTATTAATATCGAAACCTAATTCATTGAAAATTCGTGGTTGGTCATGATTTTTTAAGAATGGCGCATCCACATAATTTGGATTACGACTTCTGAGTCCTTCTAGATTACGAATTTGCGTGGCCATAAAGTTTGATGCGACTCCGGAATTAAGTGCGTTCACCACCATATCCCCAAAATCAAAGTTAAATAAAGCATCATAAGCTTGCGCATACGGTTGCATCGCTAAGTTGGTATCCCACATTTCTGCCACCACAAAGGCATTAGGATTAATCGTCTTCGCATGAAGTTGAAGTGTCATCCAAAATTGTAAATTCTTTTGTAATGTTGGGGTTCCCTCTGGCCATTCACGACGATCATATCCATGTTTGACGGCGTCATAGCGAATTCCGCTCACACCCATTTCAAGCCAGAACGTAATAATATTTTTGAATTCTTCTCGTACACGTGGACTATCTAAGTTAAATTCTGGCATGCGATCCCAAAATCCACCATAGTAATACACTCCAGAGGTTTGATGCCAACCTGTTTTGTTTGGAAATTGTTCTGAAGGCAATGATTTCTCAATTCGATAATACTCATTATAAGGTTCAACACCACGTAAAGCTTGCCTAAACCATGGATGGTCAAAAGCACTATGATTAAACACCATGTCCATGATGATTTTAATCCCACGCTCATTGGCCTTTTCGACAAGTTCTTTGAAATCATCAAGTGTTCCAAACTTAGGATCAATTTGATAATAATCTAAAACATCATACTTATGATAGGTGTTTGAAGGGTGAATCGGATTTAACCAAATGGCTGTAATGCCTAAATCTGTGGTGGTATTAGGATCCCCATCATTAAGATAATCTAGTTTATTAATAATCCCACGAATATCACCATGATTATTCCCCGTGCTGTCCGCAAAGGCAATTGGGAAAATATTGTAGGCCACTGAAACTTCACTTAGAAATTCACGTGCGTGAGTTTCCTTTAATAATTCCCTTAACTCATCAACACTTAAATCTTTGGGATCTTCAGTGGTTGGTGCTTGGATACAACCACTGAGTAAGACTAGTAATATAAGTGTACTAAGTAAAATTCGTTTCATAATGCCTCCTTAGACTTCAATAAGACAAGCTTGATATGGTTTTAAGATGTGAGTGAATGTTGAATAGTTATTAATAATAAGATGACCACTGATATTTAAAGATGAAATATCTTTTTCGTGATCACTGAAGTTCGCAATAAAGACCAAGTTTCTATCATAATTTCTCTTAAATGCATAGAGTTCTGTATCTAACGCTTCAATAAGTTCAAAATCGCCATAAACTAATGTATCAGTATAGTCACTATCCTTACGAAGTTGAATCATGGCTTTATAGAAACTGAATATTGAGGTACGGTCATGTTGTTGAGATGCCACATTAATCCAAGTATAATTACTGACTGATTTTTGATGTGGCACACCTTGAGTAAAACCTCCATGAGGTTGTGCATTCCATTGCATTGGAGTACGAGCATTATCTCGAGAAGTACGACGTAAATGATTCATGATTTGTTCATATGAATGACGTTTTACAGCTTCTTGCATGAATGTTTTAATCCATACATCTCTAAAATCATTCACATCCTCATAATCCACATTAGTCATGCCAATTTCTTCACCATTGTAAATAAAAGGTGTTCCAGGTAATGATAATAACAACATCCCTAACATGCTTCCTGATTCGCGATGATATCGTTCTGGATCTCCATATTGAGACATAACTCGTGGATGATCATGATTGAGCCAATAATGAGGAATCCACATTTCATTTTCAGAACCTTTAATCCAATGATTCATACGCTTCTTCAATCCAACAACATCCACAGGCAGTTTCCCTTTGGTTCTTCCAAAGTCATCCCATGCGCCATTGTACCAACAATGATCAAAATTAAAGACCATATTAAAGCCTTTAGTGTTGTAGGATGCATAGTTTTTCGCATCCTCAACATCAGCTCCACCACCCACTTCACCAACCGTGACGATATCATAATGAGTGAGTACTTTATCATGAAACTCCGCAAGATATTCAAAGAGTCTAGGTCGGTTTGAAAATTTCTTCCAATCAGGAGCAACCCCATCTTCATTGAGTTCCATCTCAGAGTCTTCAAAAGTTAAGTCTTTCGCCAGATGGGCAATCGCATCAATTCTAAACCCATCCACCCCACAATCAAGCCAAAACTTTGCCATATCATACATCGCTTCGCGCATGGCTTCATTTTCCCAGTTTAAATCTGGCATCTTATTAGAAAATATCTTCATGTAGTATTGAGAAGTTCGCTCATCATAATTCCAGCATGAACCTCCAAAGAAAGAAGCCCAATTATTTGGAGGCGCAATACTTCCATCCTCATTAAGTTTAGGATCTTGCCATATGTAGAAATCACGCTTTGGATTATCTTTACTAGAGCGTGATTCAATAAACCAAGGATGTTCATCTGACGTTTGATTCATGACTAAATCGAGAATAATTCGTATACCTCGCTCTTTAGCTTTTTCAATAAGTTCTTTCGCATCATCAAATGATCCAAAAAGAGGGTCCACTTGATAATAATCACTGACATCATAACCGTTGTCATCCATAGGAGACTTATAGAACGGACATATCCAGAGTAGATTCACTCCAAGGTCACTTAAATAATCAAGTTTTTCAATGATGCCGCGTAAATCACCAACACCATCATGATTTGAGTCATAAAATGATCGTGGATAAATTTGATATCCAACACTTGTATGCCACCACGTTTTTTCCATAGTTCTCCTTTAAAAATGAGCATCTTGCGATGCTCATTATGATTATAAATTGTATGCTAGATTTTATTGATTTTCTAGAGCAATTTTTTCGTTTGAATCCGCAATGATTTCAGCAACAGCTTCAGCCACTGTGAGTTCTCCATCCCAAACAGCTTGTAGAATTGGGCTCATGAATGGGTAGTAAGCAGCATCCATAGCTTTCATTTGTGGGTTGTTAGGAAGTAATAATGCTGGTTCTGGATAGTTATTAACGAAACCAGTCATGAATTGCGCTTGAACTGAACCTTCAGCTAAAGTAGGAACTAATGCTGATCCATCAACTAGTGAAGGAGCATATGAAGAACTATCAACCATAGCTTGGAAGCCTGCTTGGCTATAAACTAAACGTAATAATTCAGTAGCAGCAGAACGATTTTGAGTGTAAGCATTGATTACGAAACCTTTAGTTTTAACGAAAGGACGTAATGGGTTGCCATTCCATGTAGGCATTGGAGTAATTGCGAAGTTAGCGCCGTTATTAGCAACTGCACCAGCAACGTTCATCCAAGTTCCAACTAAACCGAAAGGAGCAGTTTCATCATTTAGAACTGGATCCCATCTCCATCCCATTGCTGAACCAGGAGTAACTTCTCCGGACTCTTCAACAGAAACTTGAGCAGCTTTAGCAGCAAGAACGAATTCTAAACCAGCAGCAAATTTAGGATCATCATAACCAGGTTTTGTAGCATCGCCTGTAGGGAATAATGACCAACCACCAGCTGTTAATGAAGAATATCCAGACCAAGGCTCACCTAATGACATAGGGAATACGATATTAACCGCTTTTCCTTTGTAAGTAGGACGGTTGCCAATCCAAGAAGTTGAAAGAGCAAAGATTTCTTCAAAAGTATCAACAGCATCAGGAAGTCCATCGCCGTCTGAATCAACTGTGCTAATGCCTAATGCTTCTAACATAGATAGGTTAACTAAGAAAGCCATACCATCATAAGTCATTGGAGCATAGTGAGTAGCTGTAGCTAAGCTGTTACCAGCTTGGTAGAATGATTGAATTGAGTTAGCTTTAATAATGTTAGCTAATGCTGAATGAATAGGAAGAATATGAGTATTATTACGAGGAACTTCTCCATCAATAACCATGAACACATCTGGATATTCACCTTGTTGTTCTGCTAAAGCGTCAGCAGATCCTTGTGAACCGTTGTTAACGAATTGCACTTTTCCAGCATGTTCTGGATAAGTTGCATCCCATAACGCGACAATCGCATTACCGAAATCGTCATTGTCAGCACCAAAACGAAGTACTGCATCTTTTTCGATGGCAAAGCGGCCAGTCGTTTCATCAAAACACACTGTGGTTCCATCTAATTTGTCAACATCACAAGTGTTTTCTGTAGTTCTCGGCGCACATGCTGCTAATGAGCCAGCAACCAATCCTACAGCGAGAAGACTAATAAACTTCTTCATGTAAAATTTCCCTCCTGAAATTTTTCTACTTAATTCGTGAATTAAGCAAAGACACTATATCACAAAAATTTCACTTTGTAAACGGTTACACCTGAATTTGGCGTGTCAGCTTCGTGTACATAAAGATGATTCTTGTAACATACCCAATCGTAAACATGACACTCGCAAGCACAGAGATGAAGAAGCCTAAAACAGCTGTTGGAAGGGCTGTCCAAAACATAATCATGATCAACATGCCTGTGATTTCTTTAAAAGGAAGCCTAATTCCGCCTTTGCGCGAGTATAACCACCATATAAGCAAACTAATGATTGATAAATACATCATATATTGAATCGTAATACTCGAATAGATGAACCAAATGTCAGTCGGTAATGCCATTAAATCCATGTTTCTTAAGATATTAAGGGCATAAGCTTTAGGGGTAATGTCAAACTCAGGGTTATTCATATCAAGTAAGATTTGATCGAATGATTTCTCCCCAAAAATATAACTTCCTTCTAATGTTTGTTCTGGACTTAATGTTACTCGTAGTGAGTCATTAAAGAAAACTATGGATTCGCGATTAAACACTCTATTTTCATGAGGAAGTAAATAAATCGTATATCGCTCACCTTGAATGACTTGATCCTGGATGGGACATGTCAACACTAAGATAAGATCATCCTCTGAAACAAAGGTACAATCACTAGAATTTAAAGCTAAAACAAAGTCTTGAGTGAAGTCTGGAAAATTCGCATCTAAGTATTCTTGATTCACATTAAATCTTCCCACAATAAAAGGGAATGCTATCATAATCAAAGAAAAGAATAGTAATATGATTTGCCACCACAATGAAACCGATCGATGCTCAATGATCGATCGGTTCGAAGTAGCGCTTGAAATAAACGCTTTTAATTTCATTATCCTTTTTCTGCTCCTGAAGTTAAACCATAGACGAGATACTTCTGCATGAAGAATTGAATCACCATAATTGGAATCGCAATGAGTAATGCACCGGCCATGAATCGTAATGGATTATAGAATAACGTATTAAATGGATCTGTTGTTCTAAAGAGCCATACCGAGACCGTGATGTTCTCTGGTTGTAAGAAGCGAGCTTGAAGAATGAAATCTAACCATGGACCCATAAATGCCCCCACAGCTAGGAAACCGATAATAGGTACGATGAGTGGGAATAAAATTATACGTAAGATTTGCAGTGGCGAAGCGCCATCGATTGCAGCAGCCTCATCAAGTGATTTTGGAATATTACGCATAAATCCACGAACTAAGAACGTATTGTAAGGAATTGAACCTGCAATATAAATAAGCGCAAGATAATTAGGTCTATTTAAGAATCCAAAGGTTCTAAATAATAGGAATAATGCCACCATACCCATAAATGATGGGAACATTTGTAAGACCATCATAGTGAGTAACATCGCTTTTTTACCTTTAAATCGTAAACGAGCAAAAGCATACCCGGTAATTACTGAGAATATGGTTACCCCAATGGTATTAAGCACCGCTATTTGGAATGTTCTCACAAAAGCACCTGGGAAATCCGCCATCGCTTGGGCAGGATTTGAGCGATACGTGAAGATAAACTCAAAGTTTGCCAATGACCATTTTGATGGATCTGGAATGAGTGGTACTGAAGTTAATAAGTTCCCACGTGTTAAAGCTGCTGAAATCATCCAAATGACAGGGACAAGTACTACAGCACTCGCCGCAATGAGCCATAGGTATGAAAGAACTCCGAGTAAAAAATTCGTCACAACATGAATATTTTCCTTAATAAACTCCACAACTTTCTTAATGTATGCACTCATCATTAATCCTCCTCCCATAAGTTCTTAGATCGGGCTAAGTTAAATACTGAAATCGATCCAATAAATAAGAAGATGAGAATTGAGTATACCGAAGCAATGTTATATAACTGAGCATTACTTGCGAATGACAAGTTATAAATCCACGAAATCAGAATATCTGTTTGCCCTGGCACACCCCCCATAATTCTCATGGACTGTGGAATCGCATCACGAGCAAAGGCTGGTCCCCCTCCTGTAAGGAAGTAAATCGCTCCAAAGTTATTAAAGTTAAATGTGAATGTCATGACAATCGCTGGTAATGTTGCTCGCAAAATCAATGGTAATGTAATGCGTTTAAACTGTTGGAAACGCGTTGCGCCATCGATTGCCGCAGCTTCATATAAATCCTTTGGTAAGGTTGTTAATACCCCGGTTATAAGCATCATAAAGTATGGAGAACCTAACCATAAGTTCACCGCAAGCACGACAAACTTCGCTAAGTTACCATTATAATTCGCTGTTAACCAGAAAATGGGATTATCAAGTCGACCTTGAAGTCCAATACTATAAAGGAACGTAGAGACTGATTGCATTGAACCTGTCGCATAGAGAAGTTGGTTGGCTAAACCATTAGTATCAAACACGTTTTTGAACACCATGAGTGAAATCATAGCTGGTATCGCCCATGGCATAATTAAAATTGTTCGCCAGAACTTCTTGCCCTTAACAAATTTACTCTCAATGATAATCGCTTGAATCAAGCCTAAAACATAGACTGTAAATGAAGACATGATGGCATACAAGAATGTCCAAGATAGAACACTTAAAAACATTCTTAACCAACCTGGATCACCAACAATTAACTTGAATGTGTCAAAGCCAACCCAACGAATAAGTACGTTTGGAATTTGTAAACGATATGTGTAGTTTGTAAATGCAAGTAAGAATGAGAATAAGAATGGCACCAGTGTGAAAAACATAATCATCACAAGTGATGGTACTAAAATAATGAAAGGGAACATATCTGTCCAAAGACGTTTGAAATATTTAACCCCTGTTTCAACTTCAGCCCCTGCATTAATCTCTTTACGGGTATTGTATGCATCCACAATATTATAGATATAGAATCCTAAAACCACTAAACTAATCACTAAAACAATGAGACCACGTCCAAGTAGAGTCACTGAGTTATCTGCACTAAGCCATGGAATATTTCTGTTGAACGTTTCCACAAACTGTCCACGATAAATGCTTTGCCCTACAACTTGACCTAAAGTAAATAGACCCCATAGTCCATATGAAAAGAATCCACCATAATCTCGAATAAAATAAATCGTTCCCCCTTGATCTGCTGGGAAACGTGCCATTTCATCCAACGCGAAGAAGTAACCTCCCGTGAATACTTCTACTAGTAAAACAAATAAAAAGATTCCTAAGAATATACTTCCTTTCACCTTTTGTTTGTTTCTAAATTGACCTGCTCCCATGAAAATCATGGAAAGTATTGCTGACTTCAAGGCATCGGGATGTTTCTTGATATCAATAAGTACTTCCTTAACTACCCTGAAGGGGGTCGATAGAAAGGTCAATAACTTCGAACTAAGTCGCTTGGAATTCGCCATGTACCTTATTCCTCCTAGATTAATTATGACAGTTTCACCAGTTTTTTTCAATTCATTTGTTAGCGTTTACATTCTCAAAGCAATTGACAATTTTCTTATTCTTCTTCACAATAGGGGACGGAGAACAAATATGAATCAAAGTGCTATTATCCATACAAATTCATCCCATATGCAATGTGTCCTTCACAACCGTGATGTCATGCTTAGACTTATGACAGGCAAAGACATTACCCGTGCTCATTGTATTTATGGTGACCCTCATGCATGGGTCAAAACAAGTGAAGGACATCGTTGGGAACATGATGTGATTGAAATGGAAAAGGTGGCCGAAACCGCAACCCATTTTATCTTTCAAGTCACATTTACCCCTAAGAATTTCCGTGTTAAATATCATTTCATCGTCTGTGATGAACTTGAATGTGTTCAGTTTGGCGAAGATGGGTTTACTCCAATGAGTGAAGAAGTCGGTTTATGGAATAATTTTTTCATTCCCTATGTCCACTCTTCAATGGCAGTGAATTCACCCTCATGGGTTAAAGATACAATTTGGTATCAAATTTTCCCAGATCGCTTTCATAATGGTGAACCTAGTAATGATCCTCCCGAGGTTGTTGATTGGGGAAGTGGCCCTGTCAATAACAAAGTTTCATTCGGAGGAGATTTGAAAGGAATAACACTAAAATTAGATTATCTTAAAGATTTAGGTTTTAATGGGATTTACTTAACGCCTATCTTTTCATCCCCTTCAGCTCATAAGTATGACACCATTGACTACTTTGAAATTGATCCTTGGTTTGGAACTAAAGAAGATTTAAAAGAACTTGGTTCACAAGCTCATAAACGTGGCATTAAAATCATGCTTGATGCGGTCTTTAATCACACAGGTCGTCATTTCTTTGCCTTTGACGATGTATTAAAACACAAAGAGAATTCGATTTATAAAGATTGGTTTCATATTACTTCATTTGACCCTTTTGAATATGAAACTTTCGCAAGTGCGAAAAACATGCCTAAGATCAACATGTTGAATCAAGAAGCAAGGGATTATTTTGTCTCGGTCGCGACCTATTGGGTCAAAGAATTTGAGATTGATGGATGGCGATTTGATGTGGCGAATGAAATTGATATGTCATTTTTAAAGGAAGTTCATACCCAAACACGCGCACTTAATCCTAATTTGTACCTTTTAGGTGAAATTTGGCATGATGCAACACCATGGCTTAATAATGATGTCTTTGATGGAGTGATGAATTATCCTACAGGTCGAGCAATTCTTGATTTCTCGGCAGGTGAACTGGATGCCTTAACCTTTACACAACGCTATTTAAAGACACAAAATAGTGTTCATCCAAATATTCTAGAGAATATGTTTACCCTTCTTGATTCTCATGATACTCCAAGATTATTTCATCAATTGAAACATGATGAAGTCAAAGTGAAACTCGCATTAAGTTTACTGTATTGTTCACCTGGATCAATCTGTGTCTACTATGGTAGTGAAACTCTACTCGATGGAGCACATGATCCAGATAATCGTCGTCCAATGCCTTGGCATGCACTTAATCATGACTTCATTGACTTCATGACCTCACTTGCCTCTATTCGAAAAAACTATCCTACTATCACACAAGCTCAAGCTTTTGAGTTCGTGTTTGAAGATGATTTATTAAAACTGCGCTTTAAACATGAACCGATAGAAGCATGGATAAATATCCAATCCAAGCCAACCTTTGTGAGTGTGGATGATTTGATTACACAATCCTTTGTGATTACGTTACCCCCATTAGGAATACTAATTACCCAAGTATAATAAAAGAACCTGTTCACACTATTGAGAACAGGTTTTTGTTTAGTTCACTATTTCTTATCAAATTCGAAACCATCGTCTTGAATGACACTTAAACATGCCTCCACAACCATAGCGTCATACTTGATTCCTTTATATCTAATAATTTCATCAAGAGCAACTTCTATTCCTAATGCTGGTCGATAAGGTCGATGCGATGATATCGCTTCAACCACATCCGCAACGGCTAGGATCTTACTTTCAAGAATGATTTCATGGTCCTTTAGTCCAAAAGGATAGCCACTCCCATCAAGACGTTCATGGTGTTGAAGAATCATTAATGAAACTTCATGGGGTAAACCAATATCTTTAATAATCTCATGCCCTTTTTGTGGATGGGTTTTTACTATCCCCATTTCATATTCATTCAAAACATCGGGTTTACTTAAAATCTCATATGGGATATAAATCTTGCCAATATCATGAATAATGGATCCCATGTGAATGATCTCCAGTAACTCATGATTAAGTTGCATTTTCTTTGCGATTGCAAGAGCTAATTGATCCACACGTCGTTGATGCCCTGCGGTATACAAGTCTCTTAGTTCACCGATTTTTGAAATAGCTTGAATTGATTTCATGAGTTGATCAAAAATGCGTTGATTTGCAACAATAAGTTTTTCTTGATATTCAATCGTTTCTGTGACATCTTTTGAGATAACCATAATCACTGGTTTTTCGCTAAATTGAACAACTTGAACCTTAAAATCTAGGATAGCCTCCCCCACAAAAGAAGGTCTTCGAAACTGGATTTGCTTCTTTTCTAAAACTTCGTTAAATTGAGTATGCCACCATTCTTTCTGCTCTAAAGTGAGATGCTTCGATTGCATTATGTCTTCATCACTACTGTGATACATACGTCGAATAAAATCAATGGAAGCTTGATTACGATAGATAATATTAAAGTTGGGCACATCGACCATATAAATATGATCACTTGTATTATCCATTACGGCTTTAAACTTCTCATACTCTTCTTGTTTTTGTTTCTGAGATTCAATTAGATTACTTAAATCACTGAAAAGGATGATGATTTCGATAATTTTCCCCTCAACAAACATTGGTTTCATGGTAACCCTTAAATGATGTTGTGTGATGGGTGAATCCGTTACAAATGTTATTTCCCCTTCTCTTTTTACTCTTTCAAACATGGATATCCAATATTGAGATTGTTGCTTATGCGTAGGAAAAGCATTTTCAACCTTTAACCCTTCAAATATCTCTATTTGAAAATTTTCTTGAAAGAAAGTTTTTGAATCCTCTCCAAAAGAAGTAAAAAAGTAATCATTCGCATCCACTGTAAATATCGCAACTTCATTAAAAGTTAGTAATGTCTTGAATCGAATACTGTCTACATTCATAATACTTTGTTTGTTTCTAATAGACTCATTGCTAAAAGTTGTCATCCAAAACACCTCTAGTCTATAGTACTGAGCGAACCTTAAAATGACAATGAAATGTCATTTTTTAATAAAAAAGCACTGATTCTTATCAGTGCTTACTTCGCCACAACCACAATGGTATGTGGATTAATGGTTAGACTTTGAACTGGAATGTTCCCAATCAATCCTGCTTCATTCGCAAGGAGTTGATAATAATCTTCTAAGCGATGATACATCACCGTTCCAGTAGGATTAAAGAAAATTTTGATATGCTCATATTCACCATATGCTCTCACATCTTTAAACTCCATCAGTAGTATGGAATTTTGAAGATCAGTGAAACTGACATGCTTTTGAATCAGCTTCACATCATTAAAGCGTAGCACAGCTAATGACTTTCGCAATTTAATCATATCTTGGGTATATGCTACGATATCACTATAGCGATCTTTTCTTTGCCAATCGATTTGATTAATTAAATCAGAAGAACGATAGGTGTTGTGCGCTCCATTTTTGGTACGGGCAAATTCTTGACCACTATGAAGGAATGGAATGCCCATTGAAAGCAAGATGGAGCCAATAAGCATTTTGTGCTTCTTAATTCTTACTTCCTTGGAATCTTCTTTACAACACTCTTTAAGTTTGTCCCAAGACGTTGCATTATCATGACATTCCACATAGTTAATGGATTGAGTCGGTGATTGAAATAACTTCACAAACGGAAAATCATAGGTGTTTCCCACTAAAGCCATTTTCATTGCTTCTTTATAATTAACATCCCCAGCCACATACCCCTTTACCGAAGATTCATTTTCACTCGTTTTCCCCTTAACATGATCTCGATAGAAATCATTAAAGTGTCCAATATCTGGCATCATATGTTGATTAAACATCGCTGCTTTTAGACTATCATCAAGCATGGTTGGCATATTCCATCCTTCACCATACACCATAATATCAGGTTTAATTGCTTTTAATGTGCTTTCAACTAGGTTCATGGTCTGAACATCTAAAATACCCATAAGATCAAATCTAAATCCATCAACACCGTAATGTTTAACCCACATGGATACTGAATCCACGATATATTTTCGTGCCATAGCCCGTGTGGAATCAAAATCATTACCACAGAAAGAACCATTTGAAATAGCCCCGTTATCACCACGGCGGAAATAATAATATGGTACGACCTTTTCAAATGAAGACTCATCCATATCGAAAACATGGTTATAGACTACATCCATGACCACTCTCATGCCATCTTGATGAAGTTGTGAGACTAGTTGCTTAAACTCAACAATTCGGGCACATGGTTTATTCGCATCAGTTGAATAACTTCCTTCAGGTACATTATACTGATGAGGATCATACCCCCAGTTATAAAAGGTTTTAACGTTGTGTTCATCCACAGTATAAAAATCATAGACCGGAAGTAACTGGACATGCGTAACTCCTAAAGTCTTTAAATAATCATATCCTGTTAAGGTGCCTTGATCAGTCGTCGTTTTGGGGGTAATAAATCCTTTAAAGGTTCCAGGATAAGGATTGTTTCCCGCGGGATCCATCGTGAAATCACGAATGGATGCTTCATAAATAATCGCATCAGTTTTTTGTTTTAAGGCAGGAAGTTTGTCTTCATGTAACTCTACATGACATGTTTGATGATCAATAACAACACTAACTTCTCCATTCGCATTTGAGGAGCTTCCATAAGGATCGATGGTTTCAATCCATCGTCCATTTCTATTCACTAGATATGTATAATGCGCTAAATGCAAATTATGATCTATTTTAAAGGAATAGACGCCTCGCTCATTTCTAACACACGAAAATGTGCCTTCAAGTTGAGGATGTTTGATGTTTATTTTGACTTCCCAAGCGGTCGGTGCCCATAGTTTAAAGATGGTCTGATGCTCACTTACACGAACCCCTAAATCATTCCCCTCATAGGCATACATCTCATCAAAAGCATCTTTTTTGACAACTAATCCTATTTGAAGTGGAGTGGCTAAGCTATGTTCTTCGATAATTTCAATTCGCTCTCCGATAGGAATAGAGGTATGATGACTTAAAACATATTTTGTATAGTCATGAGATGTATTTTCTACTGTCTTTAAAGTCAACTTCTGAAGTTGGCCAGAAGCATCTTTTAAATAGAAAAAGTCACTTTTTCCTTGATAGTATTGTTTTGATAAATAGATTGTAATGAGATTGAAGTCATCTAGATGAGCTTCAAAACGTTTCACTTTTCTCATAAATTTCACCTTGCGTGAATAATCATACCATAAAAGTCATTCATCAAGACAGTATTTTAAACATTACAAAAACAAGGCTATGATTTAGCCTTGTCTTTAGAAAGTGATAATAAACCTAAACCTAATAGGAGCATCCAACCAAAATATGCCCTAGTGTCAGCTGTTTGAGGAAGTTCTTCTTCGACGTCATCATTGTTATTCTCTTCCACAATATCTTGTTGAGTTTGAGAATACTTTGTGATGTTTGAGAATAAAATATGGATATCAGAATTTTCAGAGTTAAAATCAAAAACATTCACATCCACAAATAACATTAAACTACCATTGCCTAGGGGTTGCTCAAGGATGACAGGATTGCCTGCTGTATCCGCAACAATAATTGTAGCTGGTTCATCGTATTCTACAATCGGAATATAATTATAACCAATTTTAGTGACATTCTCGCCCACAGGGTGTTCAATATTTACACCACCATTGTCAATTGTGGCCATTGTGCCTTCATAAGCATTGTTATCGGTGATTGTAAATGAAACTCCTAGAGCTGAAGCAAGAGCTTGTAAGCGTTGGTTCACCTCATAAACCCAGTTATTTTCACCATACAATAACACTACTCCACCGCGATTAATGTACTCTGTCACCACTGCGATTTCTTCAGTAGTAATATCTCGTTGTGGAAAATACAAAGCTAATAGACTAATTCCTGTAATGTCTTCTAAGGTTAGAAATTCACCTGTTGTCTCTATAAATGTTGCGCCAGTAGATTCAAAGGTACCTTTAAACAAATCATAATAATATGAAACTTCACTATCCACAAAATTCCCTGTTCTCCACGATAAAACTGTAAATGGTTCAGTGTCTTCAACTGCAAATACTACCACACCCGCTGAAAAATTAAACATTAATCCAATCAATAACGCGATCTTTAGGATTGTTTTCATACTTTCCCTCCTATGTATTATTCTACTCCTTTGTTTTGTGAAAACAATATCAAAAGAAACTAAATTCTTAAAAGGTCATTTTCTAACCAAGAAAAACCTTGTCTTTAAGACAAGGTCATAATTTAATGAATTGGTTTAATCTTCCAAATCTCTTTCGCATACTGTGCAATGGTACGATCTGATGAGAAGAATCCACTCTTCGCAATATTGACTAAGCACATTTCAGCCCAATACTTCTTATCAAGATAACGTCGTTCAACTTCAAGTTGAGCTAAGCGATATGATTCAAAATCTGCCGCTAAGAAGTACTCATCATTTCGATACATGACTTCATCATAGATTGGTCTAAACTCATCCACATGATCACTCCAGAAGTTAGAGAGTAAGCTTTCCATCACTTGTTTAAGTTTTGGTTGTTTATTCACTTCTTCAAAGGCATTGTATCCACCTTTTTTAAGTAGATTCACTTCCTCAACAGTTAATCCAAAGATAACGGTGTAATCACGTCCTACTAATTCATCAATCTCAACATTCGCACCATCTAAGGTCCCAAGAGTGAGGGCCCCATTCATCATAAACTTCATATTTCCTGTTCCTGAAGCTTCTTTACCTGCCGTTGAGATCTGTTCTGATACATCCGCACCATTCATAAGATACTCTGCTACCGACACATTATAGTTAGGAATAAAGACCACTTTGAAGAATTTGTTGTATTTAGGGTTGTTGTTGACTTTATCTGCCACCGCATGAATGAGGCGAATCACTTTCTTCGCAAAATAATATCCAGGAGCAGCTTTAGCCGCAAAGATAAAGGTACGAGGATGCATACTAAAGTCAGGATTTTGATCAATCTCAAATACTAAGTTCATAATATTTAAAACATTGAGAAGTTGACGCTTATAGGCGTGAAGACGCTTCGCCTGAACATCAAAGATTGAATGTGGATCCACATCCACTCCAGTCCATTCCTTAATCTTCTTCGCTAAGATCTCTTTACGCTCTTGTTTTACTTTTAAGAATTTCTTTTGAACTGTTGCTTTCTTCGCAAATGGAAGCAGTTTTTCAAGTTCACTTGGCGCATACACATATTGATCTCCAATAAGTTCAGTAATTAACTCATGAAGTTGAGGATTAGTGTAAGTCAACCAACGACGATGGGTAATCCCATTGGTTTTGTTGTTGAATTTTGAAGGATAGACTTCATAAAACTCTTTCATGACATCATTTTTTAAGATTTCAGTATGTAAACGCGCCACCCCATTCACTGAGAATGACGACACTACGCCTAAATGAGCCATATGTATTTGACCATCTTTAATAATGGCTAATTGATAGACTAATCCATCATTATTTGGTCTAAGAGCTCTTAACTCATGGATAAAGCGATTATTGATTTCTTCAATAATCATGTAAATGCGTGGTAATAACTGTTGCACAAAACTAACTGGCCATTTTTCTAATGCTTCCGCCAATACGGTGTGGTTAGTATAAGCCACTGTATTGGAGGTAATATGCCATGCATCTTCCCATGAATACTCGAATTGATCCATTAAAATTCTCATGAGTTCTGGAATCACAAGAATCGGATGAGTATCATTCATTTGAATCGCAATTTTCTCATGGAAATTTGAAAGATTTGGATACACACGCAAATGAGCTTTAATTAAAGCTTGTAATCCAGCAGACACAAAGAAATACTGCTGTTTTAAGCGTAAGAAACGTCCATGCTCCGTAGAGTCATCGGGATACACGTTTTGAGTAATTTCATTCACTTCATTAATATAAATTCTAAAGTCTTTATTTTTTGGTAAGATGTCACTTGCTTCTGCACCCCACAAACGTAAGGTGTTAGTGGTCTGTGTATCTTTACCCACCACAGGCATATCATATGGTACTGCACGAACATGCTCTGCATCCACATGATCAAAGATCACACGACCTTTTTCATTTTTCCGCATTTCCACTCGTCCCCAAAACTTCACGTCAACCGCATGTTTTGGTTTACGAATTTCCCACACGTTTCCTAGTTTCATCCATTGATCAGGAACTTCAACTTGTGCCCCATTCACAATAAGTTGTTTAAAAAGACCATATTCATATCGTAAACACACCCCATGACCCGGAAGAGCCATGGATGCTAATGAATCTAAAAAACATGCCGCCAAACGTCCTAAGCCACCATTCCCAAGACCCGCATCAGACTCAAGCAGTTCTAATTCATGCAAGTTAATTCCTAAATCAGCTAAGCCATCTTTCACCGTGTTATAGATACCTAGATTTTGTAAGTTATTGGTCATTAATCTTCCAATGAGGAATTCCATTGAAAAATAGTACATTTGTTTATCGCCGTGTTGAGCTATTTCTTCTTTATTACCCTTCCAATGAATGGAAGCATAATCACGAACCATATCACCAAGGATCATGTATCGCTCACTCGCATGTGATTGTTCTACAGAGCGGCCAAATTTTTCTTCAACGCGCTTTGTAAAGTCACGCTTAAAATCGGTTTTGTTTTGAAACATAATTTCCTCCTCTAAACCTTTGCTATCATATCAAATTATTGCTTTGGATACAAATATTTGTTTACTTCTTAACCTCAAAGTATATCGCCGCAAAAGGAGCAATTCTGATATGAATTGAATACGGTTGTTGATGAACACTCATGTTTTGACTCATGACTGGAGTGAAATTACACATGTTGCAACCATCATAAATATCTTTCTCTGAGTTCATGATTTCAATATATTCACCAAGGTAAGGAACTCCAATATCATAATGATCATATGCTGTAGGTGTCATATTAAGTATGATAATCATGGCACTCACTTCATCTTCACGTATAAATGAATAAATTGATTGTGATGCATTATCCGCATCAATCCATTTAAATCCTTGTGGATCATAATCATATCTGAATAAACAGGAATGATGAAGGTAAACTTTATTTAAATCATTAAAATATCGATTAAATGAATAATGACGTGAGTATTGAAGTAAATGCCAATCAAGTTCCTTATTTTCATCCCATTCTCTAAAATGTGCAAGTTCATTCCCCATGAAGTTAAGTTTCTTACCAGGATGAGCCATCATGTATCCATAACAATTTTTAACCTGGGCAAATTTTTGTTCATAATTTCCCCACATCTTATTAATGATAGTGCCTTTACCATGAACCACCTCATCATGAGAAAGAGGTAGTAAGAAGCGCTCTGAAAAGAAATACGCCATTGAGAATGTCAATTGATGATGATGGTACTGACGATAAACAGGATCTAATGCATAATATTTAAGCGTGTCATTCATCCACCCTAAATCCCATTTATAGTCAAACCCTAAACCATGGTATAAGGTAGGTGTGGTAACCCCTTGGAAATCAGATGAATCTTCCGCAATAAGCATTAAGCTAGGATAGCGCTCATGAAGTAAATAATTCATACGTTTGATAAACGCAAGAGCACCTTCATTAGCACCACGTTGTTTATTACCTTCCCAAAACAATAGATTCGCAATCGCATCAAAGCGAATTCCATCAATATGATATGTTTCACACCAAAACGAAACTGCCGAAAGAAGGAAGCTACGCACATCATCTTTCCACACATCAAACATCATGGTACCCCATTGTGAATAAGCATCTTCAGGTTTTGGATACTCATAGAGTGGCGTTCCATCAAACTGAATCAATCCAAACCCATCACGAACAAAATGGGCGGGCACAAAGTCCACAATAACCCCAATATCATGAAGATGTAACTCATTAATTAAGGACATAAGTTGTTTTGGTGAACCATATCGTGACGTAGCTGAGTAGTAACCGGTAGCTTGATATCCCCACGATCCATCAAAAGGATGTTCATTCAGTGGCATAATCTCCACATGGGTGTATCCTCCATGTTTAAGATAAGGAATTAAATCATTCGCAATCTCTTCATAGTTCATCCAATCATAACCATATTTTTTTCGCCATGATCCTAAATGAATTTCATAGATATTCATGGGTTTATTCAGATTCTTTTCTCGTCGAGCCATCCAAGTCATATCTCCCCAAGAAAAATCTTTAAGATTGACGACTAAATTACCCCATTTAGGGCGCATTTCAGTATGGAATGCATACGGATCTGCTTTCTCAACCCAATGACCATAAATCGTTTGAATATTGAGTTTGTATAAATCCCATTCCACAATATTTGGCACAAACAAAGACCACACCCCACGCTCATCAATCTTCTCACAATAATGGGAAGATCCATTCCAATGATTGAAGTTACCTAGTATTTGAACTGCGCGAGCACTAGGTGCATAGATTGTAAAGCGAACACCACTAATGCCCTCGTAGGCAAAATGTGCTCCAAATACTTTATGTGCATCTAGACAATGCCCTGAGAAGAAACTATCGAGTACAGTGCTTTTATTCATTGAGTGCCTCCTGTTTGATTATAAAAAACACAAGGGAAAACCTTGTGTTATGAAACCACTGATGCCATGGTGGATTGACATTGTTCAAAGAGTTCTTCTGCCTCACGTTGTGTGTCCCCCTTAACACAGTAATAAAACTTGCATTTTGGTTCTGTGCCTGATGGTCTTACAGCCACCCATGATCCGTTTTCTAAGAAATACTTTAATACATCCGCATTCACAAATCCTTTAAGAGGAGTCTTAACTCCATCAATAGTTTCAATGAGTGAATCATAGTCTTGTTGTTTTATGACTTTTAGTGGACCAATGTGAGTCAGTGGATGATCTCTAAGTCCCTTCATAATAGCCTTAATCTTTGCACTACCTTCAATACCTTTTAAGGTTAAAGAGGTTTGTGTATCATAGTAATAACCATGACGTTTAGTAAGCATGTCTAAGACATCCACTAGTGTTTGTTGTTTTGATGCATAATAGGCTGCAGCTTCCGCAAGTAGTAAACATGCTTGAACTGCATCTTTATCTCTCACAAACGACTCAACGAGATATCCATAACTTTCTTCAAAACCTAACACGAAATGTTTCTCTTTAGTTTTTGAATACTCCTCAATTTTCTCACCAATAAACTTAAATCCAGTGAGGGTCTTTTCAACCTCAACCCCATAATGCTCTGCAACTTTTTCAGGTAAATCTGAAGTCACAATCGTATTAAAGATAACACTCTTCTCTTTAAGAAGATGCTTTTCTTTTAAAGTACTCAGTAAGTACTCAATAATGATTGCTCCGGTTTGATTTCCACTAAGAAGTTGATAATTACCTTGATGTTTGACCACGACCCCCATACGATCCGCATCTGGATCTGTACATAGTAAAATGTGCGCATCATGTTCTAATCCCACTTCAATCGCACGCTCATACGCTATAGCTTCTTCAGGATTTGGAGATTTAGTATTGGAGAACAATGGATCATGAATGATTTGATCTTCCACATTGATTACGTGATAACCACTGGTTGTTAAAACATCAGGTACAACTGGATATCCAGCACCATGCACGGAGGTGAATACAATCTTTATATCCTTATTCACTTCTGGTCTTAACGCGATATCAATAACTTTCTTTTGGTAAAGTTTATCCACACTTGGATCAACTTTACGAATGAGTGGGCTTAGATAATGATGATCCGCGACCACTATAGCTAATTCATCTTGAATATTTCCAATCGCTTTAATGACTTGATCAATATCTTTAGGAACAAGTTGACATCCTGTTTTATCATAAACTTTAAACCCATTGTATTCCTTAGGATTATGAGAGGCCGTAATCATAATACCCCCAGCACATTTTAATTCACGGACAGTAAAAGAAAGTTGAGGTGTGCTTCGTAAGGATTCATAGACATAGGAGGTAATCCCATAAGATGCCAGCGTAGCTGCTGATTCATAGGCAAACTCACGTGACATGGTGCGATTATCATAGGCAATCGCAACCCCAGATAGGGATTCATCATCCTCTTGAATACGTTTGATATAAGAAACAAACCCCACGGTTGCCTTACGAATGGTGACTAGATTTAATCGATTCGGTCCTGGTCCAAGTAATCCTCTCATCCCTGCAGTACCAAATTCAACGTGTGCTCCAAAACATTCTTCAATTTCTGAAGGAGTTAAATTAAGTAATTGTGACTGTGTGTGAGAGTCTAAAACCGCATGTGTCTTCCATGCTTCATAACGATGATTCATACCTTACCTGCCTTTTGTAGTTTTAAAAAAAAGAAGATGAAACATCTTCAATTTTATGCACGCTTATTGGATGACGTTTTGTGTACGTAAAACATCAACGATGGTTGCGAGAGCGTGTTCTTCATCCTCACCATCGCACGTAATTGTGATTTCAGATTGTGTAGGGATGCCAAGTGACATTACACCCATAATTGATTTCATATTCACAGAGCGACCTTTAAATGATACTTTTACCTCACATTTGAACTTGCTTGCTGCGTTAACTGCAACAGTGGCAGGTCTAGCGTGAAGTCCTACTGGATCAACGATTAATACTACGGCTTCTTTCATGTCTCTACCTCCGACTTGTAACTTCATTTTACTTGATTTTTTCACATAATACAAGAAACTAATGTCCCTTAAAAAAGCGAAATGATGATCGATTGTGATTGTGTGAATAATCTTGTGATATACTACTTAAAAGGAGACTCATTTTATGGCACTTCGCAAATACTCATTATTCATCGCCTTGTTCTTTTTAATCACGACTATTACGCTCATGAGCTTTGGTGTATTCACATTAAGCCAACGCCCATTTGAGTTAGAAATCCTTTATTCATATGTTGTATTAGGAGTTATTCATGGGGTCATTGCCTTAGGATTCGCATACTTTAAAAAAGCTGTAGGATTAAGTATTTATTTCCTGGGTTATGCTTCTGGTTTCTATATATTATTGACTGGATTATCAAAACCTAATGATGGTTTCCTTCAATTGGCTAACTTGTTTGCAGCCTTTACACTCACAATCATTGGAATCTTTGTTGGCATTATCGTCGAATTAATACTTTGGATTGTTCGTAAAAAGAAAAAACCAGAAGAGGATCCTCACTTATCATAAGGAATATTCTGGTATAACGTATATGAACGATAGATTTGCTCAATGAGTAATGCTCTCACCATTTGATGTGGAAAGGTCATGCGTGACATTGAGAAACGAACATTGGCTCTTTGTCTTACAGCTTGATTAAAGCCATGAGAACCACCTATCACAAATACACAGTGTTTTGCTTGATTAAAACTTGCTTCGATGACTTTATGAAAATCTTGGGTCGATCCTAAAGTTCCCCAAATATCCAACGCAACCACATAATCACTGGGTTGAATTTGATTCATTATCATTTCACTTTCATCATCCACGCTTAATGCGGGATGATTTTTATGTTTTGATTCTTTAAGTTCGATAATCGCAAGTTGATACGGTGTCCGTAGTCGTTTGACATACTCATCAATCATCGCTTGAGTAAATTTCTCTTTAATCGTGCCCACACAAATAATCTTAATCATATTTTCCCCCCTACGGTAACTTCAAATTGTTTTGCGCAAGTTAAGCGAATATGTGGATGTTCATCAAACCATGCTTTCGCATGCGCAAGCAGTGCCAACGAAAATGTATTCGCATCTTCTGAAATATGTCCTAACATCACTTCTTGAGTTTTAGGCCCAATCAACGCTTTCATATATCGAGCTGAATCTTCATTTGAAAGATGTCCACTATCTGAAATTGTTCTTATTTTAACTAAATGAGGTCTTTTAGAAAGCATAAGCAGCGTTGGCTCATAATTACTTTCAAAGTAATAAAAATCCGCATTATGAAGTAAAGCAAGTTCATCCTGCCGTAAATATCCGGTATCACTAACACAAACAATTTTACATAGTCGAGTATGAATCATATAACCAACATTATCAATGTCATGAGATACGCTAAAGGGTATGATGACACATTCATTTACCACTATTTTCTCGAGTGGTTGAATGATGTGAGCCGCAACATGGGTGATCTCTTGACATGAATATAGTGGACGCTTTGAAAAAGTCTTGATTTGTTGGATGTGATCACTGTGTTGGTGAGTAATAAAACATGCATCAATATCTTCAACGTCAATATGGTGTTGCGCTAATCCATCGAGTAGTGCTTTTTTGGGTCCACCACAGTCAATCATAATGGTGGTTTCATCAGTTTGAATAATAAGTGAGTTTCCTTTCGACCCACTCATGAGCGATATAAATTTAAAATCTAGCATTTTAGTCTTGAACACGGATTAATGGCAGACCCATTATATGTAATCGCAAAGTGCACATGAGGTCCAGTTGTTCTTCCTGTCATCCCAATTCTTCCAATACGCTCACCTTTTTCAACCGCAACACCCGGTGGGAAGTACGCCATCGCATCAAGATGCGCATAGAACGTAGTATATCCATTATTATGATTAATTCTAATCCAGTAACCTGAGCGGATAGGGTCATATCCACGGGATTGAACAACCCCACGATCCGCAGCATAGATATAACCATATCTCATATATCGATCCACTAAATCAATAGCTTGATGATTTGTATAACACATCCAGCCGCATGAAATTCTGTAATTATCCACAGGCATTCTAAACGTTCCACTACCAATTCCTGGAATGACTCGCGTTCCATACATGATAACTTCTCGAACTGGTTCTTTAGTGACACTGGATTTAATTTCCTGTCCACCCATAAGCACACCATTCACATAAGTTTCCAGGTAAAGGACATCCTTAGTTCCGGTTTTTTCTTTATTCGCTACACGAGACATCCCTTCACGAATCGTTGGATCAGGCAAGTACAGTGTTCGTTGAGGATAAACAATCTCTTCCACGAGGCGTTCCTTAATCACAACGACTTTTATGGGTGAATTAAAGTATGTTACATTTAGTTTCATCCCTGGTTCAAGTATTTGATTAATTGACTTTATTTTATCCGCATTAATAGAGAGAACTTGCTGTGCAGTTAGGCCGTTAAAGTATGCGACTGCTTCTACTGTGTCATACGGTCTTACTTCATAGGTTTTGATTTCAGAGTTAAATCCATAACTAAAGAAGTATACTATTTCATTCACATTCTTTAGAATTTCATCAGCCTGAGCTCGTCCTTTAGAGACCTTGATTGTTTCAGAAACAATAAGATTTATATCACGATATCCATAGCCTTGTAATGGTGGAGCTTCTTCTTTTCGAACAATTCGATCATAAGATTCCTTATTGATAAAGTTTAAAAGATATTGTTCGCGTGCAACTTCAAAGTCTTCAAGTCGATTCACAAAGATAGTGTATCCACTTGAAAAGTCGATTCGTATGACTTCAATTGAATATAATTCATTCGCTTCGATAAAGCTCACAATGTCTTGGTCGATATTGGATACTTTGAACTGAATTAAGTCTTCAACTAACATAATGTCTTCATTGAGAAGTAGTTGAGCTTCTGGAAAGTCTTGCGCATAAATCAGATTGTAAGTATTCTCAAGTAATGCTTGTATTCCTGAAGTATCTTCCATAATCCCAACAAGTTTATCCTTATAATAAACTTTTGTCACAAGCATCGGACTAGACAAGCGATATTCGATGGTTTGATTAATAAACGCATTAGAAAGTTCTAATTGAGCCAAGCGAAAATCCTGATGTGGAATAATTCTCACACCAGTGATGGTTAAGGTTAGTACTAATGAAAGTGCACCCATCAAAACTATGGTTGCGATTCTCTTAATCATCATGATCTCCTACTCTACAAGATTATAGAATGCATTGATATGCTTACTGAAAGCTAACTTAATGACTTTAGTTGGACCATTTCGATGCTTCGCTACATCAACTTCAACGACTTCTTGAAGGGGCTCAACTTCACTCTTATTATAATATTCATCTCGATACAACATCATAACGATATCCGCATCCTGTTCAATGGCACCCGATTCACGTAAATCTGATAAAATTGGGCGTTTATTATCACGACGCTCGACCAAACGGGATAACTGCGATAAAGCAATGACTGGAACTTTCATTTCACGCGCAAGTCCTTTTAAAGCCCGTGAGATTTCAGATATTTCTTGTTGGCGATTATCACTTGTTTTTGATGAGGAAGCGTTAATAAGCTGGATATAGTCAATCACAACCATCCCTAAACCTTGTTCTGCTTTGAGTTTACGACATTTAGAGAAAATTTCCGAAACCTTAAGTCCTGGGGTATCATCAATGTAGATCGGAAGCATCCGCAAATCATTTGCTGCTTCATTAAGTTTATTCCATTCAGCGCCATTGAGATATCCAGATCTTAATTGATTGCCTGGAATAGCTGCGTTTGATGAAAGCATACGTGTAATAAGTTGTTCTGCAGGCATTTCTAAAGAGAAGATTGCAACGGGTTCTTGATTGTGTCGTGCAACTTGCAGTCCTAAATTCAGTGCAAAAGCTGTTTTACCCATCGAAGGACGAGCTGCCAAGATAATTAAATCTCCTTTTTGAAGGCCATTAGTAACCCCGTCTAAGTCAGAAAAGGATGTTTTAAGTCCAGTGATTCTACTTTTGTTGGCCGACATCCGTGAAATTGTATCCATAACCTCATTAACAACTTCTCTAGGATTACGAAAATCTGTAGCACGACGATTCCGTGTCACTTGCATGATAAGTTTTTCCGCATAATCTAAAACATCATCAAGTTCTTCTTCTTGTCTAAATCCTTTAGAGGCAATATCTTCTGCTGTTAAGATGAGTGAGCGAAGCATCGCTTTATCAAGAATAATCTGTGCATAATACTTAATATTCGCATTCGAAGTAGAACTCTCTAGTAGTGAAGAAATAGTTTCTACACCCCCAATACGACCTAACATTTTTAAGTCATCCAAGCGAGAAATGAGGGTTGTCGCATCCACATTTTTACCAGACTCAATCACATCATTCATCGCCTTAAAGATTATTCCATGAGTCTCTAAAAAGAATGAATTTGGTAATATTCCTAATTCATTAACTGTTTTTAAAGATTGTGGATAAACAAGCAGTGAACCTAGTAAAGCCTTTTCTGCATCTAAATTATGTGGAAGCGTTTGATTCATAATTATTCCTCTTTTACAGCCACGTTAATGGTCACAATAACTTCCTTATGAAGTTCAATATTAACTTTATGCATTCCTAAGGATGCAATGACTTCACTTGTAATCTTACGTTTATCAATCTTATATCCCAGTTGATCTAAAGCTTCAGAAATTTGTTTATTTGAAATTGATCCAAATGTCTTACCTTCTTTACCCGTCTTAAGTGTAAACGTTAAAGAGACATGCTCCATCTTTTTCTTAAGCTCTACTGCTTCGGCTTTAAGGGCATCAAGACGTGCTTTCTCCTGATTTTGATTTTCTTTTAAATCATCAAGTGATTTTGAACTTGCAATCACTGCTAAGTTCTGACGAAACAAGAAGTTGCGTGCATATCCATCAGATACCTCAACCACTTGATCTTTTTTACCAACATTCTTAACATCTTTTAATAAGATGACTTTCATGCGTTACCTCCCGTTTCAATATATTTATTAATCTCTTCAATACATAGCTGCGCTAAATCATGAACACTCATGTGTTCTTTTTGAACAGCAGCGGCGGTGAAATGTCCACCCCCTCCTAATTTTTCTAGAATAAACTGGACATTAAACTTACCCCGTGAGCGAGCTGAAACTGCTACTTGATGTTCACTTACACGAGCCACCACAAAACTTGCTTCAATATCAGAAATACCTAGCAGTTGATCAGCGACCATAGACATGGTTGGACGTTGTAAGATATCCTCATCATAAGGCACTAAAACAACGCCATAATCTAAATAACGAGCTTGGTGCAATACTTTTGTTTTTAATTCAAATTCATCAAAACTTTCCTTTAGGAATGCATCCGCATCAGAAGGTTCAGCCCCAATAGAGCGCAAATATGCTGCGGCCTCATAGGTCCGTGAGCTTGTTTTAAGTCTAAAGCGATTGGTATCCACCATCATCCCTGTAAGCATAATTGTTGCTTCAATCGGTGACAAGAAATTACGAATGCCCATATATTGCATAAGTTCACTAATTAACTCCACAACACTTGATGACCATGATTCGATATAAACTAATGTAGGATCAAACGTGAAATCTTTCCCTCGGCGATGATGATCAATCACGCATATATGTTTAGCCTTCTTAATGATGTTTTCTCCATTTGAATGTTCTGCTAAGTGATGATCCATCATAATGACTAAGGTGTTCTCGTTCAAAGAACTTAACGCCTGTGACTCACTCACAAACGTATGACGGCCTTGAAGATGCTCTTGGTGTTGATCAAAGGCGGTTTTCATCATTTTCTCAATACCACCTGATGTCACAATATTTGAGGCTTTATGATGAGCACTACAGATTCGCGACATAGCCAAAGCTGAACCCATGCAATCAAAATCCATTTCCTTATGGCCCACAATAATCACATTAGAAGACTTCACAATAAGTTCTTTTAATGATTGTGCCATGACACGCACTTTAACTTTATTGCGTTTTTCATTTGAAACTAAAGTTCCACCATAATATTGAGTTTGTTTGCCCACTTGTTTAATTGCAACTTGGTCACCACCACGATTTTGCGCAAGTTCTAAAGCTTGGTTTGCAAGTTCTTCCAGTTCATTAAAGTCACTGGTCCCTTTTGCGAAAGCCATAGAAAGAGAGATTGCTAAATCAAGTTTAGTGGAACCTTCACGAATATGATTTAGAATTTCAAAACGTTCTTCTAAAATGGTTTTAAAGATTTTTTCGTTTAAAACAACCAAGAAACGATCTGCTTTAACTCGTCTTAAAAACATACCTTTTTTCTTAGCCCATTCAATCACAGGTTGACGAATTGAAGCATCAATACTTGCAATCGTATGTTCTTCTTGATATTGAGTTGATTCTTCATAATTATCAAAATGAATATATCCAATCACCACTGCATTATCATGAAGCTCTTTTTGAATGACTTGAAGATCACTGATATCTTTGAAAAATAATGTGTTGTTTACTCTTTTAATCTCATACGTCGCATCCTCAAGATCAATGACCAGTGATTTCACTTCTCCACTTAAGATTTGACCGAGTTGAGGATGAATACTCGTAACACGTTGACCAATCCAATCAAAGTCAAACTCATCAAAAAACTCACTGGTGTAATCTACGGTATATTGTTCATCAAAGGATAAAAAGCCAACACGACCAATATCAAGAGCATATTTAATATTTGAACCCACTACGCGAGTTAAATGAAGCATCCGCTCCTTAATCCCACGCGTTAATACAATCATGAGCGTCACAATTAAGACAAAGTTTAGTACACCAATGACGGATAGGATTAGTAGTAACCATTGGTCAAAGAAGAACAACACAAAAAGTGAGAGAATAAACTCCCCAGTTAATAAATACACCAACTGAAGTTTTAGCTCTTCAATACGCTCAAGCATGTTAAGCTCCTAACCATCGCTGTCTTAGATTGACAAAACTATCCAATAATCCAACGATTAACATGGCATCCAACCAGATTGATGGAACAAGCAATAATAAAAGGATTAAGAATAAATAAAAGTATTTAATCTTAAGGGTTCTTTTTAGTATTATAACAAAATTCAAAGCATTATACACTATCACGATGACACCACTCACATATAAAGAAATCGCCGGAATAAGAAATGTTTCAGATTGGGTCACCACTAAATATGGATATGGAATAAGCAAAATTAACGCAATGACTCCTGCCCATTTGGGGAGTTGAAAACGCTGAGTTGATCTAGTTGGTAATTCATAAATCTTAAGTCTTTTTACTAAGATGATAGCCATTAAATACACAAGCCAGCCTTCACTAATCACCACAATTACATAACTTATAATCATGGAAATGATGGTGATTCGACCAAGATCTAGACCACTAGGAATGGTGACTCCTGTCGCCGTTAACATATTGGTCAGTTGAGTCAGTACGGTTTGATACTCACCTATTAAATCATAGCCAAATAGGCTTGAAAATATACCAACACTAAATAAGGTCACCAGTAACATACTGCCCATTGAACTTAAGAACAACTGTTGTCGAGACCATTTAAGGTAAAGTCCTATACCAAATAATGCTCCATGGAGAAAGTAAAACATGAAATATAGATTACTTGGAAAAGGAGAAATAAGAAATGATAAGATGAGGGTAGAAAAGAACACCACCCATAACTGAGAAGGTTTAAATCTTGCTCCATACATGACTAAAGGAAGTGGCAAAAGCCACGCAACAAAAACATCGAGTGCCGTCCCAAATTGACGGGCTATAAGTAATAAGGATGCAGATAAGGCAATAGTTAAAGCACCTTGTGTGATTGAACGTGTGGTCATGATTGTCCTTTAAAAAAACTCCGCATAGCGGAGTTTACATTGTTTAGTCGGCTACGTATGGAATTAAAGCCATTTGACGAGCGCGTTTGATTGCGGTCGCAAGCATACGTTGGTATTTCGCATTTGTCCCTGTCACACGTCTAGGGATAATTTTACCATTGGCTGAAATGAAACGTTTTAATAATTCGACGTCTTTATAGTCAATTGTGGTAATGTTGTTTTTAGTGAAATAACAAACTTTTTTGCGAGCAACACGTTGTTTTTTAAATGCCATGTTTCTCTCCTTTCAGATGACTAGAACGGTAAGTCATCACTTGATATATCTAATAATGGTCCATCTGAGTCGTCACTGGATGCAAAGTCCGCATAAGGATCTGACACAGTATAACTGCTTTGTGGTTGAGAATAGGATGGCGAATAGCCTTGCTGATTATATGATTGTTGCGGTGCAGATTGTGTGGAAGATGTACGTGATTCTAAGAAGTTAAAGTTTTCCACTAACACTTCTTGAACATACACTTTCTTACCATCACGATCATCATAGCTACGTGAGACAGTACGTCCTTCAACTTGGATGAGTGAACCTTTTTTCATATACTGAGCAATAATTTCTGCCCCTTTTTCCCAAACAATACAATTGATGTAGTCAACTTGCTCATTACCACCGTATTTACGACTACTTGCGAGTGAAAAGTTCAAAACAGATTTCCCATTTTGAGTTTTTCTTAATTCAGGATCGCGAGTAAATCGTCCGATGATGATTGATTTATTGAGCATGGTTGTCTCCTTATTTGTCTTCTAAGTTAACGATTAAGAAACGGACTAAATTCGCATTGATACGATTTAAACGATCAAGTTCTTTTACCGTGTCTTGGTCTGCTTCGAAGTTCATTAATACATAGTAACCTTTTGTCATATGATTAATTTCATATGCAAACTCGCGCATTCCCCATTCAGTGACTTCAGAAACAACACCGTTACCTGTAGTAACAATGTTCTTCATGTTATCAATGACTTCTTGGCGTGCGGCTTCTTCAACAGAAGCGTTAATAATGTACAGAATTTCATACTTACGCATGTGTACACCTCCTTTTGGTCTATTGGCCTTTTCAGGCAAGGAGTAAATAGTTCATATCTACTCGTCTAATTAGGATATCAGAAATACACTTAAAAGTAAAGAACTCCTCATATTAAATCAAAGGAAACTATGTAGTGTTTTTATCGTTATGATATAATGCTTATCGAGGTGACACTATGCATAAAGCGGTTGTTCTTGGTTCAAATTATTATATTGCCTTATCTGTCTTTCGATCACTCAAAGCCCATGGTGTCGCAACAGTGGCTGCAGACTATGATATTGATTCATGTTATGCCCATGTTTCTAATACATGTGATGAGTATGTTCACGTAAGAGACTACAAAATCGATGAAGAAGGATTCATTGATGATTTGGTAAGTTATGCTTCTAAACAGATGTTGAAGCCCGTTCTTTTCCCATGTGCAGATCCATATGTTGAACTCATTGATACTCATTATGCGCGACTATCTCAAGTCTTCCTATTAACCTATCGTACTCCTGGCTTAGCCACTCAAGTTTTAGATAAAAGTAGTGTTGATGCCCTGGCGCTAAAACATAACCTCAAGATTCCTGTAACCTTCCATCAAGACGATCTTGAGCTTATCAGAAAGGTATCAGAAGTTGGATATCCATTTGTCATGAAGGGAGCTATCTCTTCAGAGTTTGTGAAGAATTTTAGAGTTAAACTTTTTGTGATTAAGAATCAAGAAGAACTCCTCGCTTATCTTAAACTTGCGAAAGAAAAACAAGTGGATGTGATTATCCAACAAATGATTCCAGGTTTTGATGATCATATGTATACTTACGATGCATACGTCGATAAAGATGGACAAGTGATTGCAGCCACATCCTGTCAAAAGCTAAGACAATATCCCATTAACTATGGAGCATCCGTCTATACTAAACACTTCGTTGAACCAAAACTTCATGAAATTGGGGCACCATTCTTAAGTGCGATTGGATGGAGTGGTTTTGCGGAAATTGAATTTAAGAAGCATCGTGAAACTGGTGAGTTCTATATGATTGAAGTCAATGTGAGAACCACCAATCTTAATGAACTATTAAGAAAAGTGGGGATTAACTTTCCTTACTTAGGATATGCGGAAGCAATTGGACTTCCACTTGAACCTGTTGAAATAACTCAAACCCAACCTTATGTCTTTTGGTATATGTATGAAGATGGTTTAGCCATTTTGAACTACATTAAAACAAAACAACTCACACTTAAAGATGTTCTAAAAACATGGAATCTTAAGAAGGTTGAATCCATCTTTAGTTGGCGTGATCTTCGACCATTCTTTCGTTTCTTAAGGCTTTTACTTCGTAAAATTCTTAAATCCTTAAAAAGGAGGATTTTTAAATGAAACGTATTGGTATTGTAGGCGGAATGGGGCCTCTCGCAAGTTTATTCTATGCCCAACAACTCATTCTTAAACATCCTGTTTCAAAAGATCAAGAGCAGTTTCATATTGTTCTTGATTCAAACTCAACGATTCCTGATCGTACCCTCGCCTTACTCAATCAAGGAGAAAGCCCTGTCAAAGCAATTTCAAAAAGCTTAGACATGCTTTCTGATGCTCAGGTTGACATTGGATTTATCACGTGTTTTACTTCGCATGCTTTCTTTAATGAATTTAAAGATCATGCCCATTTTAAACTACTCAATGTCTTTGAACTACTTTCTTCCTCAAAACAATTAGAAGGACATAAAGTAGGACTACTTGCGACAAGTGGTACACTAAATACACAACTGTTTCAACATGCACTTCCTCACATTGATTTTCTTGTACCAAATAAAGATGTTCAAGAGAATCTAGTCATGAAAGGAATCTATGATCCTCATGAAGGGATTAAATCAAATCACATTGAAGCTGGTGCTCAATATCTACTTCAAGCTTGTGATCATCTAGTGAAGGAAGGAGCAACCTTAATTTTAGCTGGATGCACCGAAGTGGGGTTAGCTCTATTTGATAAAAACACTCCTGTACCCCTCATTGATCCAATGATGGATATGGTTGAAGCCATCATCAATCAGGCACAATAAAAGACTCCGAGGAAGATAATCCCTTAAAACGGACACAATAAATAAAAGGCTTAATAGAGAGCTAATGCACGATATTGAATCGGTGTTAGCTCTTTTAATTGTTCTTGTAATCTATGCTGATTGTAATAAATAACATAC
>Ga0208242_100264_pt1 | contig 53670 bp, 50 predicted proteins | sample SubbioAug_CSW13A_FD_184825 | JGI IMG/M metagenome (GOLD analysis project Ga0208242, IMG submission 184825) | Serpentinite rock and fluid subsurface biosphere microbial communities from McLaughlin Reserve, California, USA - CR12Aug_CSW13A (SPAdes) | ecosystem: Environmental > Terrestrial > Deep...
GTCCTTGGTCGGGAAGTGACGAAACAGCGCCCCCTGGGTCAGCCCCATACGCTGTGCGATGGCTGTGGTCGTGATGTCGCTGGGGTTCTGCTCGGCGGCCAAGTCGACCACCGCCTCGACGGTGGCCGCGCGCCTCTCATCAGCCGGTAGATGCCTGGAGTGTCCGCTCATTGCTTGCATCCCAAAAAGTGGGTAATCTATTACTATCTTACCACTGTGCAGCCAGACCGCAAGAGGGGAAGCACGAAAAAGAGGTCTCGATGAACAGCAGAACTGCTATCTCAGACGGCTGCCAACGGTCGATTTCTGGCGGGCGCAAACGTCGCCCTCCGCACCTCATTGGCGGAAGGGCGACGGCACATCGCAAGCCTGGCGGGGCGTAAGTGGGCGGGATGTGGATGGAGATGCTGGCGCCCGAGAGGCCGAACCAGAAGAAGACGAACAGGAGGTGGCCTTGGATTTCAGATTGCTACGCTATTTCGTTGCAGTCGCGGAAGAGCTGCATCTCGCCCGCGCGGCCGAGCGTCTCGGGATCGAGCAATCTCCCGTATCGCGAGCAATGCGCGACCTGGAAAGCCAGCTTGGCGTGCAGTTGTTCGACCGCAGCACCCGCCTGACGCGGCTGACCTGGGCCGGCCAGGTGTTCCTCGGCGAATGCCGACGCGTGATGGCCACCGTGGAGCAGGCAGTCAAGAGTGCCAAGGCGGCGGCACAGGGCTACCAGGGCCATCTGCGCATCGCGATCTGCGACGGCCTGGCGCAGCCCCGCATCGCCACCTTGCTGGCACGCAGCCGCGAGGAGGAGCCCGAGATGGAGATTCGCGTCTTCGAGCTGCCGTTCGCGCAGCAGCTCAAGACGCTGCACGACGATCTGCTGGACATCGGCTTTGCGTTGTCAAACGCGGTACATGATGGCCTCGTCGCCGAGCCGGTGTGGACCGATCCGCTGTCGGTGATCGTGCCCGCACGCCACCCCTTGCTGGCACACGTGCAGGTGCCGCTGGCCGAAGCCCTGAAGTTCCCGCTGGTTCTGTGCCATCCCGAATCGGGATCGGGCTGCCGCCATCAGATTCAAGCGCTGCTGCAGGACGCAGGCACGCCGCTCAAGCTGGTCGATGAAGTGACCAGCCTGGGCGTGATGCTGACCCTGGTCGGTGCCGGCTACGGCATCGGCTTCGCCATCGCCTCGCAGGTGCAGACGCTACAGCGCCCGGACCTCTCCATTCGTCCCTTGGCCGGCAGCCCACCGGTGCTCTCTACCTACCTGCTGCGCCGCCGGGGCGAACCCTCGGAGCCCATGAAGCGGTTCATCGAGCGGGCGAAAGGCGGGCGGGACCGGGCCTGTCGATGATGAGTCAATCCTTTGAGGACGCAGATCACCTGTCCGTAGCGGCCTGTGGCGTGATGTGCCAGTAGACAGATAGACTTCCGAATGAAATCCGATGCTCTGGCTGTTGATGGATGTGCTTGGCTCGCTTTGGATCACCCGCAACGGCCTGCGTTGACCAGGCCGAAGACTTGAGTCCACAATCGAGTCCATTCCGTGACGCTTGGATCGGAAAAAACGTTCGTAATAAACGAGTTAGCGACCGGGTGCTGTTCCCATCAGCCGCTCCACCGTCCCCCCACTTGTGGCCGGTGTAACTCCACCCGCCCCTTGCCTCCCAGTTTGGCCACGTACAGCGCCTTGTCTGCCCCTTCGATGGCGGCAAGCAAGTTGGGTTTGTCTGCCTCCAGCAAGGCCACCCCCGCACTGCAGCCAATGCGCTCATCCATGTTGCCGTAAGGCTGCGACAGCGCGTGGATGATGCGCATCGCCGTCAGCATCGCAGCTGGCTCGTCGGCATTGCTCAGCACCACGCAGAACTCGTCGCCCCCCAGCCGCACCGCCACGTCTTCTTCGCGCACCTCGCCCAGTATGCGCTGCGCCGCGGCTTGCAGCACCCGGTCGCCGGCAGCGTGGCCGTGGCGGTCGTTCACGGCCTTGAAGCCGTCCAGGTCGAGCATCACCACCGCCGACGGCAGGCCGAGCCGCCGGGCCAGTGACAACATCCGAGGCGCCTGCGCCTCCAGGTACGCGCGGTTGCCCAGACCGGTCAGAGGGTCGTGCTGGGCCTGAAACACCGCATGGTCCATGGCGGCAGCGGCGCGCTGCATCACCACACTCACGCCGTGTGCCTCGGCCATCTGCAAGGCCGGCACTGGCGCCACGCGGCCATCCACAATCGCCTCGGCCTGCTCGTTGAGCTGCTGCACACTGACCAGAATACGGCGCGACAGACGCCACGCCAACCCCACCCCAAACACCAATGCCAACAGTACCCCGATAGCGGCCCAGCGCATCTGCCGCACCAGCGTTGCGTGGAGCTGGGCCTCGGGCGCTCCCACCGCCACGCTCCAGCCCCAGCGCGCCGAAGTGATGTGCGCAGTGATCGCGAGGTCGCCTTCCTTGGTGCGGGCCCGCAGCAACCCCTCGGGCGCCCGTCGCAGTGCGGCCGCCAGTTCCGGCACCGCCGGCTGGCCCACAAACTGCTCACTGTCGCGGCTGCGGCCCACGATGGTGCCCGACCGGTCGATGACCGCGACCAGCCAACCCGGCGGGAGGTCCAGGCTGCGCAATGTCACATCGATCCGCTGTGGCTGCATGCCCACGTTCAAGCTGTAGACCACCTCCCCCGCCTTGACCACCGGCACCCCCATGGCGATGGTGGGTTTGCCCGTCACGGGGCCGCGGAACAGGTCGGTCAACACCGTGGCGCGCTGTTCAAACACCTCCTGGAGGGCCGGCGGGGTACCTTGGCTGGGCAGCGGACGCCCGCTCGACACCAGGGTGTTGACGAGTTGCTGGCCCGAACGGTCGGTGAGCACGTAGTTGAGTACGATGCCCGATGGCAACGCGTCCTCGGCCTGTCGCTGAAAGCGGCGCATGTCGCCGTCCTGCAGGGCGGACGAAGTGGCCAACAGCCTGAGTGCCGCCTCGATGATGGCGAGGTCTCGCTCCAGCCTGGCCATGGCCTCGCGTGCCAGCGAGGAGGTATGGCTCTCCAGCAGGGTCCGCTTGGTGTCGAACGACACGTAAAGCAGCCCCACCACCACGGCCACTGCGGGCAACGTGCACGCAAGCACGACCGACAGCAGACTGCCCCTGACGGAAAAACGCCGGGGCGCCGCTGTGTACTGGTTGAGGAGCGTGGGCACCCGGTGATTTTCATCAAAAATCGCAAAATGCCAAATATAGGTGCTGCAGAAGGTCCGAAAGACACGGCTGCACAACGCGGCATGCACCGGCGCAATGGTGAACATCTGGGAGGCGTGAGGCCAGAAAACGGATCAAAACCATCGACCACCTCGAAACCCAGTTGACACACTCGGTCAGGTTTGCCGGTATGGGCAGACCATACCCACCTAGCGAAGCAGGTCTTCCGGTCGATCGATGTCGCGAACCACGCCTTCGTCGTTCACGTCGCACCAAACGATGTCTTGCGCATGCTGCGACAGGATCTGGCGGGCCCCTTCATCGCCCGTGAGCGCCTCCAGGGCCGTGCGCCAATCGCGCGCAAACCCCACCGGATGGCCACGCTGCCCCCGGAACCGGGTGGCGGCCAGTCGCGCCCCGCCCCGGATCGCCTCGACCACGACGGCATGGCTGGCCGGCTGAATGAAGGGCATGTCCGCCAACGCCACCACCCAGCCCGCGGCATCGGGCGCGGCCCGGATCCCGGCCGCCAGGGTGTGGCCCATGCCGTGCTGCGCCTCGGCGCACAGCACGCACTCACAGCCCAAGGCGGCCAATGCCTCTGCCAGGGCCCATTGTTCGGGCCGAAGGACCGCCACGACCTGGTCACACACCGGCAACAGCCGGGACGCGGCAGCCACCGCCACCGGCATGCCATCGGGCAGACGATGCATCAACTTGTCGCTGCCAAAACGGCGCCCCTGCCCTGCGGCGAGCAACAGACCCACCACGCCAGATTTCATGCGCACACCCTCGAACGTGGCCACCAATGCAAAAAGCCCACTTGCGGTGGGCTTTGGAACTGTGGTGGGTCGTGCAGGATTCGAACCTGCGACCAACGGATTAAAAGTCCGCTGCTCTACCAACTGAGCTAACGACCCAACCTGAAACTGAAAGGCCGACATTCACTCACATCGGCCCTATGGGTCAGCACACACAATGCTGACGGAAAACTTGGTGGGTCGTGCAGGATTCGAACCTGCGACCAACGGATTAAAAGTCCGCTGCTCTACCAACTGAGCTAACGACCCGACAACACATCTGCAACTACAGCGTTTGTCGCTAAGCCTTAAATTCTAATGCCTTTTTGGGGCGATTTTGAAGAGCCACCAATTTTTTTGCCGGCCGCGGTGCCGCTGGCCAGCCGGTCCATCAGCCAGCCGGCTGCACACAGGCCAAAAGTGGCCGTCACGGCCACCGTCGAACCATAGCCATGACAGTTCAGTGAGCCGTCCCCGCCCGCGTCCACACCACACGCGGCATCGGGCGGAGCCACCGGTTCGCGGCTGAACACCCCCATCACTCCGAGATCACCCTCGCGCGCGCCACCATGGTGCTTGCGCAACCGGTAGCGCAATTGCGCCAGCAGCGGGTCGTGCGTGGCCTGCCCCAGGTCGGCCAGCTCGACACGGTGCGCCAGGCGTTTGCCGCCGGCAGCCCCCACGGTCACGAACGGCAGGCGCGTCTGCAGTGCCCAGGCCGCCATGGCCACTTTGGCCGACATCTGGTCGCAGGCGTCGAGCGCCGCCAGCGGTCGGCCGCTGCCCAGTGCCTGTTGCGCCAGCGTGGGCCAGTTGGCGGGGGTGACAAAGTCGTCTACGGCGTGGACCACGCAGTCGGGGTGGATCTGGCCGATGCGCTCACGCATCGCCTCCACTTTGGCCCGCCCGAACTCGGTCGTGAGTGCGTGAATCTGGCGGTTGGTGTTGGACTCGCCGACGTGGTCCATGTCGATCAGCGTCAGGCAGCCGACCCCGCTGCGCGCCAGCGCTTCGGCGGCCCAGGAGCCAACCCCGCCGATGCCGACCACCACCACATGGGCGTCGAAAATCCGCTGAGCCCCTTGCGGCCCGTACAGCCGGCGCAAGCCGCCGAAACGGCGCTCGAAACCCGCGCTGTCGAACGCCGCGGCCGCCGGCAGCTCACTCACGCTCAAGCAGCCAGATCTGGAAGCGGAAGCCGCCCAGCGCACCCACCATGATGCCGACCACCGCCAGCACGCTGGTCACGCTGAGCGTGGACAAGCCCGAGAGCCCCTGGCCGACGGTGCAACCCATGGCCGTGACACCGCCCACGCCCATGCAGACCGCGCCCACAAGGTGCAGGGCCGTGTCTTGCGTGTTGCGAAAGCCTTCCCAGCGGAAACTGCGGGTCAGCACCGCATAGGCAAACGCCCCCAGCACCACGCCGAACACCGACACCACCGCCAGCGTCAGCACTTTCGAGGTGTCGCTGAAATAGATCAGCCAGTCGAGGGCGTACGCCATGGGAGCCGTGAAGGTGAGAGACTCCATGCGACCGGAATTGGTGGCCAGGAAGACCGCCTCCAGCGTCTCGGGGTGCTCGGGCACGAAACCCAGGCGGCCTGTGACCCACCACATGGCGGCGATCGTGGCCCCGATGCCCAGACCGGCCAGCCAATTGTCGAGCGAGCCGCGAAAACCGCGTCCCAGCGCCGCCCACAGGATAAGCGCAAGCCCGACGCCGCCCCCCACCCACAGGCCCATCGCCTGAGGCGCCACCCCCGTGACCGCAGCCAGCCAAGCCGGCAGCGCGCTCCCGGGCGCCATGTCGAACGCGACCTGGTCCACCGTGTTGACGCGCAGCACCGCCGTGATGCCACGCAAGGTGGCAAAGGCGGCCACACCCATCACGAAAAACACCACCAGGGACTTGAGGCTGCCGCCCCCGATGCGCACCAGCGTCTTGCTGCCACAACCGGAGCCCAGCACCATGCCGAAGCCAAACAGGGCACCGCCCACCAGCGCCGAAAGCCAGATCACCCGGCCACTGGCGTAAATGGTTTGCGACGGGTCGATCCAGCCCAGCCAGGCCATGCCGTAAAACCCGACCATGGCCACCCCCACGGCCATGCCCCACATGCGCATGCGGGTCCAGTCGCCCATGTTGACGATGTCGCTGATCGCTCCCATGGTGCAGAAGTGGGTGCGCTGGGCGATGAGCCCGAACGCGACGGAGACCGCGAAGGCGGCCCAGAGGACAAAGGTGTGCAGCTGCTGCAGCTCGGCGATTTCCATGGCGCGGATTGTAGAGGCCCCGCGCCATGGACAACGCCCGTCCCGGCTTATCGCATGCGGCTCAGGCGGTCTTTCGCGGCCGACGCGGCTTCGGAAGCCGGGTAGGTCTTGACCACCTCCTGCAGGGTGGCTTTGGCCGCCTTGGCGTCTTTCAGCTCCAGGTGGCAGTTGGCAATGGCCAAGAGAGCTTCGGGTGCGCGGGGGTGGTTGGGCGCCCGGCTGAGCAAGCGCTGGTAACTGTCGATGGCCGGCTTGTACTGGCGCAGCGCATACTGCGCATTGCCATGCCAGTACAGCACCATGGGCACATAGCCACTGTTGGGGTAGCGCGTCAGGAACTGGGCGTACTGTTGGGCGGCGCCGGCAAAGTCCGCTGCCCGCAACGCGGTCATGGCCGCTTCAAAGGCGGTCTTTTCTTCCGGCCGCGCCGTAAATTCCTGCCCCTCCAGGCTGACCTTGACTGGCTCCAGCGGGCGCAGCCGTTCGTCGAGCGCGCCCAGCGTGTCGCGCTGCTGGCGCTGCAGCTCCGCCACGTCACGGGCCAAGCGTTCGTTCTGGCCGCGCACTTCGGCCAGCTCGCGGCGCAGGGCTTCGATCTGGTTGACCAGGTCGAGCATGCTGCGCCGCGCCGGACTCAAGCCAGCCTCGTCCAACTCCTTGAGCCGCTGCTCCAGTGCCTGCTGCGCCGCTTCGGACGCCTGGCGGTTGGCCTCCACGCGGTTGCGCAGGTCGAGGATGGCGCGGCGCGCCTCGTCGTCACCGAAGAGGGCATGGCTCGGCAGTGCCAGCGCCGACAGGCTGGCCACCAACAGCGCGGCCCGCCACGGCTTCAGGGTCAGGACAGGACTGGCCATCGGCTTCACCGGTAGCTCAGCTCAACGCGGCGGTTCTGGCGATAGGCTTCTTCATCGCTGCCCGGGTTGGCCGGCTTCTCCTTGCCGAAGCTCACGGTCTCCATCTGCGCGTCGTTGACGCCCAGCAGGCCCAAGGAGCGGCGTACCGCGTCGGCGCGCTTCTGGCCCAGTGCGAGGTTGTACTCGCGGCCGCCGCGCTCGTCGGTGTGCCCTTCCAGCACCACGCGGCGCTGGCGGTCGGCGTTCAGGAAGCGGGCATGCCCTTCGAGCACCGGCATGAACTCACCCCGCACGGTGTAATCGTCGTAGTCGAAATAGACGATGCGCGACAGGTTCTGCGGCGGTTGCCCGACCTTGTCGCTGCCCACCTGTACACCGGCCACGCCACGCGGGTCGACCGGCGCAGCGCTGCCGGCACCACCGGCGGCCCCGACCGAGCCCACCGGCACCCCGGAGCGGTCGGACACGGGCACGTTTTCCTCCAGCTTGACGCTGGAGCCGCAACCGGCGAGCAAGGCGACCGTCAGGGCCGTCAGCGCACCGAGGCGCCAGCCAGCGGGCCGCGGCAAGCGGCGAGTGGTCAGGGAAGTTTCGACGGTGGAGGTCCGGTTCGCGTTCATGGCGTGCAAGGGTGGATGGTGGAACAGGTGAGGAAAAAACAGGTTGGTCGGTTCAGGAAGGACATCTCATCGGACGAACGGACCCCAATCGGGTTCGCGGACACTGCCCGGCACACTGGCCAGTCGCGTCTTGATGCGACCATCGAGCGTGGTGGTCATGAGCGACTCGCGTCCCTGAACCTTGGTGGCGTACATGATGAGCCGGCTGTTGGGCGCAAAACTCGGGCTTTCGTCGGCCGTGGTGTCGGTCACGGTGTTGAACTGGCCGGTGGCCAGGTCCATCACCCGCAACTTGAAGCCGCCGTTCACGCGGGCCACAAAGGCCATGCTGCGCCCGTCAGGGCTGATGGCCGGAGAAATGTTGTAGTTGCCGTCGAAAGTGACGCGGCTGACTTCGCGCCCATCGGGCGTCATGCGGTAGATCTGGGGTGAACCGCCACGGTCGCTCACAAAGTAGACTTGTTTGCCGTCGGGTGAGAAGGCCGGCTCGGTGTCGATGCCACTGGTCTGCGTGATGCGCCGGGGCTGGCCACCACTGGGGTCGAGCGCATAAATCTGCGAACTGCCGCCCAGGGTCAGGGTGGCCAACACCTGGCGGCCATCGGGCGACCAGGCGGGCGCACTGTTGGAGCCCCGGAAACTCGCCAGCAGCCGCCGCCGGCCCGTGGCCACTTCGTGGGTGTAGATGACCGGCTTGCGCGACTCAAACGACACGTAGGCCAGCTGTGCGCCGTTGGGCGCCCAGGCTGGCGAGATGATCGGTTCGGTGCTGGCCAGTGCGGCCTGTGCGTTTTCGCCATCGGCATCGGCCACCCACAACTGGTGGCGCTCGCCCTGTTTGGAGACGTAAGTGATCCGGGTGGAAAACACGCCCGGGTCGCCGATGAGTTTTTCGTACACGTAATCGGCCACTCGGTGGGCGGCAAGCCGCAGGTCGGCCGCCGCGACGGGGAAGCTGACGCCGCCGAGGTCCTGGGCACGCACCACGTCCCACAGGCGGAAGCGCACGTCGTAGCGGCCGTCGGCCAGGCGCGAGACGCTGCCAGTGACGAGGGCATCGGCCCCAAGCTCGCGCCAGGGCGCCAGGTCGGGCCGTGCCATTTCGTCGAGCACGGCCTGGCTGCCGGCCACGTGGCGCAGCTGGCCGCTGCGCTCCAGATCGGCCCGCACGATGGCAGGGACGTCTTGCGGTGTACCGGGCACCACCCGGAACGGTGCAATGGCAAACGGGATCTGCTGCATGCCCACGCCCGTCACCTCGACCCGGAACTGGGCCAGCGCCGCACCGGCCGGCAAAGCCATCAAGCCCGCCCCGCCCACAAGGGCCAGGCAGCGGCGGCGATCAAACGACACAGACGGTGTGGGCAGGTGGTGAACTGGCATGGGTGGCAAGGTAGGCCGGGCACGACACCCGGGTTGGCGGACAGCCCGCCGATAATACCGGACGCACTTAACGGAAACTGTGTCAGTTTGTGCCCAAAAGGTTCCCGAACCCGATCGGCCACTGTTCCTGCCCAGCCAAGACCTTGACCTCTCCCGCCCCTACCCCCCCGGTCCAGCAACCGCCAGATGCACCGCGCCTGCCCCAGCGGCTCGCCCGGCTTTGGCCCTACTTCCGGCACGGGCGGGCCGGCATTGGACTGGCGCTCGTGGGCACCTTGCTTGCCGCCCTCACCGAACCGGCCATTCCGGCGCTGCTCAAGGCCTTGCTGGACCAAGGGTTTGTGGCCGACGCCTTCCCGCTGTGGATGGTGCCAGCCGCGCTCCTGGGACTGTTTGCCCTGCGCGGGGTGGCCACCTTCCTGGCCAACTACGGCCTGAGCCACACCGCCACCCTGGGCATGGTGGCGTTGCGACGCGCCATGTTTGAGCGGCTGAACGAGGCCCAACTCGAGCTGTTCGCCCAGCAGAGCGCCAGCAAGCTGTCCAACACCCTGGTGTACGAGGTGCAGACCGGCACCACCCTGCTGGTCGGCGCCCTGCTGACCGCAGTGCGCACGGTGTTGACCATCGTCGCGCTGCTGGGCTACCTGCTCTACCTGAACTGGCAACTGACGCTGATTGTGCTGGCGCTGTTCCCGCCACTGGCCTGGGTGATGCGCGTGCTGTCCAAACGCCTGTACGGCCTGACCCGCAGCAGCCAGCACGCCACCGACGAGCTGGCCTATGTGGTGGAAGAAAACGTGCTGGCCCACCGCATGCTGCGACTGCACGGTGCGCAAGCGCAGCAGGCCCGGCGTTTTGAAGCCCTGAGCCTGGCGTTGCGCCGGCTGGGCATGAAATCCACGGTGGCGGGGGCGGCGATGACGCCACTGAGCCAGATGCTCGCCGCGGCGGCGCTGTCGGCGGTCATCATGGTGGCGCTGTGGCAAAGCGGCTCCGGGGCCACGGTCGGTGGCTTCGTCGGTTTCGTCACCGCGATGCTGATGCTGATCACCCCGATCCGCCAGCTGTCGGACATTGCAGGCACCATCACCCGCGGGCTGGCCGCACTGGAACGCGGACTGGAGCTGATCGAGCAGACGCCGGCACAAACCGGAGGCAGTCACCAGGCGTCACGCGCCCAGGGGCATCTGACGCTGGAGCACGTGTGGGTGCGCTACCCGGGCAAGGAAGGGCATGCGCTGCGCGACGTGACCCTGGCGGTGGCGCCCGGCGAGGTGGTGGCGCTGGTGGGGCCATCGGGCTCGGGCAAGACCACGCTGGTCAATCTGCTGCCGCGCTTCGTGGAGACGAGCGCCGGCAGCGTGCGGCTCGACGGTGTGCCCCTGCCCGACTGGGAGCTCAACAACCTGCGACGCCAATACGCCATGGTCAGCCAGGACGTGGTCATGCTCAACGACACCCTGGCCCACAACGTGGCGCTGGGCGACGAGGTGGACGAAACCCGTGTGCTGGCGGCGCTCGCTTCGGCCAATCTGTACGACCTCGTCGCCAGACTGCCCGCCGGCATCCATTCCCCGGTCGGGCACAACGCCACCGAACTCTCGGGCGGCCAGCGCCAGCGCCTGGCGATCGCCCGCGCCATCTACAAGGAAGCACCCATCCTCATCCTCGACGAAGCCACCTCGGCGCTGGACAACGAATCGGAGCGGCTGGTGCAGGAGGCGCTGGCGCGGCTGATGGTGGACCGTACCACGCTGATCATCGCGCACCGCCTGTCGACCATCGAACACGCCGACCGGGTGGTGGTGCTGGCCGAAGGCCAGATCGTGGAACAGGGCACCCACGCCGAGCTGCTGGCCGCCAACGGCCTGTTCGCGCGGCTGAAAGCGCAAAGCCAGGGGCGCGACACCCTGGCGGATGGCGACTGAGCCTGTGCAGGCCGAGGGCCGCCTTTAGAGCAGCACGATGTCGTACTGCTCCTGCGTCATGGAGCTTTCGCTCTGCAGGGAAATCGGCTTGCCGATGAAATCGCTCAGACCCGCGAGGTGGGCACTTTCCTCGTCCAGGAACAGCTCGACCACCTGAGGCGCCGCCACCACGCGGAATTCGCGCGGGTTGAAGGCGCGCGCCTCGCGCAAAATTTCCCGCAGGATGTCGTAGCAGACGCTGCGCGCGGTTTTGACGTGGCCCTTGCCGGCACAGGAAGGGCACGGCTCGCTCAGCATGTGGGCCAGCGACTCGCGCGTGCGCTTGCGCGTCATCTCCACCAGCCCCAGCTGCGAGAAACCGCCGATCATGGTCTTGACCCGGTCGCGCGCCAGCTGCTTGCGGAATTCGGCCAGCACGGCGTCGCGGTGGTCCTCGCGCACCATGTCGATGAAGTCCACGATCACGATGCCGCCCAGGTTGCGCAGCCGCAACTGGCGCGCAATGGCCTGCGCCGCCTCCAGGTTGGTGCGGAACACCGTGTCGTCGAAATTGCGCGCGCCCACGTAGCCGCCGGTGTTCACGTCCACCGTGGTCAGGGCCTCGGTCTGGTCGATGACCAGGTAGCCGCCCGACTTGAGGTCCACCCGCCGGCCCAGGGCACGGGCGATGTCCTCGTCGATGTTGTAGAGGTCAAACACCGGCCGCTCGCCGCTGTAGTGCGCAATGCGGTCCAGCGTGCCGGGCATGTACTCGCGGGCAAAGGCCTGCAGCAGGCCGTGCTGCTCCTTCGAATCCACCTGGATCGACTGGGTCTGCGCGCTCACCAGGTCGCGCAACACACGCTGCATGAGCGTGAGGTCCTGGTGCAGCAGCGTGCCCGGTGGCTGCCGGGTCGAAGCCGCCTTGATGTGGGCCCAGGTCTTGCGCAGGTACGCGATGTCTTCGGCCAGTTCTTCGTCGGTCGCGTCCTCGGCGTTGGTGCGCAGAATGAACCCCCCGCCGCCTTCGGCCGTGAGGGCCACCAGCCGCTGGCGCAGCGCCTCGCGCTGGGCGTAAGGGATCTTCTGCGACACGCCGATGTGCTTGTCCTGCGGCAGGAACACCAGCAACCGCCCGGCGATGCTGATCTGCGCCGTCAGCCGCGCGCCCTTGGTGCCGATCGGGTCCTTCAGCACCTGCACCATCAGCGCCTGCCCCTCGAAAATCTGCCGCTCGATGGGCAGCACCGCGGCCGTGGCGGGCGCACTCACCGTGGGCGCCCCTTCGGCAGCGGCCTGGCCGCTGGCCACCAGCGGTGCCTTGTCCTTGCCGGCGTGGCGCGCGGTGATGTTGGGCAGCAGGTCGGCCACATGCAGGAAGGCGGCGCGGTCCAACCCCACGTCGATGAAGGCCGACTGCATGCCGGGCAGCACGCGCGAGACTTTGCCGAGGTAGATGTTGCCCACCAGCCCGCGCTCCAGCGTGCGCTCGATGTGCACCTCCTGCACGGCGCCCTGCTCCACCACCGCCACACGGGTTTCCTGCGGGGACCAGTTGATGAGGATGTCTTGTGCCATGGTGCGATTACAGCAGACGCAGCCCGGCGGCGCGGAGCACCTGCGCCGTCTCGTAGGCGGGCAGCCCCATGATGCCGGTGTAGCTGCCCGTGATGCGCTTGACCCACAGCCCCGCCAGCCCCTGGATGCCGTAGCCCCCCGCCTTGCCCATGGGCTCACCGGTGTCCACATAGCGCTGGATGTCGGCGGCCGACCACTCGCCAAACTCGACCTGCGAGCGGCTGAGCGCCTGCCAGACCTGGCCCCGGTGCGCCACGGCCACGGCAGTGAGCACGTGGTGCTGCCGACCGGCCAGGGCCTGCAACATGCGCCGAGCCTCTGCCTTGGACGCTGGTTTGCCCAATATCTCGCGCCCCAAGGCCACGGTGGTGTCGGCGCACAGCACCGGCCCGGGCGGCCAGCCACGGCGGTGCAGGCGTGCCACCGCCGCGTCGAGCTTGTGGCGGGTCACGCGCTGTACGTAGCGGCTGGGCGGCTCGTTCGGCCGCACCGCTTCCAGCGCTTCGGCGTCCTCGTGGTCGTCGGGCAGCAGCAGCTCGGTGCGCACGCCCCATTGCGCCAGCAGGTCGCGCCGGCGCGGGCTTTGCGAAGCCAGGTAGACCCAGGGGCCGTCGTGCGGTTCAGCCATGCAGGTTCACTCGCGGTGGTAAGGGTGGTTGGCGTTGACCGACCAGGCCCGGTACAGCTGCTCGATCAGCAGCACGCGCGCCAGCGCGTGCGGCAGGGTCATGTCAGACAATCGGATGCGCAGGTGCGCCGCGGCCTTGAACGCCGGGTCCAGCCCGTCCGGCCCACCGATCACGAGCGCTACGTCGTCGCCCCCCATCTGCCATTCGCGCAGGTGTTTGGCCAGGGCCACCGTGGTGAGTGCGGTGCCGCGCTCGTCCAGCGCCACCACGCGGGCGCCCTTGGGGATCGCCGCCTCGATGCGGGCGCGCTCGGCCGCCAGCAGGGTTTCCAGCGTCTTGGAGCCGCGCGGCTCGGTCTTGACGGTCTTGACCTCGACGCGACAGTCCGGCGGGAAACGCTTGGCGTAATCGTCGTAGGCGGTCTGGGCCCAGTCGGGCATGCGCTGCCCGACCGCGACGATGACCAGCTTCATGCCTTGGGTTTCGAGGCCTTGGCGGCTTTGGCAGGCGCCTTGGCCGGCGCTTTGCGGGCCGGCGTCTTGGCGGGAGCTGCCTTGGCCACAGCTTTCTTGGCCGCCGGCTTCTTGGCTTCCACCCCCACCTTCACCACCTTCACCGGTGCGGCGCGGGTGGATTTGGCAGCCGGCTTGGCGGCACGGGCCGCGCCAGCGGCGCCGGTTGCGGTTTTGCGGGCCGGGGCTTTCTTGGCCGGAGCCGATGAAACTGGAGCCGCCGCAGCCGCCGCCTGGGCTTTGCGCACCCGCTTGGCGGGCACCGCCGGCACCTCCGCGGCCGCCTGCTTGGCGGCGCGGGTCTTGCGGGCAGGCTTGTCCACACCTTCGCTGGGCTGCGCCACCTTGGCCTTGGCGGCATGCTTGATGCGCACGGGCTTCTCGCCCCAGATGTCTTCCAGCCGGTAGTACTGGCGGATCGAGGGCTGCATCACGTGCACCACGGCCGGGCCGCAGTCCACGATGATCCATTCGCCGTTGTCTTCGCCTTCGGTGCGCGGCTTATCGAAGCCGGCTTCGCGCACCGCATCGCGCACGCTGGCGGCCAGGGCTTTGGTCTGGCGGTTGGACGTGCCGCTGGCGACGATGACGCGTTCAAACAGCGGAGACAGGGTTTCGGTGTTGAACACCTGAATGTCCTGCGCCTTGACGTCTTCCAGGCCATCGACGATGGCGCGCTGGAGTTTCTGGATGTTCTTTTTGGCGGCGGTTTCGCTCATGTAGGCGTTTCGTAAAGGTGGTGTTCGGAAATATAACGCGCCACGCCCTCGGGCACCAGCACCTCGAGGTCGGGGTAGCGGCGGCTCTGGCCGTGCACATGGGCGCGGATGGCGGTGGAACTGGTGGGGTGCAGCGGCATCTGCAGGCGCTCGAACGGGATATCGACCGCGCCCAGATCGGCCTCGACCGCTTCGGCAGCAGCGCCCCCCACCGCATCCACCCCCAGGTGGATGGGCCGGTTCGCCACGGCCAGGGTGGCCAGGCGCAGCACCTCCTCCCAGCGGCTCCAGGTCTTGAAGGCCAGCAGCTGGTCGGCGCCCAGCACCAGGAACAGCTGGGCACCTGGGTGTTCGGCGGCCAGCTCGGCCAGGGTGTCGGCGGTGTAGGAGGGCCCGGCCCGGCGAATTTCGCGGTCATCGATGCGCACCCCAGGCAAGGCGGCAAACGCGCGCTCGCACATGGCCAGGCGGTGGGCCGGCTCGCTCAGGACGCGGGTTTTGTGCCAGGCCTGCCCGGTGGGCAGGATGTGCAGCACGTCCAGCCCGAGCTGGGCGAGCGCGGTCTGCGCCAGCGCCAGATGGGCCGCGTGCGGCGGATCGAACGCGCCGCCGAACATGCCCACCCGCCGGGGCGCCGCGCCGGTGGTCACAGCCAGTCCCGGCGCACCAGGAATTCGTGCACCAGCCGGTGCTCGGGCGTGCCGGGCGCGGGGCGCTCGTTGTAAGCCCAGCGCACCAGCGGCGGCATCGACAGCAGGATGGATTCGCTGCGCCCGCCCGACTGCAGGCCGAAGTGGGTGCCGCGGTCCCAGACCAGATTGAACTCGACGTAGCGGCCGCGCCGGTAGAGCTGGAACTGGCGCTCGCGCTCGCCGTAATGGCTTTGCATGCGGCGGTGCACGATGGGCACGTAGGCGTGCAGGAAGGCGTCGCCCACGGCCTGGGTCATGGCAAAGCCGCCCTCGAAGCCCAGCTCGGAAAAGTCGTCGTAGAACACACCGCCAATGCCGCGCTGCTCCTGCCGGTGCTTGTTGCAGAAGTAGTCGTCGCACCAGGCCTTGAAGCGCGGGTACTTGTCGGCGCCGAAAGGCTGCAGGGCGTTGGCGCAGGTGCGGTGGAAGTGCACCGCGTCCTCTTCAAACCCGTAGTAGGGCGTGAGGTCCATGCCACCGCCGAACCAGCTCACCGGCTCCCCGCCGTTGACGGGCGTGGCGGTGATCATGCGCACGTTCATGTGCACCGTGGGCACGTAGGGGTTGCGCGGGTGGAACACCAACGACACGCCCAGCGCCTCGAACGGGGCGCCGGCCAGCTCCGGGCGGTGCTGGGTGGCCGACGGCGGCAGCTTGGGGCCGCTGACGTGGGAGAAACCGCAACCGGCGCGCTCGAACACCACGCCGTCTTCCAGGATCTGCGTCACCCCGTTGCCCTGCAGGGCTTCGCCTGGCGGCTTTTCCCAGGCGTCGGACAGAAAGGTCTTGCCGTCGATTTCGGAGATGGCCGAGGTGATGCGCTGCTGCAGGCCGAGCAGGTACTCGCGCATGGCCTGGGTGTGGCCGTGGCTCATGGCTTCAGCGCCCGGTAGCCGATGTCGCGGCGGTACTGCATGCCGTCGAAACGGACGCCGGCCACCAGCTCGTACGCGCGCTGCTGGGCGGTGGCCACGTCGGCGCCCAGGGCGGTGGCGCACAACACGCGCCCGCCCGAGGTGAGCACCTGGCCGTCTTTCATGGCGGTGCCGGCGTGGAACACCACGGCGTCGGCCCGGTCGGCCGGCAGTGCGGTGATGGCATCGCCCTTGCGCGGGGTCAAAGGATAGCCGTGCGCGGCCAGCACCACGCCCAGGGCCACGCGCTCGTCCCATTGCAGGGTCAGGTCGCTCAGGCGGCCTTCGGTGGCGGCCAGCAGTACCTCGGCCAGATCGCTTTGCAGGCGCATCAGGATGGGCTGGGTTTCCGGGTCGCCCATGCGGCAGTTGAACTCCAGCGTCTTGACCGCGCCGCTGGGCTCGATCATCAAGCCGGCGTACAGAAAACCGGTGTAGGGAATGCCGTCTTTTTCCATGCCACGCACGGTGGGCAGAATGATTTCTTCCATGGCGCGGCGGTGCACCTCGGGCGTGACCACAGGCGCGGGCGAGTAGGCCCCCATGCCACCGGTGTTGGGGCCCTGGTCGGCGTCGAGCAGACGCTTGTGGTCCTGGCTGGTGGCCAGGGCCGTCACGGTCTTGCCGTCGCACAGCACGATGAAGCTGGCCTCTTCGCCCTGCAGGAAGGACTCGATCACCACGCGCGCGCCGCCTTCGTTGTGGGCCACACCCAGGGTGTTGTCCACCAGCATGAAGTCGATCGCCTCGTGGGCCTCGGCCAGCGTCATGGCCACGACCACGCCCTTGCCCGCGGCCAGGCCGTCGGCCTTGACGACGATGGGGGCGCCCACCTGGTCCACGTAGGCGTGCGCCTGGGCCGGGTCGGAAAACGTTTCGTAGGCCGCCGTCGGAATGCCATGGCGCTTCATGAAGGCCTTGGAGAAGGCCTTGGAACTTTCCAACTGTGCGGCCGCCTTCGTGGGGCCGAAAATGCGCAGGCCGTGGGCGCGGAACTCGTCCACCACCCCCGCCGCCAGCGGCGCCTCGGGGCCCACTACGGTGAGCGCAATGCCCTGCGCCTGCGCCCATTCGCGCAGCGCGCGCACGTCGGTGATCTCGATGTTCGTCAGGTCGGCGTCGCGGGCGGTGCCGCCGTTGCCCGGTGCCACGAACATCTGCGCCACGCGGGGCGATTGCTTGAGCTTCCAGGCCATCGCGTGCTCGCGCCCGCCACCGCCCACCACCAGCACCTTCATCTTGTCGCTCATTCGTTGATTTCCGCGTTGTGGAAGACGTTCTGCACGTCGTCCAGGTCCTCCAGCACGTCCAGCAGCTTCTGCATGCGGGCCGCGTCCTCGCCGGTCAATTCGATGGTGTTGTCCGCGCGCATGGTCACCTCGGCCACCTCCGGCGTCAAGCCCGCCGCCTCCAGGGCGTTCTTCACGGCTTCAAAGTCGCTGGGCGCGGTGATCACCTCGATGGCGCCGTCGTCGTCCGAGACCACGTCTTCGGCACCCGCCTCCAGCGCCACCTCCATGACCTGATCCTCCGAGGTGCCCGGCGCAAAGATCATCTGGCCGCAGTGCTTGAACTGGAACGCCACCGAGCCTTCGGTGCCCAGGTTGCCGCCGTGCTTGCTGAACGCGTGGCGCACCTCGGCCACAGTGCGCACGCGGTTGTCGGTCATCGTGTCCACGATGATGGCCGCACCGCCAATGCCGTAGCCCTCGTAGCGGATCTCCTCGTAGTTCAGCCCGTCGAGCGAGCCCGTGGCCTTGTCGATGTTGTACTTGATCCGGTCGGCCGGCATGTTGGCTGCCTTGGCCTTGTCCACCGCCAGGCGCAGGCGCGGGTTGGCGCTCAGGTCTCCACCGCCTTGGCGCGCCGCCACGGTGATCTCGCGGATGATGCGCGTCCAGATCTTGCCGCGCTTCTCGTCCTGCCGGCCTTTGCGGTGCTGGATGTTGGCCCACTTGGAATGACCTGCCATTTGAACCCTCGTGAATTTGGTGTACGCTGATCTACGAATAACCCGCTATTGTACTTTTTGACCCCAGCCGCCCCCACCACCATGACCGAACCGCTGCTGATTGCCCGCCACGGACCCACCGAATGCCTGCTGCTGCCCGACAAGGCCAACCGGCACGGGCTCATCACCGGTGCCACCGGCACGGGCAAGACCGTGACGCTGCAAACGCTGGCGGAAGGTTTCTCGCGCATCGGCGTGCCGGTGTTCATGGCCGACGTAAAAGGCGACCTCACCGGCATCAGCCAGGCAGGCAACATCGGCGGCAAGCTGGCCCAGGTGCTGGCCGACCGGGGCATTGCCCTGCCCGACCCCATGGCCTGCCCTACCACGCTGTGGGACGTGTTCGGCGAACAGGGCCACCCGGTGCGCGCCACCGTGAGCGACATGGGCCCTCTGTTGCTGGCCCGTATGCTGGACCTGAACGACACCCAGGCCGGCGTGCTGAACCTGGTGTTCAAGATCGCCGACGACAACGGCCTGCTGCTGCTGGACCTGAAAGACCTGCGCGCCATGCTGCAGCACGTGGGCGACAACGCCAAGCAGTTCACCACCGAATACGGCAACATCAGCGCGGCCAGTGTGGGTGCCATCCAGCGCGGCCTGCTGCAGATCGAACAACAGGGCGGCGACAAGTTTTTTGGCGAGCCCATGCTCGACATCGCCGACTTCATGCAGACCGTGGGCGGCCAGGGGGTGATCAACATCCTGGCGGCCGACAAGCTGCTGAACTCGCCGCGCCTGTACGCCACCTTCCTGCTGTGGATGCTAAGCGAGCTGTTCGAGCAGCTGCCCGAGATTGGCGACCCCGACAAGCCCAAGCTGGTGTTCTTCTTCGACGAGGCGCACCTGCTGTTCAACGAGGCGCCCAAGGTGCTGGTGGAGCGCATCGAACTGGTGGTGCGGCTGGTGCGCTCCAAGGGCGTGGGGGTGTATTTCGTCACGCAGAACCCGCTGGACATTCCGGACAGCGTGCTGGGCCAGCTGGGCAACCGGGTGCAGCACGCCCTGCGCGCCTTCACCCCGCGCGACCAAAAGGCCGTGAAGGCCACGGCACAGACCATGCGGCCCAAGGCGGGGCTCGACATCGAGGCCGCCATCACCGAACTGGCGGTGGGCGAAGCCCTGGTGAGCTTGCTCGACGCCAAGGGGCGCCCGTGCGAGACGGAGCGTGTCTACGTTCTGCCACCGGGCAGCCAGATCGGCCCGATCACGCCGCAGCAACGGCAGGCGCTGTTGCAAGGCTCGCTGGTGGCCGGTGTGTACGAAAAGCTGGTGGACCGCGACAGCGCCTACGAGATGCTGCGCACACAAGCTGCCGCCCGCCATGCGGGTCCGGGCCCTGCCGGTACCGGCGCGGCAGGCACCGCCGATGCGGGGGCCGGCAGCAAGCTCAACGAGGTGCTGTTTGGCCGGACCGGCCCACGGGGCGGCCAGTACGACGGGTTGGTGCAGACCATGGCCAAAACCGTGGTCCGCACCGTCGGCTCCAGCCTGGGACGCCAGATCGTGCGTGGCGTGCTGGGCAGCCTGATCGGCGGGAAGCGCTGAACCGACCGGCCGGTCAACCGACCGGCGCGATCGACTCGGCGTAGTCGTACAGGGCGCCGAGGATGGCTTCGGCGCGCTCGTCGCCACGCTCGCTTGCCTGCTCGGCCAGGGCGTCGATGCGCTCGAACAGGCGCTCGACCGTCATCCCGCCAGCCTCGCCCGCCATCAGGCGGGCTTCGCAGTGCGATTGCCAGCGTGCCGCTTCGTCCGGGGCCAGGCTGGCGGGAAAGTTGCGTGCCCGGTAGCGGAACACCAGTTCGGCCAGCCGCGGGTCGTCAAAGCCGGTCTGGCGCCAGGCCGGGTCGGCCGGGTCGGCGGTGCGCAACTGCTGCAGCCGACGCCGATCCGCGCCCTCCAGAAAGCCACCGTACAGGTCCTGATCTACGTCGGCGGGCCCGGCGGGTGCCGGGCGCTCGAAGGCCTCGCGCCAGATGGCGCTGAGGTCCGGCAGGGCAGCGGCACGGAGGGCATGCTGCTCCACCTGCGCGAGGTCGATGCCCCAGCGCTCGGCCAGCTCCGGGCGCAAGGTGCGCAGGTTGCCCACCACCATCGGCGACTTGTTGAGGTGCACGCTCTTGACCGGCAGGCGCGTCACGCCTTCGGGCAGCTCCTCTCGCCGGGTGAACAGGCGCTCGCGCACCTGTGCGGCGTTGAGCTGGGCCAACTCCGACGGATCGTGCGCCAGGTCCCAGGACAGCAGTTCGTTGCGGTTGGTGGGGTGGCTGGTCAAGGGCCACATCACGCCCAGGCAGCCCCGTTCTGGCGGGAACATGCCCGACACATGGAGGAAGGGCCGCGCCTGCCCAGCTACCGCGGGCAAACCCAGTTCGGCCATCACCCGGTCCTTCTTGTGCAGGGCGAAGGCAAAGTCGAACAGCTTGGGGTTGTGTTGGCGGATCAGGCGCGCCACGGCGATGGTGGCCCGCACGTCCGACAGGGCATCGTGCGCCGATTCGTGGCCGATGCCGTTGGCGCGGGTGAGGTCCTCCAGCTTGAAACTGGGGCGACCGTCGGGTTTCCTGGGCCAGGCAATGCCTTCGGGCCGCAGGGCGTAGGCCATGCGCACCACGTCCAGCAGGTCCCAGCGCCCGCAGCCGTTTTGCCACTCGCGGGCGTAGGGGTCGATCAGGTTGCGCCAGAACAGGTAGCGGGTGAACTCGTCGTCAAAACGGATGGTGTTGTAGCCCACGCCCACCGTGCCGGGCTGCGACAACTCCGCCTCGATACGGGCGGCAAATTCGTGCTCCGCCAGCCCACGCTCCAGGCACAGCTGGGGGGTGATGCCGGTGATCAGGCAGCTGTCTGGGTCGGGCAGGTAGTCCGGTGCCGGCCGGCAGTACATCATCAGTGGTTCGCCGATCTCGTTGAGCTCGGCGTCGGTGCGGATGGCCGCAAATTGCGCCGGCCGGTCGAGCCGGGCCGAGGCCCCGAAGGTTTCGTAATCGTGCCAGAGGAAGGTGTGGTCGTTCATGGGGCGCAGCGTAAAAAAGCCGGTGACGTCGTCACCGGCTCTTAGGAACTTCAGCAAACCAGCAAGGGCTCAATCCGTCGTGGCCTCCTCCGGCTCGGCCGGCTCGGCCTTGGCGTGGCGCTCTTTCTTCGACAGGGGCTGGATGTCCAGCTTCACCTCGGGCTTGTCCTCCACGCTGGTGTCGATGTCCACCGTCAGGCGGCCACCCTCGGTCAGGCGACCGAACAGCAGTTCATCGGCCAGTGCGCGGCGAATGGTGTCCTGGATCAGGCGCTGCATCGGGCGTGCACCCATCAGCGGATCGAAGCCCTTCTTGGCCAGGTACTTGCGCAAATCGTCGGTGAAAGTGACTTCGACCTTCTTCTCGGCCAGCTGGTGCTCGAGTTGCAGCAGGAACTTGTCCACCACCCGCAGGATGATCTGCTCGTCCAGCGGCTTGAAGCTGACGATGGCGTCGAGCCGGTTGCGGAACTCGGGCGTGAACAGGCGCTTGATGTCGGCCATCTCGTCGCCCGCCTGGCGCGGGTTGGTGAAGCCGATGGTCGCCTTGTTCATGGTCTCGGCACCCGCGTTCGTCGTCATCACGATGATGACGTTGCGGAAGTCGGCCTTGCGCCCGTTGTTGTCCGTCAGGGTGCCGTGGTCCATCACCTGCAGCAACACGTTGTAGATGGCCGGGTGGGCCTTCTCGATTTCGTCGAGCAAGAGCACGCAATGGGGCTTCTTGGTGACGGCTTCGGTCAACAGCCCGCCCTGGTCAAAACCGACGTAACCGGGGGGCGCACCGATCAGGCGGCTCACGGCGTGCTGCTCCATGTACTCCGACATGTCGAAACGGATCAGCTCGATGCCGAGGATGTAGGCGAGCTGCTTGGCGGCCTCGGTCTTGCCGACGCCGGTGGGGCCGCTGAACAGGAAGGCGCCGATCGGCTTGTCGGGCTTGCCCAGGCCGGAGCGCGCCATTTTCACGCTGGCAGCGAGCACATCCAGGGCCTTGTCCTGCCCGAACACCACCGCCTTGAGGTCGCGCTCGAGGTTCTGCAGCTTGCCGCGGTCGTCGCTGGACACGCTGGTGGGCGGAATCCGGGCGATCTTGGCCACGATCTCCTCGATTTCGGCCTTGCTGATGGTTTTCTTGCGCTTGCTCGGCGCCAGGATGCGCTGGGCCGCACCCGCCTCGTCGATCACGTCAATGGCCTTGTCGGGCAGGTGGCGGTCGTTGATGTACTTGGCGCTGAGCTCGGCCGCCGCCTGCAGCGCGGCCGTGGCGTATTTGACGCTGTGGTGCTCCTCGAAGCGGCTCTTGAGGCCCTTGAGGATGTCCACCGTCTGCTCCACCGTGGGCTCCACCACGTCGACTTTCTGGAAGCGCCGGCTGAGCGCCGCGTCCTTCTCGAAAATGCCGCGGTACTCGGTGAAGGTGGTGGCACCGATGCACTTGAGCGCACCGCTGGACAGCGCCGGCTTGAGCAGGTTGGACGCGTCCAGCGTGCCACCCGAGGCCGCACCCGCACCGATCAGGGTGTGGATTTCGTCGATGAACAGGATGGCGTTGGGCTTGTCCTTGAGCGTCTTGAGCACGCCTTTGAGGCGCTGCTCGAAGTCGCCACGGTACTTGGTGCCGGCCAGCAAGGCGCCCATGTCGAGCGAATAGACGTTGGCCTCGGCCAGGATTTCGGGCACGTCTTTCTGGACGATGCGCCAGGCCAGGCCCTCGGCGATGGCGGTCTTGCCCACGCCGGCCTCGCCCACCAGCAGCGGGTTGTTCTTGCGGCGGCGGCACAGGATCTGGATGACACGCTCGACTTCGTAGTCGCGGCCGATGAGCGGGTCGATCTTGCCGTCTTTGGCGGCCTGGTTCAGGTTCTGGGTGAACTGCTCCAGCGGCGACGCCTTTTCGTTGCCCTTGGTTTCGCTCGCTTCCTCGTTCTCGGCAGCGCCGCCCCCCTCGGCCGGCTTGCTCGGCTCGGGCGGGTCGCTCTTGCGGATGCCATGGGCAATGAAGTTGACCACGTCCAGCCGGGTCACGCCCTGCTGGTGCAGGTAGTACACGGCGTGCGAGTCTTTCTCGCCGAAGATGGCCACCAGCACGTTGGCGCCGGTGACTTCCTTCTTGCCGTTGCCGGTGCTCTGCACGTGCATGATCGCGCGCTGGATCACGCGCTGGAAGCCCAGCGTCGGCTGGGTGTCCACCTCCTCGGTGCCGGCCACCTGCGGGGTGTTGTCCTTGATGAAGGTGGTCAGCGACTTGCGCAGATCGTCGATGTTGGCGGAGCAGGCACGCAGCACCTCGGCGGCACTGGGGTTGTCCAGCAAGGCGAGCAGCAGGTGCTCGACGGTGATGAATTCGTGCCGTTGTTGCCGGGCCTCGACAAAGGCCATGTGCAAGCTGACTTCAAGTTCCTGGGCAATCATGGGGCACTTCCTTAAAACGAGTCTCTAATTTACAGCGAATCGGGCTGTCGCTTCGATGCAAATGGGGCAAATCCGGGCTTATTCAACGGGTTCACTCACACACTGCAGCGGGTGGCCATGGTGCTGCGCCGCCTGCAACACCTGGTCAACCTTGGTACTGGCTACATCCCGGGTGAACACGCCACACACGCCACGGCCTTCCACATGGATTTTGAGCATGATTTGCGTGGCGGTTTCCCGGTCTTTGTTGAAAAACTCCTGCAGCACCAAGACCACGAATTCCATCGGGGTGTAGTCGTCGTTGAGCAGCACCACCTGGTGCATCTTGGGCGGCTCGACGCGTTGGGTGCGCTTCTCCAGGACGACGGAGTCGCTGCCACCGGGGGTGTTCGGGGTCTGCTCTGGAAATTGGGGGGTGGTTGCCATGATAAAAATCATTCTAGCGACAGCCGTCCGCCTGTGCAGAACGGCGGGCCGAGAAACAACAACGGCCACCACGCCCTGGCGGGCGGGTGGCCGTTGGACCGCCGGCGGGGATCAGGCGGCCAGGGTGGACAGCGCGGCGTTGAAGGTCGCGCTCGGGCGCATCACCGTGTCAAGCTTCTGCGCATCGGGCAGGTAGTAGCCCCCAATGTCCACGGGCTGCCCCTGCACCGCGTTCAGCTCGGCCACGATCTTGGCCTCGTTTTCGGCCAGGGACTTGGCCAGCGGCGCAAACTTGGCGGCCAGTTCGGCGTCTTCGGTTTGTGTCGCCAGCTCCTGCGCCCAGTAGAGCGACAGGTAGAACTGGCTGCCACGGTTGTCGAGCTGGCCAGTGCGCGGCGACGGGTTCTTGTTGTTGTCCAGCAGCTTGCCGGTGGCGGCATCCAGCGTCTTGGCCAGCAACTTGGCGCGCGGGTTCTTGTTCTTGATGCCGAGGTCTTCCAGCGACACCGCCAGCGCCAGGAATTCACCCAGCGAGTCCCAGCGCAGGTGGTTTTCTTCCACCAGCTGCTGCACGTGCTTCGGAGCCGAGCCGCCGGCACCGGTCTCGTACATGCCGCCGCCGGCCATCAGCGGCACGATGGACAGCATCTTGGCCGAGGTGCCCAGTTCCATGATGGGGAACAGGTCGGTGAGGTAGTCGCGCAGGATGTTGCCGGTGGCGCTGATGGTGTCCAGGCCGCGGATCACGCGCTCCAGGGTGTAACGCATGGCGCGCACCTGGCTCATGATCTGGATGTCCAGACCAGTGGTGTCGTGCTCGTGCAGGTACATCTTGACCTTGGTGATCAGCTCCTTCTCGTGCGGACGGTAGGCGTCCAGCCAGAACACCACGGGCATGCCCGAGTTGCGGGCACGGGTCACGGCCAGCTTCACCCAGTCGCGGATGGCGGCGTCCTTCACCTGGCACATGCGCCAGATGTCGCCCTGCTCCACGTTCTGGCTCATCAGCACTTCGCCGGTGGCCAGGTCGGTGATGTTGGCCACGCCGTCTTCGGGGATTTCGAAGGTCTTGTCGTGCGAACCATATTCCTCGGCCTGCTGGGCCATCAGGCCCACGTTGGGCACGGTGCCCATGGTGCGCGGGTCGAAGGCGCCGTGCCACTTGCAGAAGTTGATCATCTCCTGGTAGATGCGGGCGAAGGTCGATTCCGGCATCACGGCCTTGACGTCCTTCAGGCGGCCGTCGGCGCCCCACATCTTGCCGCCGTTGCGGATCATGGCGGGCATGGACGCGTCCACGATGATGTCGTTGGGCGAGTGGAAGTTGGTGATGCCTTTGGCGGAGTCCACCATGGCCAGTTCCGGGCGGTGCTCGTGGCAGGCGTGCAGGTCGCGCTTGATCTCTTCCTGCAGGCTTTGCGGCAGGGTGGCGATCTTGTTGTACAGATCGACCATGCCGTTGTTGACGTTGATGCCCAGTTCGTCGAACAGCTTGCCGTGCTTCTCGAACGCTTCCTTGTAGAAGATCTTGACGCAGTGGCCGAACACGATGGGGTGCGACACCTTCATCATGGTGGCTTTGACGTGCAGCGAGAACATCACGCCGGTCTTGTGCGCGTCCTCGATTTCCTTTTCGTAGAACGCCAGCAGGGCCTTCTTGCTCATGAACATGCTGTCGATGACTTCACGGTCGAGCAGCGAAACCTTGGGCTTCAGGACGATGGTCTTGCCGCTCTTGGTGATCAGCTCCATCTTCACGTCGCGGGCGCGGTCCAGCGTCATGGACTTTTCACCATGGTAGAAGTCGCCGGCGTGCATGTGCGACACGTGGGTGCGCGACGCCTGGCTCCACTCCGCCATGCTGTGCGGGTTCTTGCGGGCGTACTCTTTCACCGCCTTGGGGGCGCGGCGGTCGGAGTTGCCCTCGCGCAGCACCGGGTTCACGGCCGACCCCAGGCACTTGCCGTAACGGGCCTTGATGGCTTTCTCTTCGTCGTTCTTGGGGTTTTCGGGGTAGTCGGGCACCGCGTACCCCTTGGACTGCAGCTCCTTGATGGCCGCCACCAGCTGGGCCACCGATGCGCTGATGTTGGGCAGCTTGATGATGTTCGCGTCGGGCTGCAGGGTTTTCTTGCCCAGCTCGGCCAGCGTGTTGGGCACGCGCTGGTCTTCGCGCAGGAAATCGGGGAACTCGCCCAGGATGCGGTTGGCCACCGAAATGTCGGCCTCGCTGACAGCAATACCGGCCGGCTGCGTGAAGGCTCGCACGATCGGCAGGAAGGAGGCCGTGGCCAGACGGGGCGCCTCGTCGGTGAGCGTGTAGATGATGTTCGCGTTCTCGGCAGACATGGAAGTTCCTTGGTTCGTGGTTGCGAATGGGGTGCCCAGGCCAGCTGCCGACGCGTCACAACCGCATGCGGCCTGGCCGGAAAGCGCCAAATTTCATCTTGTGAAATCTACTTTTGCAGTATGCGCTCAGGGGCCGTATTATGAGTCATATATAAGACATATGAGCAAGCAAGTGATGAACGGACACAAAAAAGCCGAGGGCCCGGGGTGAGCGCTCGGCTGTGGGAGGTCGCCTGGAATGGCGATGGAGGTCGCGCGCATCGCGTGCGGGCGTGTGCGGGTGCATGGGCAACGGTCTCCTGTGTGCGTACGGCGGGCGGTGCCTGGAAGGCATCGCACACCATGGGAACCTCGTCGAGGAAGTCCTCACTAAAATTCTAGCCTTGAAACCCACGCCAGACCGAACCGCATGAGCCTACGCCCCGACCAGCCGCCCTTCCTGTTCAAGGCGCCTTCGGGCGCGACGGCCCGCCGCCACTGGCTGGGCGTCGCCGCGGCCCTGGGTTTGGCCGCTGGCCTGGCGGGCTGGGGAGCCACAGCGCAGGCCCAGCAGCCGCAGACACAGTTGCCGCGCGTGCAACTGCGGGCTGGCATGCACCTGATCCAGGCCCAGGTGGCCAGCACACCCCTGCAGCGCAACGTGGGCCTGATGTGGCGGCGCGAGATGCCAGCCAACGAAGGCATGCTTTTCGTGTTCGACCACCTGGCCACGCAATGTTTCTGGATGCAGAACACCTTGCTGCCACTCACCGCGGCGTTTGTCGCCGACGACGGCACCATCGTCAACCTGGTGGACATGCAGCCCATGACCACCGATTCGCACTGCTCTCGCGAGCCGGTGCGCTACGTGCTCGAAATGCACCAGGGCTGGTTTGCCAAGCGAGGCATCGTCGCGGGCCACCGGCTCGCTGGTGGGCCGTTCCCGGCCCGGTGAGCCTCGCCAATTCCTTCCTTACCGCCCAGTAGCTGGGGCCGGTTACAACGGCGAAGAAAAGTATTTAAACTGACACCAAATCGAAACTGGCGTGTACACCAGTCGAACACAGGGAGTCAGGATGGCACACAAAAATCCGCCACCTCAAGCTTGCTATTGAGGTACGCCCGCGCATCGCCCATGCCCATGCCCAAGGGGTACCAGACCGAACTGGGCGAGCATGGCGTGGGCCTGTCTGGTGGGCAAAGGCAGCGCATTGCCATTGCCCGCGCACTGCTCAAAAAGCCCCGCATTCTGTTGTTTGACGAAGCGGTGTCCAACCTGGACCAGAAAACCGCCGAGGGCTTTGCCGATACGGTCAATCAACTCAAAGGGGAAGTGACCATGCTGTTCATTACGCACCAGGTGCCAGCCAATTTAAAGGTGGATGGGGTGGTGAGACTCAAGGGGTGAGATATGAGGAGTGCTTTAAGTATATTGGGTGCTATCAGCAGGATGCTGATTAATGGAAGGTGATCACATGAATGAGATGAATGATAGTCGGGAATCAAAAGACGGCCCCCCTCCGATGCGGAGATTGAAGAGAATGTTTTACCTCTCTTTTGGAGCGTTATTTCGATTGCCGCTGAAAAAAGGTGAGGCGAGTCAAACTTTTTATGGCTTCATGGTGGCGGGATTATTTTCTCTGCCAATGATGCTTGTTGTATACCATAAATTTTTGGCGTTGGAAATTGGTTTTGGCACGAAGGAATTCTTCCTTGTGTTCACTGCGGTATATGTTCTGTTTTTTGTTGTCTGTTCTAATTTTGCTCAAAGTATCTCTTCTAAGCTTCGTCAAAAACTTGATGGAAAACTGCCGCGAAGTGCAACTGTACTTGCGCCGATTGCCGCTGCAAGTAACATGCCGGAAATCGTTTCAATGGGGCAGAGGTATTGGTTTTGGCAGCTAGTTGGCAGTTACCTGTCGGGTATGGCATTTTCTTGGCTGGGTTGCATCTTTGTGCTGTTTGTCATTTAAGGGGGATATTGTGAACACGACGGAAGTTATTCTTGAAGGTGGTAGTGCGCTAACTGAGTCAACAAAGGCGTATACAGATATTTCCACCAACTCACCCCGTTCTCCTGAGGCGGCGGGGGCCTTATTTAGTCTCGCTGGGGTTGTATTCGGTCTGGTCGGAAAAATCGATTCGCCATTCGCCATAGCGCTTGGTGCAGGCGTCGGCGTAAATGCCGGTGCTCTTGGTGTAGTCATCAGTGGCATACAGCTGGGTTCGGCCATCGTCGGCTTCCTGGTGCTCGACCGCAACGGCGACGGCCTCATCAACGACGGCACCGAACTCTTCGGCGACAGCACCCCCGTGTTCGACGCTGACGGCAACGTTGTGCGCAAAGCTGTGGGTGGTTTCGACGCCCTGGCGCAAGAGGACACCAACGGCGACGGCCTTGTCAACCACCAAGACGCCAACTGGGCCAGCCTGCGTATCTGGCAAGACGCCAACAGCGACGGCATCAGCCAAGCCAGCGAACTCAAGAGCCTGCAAGAGTTGGGCATCGCCGCGCTGCGCGTGGCCAAGACAGAAAACAACACCGCCATCGGTAACGGCAACGTGCTGGCCGACCTGGGCAGCTTCATCTACGCCGATGGACACGAAGCCAGTCTGGGCAACGTCAGCGGGGCCAAGGCCGACATCGACCTGGCCGACAACCCCTTCTACCGCGAATTCACCGACCAGCTCGACACCAGCGCCGTGGCTGATCTGCCCGACATGCAGGGCAGCGGCGCCGTGCGCGACCTGCGCGAGGCATCCACCCTGTCCCCAGCGCTGGCCAGCGTGCTGCAAAGCTACGCCAGCGCCACCACCAAGGCCGAGCAGACCGCGTTGCTGGGCGAAGTGCTGAACCAGTGGGGGACTACGGGCAACTTCAACACCAGCGTGGAACGCGCACAAGAACAAGGCTTCACCCTGAGCTACCGCGCGCCCAACGGGGCAGACGTGACCGAGTGGGTGGAACTGTTGGAGACCTTCAACGGCATGCCCTTCGTGCAAGTGGGGGCGGGGGGATTCCAGGCTCACCTAGATGTCGCTTCTCCTGTCACGAAGATGATGAGCAGGGTTGTGGGCACTGAAAATTGCAGATATCGGTCCCGGTCGAAAGGAAGAAATTTCCCGGCCTTTATGTGGAGGGTTGCTGTATGAAGCGACGAAGCAGTTTGATTTTTTATTTGTTTGAACCACTGGTTTCGAAGGGGCGGTGGATTTTATGGATATTTGGTATGCTGATATTTTTGGTTTTATTTGGAAATATTCTTGCGGCGATAAAAATGAATATTCCTTCGGAAGGGCAAGTCGTAAAAATAACAGGCATCTTTTCTGATGCGAGTAGTAAAAAATATAGTAAAGGTCAGTTCTATTCCGTTGACATAATAGATGATTATGGGGTGATGCACAAATGCATCTGCGATTCTTTGCCAAATTCAAATTGCCTAGATGGAAGAACAAAGGCCCAGCAAGAAATACTGGGTCTCCTTGATGATCGGATTCTTGAGGAGTATGGGACTCATAAGGCGATTGTGACATGGCTGAATGGTAATAGGGGGCAAGTGTGGATGTACCCGGAGGCAGGTCTTTTTGGTGCAAAAAACATCTGCTATCAAATATCGGATATGAGTCGAACTTATATTTCGTACGAGCAGTCTGTAGATGAGTACCTGCGAATTAAAAATGGATTGGGTGCTTATGCTTTCTGGGTTCTTGTGGTGTGCGGGACGCTTGTTTGCATCATTTTTTTTGTCAAACGATTTCAATCCTATCTGAGGGAGGAAAAAGGAAATGTCTAATCAATATGTTGAGGCTTTGAGTACGGTCTTGGCTACATATCAAAATGGAGGAAATGTAACTCAGACCGTGACAGCGGCGATAACGGCTCTTGAGAATGGCGGCACACAATCGGCTGTCAATGCGGCCATTGCGGTTTCTCAGTTGCTGGATAGTGCGATTAGCTCTATAGGCAAGAACTTGCCGTTGATTATAAAAACCGTTGATGGGAATATTCCGGTTGCGGGGACCTTGCTCTCGGCTGTATCTGCCTTAAATAACGCAAAACAAGTCATTGATGCTTTGCCGTCAGGGAAAATCCCTCAATCACAGGCGATAGGTGTCCTTGGTGATGCAGCAGGTCTCGTTGGCGGGGCTGCGTTGGGCTTGGCAGCGGTCGCTGTTGGAACCACAGGAGGCATTGCGGTGGTAGCTACGCTGGGCGCAGCCCTTACCGTTGCCAGTGTCGGTTTGGCAATTGCCAGCGTTGCTGTGGGGGATGCAACGTGGGATGTTCCGGAGATTATCAAAGACGCGATTAATGGATTGGAAATACTTCGTGATGCTGTGGGTGAATTGTTCGATTCTTCATATCAGTTCATGGAGGAGGTTGTATCTGATTTTCTTGATGAAACTGGGGGGTTCTATGATTATCTTTCTGAGCGCGGGTTCACAGAACTTCTGAGAGATGCCGTTAATTTTTGGATGCCAAGAGATGTCAATGATCAGTGGAATTCCGCCCGCGCCTGGTTCCAACGCCGCGACCCGCTGACCCTGGACCTGGACGGTGACGGCCTGGAGACAGTGGGCATCAACGCCGCCAACCCCATCCTCTTCGACCATGACGGCGACGGCGTCAAGAACGCTACTGGCTGGATCCAGCCCGACGACGGCTTCCTGGTGCTCGACCGCAACGGCGACGGCCTCATCAACGACGGCACCGAACTCTTCGGCGACAGCACCCCCGTGTTCGACGCTGACGGCAACGTTGTGCGCAAAGCCGTGGATGGTTTCGACGCCCTGGCGCAAGAGGACACCAACGGCGACGGCCTCGTCAACAACCAGGACGCCAACTGGGCCAGCCTGCGCGTGTGGCAAGACGCCAACAGCGACGGCATCAGCCAGGCCAATGAACACACCGCCCTGCTCGACACCAGTGCCGTGCCACTTTCGGTTGCACAACGCATAAAATGTACAAAATCTTGCACCACCCGCAACATCCGGAGGCCACATGGCAATTTCAGCCAGCGACGTGATTCCCCTTTCACAGGCTCGCGCCAACTTTTCTGAGCTGGCCGATGAAGTCAGAGGCGGGGCTGAAAAAATCATCACCAAGAACGGGGAAGCGATCATTGCCCTGATCGACGCCAAGCGCCTGGACTATTACCACCAGCTGGAGCGTGAGCGCATCCACTTGCTGTTGATTGACGAGGCATCCAAGGGTCTGGATGACGTGGCGGCTGGACGGGTTCAGGATGCCCGTGCAGCGCTGACGGCCATGAAGAAGCGTCGGGCCGCTTGATCGCCATCGACAGATTGGCTACCCGATGACCAGTCGCATCACCGCGAAGCTCACCGCCAACTTCGAGCGCAACCTTGCAGAGATTGAGCAGTTCTTACTGGAGGCCGAGGCGCCACATGCCTTCGACGATTTGCTCGATGAGTTGTTGGGCACGGTGTTGCCCAACTTGGAACGGTTCCCAGCACTTGGCCGACCGTTCTTCAACCGTGCGGTTGGTTCAGCGGAAGCTACCAACGCCCTCGCAGCCTTGCAAAACAAGCTGGCTGCGGTCGGCTGGGGCTCCACAGCCTCTTTGCGTGAGTACGTTATGGCGCAATTCCTGGTGCTGTACATGCAGGCTGGTGACACGCTGTTTCTGCTGTCGATCAAGCACCACCGCCAGCTTTCTTTTGACTTTGACGGCCACTGGAGTAGTCAAAACTGAGCCAACAAAAAAACGGCCCGTGGGCCGTTTTGCTTTATTCACGCCGATAGGTGCCGGTTTCAGGCGAAGTTGGCTTCAGCGAAAGACCAGTTCACCAGCTTGTCCAGGAAGGTTTCCACGAACTTGGGACGCAGGTTGCGGTAGTCGATGTAGTAGGCATGCTCCCACACGTCCACGGTCAGCAGCGGCTTGTCGCCCGTCGTCAGCGGGGTGCCGGCGGCGCCCATGTTGACGATGTCCACCGAGCCATCGGCCTTCTTGACCAGCCAGGTCCAGCCAGAGCCGAAGTTGCCCACGGCGCTCTTGACGAAGGCTTCCTTGAACGCGGCGTACGAGCCCCATTTGGCGTTGATGGCCGCGGCCAGGGCGCCGGTGGGCTCACCACCGCCGTTGGGCTTCATGCAGTTCCAGAAGAAGGTGTGGTTCCAGATCTGGGCGGCGTTGTTGTAGATACCACCGCTGGACTTCTTGACGATGGACTCCAGGTCCATGCTTTCGAACTCGGTGCCCTTTTGCAGGTTGTTCAGGTTCACCACGTAGGCGTTGTGGTGCTTGCCGTGGTGGAACTCCAGCGTCTCCTTGGAGTAGTGCGGCTCCAGCGCATCGATGGCATAGGGCAACGCGGGCAGGGTGTGTTCCATGTGCAGTTCCTCAGTGTGTGGTTGGAATAAACGTCCATTGTAGGAAACAAGTGGCCGCCTTGCGGCACCAGGGTCAAATCTGCCAGAGCCGACGGGCAGCACCCCCACGACCACCGCACACAGAAGCCCCAGGTGTCCACACCGTGGAGCGCCCGGCCGAACAATCGCCCTCCCTAGGGAATTTCGTGTGTTTCCCCCGGCTTTCGACAGACTTTTACACAAAGTTATCCACAATTTCAGCCCTGCTTGTGGTCGCGCGACGACCCACCGTGCTGGGCCATAATGCAGGGCGTCGCACCGCCCGGTCGCACCGCGAGGAGTCCTGCATTGCTGTCCATCATTCAAGCCGCTGGCTGGCCCATCTGGCCCCTGATCGCCTGTTCCGTGCTCGGTCTGGCCCTGATCATTGAACGCTTCCTCAGCCTGAAGACCGACAAGGTGGCGCCGGCGCGGCTGGTCGACGAGGCCATCATGGCGTCGCGCACCGCGGTCCCCGCCCCGCAGGTCATCGACCAGCTGGCCGACAACTCGGTGCTGGGTGAACTCCTGGCCTCGGGTTTCCGGACCCTGCACCACAACCCCAAGGCCACCGAAGACGAACTGCGCTCCAGCCTCGAATCGGCTGGTCGCCTGGCTGCGGCACAGCTGCAAAAGTACCTCGTGGCGCTGGCCACCATCGCATCGGCGGCGCCGTTGCTGGGCCTGCTGGGCACCGTCATCGGCATGATCGAAATCTTTGGTTCGCAGGCGGGCACCGGCGGCCTCACCCCCGGGGGCGGCAACCCGGAGCAGCTGGCGCACGGCATTTCGGTCGCCCTTTACAACACCGCATTCGGACTCATCGTGGCCATACCGGCGCTGATCTTCTGGCGCTACTTCCGGGCCCGGGTGGATGCCTACCTGCTGCAGATGGAGGTGGCGGCGGAGCGCTTCGCCCACCATCTGCTGAGTCTGCGGCGCTGAACCTGCCGGGAGGCCAGCCATGAACTTTCGCAACGGCACCCGGGAAGAGCCGGAAATCAACCTGATCCCGTTCATCGACATCCTGCTGGTGGTGTTGATCTTCCTAATGCTGACGACCACTTACAGCAAGTACACCGAACTGCGCGTCAACCTTCCGGTGGCAAATGCTGACCAGGCGCGCGAGCACCCGAAGGAAGTCACGGTGTCGGTGGGTCAGGACGGGCGCTATGCCGTCAATGGCCGCGTGCTCGAGCCGGCCAGCGTGGACGCGCTGGTGCAAGCCCTGCGCCAGGCGGCCCCGAATGGCAGCGAACACATCATTGTCATCAGCGCCGATGCAGCGGCCAGCCACCAGGCGGTGGTGAACGTGATGGACGCCGCGCGCCGCTCCGGGCTGCAGCAGATCACTTTCGCGACCCAGCAAGCCCTTGGCCGCTGACGCCCCGGCCCCGCGCCACCCCACCTTCGCCCAGCGCCTGGTGGCGGCCTGGCCACACCGCCGCGGGCTGGCCTTGTGGCTGTGGCCGCTGTCGCAACTGTACCGACTGGCGCTGTGGCTGCGCCGGCTGTTCTACAGGCTGGGCTGGGCCCGCACACACCGTTTGCCGGTGCCGGTGGTGGTGGTGGGCAACGTGGTGGTGGGTGGGGCCGGCAAAACGCCCACCGTCATCGCGCTGGTGCGGGACCTGCGCGCTAAGGGGCGTTGCCCGGGCGTGATCTCGCGCGGCCATGGCCGCAGCGACCAGGGCTGCGTGGAGGTGCGAGCCGACAGCGACAGCGCGGTCTGCGGCGACGAACCGCTGCTGATCGCCCAGGCCACCGGCGTGCCGCTGGTGGTGGGACGCGACCGCGTGGCTGCGGGGCAGATGCTGCTGACCCAGCACCCCGAGGTGGACGTCGTCGTCAGTGACGACGGCATGCAACACTGGGCCTTGCAGCGCGACATCACCCTGGTGGTGTTTGACGCACGGGGCATCGGCAACGGCTGGCTGCTGCCGGCCGGCATGTTGCGCGAGCCGTGGCCGGCACCAGCCTGGGGCCAGGGGCCGCTGTACCTGCTCTACAACCCTGCGCCGCACGCACCGGAACCCCCGCCCCTGCTGGCCGCGGCTTACCGCAGCGAGCGCACGCTGGCGGGCCACGCCCTCGCCCCAGACGGCCGCACCCGCGACCTGGCCCACTGGGCCCAGGCCGACGCGGTGCCGCTGGGCGCGCTGGCGGGCATCGCCCAACCCGAGGCGTTTTTTGACATGCTGCGCGCCCACGGCCTGGCACTGCAACACACCCTGGCCCTGCCCGACCACGCCAGCGGCGAGCAACTGCAGAACGCCCTGGCCCGTCACAGCCCGACCACAGTGTGGTTCTGCACCGAAAAGGATGCCGTCAAGCTGTTTCCGCGGCTACAACGGTCGGCCAACAACCCGCAAGTCTGGGCCGTGCCACTGCGCCAGACGCTGCCACCCGAGCTGCTGAGCCGGCTGCAACACGACCTGGACGCACTATCATCGCCGCATGGACACCAAACTCCTTGAACTGCTGGTCTGCCCGGTCACCAAAGGCCCGCTGATCTACCAGCGCGACACCCAGGAACTGATCTCCCGCAGCGCCCGGCTGGCCTACCCGATCCGCGACGGCATCCCGATCATGCTGGAAAACGAGGCACGGGAGATCAGCGAAGAAGAAGCGAGCCGGCTGCCCCCTGCCCCATGAGCGCTGCCGCCTTCCACGTCCTGATCCCGGCGCGCATGGCCTCGACGCGCCTGCCCGACAAGCCGCTGGCCGACATCCACGGCCAGCCCATGGTGGTCCGGGTGGCGCAACGGGCCGCCGCCAGCCACGCCCGCACCTGCACCGTGGCCACCGACGACGTGCGCATTGCCGATGCCTGCGCCCGTGCCGGCGTGCCCGCCGTGATCACCCGCGCCGACCACCCCAGCGGCAGCGACCGGCTGGCCGAAGCCTGTGAACGGCTGGGCTTGGCCGACGACGCCATCGTCGTCAACGTGCAGGGCGACGAACCCCTCATGGACCCCGCACTGGTCGATGCCGTGGCAGCACTGCTCGACGCCCGGCCGGACTGCGTGATGGCCACTGCAGCGCACGCGCTGTCGGGGCCCGAGGAGTTCCTCAACCCCAACGTCGTCAAAGTCGTGTTGGACCGGCGCCAGACGGCGCTCTACTTCAGCCGCGCCCCCATCCCCTGGTGGCGCGACGGCATGGCATCGCAAGGCACCGTGCCCGCCGGGCTGCCCCCACAGGTGATGCCGCTGCGCCACATCGGCCTCTACGCCTACCGGGTGGGTTTTCTCAAGCGCTTTCCCACGCTGGAGCCGGCACCGCTGGAACAGTGCGAATCGCTGGAGCAGCTGCGGGTGCTGTGGCACGGCGAGCGCATCGCCGTCCACCTGAGCGACCACGCGCCCGGCCCGGGGGTGGACACACCGCAGGACCTCGAACGCGTTCGCGCCCTGTGGACCGAGACCCCATCAGCGGGGTGACGCGCCTGTAAGGCTGCGTCGGGGGAGGCCATGCTATCCTCGCGGGATACCCCCTCCAGGGGGAGGTGGTCCGGAGACAGGCCGCCCAACCGCTTTTGAAACTCGAGAGAAAAGGAAAGTCATGCGACTGATTCTGTTGGGCGCCCCCGGCGCTGGCAAAGGCACTCAGGCCACGTTCATCTGCCAGAAGTACGGCATCCCCCAGATTTCCACCGGCGACATGCTGCGCGCCGCCGTCAAGGCCGGTACCCCGCTGGGCATCGAAGCCAAAAAAGTCATGGACGCCGGTGGCCTGGTCAGCGACGAGCTGATCATCAACCTGGTCAAGGACCGCATTGCCCAGCCGGACTGCGCCAACGGCTTCCTGTTCGACGGCTTTCCCCGCACCATCCCCCAGGCCGAAGCCATGAAGGCCGCCGGCGTGAAGCTGGACTACGTGCTCGAAATCGACGTGCCGTTCGACGCCATCATCGAGCGCATGAGCGGCCGCCGCTCGCACCCCGCCTCCGGCCGGACCTACCACGTCAAGTTCAACCCGCCCAAGGTGGACGGCGTGGACGACGTGACCGGCGAACCCCTGGTGCAGCGCGACGACGACAAGGAAGAGACCGTGCGCAAGCGCCTGGACGTCTACAGCGCGCAAACCCGCCCTCTGGTGGACTACTACAGCCAATGGGCCGCCCAAGACCCGCAGGCCGCACCCAAGTACCGCGCCATCAGTGGCATGGGCGGCGTGGACGAGATCACTGCACGGGCCTTCGCCGCGCTAGCCGACTGACCCCCAGACCCGGCACCGGTCGGGTCCATGGGGTGCGGTAAGCTTCGCCCCCATGCCTTACTCCCTTCGTGTACCGGTTCATCACGAGCTGGTCATCAAGAAAAGCCGCTTCCTGGCCACGGTGCAAGCGGTGGATGGCCGCTCGCAGGCGCAAGCCATGGTGGACGCTCTGCGCGCCCAGCACCCTGGCGCGGCCCACGTCTGCTGGGCGCTGATGGCCGGTGGCGAATCCGCCGCCGTGGACGACGGCGAGCCCAGCGGCACCGCTGGCCGGCCAATGCTCGAAGTGCTGCGCCGGCAACAGCTCGAGGGCGTTCTGGCCACGGTGGTGCGTTACTTTGGCGGCATCAAACTCGGCGCGGGTGGCCTGGTGCGGGCCTATACCGACGCGGTGGCGCAGGCCCTGCTGCAGGCCGAAAAAATCCCATTGGTGAAGCTGCAGACCCTGGCATGCGACGTGCCCTACGCCCTGGAGGGCTGGCTCCGGCGGGAGCTTCAACAGGCTGGTGCCACCACGCTGGACATCCACCATGGAGAGCGCGTCACCGCGCGCTTCCAACTGCCGGCACCTGAAGCCGCCCCGCTGCAAGACCACCTTGACAACGGTGGACAGGGCCAGCTGCGTTGGGTGAACACCGACGCACCCACCACCTGACCTCGAGACAGCCCCCGTGAGTCCATCACCGGGGCTTGCCGCGCCCGGCGCCTGCCATGTCGGCCGGCACCACCCAGCGGTCGAAGTCGTCCGCCGACACGTACCCTGTGGCCAGCGCCGCTTCGCGCAGCGTGCTGCCTTCGTGGTGGGCGCGTTTGGCGATTTCCGCCGCGCGGTCATAACCAATGTGCGGCACCAGCGCGGTCACCAACATCAGTGAGCGGTCCAGCAGTTCCGCGATGCGCTCACGCTGCGCCTCGATCCCGCGCACGCAATGTGCATCGAAACTCGCCATGCCGTCACCCAGCAGACGGATGCTCTGCAACAGGTTGTGCGCAATCAGCGGCTTGTAGACGTTGAGTTCGAAGTTCCCCGCGGCGCCTCCGGCACTGATGGCGACATCGTTGCCCATGACCTGACAGCAGACCATGGTCAAAGCCTCACACTGGGTGGGGTTCACCTTGCCCGGCATGATGGAACTGCCGGGCTCGTTCTCGGGAATGGCGATCTCGCCCAATCCGGATCGGGGCCCGGAGGCCAGCCAACGGATGTCGTTGGCCAGCTTCATCAAGGCCACCGCCAGCGTCTTGAGCGCCCCATGCATGGCGACCAGGCCGTCGTGCGACGCCAGCGCGGCAAACTTGTTGGGGGCACTGACGAACGGCAACCCTGCAAGCTGCGCCAGTTCGTCGGCCACACGTTGCCCGAACGCAGGGTGCGTGTTCAGTCCAGTGCCCACGGCCGTACCCCCAATGGCCAACGGATAGAGCGAGGCCAGCGTGCTCTGGATGTGCGACTGCGCTTGGTCGAGCTGCGCCACGTAGCCCGAGAACTCATCGCCCAGCGTCAGCGGGGTGGCGTCCTGCAAATGGGTGCGGCCGATCTTGACAATGCCCGCAAAGGCCTCGCGCTTGCCGGCCAGGGAGGCGCGCAGCGCCGCCAGCGCGGGCAACAGGGTGTACGCAATGCCGCGAGCAGCGGCCAGATGCATGGCCGTCGGGATCACGTCGTTCGACGACTGACCGAGGTTGACGTCGTCGTTGGGGTGGACCAGCCGGGTCTGTCCGCGTTCACCGCCCAGCAGTTCCGACGCCCGGTTGGCCAGCACCTCGTTTATGTTCATGTTGCTCTGCGTGCCGGAGCCCGTCTGCCACACCGAGAGTGGAAACTCCAAGTCGTGCTCGCCGGCCAGCACCTCCTCGGCGGCACGGGCGATGGCGTTGGCCTTGTCGGCCGGCAGAAGACCGAGGCTGAGGTTCACACGGGCAGCGGCAAGCTTCACCATCGCCAGCGCCTGCAGCAGCTCTTGCGGCATGCGCTCGGTGGAAATGGCAAAAAAATGCAGCGATCTTTGCGTCTGCGCACCCCAGAGCCGATGGGCCGGGACGTCGATGGCGCCCATGGCGTCACGCTCGCTGCGCATGGCTGCGGGCGGCGCAGAAAGCGGCAGAGAGGTGGCATCGGCAGGTGCAGACATGGCGGTCGTGTTGGTTGGCCAGCGACGGCAGCAGGCAGCAAGTCCAGACGCGCCTGCCACCGTACCGGCATCCATGCCGCCCATTAAACGCCTGAACCCTCGACAAGTCCAACCCTGATGCAACCAGGGTCGCCGGACCGCCCGGAAACGGCGCCGGCCGGGTGGCTGGGAAATGCCAAAAGCCGACAGTCTTGAACTCGGCGTCTCCCAACAATGGGCTCGGTGAGGAAGAAGCCCTCTCAAAACCCAGGAGACAAACTGATGAAGATGACGAAGCGTGGATTTGGCACCACCACCCTGGCCCTCTTGGCCACTGGCCCATGGACAGCTGCATCTGTACTGGCCAAATCCAACTACCCCAATCGACCCGTAAAAATAGTCGTCCCTTACCCGCCAGGGGGGGCTTCAGACATGATTGCCCGGATGGTTGCTGAAAAGCTGCAAAAAGCTTGGGGCCAGCCGGTAATTGTGGACAACAAAGCCGGCGCATCCGGAATCATTGGCGCACACGCCGTTGCAAGGGCAGCGGCAGACGGCTACACCATCCTGTCTCACAACAGCGTCCTGATCCAGCAACCAGCGGTGATGGAAAAGCTGCCGTTCGATCCATTCAAGGATTTCACTCCCGCTGTCTTGACGATCAAGACCAATAATTTGTTTGCAGTACCCATCGACTCTCCAGCAAAAACACTGAAGGAGTTCGTTGAAATGGTCAAAGCCAATCCCGGGCGGCATAACTATGGCTCGTACGGGATTGCCAGCGCAGCCCACCTCCATGGCGAGCTGTTCAAGCAACAAACCGGCATCGAGCTGACGCACGTGCCATTCCAGGGCTCCGCTCCCATGATCACCAATCTCATGGGGGGCAGCTGTCAAGTGCCTTTGTCGACATTCCATCCACAATCCCACGCCGCCTCCATCCCCTGCGGCTACTCGTCTTCGGGCTTGCCCATCGGCTTGCAAATTGCTGGCCGTCGGCACGACGACCTGGGCGTACTCCAGGTCGCCAGAGCCTACGAGGCGATGCGGCCAGCACTGCGGCCATGGCCACTGCAGGCACCAGCCAGTTGATTGTTTGCTGCCGGGCAGTCCCCGGCTGACGCACCACGGGGCATTCATCGGTTGGAGACGACCAACCACAAGCCCTCTTCACTGGCACTCAACCGGTGAGTATTTCGCACCGTTTGAACGACGCCAAACTTGAGCCATGGATGCGAGGGGATTTGCCCGGTGGTGGCACGAAAAAACCAAACGAAAAAACCAAACAAAAAGCCCAAGTGAATGAATCACTTGGGCTTTGTACTGGCGGAGCGAGAGGGATTCGAACCCTCGATGCGGCTCTACACCGCATACTCCCTTAGCAGGGGAGCACCTTCGGCCTCTCGGTCATCGCTCCAGAACTTCATATTATGCCTCAAAAAACACGAGGCAAATGGTCACTTGGATGCCAAAGTATCGGCCGGCTGGTCGAGGTCGAATTCGCGGTGCAGAGCGCGCACGGCCAGTTCCATGTACTTCTCGTCGATCACGACCGAGGTCTTGATCTCGGAGGTCGAGATCATCTGGATGTTGATGCCCTCTTCGCTCAGGCAACGGAACATGCGGCTGGCCACACCCACGTGGCTGCGCATGCCAATGCCCACGATGCTGACCTTGCAGATCTTGGCATCGCCCAGCACCTCGGAAGCCCCCAGCTTGGGCGCCACTTTGTCTTTGAGCAGGTCCAGCGTCTTGGCCAGGTCGTTGCGGTTGACGGTGAAGCTGAAATCGGTCTTGCCGTCTTTGCTGATGTTCTGGATGATCACGTCCACTTCGACGTTGGCGTCGGCCACGGCGCCCAGGATCTGGTAGGCGATGCCGGGGGTATCGGGCACGCCCAGCACAGAGACCTTGGCTTCGTCGCGGTTGAAGGCAATGCCGGAAACAACGGCTTGTTCCATGGTGTCGTTTTCCTCAAAAGTGATCAGGGTGCCAGAACTGGCTTCTTCGTTCAGGTCGATGTCCCAGGGCGTGAAGCTGGACAGCACACGGATGGGCACGCGGTACTTGCCGGCAAACTCCACCGAGCGGATCTGCAGCACCTTGGAGCCCATGCTGGCCATTTCCAGCATCTCTTCGAAACTGACGCGCTCCAGGCGGCGTGCCTCGGGCACCACGCGCGGGTCGGTGGTGTAGACGCCGTCCACGTCGGTGTAGATCAGGCATTCCTTGGCCTGGATGGCAGCCGCCACGGCCACGGCCGACGTGTCGGAGCCGCCCCGGCCCAACGTGGTCACGTTGCCGCCTTCATCAATGCCCTGGAAGCCGGTGATGATGACCACCTTGCCGGCGGCCAATTCGGCCTTCACGCGCTCGTCGTCGATCGACTCGATGCGGGCCTTGGTGTACGCGCTGTTGGTCTTGATGGGGACCTGCCAGCCCGAGAAGCTCACGGCCTCCAGGCCTTCGGCCTGCAGGGCAATGGCCAGCAGTGCAGAAGACGCCTGTTCACCGGTGGCGGCCAGCTGGTCGAGTTCGCGGCCGTAGGCGTTGCCCGGCTTGGCGGGCGCCAGCTCTTTGGCCAGGGCCAGCAACCGGTTGGTTTCGCCACTCATGGCGCTGGGAACCACCACCATCTGGTGGCCGGCGCGGTGCCACTTGGCCACGCGCTTGGCGACATTGCGGATGCGCTCTGTGGAGCCCATGCTTGTGCCACCGTATTTGTGAACGATCAAAGCCATTGCGGAAGGAGTAGTGAGGCGCCGACGGAAAAATGGATTGCGTTGCCGGCAGTAAGGCGCAAAACCCGTGGATTATACCGAGGGGATGTAACGCAGGACCGGGCCCTCCCGGAGCACCTGGCCGGTGGCCACCTTCAACCGCAACCGGTGGCCCCGCGTGCGGCAGTCGGCCAGCTGGTCCAGCAGTTCCTCCAGCTGGGCCTCGCTGGGCACGGCCTGCCAGCCCAGGCGCAACCAGCGGCGCAACACGTTGGCCTGGCGATCGCGGCCCAGCGCCTGGAGCTTGCGGATCGACGGCGGGTCGCCCACAGCGGTCAGGTCTTGGCTGGCCACCTCGTCCAGCAGCCGTTGCGCCTGCGCCAGCAGGCGGGCGCTGCGTCCGACGGTGTCCAGACTGGCGGGAAATGCCTCCAGCAAGGGCGGCAGCAACCGGGCACGCAGCCGGTTGCGCGTGTAGCGTTCGTCGGTGTTGGTGGGGTCGTCCAGGTAGGGCACACCGTGCGCTTCAAGCGCTGCCCGCAGGGCCCGGGCATCCACCTGGAGCAACGGCCGTCCAAAACACACCCCCAAGCGTTCCATGGCCTCGGGCATGCCAGCGAGGCCCGCCACGCCGGCGCCGCGGGTAAGCGCCAGCAACACGGTTTCCACCTGGTCCTGGGCGTGCTGCCCCAGCAACACCCAGGCCGCGCCATGGGCGTGGGCCAGACGGGCGAGTGCCGCGTAGCGCGCTTGGCGGGCAGCATCCTCGGGGCTCTGCCCAAGTCGGTGGGCCGCCTGCACACGCTCCACGTGCAAGGGCACACCCAGGGCGGTACAGGCCGCCTCGGCGTGGTGCACAAAACCATCGGCCGCGGGCTGCAGCCCATGGTGAACGTGAAAGGCCTGGACCCGTCCTGGCCACAACGCATGGGCCGCCCGCAGCAGCGCGGTGGAGTCGGCACCGCCGCTGTAGGCCACCGCCCAGGGGCGAGCCAGGTTGGTGGGCGGCAGCGGATGGCGTGCGGCCCAAGCCTGCAGGGCCTTCACCGCCGCATCGGGGGTGGGCGGCTCAGCCTGGGCCATGGCAGGGCCGGTCAGCCTCGGCGGGCGTCGGCCTTGGTGTCGGTGAAGCGGCCGTAGCTGTTCAGGCGCGCGTGGCGGCGGTCCAGCAGTTCCTTCACCTTCAGGTCGGCCACCTGGCGGTAAGCGTCGTTCAGCGCACGCTTGAGGAAGGCCGCCATCTGCTTGTGGTCGCGGTGGGCACCGCCCACCGGCTCGTTCACGATTTTGTCCACCAGACCCAAGGCCTTGAGGCGGTGCGCGGTGATGCCCAGCGCCTCGGCGGCGTCAGAGGCGCGCTCGCTCGTCTTCCACAGGATGGAGGCACAGCCCTCCGGGCTGATGACGGAGTACACCGAGTACTGGAGCATCAGCACCTGGTCGGCCACGGAGATGGCCAGGGCGCCACCCGAGCCCCCCTCGCCGATGATGGTGGAGATGATGGGCACCTCCAGCTGCGCCATCTCGAAGATGTTGCGCCCAATGGCTTCGGACTGGCCGCGCTCTTCGGCGTCGATGCCGGGGTAGGCGCCAGGGGTGTCCACGAAGGTGAAGACCGGCAGCTTGAACTTTTCGGCCAGCTTCATCAGGCGCAAGGCCTTGCGGTAACCCTCGGGTCGCGTCATGCCGAAGTTGCGCGCGGTGCGCTCCTTGGTGTCACGCCCTTTCTGGTGGCCGATCACCATGCAGGGCTGGCCGTTGAAGCGGGCCAGGCCGCCCACGATGCTCAGGTCGTCCGAAAAATGGCGGTCGCCGTGCAGCTCCACGAAATGGGTGAAGATTTCGTTGATGTAGTCCTGGGTGTAGGGCCGGTCGCTGTGGCGGGCGATCTTGGTGACCTGCCAGGGGGTCAGGTTGCTGTAGATGTCCTTGGTGAGCTGCAGGCTTTTCTTGCCGAGCTGCTCGATCTCTTCCGAGATGTCCACCGCCGACTCGGACTGCACGTAACGCAGTTCTTCGATCTTGGTTTCGAGCTCCGCAATCGGTTGCTCGAAATCCAGAAAATTCTTCTTGGCCAAGGTGTAACTCCTGTGGTCTTTTGTATGCCACGGCGCGGGTCAGTAAGCGACCGGCACCGGGTCCAACGAGCGCCAAATATACCAAGTCGCGACGCTGCAGTACGGCGCCCAGGCGGCGGCCACCTCGCGCGCGTCGCTGCGGCTGACCGGGTCGCCCGAGAAATAGCTCTGGCTGATGCCCCGGATCAGGCCCACGTCGTCGAGCGGCAGCACGTTGGGGCGCATGAGGTAAAAGATCAGGAACATTTCGGCCGTCCAGCGGCCGATGCCCCGTATGGCCACCAGTTGCTTGATGATGGCCTCGTCGTCCATGCCCTGCCATTGGTCGGGCTGCAGAATGCCGTTGTCGAAATGCAGTGCCAGATCGACGAGATACTCCACCTTGCGCGCGCTCAGGCCGGCGGTGCGCATGTCGTCCACCTTCAGGCGCAGCAGCTGGGCCGGCTCCATTTTGGGCATGAGAGCGGCAAACCGGTCCCAGACCGCCTGCGCGGCCTTAACCGAAATCTGCTGGCCGATCACGCTGCGCGCCAGCGTGGTGAAGGGGTCACCGCGTGACTGCAGGCAGACGTCGGGGAACTGCGGGATGAGCTTGTTCATCACGCGGTCGCGCTGCATGAGGTGGTCGCACGCGGCGGCCCAGTAGGGGGGAACGAGCGCGGTCATGGCTCGCTCAGGCCCGTTCCCAGGTGGTGCCCGCGGGGTTGTCTTTCAGCACGATGCCCTGCTCCAGCAAGGCCTTGCGGATGGTGTCGGCCTCGGCCCAGTTCTTGGCGGCTTTGGCAGCGGCTCGCGCCTCGATCTGCGCCTGGATGGCGGCCTCGTCCAGCCCGCCGGCTGCCCCGCCCTGCAGGAAGGCCTTCGGGTCTTCCTGCAGCAGGCCCAGGGTGGCGCCCAGGGCCTTGAGCAGCCCCGCTTTTTCGGCCGAACGGCTGCGGTTCACCTCGCCGGCCAGCTCAAAGAGCACCGCCACCGCCTCGGGGGTGCCGAAATCTTCGTCCATCGCCGCCTGGAAGCGCGCCGCGTGCGGCTCGGCCCAGTCGATGGCCACGTCGGCCGCAGGCACCGCGTCGAGCGCGGTGTACAGGCGCTTGAGCGCGGCCTTGGCGTCGTCCAGGTGGGCGTCGCTGTAGTTGAGCGGACTGCGGTAGTGGGCGCGCAGGATGAAAAAGCGCACGGTTTCGGCGTCGTATTTCTCCAGCACCTCGCGGATGGTGAAGAAGTTGCCCAGGCTCTTGGACATCTTCTCGTTGTCCACCCGCACGAAGCCGTTGTGCATCCACACCGTGGCCAGTGGCTGGCCGGTGGCACCCTCGCTCTGCGCGATCTCGTTCTCGTGGTGTGGGAACTGCAGGTCGGCGCCGCCGCCGTGGATGTCGAAGCTCTCGCCCAGCATCTCGCAGCTCATGGCGGAGCATTCGATGTGCCAGCCCGGGCGGCCCAGCCCGTACGGGCCGTCCCATTTGGCCTCGTCGGGCTCGCTGGCCTTGGCGGCCTTCCACAGCACGAAGTCCAGCGGGTCCTGCTTGCCGTCGTCCACCGCCACACGCTCGCCGGCGCGCAGGTCGTCCAGGCTTTTGCCCGACAGCTTGCCGTAGCCCGGGAACTGGCGCACCGCGTAGTTCACATCGCCGTTGGGGCTGCGGTAGGCCAGGCCTTTTTGCTCCAGCTGGCCGATCAGGCTGAGCATCTGCGGCACGAACTCGGTCGCCCTCGGCTCGAAGGTGGGGCGCTCGATCTTGAGTGCGTCGGCGTCTTGGTGCAGCGCGTCCACCATGCGGTCGGTGAGCGAGCGGATGGTTTCGCCGTTCTTCAGCGCGCGGGCGATGATCTTGTCGTCGATGTCGGTGACGTTGCGCACGTAGGTCACGCGGTAGCCGCTGGCCTTGAGCCAGCGCTGCACCACGTCGAAAGCGACCATGGAGCGGGCGTGGCCCAGGTGGCAGAGGTCGTACACCGTCATGCCACAGACGTACATGCGCACGTGCCCGGGCTCCAGGGGCGTGAAGGTGTCCACGCGGCGCGTGAGGGAGTTGTAAATGCGCAAAGTCATAGCAGGCGGGGGGCAAGGCACCCCTCAGATACAATCTTTTCAGTATATCGACGCCGGGTCCGACCGTCCGGTCCGGACGGCGGTGCGGCGTGGGGAGGCGTATTGTGCACGCATTCGTCCCACCTGCCCTGACCCACCTTGCGAGCCTCCTTCATGACCCTTTCCGCCCCCCGACCGCCCCTCCGCCTGCCCCCGTGGCAACGTGCGGCCTCGTTGGGTCGCCTTCTGGCCTTGTGCGCCACCGTCGGCTGGGGCGCCGCCACCGGCTCTGCCGCCCTGGCCCAAAACGCGCCTTACGACACGCTGCAACGCCTGATCCAGGCCGACCAGCTGCCGCAAGCGCTGCAACAGGCCGACTCCTGGCTGGCCGACCACCCGAAAGACCCCCAGGCGCGCTTCATGAAGGGCGTCATCCTCAGCCGCCAGGGGCGTACCGACGAGGCCGTGACCACGTTCACCGAGCTGACACGCGACTACCCCGAGCTGCCGGAACCCCACAACAACCTGGCGGTGCTGCACGCGGCAGCCGGCCGGCTCGGTCATGCCCGTGAGGCCCTGGAAGCGGCGATCCGCCTGAACCCGGCCTATGCCGTCGCGCACCAGAACCTGGGCGACGTCTACCTGCGGCTGGCCGCCCAGGCCTACCGCACCAGCCTGGGCCTGGCACCAGACACCCCTGGGCTGGCACAGCGGCTGCAACGCCTTGAGGCAATCCCCGCCGCCACCGCGCCCTGAACCCCACCCGATGGTCATCAAGCCCATGCAAAGACGCCACCTGCTGCCCACCCTGACGCTCGCCCTGGCCCTCTGTGCCACCTCGGCCGCTTTCGGGCAGGGCACTGCCCCCCGCGTCAAACTCGACACCACGCTCGGGCCGGTCGTGCTCGAACTCGCCCCCGACAAAGCCCCCAAAACGGTGGAAAACTTCCTGGAGTACGTCAAGGCCGGTCACTACGACGGCACCGTGTTCCACCGCGTGATCCCCGACTTCATGGTCCAGGGGGGCGGCTTCACGGCCGACATGAACCAGAAGCCCACGCGCGCACCCATCCCGCTGGAGTCGCGCAACGGCCTGGCCAACGCCCGCGGCACCGTCGCCATGGCCCGCACCATGGTGCCCGACTCCGCGACCGCACAGTTCTTCATCAACGTGAAGGACAACGCCTTCCTCGACCAGTCCAACGCACGCGACGGCCACGGCTACGCCGTGTTTGGCAAGGTCATCAGCGGCATGGACGTGGTCGACAAGATCCGTGCCGTGCCCACCGGCAACCGGGGCATGCACCAGAACGTGCCCACCACCCCGGTCACCATCCTCAAAGCCACTCTGGAGAAATGAACATGGCCAACCCCCAAGTCGAACTGCACATCGCGGGCCGCGGTGTCATCACGGTCGAACTCGACGCCGACAAGGCGCCCAAGTCCACCGAAAACTTCCTCGCCTACGTGGCCAGTGGCCACTACGACAACACCATCTTCCACCGCGTGATCGACGGCTTCATGATCCAGGGCGGCGGCTTCGAGCCCGGCATGAAGCAGAAATCCACCCGCGAGCCGATCGAAAACGAAGCCAGCAACGGCCTCAAAAACGACAAGTACACCCTGGCCATGGCCCGCACCCAGGCGCCCCACTCCGCCACGGCACAGTTCTTCATCAACGTCGCCGACAACGCCTTCCTCAACCACACCGCGCCGTCGCTGCAGGGCTGGGGCTACGCCGTGTTCGGCAAGGTGGTGAGCGGCACCGAGATCGTGGACGCCATTCGCGGCGTCAAGACCGGCCGCAAGGGCTTCCACGACGACGTGCCGGTGGAAGACGTGGTGATTGAAAAGGCCGTGGCCCTCTGAACGCTGCACGGCTCATCGCCCAGCCGGCCTGGCGCTGGGTGGAAGTGATCTCGGACCTGCACCTGGGTGCCGATACGCCGGACACGCTCCGGGCTTTCGAGCACTACCTGCAGGCCGGGGATTTTGACGCCCTCTTCATCCTGGGCGACCTGTTCGAGGTGTGGGTGGGTGATGACGTGCTGTCAGCCCCTCCCGCCCCGAACGCCCCCGACCGGGCCGTGGCCCGTCAGGCGCTAGCAGCTCTGCGGGCCTGCACCCGGCGGCGCCCTGTGTACGTGATGCACGGCAATCGCGATTTCCTGCTGGGCGACGCGTTCCACCAAGCGGCCGGCACCCACGCGCTGCCCGACCCCTGCGTGCTGGACTGGGGCAGTTCCGCCACCCTGTTCACCCACGGCGACGCCTGGTGCCTGGACGACCACGACTACCAGCGCTTCCGTGCCCAGGTGCGCAGCGCGGCCTGGCAGGCCGACTTTCTGGCCCGGCCGCTGGCCGAGCGCGAGGCGGTGGCACGCAGCCTGCGTGCGGCCAGCGAAGCCCGCAAAGCCCAGGCGCGTGACCCGAACGGACAACCCAACTTCGAGGGTTATGGCGACGTGGACGCCGACACCGCCCGGCGCGCACTGGCACAGGCGGGGGCCAACACCCTGGTGCACGGCCACACCCACCGCCCCGCTGACCACGACCTCGGTGGCGCGCAGCGCCGCCTCGTGCTGAGCGACTGGGACGCGGCCGCCCAGCCCCCCCGCGCCGAAGTGCTGCGGGGCCACCCCGATGGGCGCTGGGAACGCCGCCCCTGGCCTGTGAACTGACATCGGTTCGTCCCATGGCACGGCATCGACCTGCGGCGGCACGCGCCCGACCGACCAGCCGCTGGCAGCGCGTGTGGCGTGCCCTGGTGGAGCTGACGCGCCGCTGGCAGGCCCCTGTACCGGTGCCAGAACCGTTGTGGCAAGAGGTGCTGGCGCGCTACCCCTTCATTGCCGCGCGCCCGGCCAGCGAACGGGAACGCCTGCGTGGGCTCTGCCAACAGTTCCTGGCCCGTAAGGAGTTCCACGGCACCCTCGGGCTGCAGATCACCGACCACATGGCCCTGTGCGTTGCGGCCCAGGCCTGCCTGCCCCTGCTGCACTGGGGGCCTGGAGCGCTGCGCTGGTACGACGATTTCGTGGGCATCGTCATCCACCCCGACGAGGTGGTGGCGCACCGGGAGGTGATGGACGAAGCCGGCGTCGTGCACCACTACGACGAACCACTGGCCGGGGAGGCCATGGCGGGTGGTCCGGTGATGCTGGTCTGGCGGCACGTGCGCGGCCACGCGGAGGACGGACGGCTGGGTCACAGCCTCGTCATCCACGAATTCGCCCACAAGATCGACATGCGCCACAAGCCCCGCCACGCCGATGCCGACGGTTGCCCACGCCTCCCGGCGGGTTTCCTGGGCCTGGGCGCACGGGCGGCCCACGCCCTCTGGGCCAACACTTTGCAAGACGAATACCGCCAGTTCCGCAATGCGGTCGAAATGGCCGAACGTTTCGGCGCCGAGCCGCCCTGGCTGGACGCCTACGGCGCGCATTCACCGGCCGAATTCTTTGCGGTGGCGTGCGAGGCCTACTTCGTCAACCGGCCCCGGTTCGAGGCCGAGTTTCCTCGCTTGGCCCGGCTGTTCGACGGCTTCTTTCAGCCGCCCCCGCTCACCGGCGCAGCAACACCTTGAGCACCGCCTGCAGGCGGCGTGCCTGAGCCGCTTCGTGCGGGGCGGCGAGCACCTGGGCCACGTCCTGGGTCCAGGTGTCGGCCGGGGCTGGCTCATGGCGGCGGGTCAGCAGCTGCAACTGCAACGCGCGGCGGGCTTCCAGCTGCTCGGCCGGGGTGGGCAATTCAGCGGCAATTTCCAGCCGCAGCAGGCTGCTGGCGGCCTGTGCCGGGTCACCAGCCGCCTGACCGAGGGCTTGAACCCAGGCCGGACGTGCCGCACCGGCCGCCCGCCCGCCGAGGGCCTGCGCTGCGGGGAGCGCCTGCGCGTCGCGGCGCTGCCAGGCCTCGAGCAGCTGGGTCAGGGCTTCGCCGTGGGCTTGCGACGCCAGCTTTTTGAGTGCCAGCTCGGCCTGCTCCAGCGCCTGGCGCTGGGCACGGAATGCGGCGTCCCCAAGGCGGGGCCCACGGGCGGCCTCGCCATGGCGGGCGGCGGGCCCGGCACGGCCCAGGTCGCGCCCGTCGCGTCGGTCACCGGGGCGGCCCTCGCGCCCGCCTGCGCGGGGCGCCTGCGGCACGGCATTGGTCATCCCCGGGCGGTCGTCACCCCGCATGGCCACCAGCTTGCGCGGGGCGGCTGCCGGTGCGGGCGCCGCAGTCTCTTCCGTCGGCGCTTCGGTCGCAGCCGGCGACTCGGCGGGTGCCGCTTCCACCGGGGCCGCGGCCTCGGCTTCGCCACGGGCGGCTTGGCGCAACGCATCGATGGCAGCACGGATGCGCGCTGCATCGCCACTGGCGTTGGCCGCCTCCAGCGCCTTGGCGGCTGCGAGCACCGCCTGGTCGTGCGCGCTCACCGCCGACTGCGCCTTCTCGCGCTCGGCCGACTTGCGCTCGAACGCCTCGTCGATCGGCTTGCGGAAGGCTTCCCACAGTTTCTGCTCCTGGCGCCGGTCCAGCGGCACCTGGTGCGCCTCCTGCTGCCAGCGCTGCTGCAAGGCCTTGATCGCGTCGATGCGCAGCGCCGGGGCGGCGCCCAGGGCCTGCGCCTCCTCGATCAGGGCCTGGCGGCGGGCCAGGCTGGCGGCCTGGGCAGCTTCCAGCCGCTCGTGGGCGGCGGCCATGGCGGCCTTCCACAAGGGCTGCATCTCGGCAAAGGCCTTTTCACTCAGGTGGCCGGATTGGCGCCAGCGCTCGGCGAAACCGTGCAGGTCGCGCAGTTGCGCCTTCCAGTCGGTGTGCTCGGCATGGGCAGCGGTCCAAGCCTTGACCTCGTCGATCAGGGCAAGCCGCTGCGCGCGGTTGGCTTCGTTCTGTTCCTTCAGGCGGCCGAGCCAGGCCTCGACGACCTTGTGGGCCTGGTTGCAGGCATCGTCAAACTTCTTCCACAAGGCATGGTTGGGCGCCCCACCCTGGTCGGTGGTTTTCCATTGCTCGCGCAGGGCCCGCAAGGTCTCTTGCACCTTGCGTCCGCCCAGGCGCTGCCCTTCGGGGGCCTGGGTCAGGGCCACGGCCTTGGCCACCAGCTCTTCGCGCAGCTGGTCGGCACGCCAGCGCTGCCAACCTTCCAGCTCGCCAGCCTGCGCCAGAGCGGCCTGTACCTCGGCCTCGAGCTCGGCCACGATGTGGCGCCCGTGCTCTTTGAGCGCGCCGCGCAGCTCAGCCACCGCCTTGGGGATCGCCTTGGCGTGGCCGGCCGTCACCTCCTTGGCCAGGGCCGCCAAGGCGGCCTTCACCGCCTCCGTACCCTGGGTCTGACGGGCAACGAGTTCCGCGGGGTCGATCTGCGGTGCGGGGGCCGCCTCGCCCCGCAGCAGGCGCAATTCGTCGGCCCACACCGGCACAGCAGGCAAGGGGGCAGCCGGGTCGTTCGCCGCCGCCACGGCCTGGGCCAGGGCGGCTTCAAAAGCCTCCCACACCAGCTTGAGCTGGCTGCGCGACGTGTCGAGCTGCGGCGGGAACTTGGGGTCGAGTGCCGTCCAGGCGGCGTCGTTTACCAGCGCGTCGGCCTGCACCTGCCAGGCCGCCACGTCGGCCCTCAGGCCGTCCAGGGCCGCCTGGGCTTCGGTCCAGGGTTTGGTGGACAGCATTTCGATGCGTTGCGCCAGCAAGACCGCCGCTTCGCGCTCGACCTGGAGGCGGTGCTGCAGGTCTTCGACCGCTTTCATGCGCTCGGCCAAAGCCACCTTGAGACCAGCCAGAGGCTCGCGGGACAGCGGGGCACCGGCTTTGGCGGCGTCGCGCTGCCAGGCCATGGCATCGGCCAGGTTGAGGCGCGGCTGGGCCAGCATGGCCTCGGCACGGGCCGCCCATTCCTGGGCAATGGCGTCTTGCACCTTGGCGCGCTTGATCTCGTCGATTTTTTCCTTCAGGCCTTTGGCCGCCCCTTTGTCGCGGACGGAGAGCTCGCGGTACACCTCGGCCATGACCTCGGCAGACGGCTCGGTGGCCAGCCAGTCGCGCACACGCGCCGCGCGCTCGCCCGAGGTCGGAGCACTGAAGGCACCGCCAGTCAAGGCATCGAGCTGGGACAGGTCGGCGGATTTGGTCGGGGTCTTGTCGGTGGGGTTCACAGCGGGCAATAAACAGGGTCGGTCGAAAGGGCCGCGGATCGGCCAAAGGGCTATTGTCGCCGGTTTCAACCGGCCCAGAGATCCAGCGGCGGCTCGTGCACCACCGCTTTGAGGATGTCGCTCCGCGACACGAACCCCTCCACCACCCCGTCGTCCACCACCACGGGCACGCCCGGCAGCCCGGTATCGAGCAGCAACAGGGCGAGGCGGCGCAGCTCGGTGTCGGGGGTGACGCTGGGTACGGGGGACACCATGGCCTCGGCCACCGGCTGCTCCAGCCAGGCGCGCCAGACCAGCGGGTGGGCGTCAGGCGCCGGCAGCCGGTCGGCGCGCATCAGCTCGGCACGGGTGAGCAGGCCCACGAGCCGCTGCTGCGCGTCCACCACCGGGGCCTGCCCGATCCCCTGTGTTGCGAGGACCTGCCAGGCCGCTTCGATGGTGGAGGCGAGCGCCACGGACGTCGCCGGAGCCGTCCAGACGTCGTCGACCCGGTACAGGGGGCGGCGCACCACGGCGGGCCGCTGCACCTCGGCATAGGCCTGCAGCGCCGGTGGCGCACCGGTGGCGCCACGGGACGGCGTCGCACTCACCGGCTCGGTCGCTGCCGCCAGGGGGTCGCGGTCCGCTTCGACCATCAAGGCGCGGATGCGCGCCGTGCGCAACGACGGTGCGACTTTCCTGAAATCCTCGAGCGGCCCCCGGTAGACCAGACCCGACGTGCCATAGATTGCGAACATCTCACCCCCGTCCGTTCCGGGACCGCCCCGGTGCCGCGGCCGTTACCCGCCGTCGTCGGGCAGGAACAGGCTTTGTAGATCGCTCAGGAAATCGAAACCGCGCTCGGTGGGGCGCAGCCGGTCGCCCTGCCGCTCCAGCCAGCCCCGGTTTTGGGCCTGCACCAACGCGGCATTCACTGTGGATATCGGCAACCCCGTGCGTTCGCTGAACAGGCCGAGCGTGAACCCTTCGCGCAGGCGCAAGGCGTTGAGCATGAACTCGAACGGCAGGTCGCGCGCCGCCACCTCATTCTCGCTGGCCACTGGCAGACCTTGCAAGGCCTGCTCCATGTAACGCCGTGGGTCGCGCCAGCGCACCTGGCGCAGCACCCGGTGGGCAAAGCTCAGCTTGCCATGAGCGCCGGCACCAATGCCCAGGTAGTCGCCAAACTGCCAGTAGTTCCAGTTGTGGAAGCAGCGGTGGCCGGTGCGGGCGTAGGCCGAGACCTCGTAACGCGCCAAGCCGGCGGCGCCAGTGCGCTCGGTGATGCGGTCGAGCATGGCGTAGGCGCTGTCGTCGTCGGGCACCACAGGCGGGTGCTTGGCAAAGTAAGTGTTGGGCTCCAGCGTCAGGTGGTACACCGACAGGTGTGGCGGCGCAAAGCCCAGCGCAGTGTCGAGGTCGCGGTCGAGGTCGGTCAGGGTCTGCCCGGGCAGGGCGTACATCAGGTCGAGGTTGTAGGTGTCGAACGACTCGGCGGCCTCGGCCACGGCAGCGCGCGCCTGGGCCGCGTCGTGTACCCGCCCGATGGCCTGCAGGTGGCGGTCGTCAAAGCTCTGCACCCCAATGCTCAGGCGGGTCACCCCTGCTTCGCGGTAGCCGCGAAAACGGTCGCGCTCGAAGGTGCCGGGGTTGGCTTCCAGGGTGATCTCGGCATCGGCCTCCAGCCGCAGCAGGGCCCGCACGTCGGAGAGCAGCCGGTCGATCGCGTCGGGGGG
>Ga0208242_100265_pt1 | contig 53635 bp, 47 predicted proteins | sample SubbioAug_CSW13A_FD_184825 | JGI IMG/M metagenome (GOLD analysis project Ga0208242, IMG submission 184825) | Serpentinite rock and fluid subsurface biosphere microbial communities from McLaughlin Reserve, California, USA - CR12Aug_CSW13A (SPAdes) | ecosystem: Environmental > Terrestrial > Deep...
CATGTTTGACTTGACCATCATTTTCTTCAGCTAACTTCTTCCATAGGTAATACGTTGGTTGACTGATGCCAAGATTTCTACACACTGCACTAACACTTAATTCTGGGTGATTCATTCGATACTCAAGCGCATCGTTTTTGAATTTCTCATCGAATTTTTTCATCATAAGTTCTCATCCTTTTCTTTATTGTAACTTTTTTGAGAACTCTATGTTTAGTTTGTCCACTTTTTATGCTAGCATCAAAAATTAGCAGCAAGATAGATATCATCAATAAAAAATATCACAGTTCAAAGATTGCGTCTACCAATTAGAGGTGGAAGTGGAAAGTGATGTTTAAAGTGAATAATAGTAAAAACCAGTTAAAGTGTTAAATGAAGAAATTTTGTGTTAATAAAACGGTTTTAATCATTGATTAATGTTGTTTACAATTGTTTTTTTTTGAAGTAAAAAAAAGAGTGTTTCTGCTATAATATAATAAATAATTAACTTAATATATTTGATTTTCCGAAATGTGTAGGTGCCGCAATGGCTAATATTACATGTTGCATAAGTAAATATTTAGTCTCTTAAAACTTCAATTCTTAAGTTTATAGTATGATGGGTTGTTTAATAAAGTGATTAATGATTAATTCTCTAAAGTTTTGAGAAGATTAATGTTAAATAGTAACAACTCATAAAGGGGTGAGAAATGAGATCGTTAAAGTCAAAAAAATCTGTTGAACTGGCTGAAAAGTGGATGATTGCATTTGCTAAACGTAAACTAGGATACATGATAACTTCAAATATTGAAGCAGTAACTTATTTGAAATCTAAAGGTTTAGAAAAGTTTTCTAAAACTCATGTTAATTATTGGGTAAGTCAGTTTGTGAAATATACGGCAGGGGAAGAGATAACTGAAGATTTGAGCGTAAGCGAATATCCAATAACTAGTGCATGCTTCATTCGATGTGTTGATATTTTAGGTCTTGATGAATTCGAGGATTGGGCGAAGAAAGAACAAAGAGCAATTTTCACAGAATACTATTTAACTAGATACAATAGCATCTATTTATTTCTACTTCTCAGAAACAAATTTATTGATTCAAATATTGTTTTTAAAACTCTTGTACTTGAAAACTTAGTTACTCCTACACAGTATTCAAGCACAACCGATATTGCTACATATATATTTGGACTTACTCAATGTCAAGTCACAAAGGAAAATAGATCAGAAATCAAGAAAGCGAAAGATGAACTAATTAAGAGACAAAAGCCAGATGGGTCATGGGACAATTTTACTACCGAGGTTGAGAAGAGTTTTGATAAAAAAGGATTGATATCTCAGAAACATAATATTTTTTGCACGTGTTGCGCTATACATGCTCTATTTTTTTTAGATAATGATATGAATAAAAGAAGACTAAGAAAGGCAATATATTGGTTAATTTCTCAACAAGATAATGAAGGATGTTGGTCTTCTCCTAATGGTAATGATGTAGCTTTGTTTACTGGTTTATGTTTAGATTCATTAGAATTGGTTGATGGATATCTTCCAGAAATATATAGAAAGGAGAATAGCATCATGGCAAGCAGTTCGATGACTGAGAAAAATATGAGGAAGGAGTATGATGTATTTATTTCACATTCGAATATTGACAAAATAGAGTATGTTGAAAGTTTAGTGAAAGCTATTAAAAGACTAGATATCAGAATATTTTATGATAAAGAAGCAATTTCTTGGGGTGATAATTGGAAAGATGTAATAATGGAAGGAATTAGTAAATCTGAGTTTGCTATTATTGTGATATCAGAAAGCTTCTTTGGTAGAGAATGGACTGAAAAAGAGTTAAAAGAGTTTTTGCGAATGCAAAACTCTTCAAAGCAGAAAATTATCCTTCCATTACTTCATAATATTGATTATGAAAAGCTTAAACTAAAGTATCCTGCACTTCAGTTCATTCATGGGTTTGAAACTACGAAACATAATAAAAATGATATTACATTTAGACTTGCTAGTGAATTAATAAAAAGATACAAGAAACTAGAATTTTAATTTTACTGCTTTGTTAACTTAGTATTTATTAGAAATAACTAATATTTGAATGGCCAACCTAATAACCTTTTACTTAAATAAGTTTGTGGTTAAGAAAATTTACTTGCTCATTTCATTCGGCATTAGTATTATATACATTTTCCCATTTAGATAATCAACGAATCCATAAGTACATTTAAAAACACAAGCACTAAATCAGAGCATCCATTCATCACTTATTTTTTTAACAAATGATAAATTACAGGCTTATAGTCAACTAATCTGTTACAAGCATTAATTATAGATCAAAAATTCTCATTGTTATAATAGTGAGATTATAATTAACCTCATATAAGTAGCATTTTTTTGCATATGTATACATAAGATTAGATGCATATTATTGCATTGATAACCTTTGTTTGAAAGAAATAGAAGGATTAAGGAGAAAGATGGTTACAAAAGATGAAGTAATTAAAGAATATGTCAGAGCAGTAATAGAAGGATATGCAGCTGTATTTGCTGGAGCAGGTTTATCAAGGGGGTCGGGGTATACAAACTGGAAAGATTTAGTCAGACCTTTAGCTAAAGAAATCGGACTAGATGTTGACAAAGAACATGATTTAATTGCTATTGCTCAATACTATAAAAATGAGCGAGGGACACGATCAGGCATTAATCAAAGAATTCTCAATGAGTTCACAAAAGACACTAAAGCAAATGCAAATATTGATATCCTAACTCGTTTACCAATTTCAACATACTGGACAACAAATTATGATGAGTTAATTGAAGAGAGTTTGAAGACAAATAACAGGAAAGCAGATATTAAAACCACTCAAGCTTCTTTAGCTGAAAATATTTACGACAGAGATGCTATTGTTTATAAAATGCACGGGGATGTAAGATGTCCATCAAAAGCGGTTATAACTAAAGATGATTATGAGATATATGGTGTTGAACGTCCGTTATTTCGTACAGCACTACAAGGGGATTTAATCTCAAAAACATTTCTTTTTATAGGATTCAGTTTTGAAGACCCAAATTTAGACTATATCTTAAGTCAAATTCGTATTCTTCTTGGTGAATCTACACGTGATCATTATTGCTTCTTTGAAAATGTGAAACAATTAGATAATGAAAGTGAACATGATTTTCAGTATAGAGTAGTTAAACAAGAACATCGCATAAAGGACTTGAAAAGATATGGAATCCAAGCAATCCTACTTGATAGTTATAGTGAAATCACAGAGGTACTTACAAAAGTAGAAAAGCAGATTAAACTCAAGAATGTTTTTATTTCGGGTAGTCTAACTAAAGCTGAAATACCATGGACCGATAAAACTGTAAAACAGTTTATGTATTTGCTAGCTAGCAAAATTGTAGAACATGATTATCGAATCACTTCTGGTTTTGGTGAATTTATAGGATCAACGGTCATCAATGGAGCTTTGGCGGAGATATTTAATAGTAAGTACAAGCATATTAATGAGCATCTTTTACTACGTCCGTTTCCACAGCTAGAAGTCGAATTTATGAATCTTGATGAGTTGTGGCATGAGTGGAGGGTTGAAATGATAGGTGATGTTGGAATTTGCATTTTTGCTTTTGGTAATAAAATGGATTCCGATGATAATATAGTAATTTCTGATGGAATGATAAAGGAGTTTGAAATTGCCAAAAGTATGGAGAAAATCATTGTTCCAGTTGGTAGTACAGGAGGGGCATCAAAGCTTATATATGGACAAGTAATTGATGAGATTGACAAATATCCATATTTGAAGCCATTTCTTGATGACTTAATAAACGTTACAAATCCTGAAACATTGATAGATATAATATTTAAAATCATTATAAATCAGAATGCTATTTAATTGGAGGATCAAAGATGGCACATAAAACGTTTATATCATATAAATATAGCGAAGCATCGAATGTTAGAGATAGAATAATCGAATCCTTGGGAGAAAGTGCTTTTTATTACAAAGGTGAAACCTCTGAATCACCTGATTTAACAGATTCAAACACAGAAAATATCAGAAGAGCATTGAGAGATATGATTTATGATACTTCTGTAACAATTGTTGTATTATCACCTAATATGAAGAGAAGTAAATGGATTGATTGGGAAATCGAGTATAGTCTCAAAAATGTATCTCGTGATGGTCGAACCTCACATACAAACGGGGTAATTGGAGTGATTATGAAGTATAATGGAAATTTTGAATGGTTTAAGAGCAATCGTATAAAAGCAGATGGATGCGTATCAACAAGTTATAATGATGAATTGGTTTACTCGATTATCAACAATAATCGATTCAACCAAAATCCTAAAGTGTATACATGTGAGGTTTGCAAAACAATTGATTCACTTCATGGATCTTACATTTCGTATGTAGAAGAAGACACGTTTTTGAATAATCCTAAAAAATATATTGAAAATGCATATGATAAGAGTATTGAAAATGGAAAAGGATACATACTTGCAAAAGAACGTTAGTCGCACGCGTTTCAAATAGAAAATGGAGACAGGGAAATGTCAAAAAGACATGTTTTTTACAGTTTTCATTATGAAAAGGATGTAGCGAGGGTTCAATTGATTAGGAATATTGGAGCTAATGAAGGAAATAACCCAGTATCCCCGAACAATTGGGAATATGTTAAAAGAGGTGGTGAACAATCAATAAAGCGCTGGATTGATGATTATATAAAATATAAATCATGTTTGGTTGTACTTGTTGGTGAGCAAACAGCTACAAGAAAAAGGGTTCATATGAAATTACTAAAGCATGGAATGAAAGAAAGGGTGTATTAGGTATTTATATTCACAATTTGAGTTCATTTAGTTCAGGTAAGTGCCAAAAAGGTATCAATCCATTCGATCAAATAAGATTGAATAATGGAGAAAGACTTTCAGCGTATGTTAAGTGCAATGATCCAAATTCTATGGTTACTTATAGCGAAATAAAAAGGAATATTGAAAATTTGATTGAACAAGCTATATCAAGTCGGGGTTAATTATTGCGTTCGATAAATTAGCAAATATTTACCTACAGATTAGTAATCATGTAATGAAAAGTTTAGGGTTTGTTGCGTATAATTTAATTCTTTCTATAATTCTTGAATAGTTATCTATGAGTTTTTTTGATCGTTTTGTAATCACGTGAACTGACTATATTAACGCAATAATACTAATAATTATATGTTTAACTTAGTTAATAACCACATCATATTACCTAATATTCTTTAAGATTTCAATCCTTGTTATAAATTGTAAGATCATTAAGTTGTTATATGTTTCACAATAAGAATCAGTTCTGCTATAATGAGCGTGTTAAATGAGAAGGAGCAATCTATGTATAAATTATCCATGTCTATGGGTGAACAAGGTTATGAAATGAGTCATGACAATGCTCATTGGGTGTTATTAAAAGGATTAGGATACTCACCAGTGCAAATGTTAATTGCATCCATTGGTGCATGTGGTGGGTATGTTTTGGATAGTATTCTCGATAAAATGCAAATTGACCATGTAATGAAAGATATTGAGATGGATTTTGATGTTAATCATGATAGTAAGGCAAAAGAACCTACTTTTGTGAGTATGGTGTTTCATGTTCAGCTTAGTAATGAACAAAATCAAGATAAAACACTGCATGCTTTAACACTTGTACATAAGTACTGCCCAGTGATGTTATCACTTAATGACGATATTAAGATCGAAAAAAGTATTAAATTCGTAAATGCTGAGTAAGTGACTTTGTGTTAAGATTATATCTTTAAATTCTTTAAGAAGCTTCATAAGTTAAGAAAAGACACGTGAATTCACGCGTCTTTTTTAGTTCCAAACAAAGCTAATGGGGGATTATTAACATTCTCATACGTATACTCATGAATGATATTCAAGTGTTCTCTCATCCATGCTGAACCTAGCTTCATTTCCTGGGCACCACCATCATGTCCTTGATAAAAGGTAACACACATCCAACCATCATCAGAAAGCAAAGAGTATGCTTTAGACATCGCTTCTAACGTTGATTGAGGCATTGTAATGACTTTTTTATCAGAGTGCGGTAAATAACCGCAATTAAAGATAATCCCGTCACAATGCTCTATATAGCGTTCTAGATGAATATGAGAATCATGAATAAAAGTAATATTATCGTAGTCTTTAAGTAGATTTTTAGAATACTCTATAGCTTCAATTTGAATATCAAAGGCTATGACATTAACACCTTGTTCACTCAAAAACTTAGTATCAAACCCATGACCACATGTCGCATCCACAATCGTTTGATTATCTTTAAGATAGGGAATAATCCACTCATGAACAACATGATTAATGTTCTTGTGTCTCATATTTTGATCCTTGCATTGAATTTCTTCTCACAAATTCCATATCGATATGATTTAAGACATTGACTTTCTTTATAGTCCATTTTGGTTCAATTAAATCTGAAGCTAGTGCATCCCCAGTAAGGCGATGAATAATCATGGTAGGAGGTAATACTTCAAGCTGATCAACAGTAATAGATACATATTCATCCATCGTAAGCATTGGCCATGGATTATGTTTATATGCAATCCCCATAACAGTTCCTTCTAAGATATGTAGCATATGAATCTTGACTCCATGAATGGGTTGCTTTGCTACCCATTTAAAGGATTCTACCATCATTTCAGGTGTTTCTTTTGGAAGACCGTTAATCATATGAAGGACGACTTTAATGTTAGTGTCTTTAAGCTTTTGTAGAACTACTTCTACGTTTTCAATGGAATGTTGGCGGTTAATAAGACGTGATGTACTTGGGTGGATACTTTGAACTCCAAGTTCAATGGTAATAGGTTTAAGTTTAGATTTCTCTTCAAAGTACGCAATGATATCATCATCTAAACAATCACTTCGTGTTCCAATCGCAACCTCAACGTGATCATAAGTATCATCAAAGAAAGGATCATAAATTCTTTTTAGTGTTTCAAGTGGAGCGTAGGTATTTGTGTAAGCTTGAAAGTAAGCAATCGTCTTAGCATTAGGCCATTTATTTTGCATCATAGCTTTTTGTGCCTTCATCTGAGTATGTAAATCAATCATGGAGAAGGTAAAATCACCAGATCCTCGCACTGAGCAAAAGGTGCATCCTCCTTGATGATGATTAAAAATATGAGGACAAGAAAACCCTGCATCAAGCGCTAACTTAGCTACTTTACCACCATAAGTATGCTCATAGTAATAGGTGAGGGTATGATATCGCTTATTGGTATTGGAGTATTTAAAGGGTGATAAATGTTCACTTTTCATAATGTAGATAATTTTATCACATTTATGAGTGGCTTTCACACATACATTCATGCTTTTGATTGACAGTGAGCGTGAGGTTTTGTAGAATGAAGAAAGAAATGCAATGAAGTAGTAAATAAGACCTTTGAATGTAGAGACCTCATAATTGGTGCAAGTGAGGCAAAGTATTATTGAACTCGTCATACATATGATTTCGGGCTCGTTTCCCTTATCAAACGTTTAAGTGCATGATTATTAAATCATGAACTAAGGTGGTACCACGCTAAGCGTCCTTAGAGAGTGGTTTTTTTATTTCCAAGGAGAACACTATGTACAATCATCAACACATTGAGAAGAAATGGCAAAAGTATTGGGATGAACATCAATCATTCAAAACAGATACCAGTGACTTCTCAAAACCAAAGTATTATGTCTTAGATATGTTTCCATATCCATCTGGATCAGGACTTCATGTTGGACATCCTGAAGGATATACGGCGACAGATATTGTGGCACGTAAAAAAAGAATGGAAGGATTTAATGTGCTTCATCCAATGGGGTGGGATGCTTTTGGACTTCCTGCAGAACAGTTTGCGATTGCGACAGGAAACCATCCTGCTGCCTTCACTAAACAAAACATTGAAAACTTCAAGCGACAAATCAAATCGTTAGGTTTATCTTATGATTGGGATCGTGAGTTATCGACTACAGATCCTGATTACTATAAGTGGACTCAATGGATCTTCACTAAACTTGTTGAGTTGGATTTAGCATATGTTGCGAAACTTCCTGTGAACTGGTGTCCTGAACTTGGAACAGTTTTAGCTAATGAAGAAGTTATTAACGGTCTTAGTGAGCGTGGTAATTTTCCTGTATATCGAGTTTTAATGCGTCAATGGGTATTAAGAATTACGCGTTATGCAGAGCGTTTACTTGAGGATTTAGAACTTGTTGATTGGCCTAATTCAACGAAAGAAATGCAAATCAACTGGATTGGTAAGTCAGTTGGCGCAAATGTAGACTTCAAAGTAGATCAACATGATAAAGTCTTTACAGTCTTTACAACACGTCCTGATACATTATTTGGGGCTACATATTGTGTGCTTGCTCCTGAACATCCTTTTGTGAAGGACATTACTACGGCTGAGCATCATGAAGAAGTGATGAAATATGTCCAAGAAGCATCGATGAAGTCTGATTTAAACCGCACAGAGCTGAATAAAGATAAATCTGGTGTATTTACAGGGGCATATGCAATTAATCCTGTAAATGGCAAGAAAGTACCAATTTGGATTGCAGATTATGTGTTAATCTCTTATGGAACGGGTGCTATTATGGCAGTACCAGCCCATGATGAGCGTGATTATGAGTTTGCAGTTAAATTTGGATTAGATATTGTACCTGTTCTTGAAGGTGGTGATATTTCCACTGGAGCATTTGTAGGGGATGGACTTCACATTAATTCTGATTTCCTTAATGGTCTAAATAAACAAGATGGAATTGATGCCATGATTGCTTATTTAAGTGAGCATCAATGTGGTGAAGCTAAAACATCCTATAAACTTCGTGATTGGTTATTTTCTCGTCAACGATATTGGGGAGAACCAATTCCTGTCATTTTCCTTGAAGATGGTACCTTAAAAACTGTAGCGCTTGAAGATTTACCTCTTGAACTTCCTGATGTTAGTCAGTACAAGCCAAGTGATACAGGAGAATCTCCACTTTCTCATGCACATGATTGGTTATTTACCCAAGTTGATGGAGTAGTAGGCAAACGTGAAACGAATACAATGCCACAATGGGCAGGTTCATGTTGGTACTATCTACGCTATATTGATCCACATAATGAACATGCGATTGGCGAGAAGAAACTTCTAGATCATTGGTTACCGGTTGATTTATATGTTGGTGGTGCTGAACATGCCGTTCTTCACTTACTTTATGCTCGTTTTTGGCATAAGGTTTTATATGATATTGGTGTTGTATCCACTAAAGAACCATTCATTCGCTTATTTCATCAAGGTATGATTCTTGGTGAGAATGGTGAAAAGATGTCTAAATCACGAGGAAATGTATTAAATCCTGATGATTATGTTAAATCTCATGGTGCTGATACTTTACGTGTCTATGAAATGTTTATGGGACCACTTGAAGCAGCACTTCCTTGGTCTGATGCGAATATGGAAGGTTCACGTCGTTGGTTAGATCGTGTTTACCGCTTATTTGTGGAAGAATCAAAATTAAGTGATGAAAACACTCATGAACTTGATCGTGTATATCATCAAACAGTGAAGAAAGTATCCTCGGATATTGATACACTCAATCTAAATACCGCAATCTCACAAATGATGATCTTTGTGAATGAATGCTATAAAGCAAGTAGTGTTTATAAAGAATATGCTCTTGGATTTATTAAACTTGTTTCTGCATTTGCTCCTCATTTAGGAGAAGAGATTTGGGAACATATTAGTGGTAAACAAGGCATTACCTATGAAGCATGGCCTACTTATGATGAATCAATGCTTGTACTCTCTGAAGTTGAAATGGTTGTCCAAATTAACGGTAAGTTAAAAGGGAAGTTCACAATCAAAGTTGATGAAAGTGATGAAGAAGTATTAAGCATTGCGAAAGAAATTCCTTCAGTTGTTGAAGCACTTGAAGGAAAGACGATTGTTAAGGAAATTGTTGTAAAGAATAAGATTGTAAACTTAGTTGTAAGATAATAAAAAAGGTGTGTTTGGTAACACACCTTTTATCATGCTTTCATAGAAGCTGATTCTTTATTTGTTCCTAATGCGTTGTTTCTTGATGGTTCAATGATAACACGACCACTTCGAATTACACGTGTGAAGACAAATGCTAAGGTAGGATCAAACTGAGTACCTGCATTACGCTCAATTTCTTCAAGAGCATGTTCAACATCAAGGAATGATTTGTAATGTCTATCCGAAGTTATCGCATCAAATGCATCGGCAATCGCAATACAACGAGCTGAGAAAGGATTATTCTCACCAGCTACTTTACGAGGATATCCAAAGCCATCCCAACGTTCATGATGTCCCATAACTGCAGGAATAACGTGTGAGAATGCTGGGAGATATTTGATGATAGTAATTGACATTTCAACGTGACGTTTCATCGTTTCAAATTCTTCATCAGTAAGTGATGATGTTTTCGTGAGGATGTGCTCAGGAATACCGATTTTGCCAATGTCATGAAGTAAAGATGCTTGGCGAATAAGTTCAACTTCTTCTTTTGACTTACCAAGTTCTTCAGCAATAGCACATGCATATCTTGCAACACGTTGAGAATGACCGAAAGTAAAGTGATCTTTAGCATCAATCGCTGCCGTTAAAGCATAGATTGTCGCCATATTCATTTCTTCACTTCCTTTAATTTGTTGTTCAAGGATTTCTTCATGATAGACAACAGACTGATTCTTACCATTCATTTTAGCACTACGCAAAGCTAAACTTGCTTTATGAAGTAAATCATTTCCATCATTAGCTTGGGTAGGTGCTACACATAAACCAGCTGAGATCGTCACAAATCTTTGGGCTGTGACATCACGTGCCATACTTAGTGTTGACATACGAAGACGAATCTTCTCAGCCATTTCATAAGCCATTTTTGTATCTGAATAAGGAAGAATAATTGCTAGAGTGTCTTCACCATAGCGGAAAATTTGACCTTGTGAACCACAGATTGTTTTAATAGTGTTCGCGAATTTTTCTAGAGCACGATCACCATCGAGATGACCGTATAAATCATTGTAAAGTGAAAACATATCAATATTCAGCATGATGAGAGATACACTTTGATTTTTAAGATTCTTTGAGTACTCTTGGAGTTTATCCATAAAATGTCTACGATTAAACACGTTAGTTAAGCTGTCCATAATTGCTTCACGTTTTGTCTTTTCATATAGTTTAGCATTAGAAATAGTTATGGCAGCAGTAGCACACAGTGTTGAGACTTGGTTTAGTACTGATTCAATGAGTCTTGAGCTAGAATCTTTAGAACCAATGAGAAGCATTCCAATGAGTTGACCATTATATTTTAATGGAATCGCTGATTCAAATCGCATAATGAGTAAGTCATGTTTTTCGTTATCCCACATCGTCTTGAAGAATGCATGAGATTCAATGAACTTCTCATAAATAATGTCATCATTGCGTTTGAACCAATGAACAAATGGGTGAGTCTTTAACATTGTGAACGTTAATCTATCAAGTTTCTTGATTGAACCATGAAATTCGAAATGTTGAGTCTCTGAGTTTTCTAAGAACAGATATGCACGATCATGCTCAGTGATTTCTTTAATAACCTTTAAGAGTTCTTCACTGATGGTATCTAGATTTAAGTTGTTTGAGACTTTGAGAGTAAACTGTTTGATTAGATTGTTGTGATGTTGTTCAACTTTATAGAAATAATTCTGCACGAGTTGTTGAACAATATTGAAGAGAGGTAGGAACATTAGAATCGAAATCAACGTCGAGATTAGAGTTTGAGATTGAGTTCCTAAACCTTCAAAAGTATTGCCAAAGAATACTGTAATTTGCTTAACAATGTAAACTGTAATTGTCACAAGAAGTGTGAGCAACATGGTAAAAATAACAGCACGTGTTATTACAAACTTTAATTCTAGGACACGTGTTTTGTATACAGCATAGAACATGATTAATGAAGTGACTAAGCCGAAGGCTAAGTCAACAGGATATTTACCAATAACTGGGACCAAGTTAAAAACCATTCCTGTAAACAATACGATATATCCAAATAGAACTGGTTTTAGTCTATGTGAAGCTCTATTTCCTGTTCTTATCGCTTTTCTCATCATTCTCAAACTTAAAGCTAACATGATGAAAATAATCGCAAACATCACCCCAGCCATTGGCCCAATGGTGTAATCAAGTTCTAATCTTGAAATACCATTTGTTTCAACAAGGACCATTGCAGCACTTTTGATGATGAGGCCTAGTCCGTTGAAAACTTGAAGTATCACTGTAACAATAGAAATTACGATAATTGAGGTTTTCTTATTGAGTCCTGTGAACTTGCTTACGAAAATGTAGGCAAAGTATGGAATCATAAGCATTGCAGAAACCATGACACGATTCCACACTAAAACCCCAGGTGGTAATTGTAGCTTCATGAAGAGTGAAGCTGCTGGCCAAATTGCCATTGCACCCATAAACAACATAAAGGAGATTACGTGGGTATCTTTCTTAGATAATGCAAGAATTAGAAATAATGTTGTGTTAGCAACAAGCACTAATGCAGGAATACCCCAGTAGATTATGTTGTGTGTTAACAAAAGCCATCACCTCCTTGCTTCGACGAAGCGAGATTTAAGATTTCAGTGACATCAAAATAGTTTGGATTGACGCGGAAAACTTTATGGTTGACACTTGATTCGTATTTTCGAATGGTGCCTAAAGGAATAATTTGAACTTGTAATGGATCAATACCAAGCATTTTTCTTAGACTCTTGTAATCGTCATCAAAGTATTTAAAGTAAATTTCAAGGGTGTCTTTAATGAGATCAACATTATCTAATCCAACCCCATTAATACCATGCTTGATTTCAATATGCATGGATACATATGGACGTTGTTGATTGTCGTATTTTTTAACTGCAATCCAATCATGAATGTCGAGTTTTGACATTTTGATGACTTCAGAAATTGTTGCATGTGTAATTCGTGTAAAGCCAGCTAGGTCAATAACCGGTGCTATACGATCAACATATCTAAAATGAGGTAACATAATTCCATCTTCTTCACGAGTTAATGATTCACATTTAAATACATCCCCAATTCGGTAACGTGCAAACGCACCACCTTTTAGGGTAGTAATGACAATTTCATAGTATTCATCTGCCTTAAGTTCATTGAGTAAGTATGTTTTAGGTGTATATTTTGGGTTTTCAAGATTCTTATAGAACTCAGCAATTGGGATAAACTCGTAGAAGCAAATATTTGGCCATAAAATAATGCCGTTTTTAGTCCATGATTCTGAACCAATTGCAACAGCTTCAGTTCCACCAAAAATTTCTAATGGTTTTACACCCCAATAATCTTCAATTTTCTTTTTAAAATGCATAGAATCTGTACCGGCACATACAAAACCTTTTAAATCAAAGACATCTTTAGGTAACATCGGAACTTTCTTAATTTTGCTACGAATTTTTGCCTTTGCAAGACGAGATAACATTTTCATATCATATGAGAAGACATCAAAACTTCCTGAGCTTGTAGAACCTTCAGAAAAGCTCTCTCCCATACGTACAATAATGCTGCTTAATCCATAGAATAAATCTATTCCTTTTTGCATACCAAGTTTAAAACCAGCTTTGTTTCGTTCTCCAAAACTCATGTTGTTACCTTCTTCAATATCAGGGAAGAAATTTACAGTGTAATCTCCTTGAATTGAGTAGGGTAATAACCCAGTAAGAAAAGGAAGGGGAGCCATCCCATTTAGGAAATTCATATTTCGGCGTAATTTAAACTCACCTTTTTTCGTACTTGTTGAAAGGATACAGCATGTCAATGCGAATTCTCGATTCATATCAATCATAGCCTTGGAAATCGGAGCAACTTTAATTGGAGCACGTCCACCTTCCCAAGTTGTTTGAATCCATACTAAAGGTTCAGCAGGTAATACTTCTTTATTTCTAGGTAGAAGTAAATCTGCATAATCTTCATAAGTTGTTAGTGGAACTAGTTTTCTAAATTCATCAACGCTTGTTGGAACACGCCCATTCATTATTTTCTTACCTAGTTCACATTTCGAGTATAATTCGATTTGTTCAAGAAGTAAGCGATTTTGAACATCCATGAATTGATCAATTGAAAAGTCAAGAAAACTGCAGTATTTCTGCCAGATCTCTTCATAACGTTTTTCTTTAAGCATTTGATCCATTGTCATATGTAATATCCTACTTTCCAAATGTATTCACACAGCGTTGAAGACTGTTTGAATTAAAGATTAAAAAAGGTGTATGTTTTTGATAGGTTGTATAACCTTGTAACATTTTTGGGAAGAAATAGACATCTTGTATCCATACATGAAGGATATCCATTATTGTCCATACTACACATGCAACTAAAACAATCCATCGACCTGACGCAAGAAATGCGAACAGATACATAAAGAAGAATCCCCAAACTCCTGGATGGCGACAAAGTGCATAAACACCATAATCAATCACTTCATTATGATTGACTTGGACATACGTTTTCCTAAATGGTAAAGCTCCAAAAAGAGCATAAAACATGAATAAACCACTAATAAGACTTAATATAGAAAACAAAACAACACCCCATAAAGAAACCTTAAAGTCTTGTGGAGTGCTGACGATTAACATGATTGATGCATAGAAAAGGAAACTTGCTCCAAGAGCAAACATACTGTTAAGAATTGTAATTTTTGTCTTGATTTTGTTGATGTCAAAGATAAACAGGAACACAAATGCAAGACATCCCATAATTACATAGATCATATTCTTTCCCTTTTACTACGTAAGATAAATTATAAACTGTTTTTTAAGCATACACAACACTGAAAATAGCATGAATTATGAAAGATTATCATTATGATATAAAAAATAACAATATTTTAATAAAAATAACCACATAATACATAGTTCTAAGAATATATTACATTTTTAGTTAAGTTAAATTAATGCTATTATTTCAAAATGAATAGATGAATTGAAGGATTTGCAAAGAATCGAGCCTTAACTCCTGTTGTACCTAATCCATTTGTGACATCAAGACGTATGTTATTAACATCATAAGTCCCATGGGTAAACTCTCTAGCATCAGGTGGAGTGACAATAGGTCCAATCCATGGAAGTGCAATTTGCCCTCCATGACTATGTCCAGATAACTGCCAATCAACCTTTTGACTTGGAAGTCTAGATGCTGTATCAGGGGTATGAGTCAAAACTATAACGAGTTCTTCCTCATTAACAAGTGCAAGAGATCGCTCAATATTTGGTTTTCCTAAAATACCAGAATCAATTCCAACGATCTGAAGTGCACCTAACCCTATTTCGAGGCGTTGCATTTGATTGACTAAGACATTAAACCCACCATCTTGAAGAACCTGTGAGGTCATAGTAGCTGTAAGTATTGATTCATGATCATGATTTCCCAATACTGCAATCTTCGCAATACTAGCATTCATACGCGATAGTCCATTAGAAACAAGTTGTTGCATTGATTGATCAGGTAGTAGTGTAGCAGGATGATCAAATAAATCTCCACCAAAAAGAAGAATGTCGGCATCCAGTTTATTAACCCAATTAATGACATCATTAAATTGATCTTCGTTCATACTAAATCCAAAATGTAAATCAGAGATGAAAACTATCCTTAGATCATTAAGATCTTCATGGGTTTTATCCCATACAATTTCTTGCACTAGTATTTCGAAGCGACGAATTGAAAAATAAAAAAGTTCACTAGCTATGAGTGCTATTGCTAGTGCAGTTAATAACCAACGTTTTTTTAATTTAAACTTTGAATGTTTCATACTCCTATTGTAACATGCCCATAGCTTTGTTAAGATAACAAATGTAGGAGGTATCTATGAGAAAATTACTCGGTATTTTGTTTATAACATTAGGTGGACTTATTATTCTAAGTTACGTTGATCCACAACTACATGCTCAAGTTGAACCATTATTTTGGCCAATCTTGTTAGGTCTCGCTATGATTAGTGCAATGATCTCAACACAACGCGTTCAGCTTATTCCATCACTTATTTTATTAGGGGCAGTTTTATGGATTCTAAGAGAACTTGAAATTGTTCAGTTTGACTCACTGTTTCAGTTCTTCTGGCCTGCAGTTTTAATTGTCCTTGGCGTGAGAATTTTATTCTCACGCTCACCCATGATACGCTTGTCAAATTCTCGAGGTGTTGATGTAGCATTTGGTGGTAGAGAGCAAACATTTGCTGAAGCCAAATCAACATCAATAACCACAATGTTTGGTTCTAATGAGTTAGATTATCGTGAAGCAGTGTTTCCTAATCATGAAGTAGAACTTGATATTGTTACAATGTTTGGTGCTACAGAAATTCGTGTTGGTGATGATGTAAAAGTCATAGCTGAAGGAACACCTATTCTTGGTGGATTTGAAAACAAGACAAACAATCAAGGAAGTAAAGTTTTAAAAATTAAGTATACTGTTATGTTTGGAGCAATTGAAATTAGAAGATAAAAAAGAGGTTGGACCATAATTGTCCAACCTTTTATTTTATCATTGCCGATTTCTGATTTAATATGACAGGAATGACAATTGGATTACGATGTGTTTTTTGGTATAAGAATGGTTCTAAAGTCAGTCTAATGGTGTTCTTAATTTCACCAAAGGTTGTTTTAGTTGCCATTTTTTTCTTTATTGCTTCATAGACTAAATTTTCAGCTTCCTTGATTAGAGGTTGATTATCCTTTATGAAGACAAAACCTCGTGTAACAATCGATGGTTTCACTAGAATTTTATTTGCTTTTGAATCAATACATACAATCACTGAAACAAGTCCATTATTTGATAATATTTTACGATCTTTGATAACAGATGTTGATAATCCAGAAGCATCACTGCCATCGACATAGACATCATCTGCCGTAATGCGTACACTTGAATGAAAGGCTTCATGATCTCTGAGAATTACCGCATCGCCATTAGCACATATAAAGATGTTTTCTTCAGGAACACCAACTTCCATGGCAGTTTTTGAATGTTGTTTAAGCATCTTATATTCACCATGAACTGGCATGAAGTATTTTGGTCTAAATAGTTGCAGCATAAGTTTTTGCTCATCAGCAGATGCATGTCCTGTAGTATGAATCGAGTTAAGAGGTGAATTAGTTAAGACATTCGCTCCAGCTCGTGTAAGTAAGTTAACAACCTTATTTACGGAATCACTGTTACCAGGAATAGGGGATGAAGAGAATACAACCGTATCTCCAGGGATTACTTTAATATAGCGATGTGTTCCAGAGGCAATACGAGATAAAGCAGCTAGTGCTTCACCTTGTGATCCAGTTGATATAACACAAAGTTTGTGAGCTGGGATATGGTTGAGTTGATCAGGTGTAATGAAATGTTCTGGTTTTGCTCTCAAATGTCCAAGTTTTAATGCGATATCGACAACATTTTCCATGGAACGACCAAATACAATGATTTTGCGATCACATGCAACAGCCGCTTCAATAATTTGTCTAACACGATACACATTGGAAGCAAAGGTAGCGACAAGTAAGCGACCTGGTGTTTTTCTTGTGATTTCTAGAATTGATTGAGCCACTTTTTTCTCAGAGATTGAGAATCCAGGAACACCTGAGTTCGTTGAATCACTAAGAAGGATATCAATTCCTGTTTGTCCTAAGAAAGCCATGACTTGATAATCAGAATTATCTCCAACAGGGGTTAAGTCAAACTTAAAATCTCCTGTATGAGCTACACGACCATTAGGGGTATTAATAATAGCCCCTAATGTGTCAGGAATAGAGTGAACTGTATTGAAAAAGCCAATAATGAAGTGTGTTGTGGCAACACGAGATCGATTCGTAATGATTTCGATTTCTACTTGTTTATGAAGTTTTCGCTCTTCAAGTTTTTTATTTATTAAAGCCTTTGCAAAGCGAGGTGCATAAATACGAGGAAGCTTAACCACTTGCATTAGAAAAGGAATACTACCAATATGATCTTCATGACCATGAGTAATAATCAGTGCTTTTATCTTGTGTTGATTTTTAATTAAATGAGAAAAATCAGGGATGACATAATCTACACCCCAAAGTGATTCATCAGGAAACATTACTCCTGAATCTATAATGATAATTTCATCATCATGTTCAATGACATACATGTTCTTGCCGACTTCATTAAGTCCACCAAGGGCATAGATCAGTGTATCATTTGGTTTTGGTTGGGAAAAAGCTGGAGATGGTTTTGAGTTTTTAATCAATGATGGTAGCATTAACTTTTTCACTCCATGGGTCGTTTTTGTTGATTCGGTCATAAAATAGTACTCCTAGTAAATGGTCATACTCGTGTTGTAGTACGATGCCAACATAATCACTTTCTTTTATAATAATTTCTTGGTTTGTAAGAACATCAAAAGCTTTAAAGGTTACTCTTTCATAACGATATACAAATCCGTCATAAGGTTCTTCAATTGAAAGACATCCTTCTCCACTCTTTAAAGCACATTCACGTTTAGAATGAGCTATAAGTTTAGGGTTAACTAAAAGATACTCGATGGATTCAACTTCATCGTTTTCATCAAGCATATCAACACTGACTGCAAATATTTTTTTATTTATACCAATCTGTGGTGCTGCAATTCCTACAGCAGGTTTTAGTTTTTCTTCTTCAGCTTTGACTGGATCTTTAGAATCACGCACATACTTGATCAAAGCCATGGCTAACTCGTAGTCTTCACTAGAAAGGGGAAGTGGTACATCTACGCTCTTTACACGCAACAAAGGATGTGGATCCACAATAATAGTTTCTATATTTATGTTCATGTGTGCCTCAAAAAATTCTTAATGTGTACATTGTAGCAAGAAACTGTATCAATGTATAGTGATTGACTGTGCAAAGTTGCGTGCGCTTTGATACAATATGGATATGAAATCAATATTATCGCTAAAACTTCCAATTTCCTCGAATAAGATCATGCACACGTGGGTGATTCTTTTTAGTTTATATGGTTCGCTTATGGTTGTAAGTGCATCAATGAATAGTACAACAACCTTAGAATCTCTTGTCAGTGTAATCATTCGACAAATGGCATTTTTAGCATTAGGAACATTATTTATGATTAAGGTATCACAATGGATGAACTATGAGCTTTTAAAGAAGTACATATTTATCATATCTATTGTCATGATTGGAGCACTTATTTTACCTCTCATGTATGCTGAAGTGGGTGGTGCTAGAGCGTGGATCCGTTTGCCTGCAGGGTTTACGATTCAACCATCAGAATTTGCTAAAATACTTATTATCTTACTATTCGCAATGTATGGTGGAGATGTTAATAAAACGAAAACACCATTTTATAAAATAATAGGTTGGCCTATTTTGTTTACTCTAATATACGTAGGTATTGTTTTATTTCTTCAAAGAGATTTAGGATCAGCTGTTATTATGTTAGTTTTAGGTTGGATGAGTATGATGTTGTTGTCAGGCCCATGGATGAAGTGGGTAAAGTTTTGGATGTTTATCCTTACATTAATGGGTATTGGGGGAGTTCTATTTTTGCTTACACCCCAAGGTGTCGCTTTCTTATCAAGACTACCAATCCCTTCTTATCAAGTAAATCGTTTCATTGATATGCTTAATCCAGTAGAGCGACGTTATGATTCATCGTATCAGCTATTTAATTCATTGATTGCATTCTCTAAAGGGGAACTTTGGGGTATTGGACTTGGCCAATCTGTTCAAAAATTAGGTTATCTTCCTGTAGCTACTTCCGATTATATTTTAGCTGTGATTGTTGAAGAAACAGGAATCATTGGATTTGGTGTTGTGTTGATGAGCTATGTTTCATTATGTATTATGCTAATGGGGCATGCACTCAGTGTTCAACAAGAAAAGTTTAAGATTATCATATTTGGAAACATGATGTTTCTAATGCTGCATTTCATCTTAAATGTTGGTGGAGTTAGTGCAACAATCCCACTTACTGGTATTCCATTACTAATGGTTTCAGCTGGAGGTAGTTCTCAACTCGCAATCATGGTTATGTTTGGTTTATCTCAAAATGCAATCCATCGTGATAAAAGTGAAAGGATTAGAATAAATTATGAGAATAATATCAGGAAGCCTTCGATCCTTAAAACTACAAACTCTCTCCTCTCAGACCACTCGTCCTAGTTCAGATCGTCTTAAAGAATCACTTTTTAATGCAATGTTCATGCGCTGTGATGGTCAACGTTGGTGTGATATGTTTGCAGGAAGTGGAGCAATTGGTCTTGAAGCATTGTCTAGAGGAGCAAAAGAAGTTGTCTTTATTGAGAAAGATAAAGAAGCACTAGATATTGTAAAAAGCAATATCCAACGATGTAAAATGGAAAATCAAAGTTTTGTAGTTCATGAAGATGCGCTAATTTATTCTCAAAAACAACCAAACCTTGAATCATTTGATGTTATTTTTGCGGATCCACCTTATGATTTATCACTTAAATCACTCATTGATAGTATTCGTAATACATCATGGTATGATAAAGATACAATCTTCGTGTTTGAGCGACATGCCCAAGAAAACACAGATTTACTTAAAGAATCATTCAATATCCTTAAACAAAGAAAGGTAGGGCAATCACAATATGTGGTTGCTAAGATTAAAGTATGAAACGAGCTATGTATCCTGGGACATTTGATCCAATTACGATTGGACATAAAGATGTAATTGCAAGAGCTAGTAATCTTTTTGATGAAGTTGTCGTAGTTATCATGCAAAATCCAAACAAGAACCCACTTTTTACTGAAAAAGAGAGACTCACGATGCTTAATGAAGTATGTAAACCTTATATGAATGTAAGCACAGCGATTGGGTATGGTTTAACTGTCGATTTTGCTCAGAAAATTCATGCTTCAGTGTTAATACGTGGTATTCGTGCGTTAATGGATTATGAAGTTGAACTTCAACAAGCTACTGCAAATATGATTCTTAATCCTAAAATTGAGACTATATTCTTATTAACTAGACCTGAATTTTCATTTATGTCATCGTCTGCAGTCAAAGAAATTGCTAAAAACAATGGTGACTTGAAACATTTTGTACCTGAGGAAGTTTTTGGTTGTATTCAAAAGAAATTTAAGGAGAAAACATGAAATTCAAGAAACCTGATAAAGCAAAACTTAAAGAGACCTTATCACCACTCGCTTATCATGTCACTCAAGAAAACGGAACTGAGCGTCCTTTCACGAGTGAATTTGAACATAATACTAAAGAAGGTATCTACGTCGACATTGTTTCTGGAGAACCACTATTCTCTTCTAAAGATCAGTTTGATAGTGGATGTGGATGGCCTTCATTTACGCAACCAATAAGTACGATTGTTCGAAAGAATGACAATAGTCATTTCATGATACGGACTGAAATTAGAAGTTTAGTCGCTGATTCTCATTTAGGACATGTCTTTGATGATGGTCCAAGAGATCGTGGAGGACTTCGATACTGTATTAATGGGGCGGCATTAAGATTTGTTGCGAAAGAAGACTTAAAAAAAGAAGGGTATGAAGATTATCTTCATTTGTTTGAATCATGAATTATCAAGTAGCAGTGCTTGTGAATACAAATATTGGTTTAATTGGTGAACTATTATTTGATTATAATGTCATGGATAAGTGGCAAGTTTCTTTCGACCACTATGAACGAGTAGATGGAGAGCATGCCCAACCAGGATCACTTGGAAAACTTGTTTATGTTCAACAAAAACAACGTATTGTGATGGATGAATACATTGAATCCATCAATTTACCCTATAATTGTGTGGTGATCTATCATATGGATGGAGTGACCAATCGTTGTGAACATTATTTTGAAGAAGTCCTTGATGGTATCTTGTGGACTATGGATGTAACCTTTGATTTTCAAATTCCTGCTAGCATGAGTGTGGAGCAATTTAAGGCTACAACATATCAATCGATGATGTCACTAAAAAACTATATTGAAACAATGCATCCTATGCACTAATTTATGCACTATCTTGTTTGATAGTGTTTTATTTTATGTGCTGTGATAAAATAGTTGCGAGGTTAACTATGATTTTTAATTTCTCTGCATTTAAAAAGAATCTTTCATTCTTTTTGATTATAGCTGCACTAATAGTTAGTGTATTACTAGTTCAAGGATTGTTTGATTTATCGGGTTTAGGAAACGTCGAGTCGGTTGAAGTTAGTGAAGAAACTCGCTTAGCCATTGATAAACTTGTGATTTCAGAAGTAATGGCTAGTAACAGTCAAGCCCACAAAGATCCAAACGGTCAGTTTAGTGACTGGGTGGAGTTTTATAATGGGTCTAACGTTGATTTATCTTTAAAAAACTTTGCCTTAACTGATCGTGTTGATACTATAAAATGGATATTTCCAGATGTCATTATTCCTGCAAAGGGTCATCTTGTTGTTTACCTAACTGGTGAAAATATGGATGGACTTTTTGCGAACTTTAGACTTTCAGCAAGTAAAAATGAAACCCTCATCCTTAAAGCACCTAATGGTAGTGTTGTCGATGCCATTGAAATGGTTGTTATTGATCGTAATCATTCATTAATTAGACAAACTGATGGGAAATGGCTTGCAACTGCAGACATTACACCTGGTTTTGAAAATACTATTGAAGGAAAAGAAGCTTACTTAGCATCATTAACAGATCCAAATCCAACATTAAGTATTTCTCAATTTCTACCTAGCAATCGTGGATCGACTCGATTTATTCAAAATCGTTTATTTGGGTTTGTCGTGATTACAAACATTTCTGATGAAATACAATCACTTGAAGGTGTAACACTTTCAAATGATATGAATCGTCGCTATCGTGAAGCATTGCCACAAATATCACTTGATCCTAATGAATCAGTGCTTGTATGGATGAGAGGATCCGGTCAACCATTTGATGGATTATCAATGGGATTTACACTTGATAATGTGAGTGGTGAAATTTTACTATCCAATGCTCAAGGCTTACTTCAAGACTATGTAGCCTATGATCAAGTTGTGAATGGTTTTGGGCAGGTACGAATGAATGGTCAATGGCAAACGACTGCTTATTTAAGTGGACCATATCCATATACTGCAGCTGGTATTCGCCAGTTTAATGAGCGATATCATGCTAATCCTAAAGATTTAATGATTAATGAGTTAATGAACAACAATACACAATTTCTACCTCAACAAGGTGCTCAAACTTATGATTGGATTGAACTGAAGAATAATAGTAATGCTAATGTTAATCTTTCTAATTATGCTTTATCTACATCAGTCGATAATCCAATGCGCTTTATTTTACCAAATAAGGTTTTACAACCTGGAGAAAAAATTGTGGTCTTTGCGAGTGGGGAAGTTGCTTTAACAACATCCACTTATATTCACTTACCATTTAAACTTTCTGATGTGCAATCACTAACATTATTCAACGTGAACTTAAATGCAGTAGATAGTGTCTTTATTGCGGACGTTCCTGTAAACATGTCACTCGCAAGAGATAATAAAGCGGGCTTCTATATTTCTACTACTCCAACCCCATTTGAAGAAAATGTGAATTTTGTTGAAGCGATTATGAGTGCACCAAGTTTTGAAACTTCCCCAGGGGTTTACAACGGGGTTGATCAAGTCACAGTAACACTTGATGTTAGTGCTCCTACCTTTTACACACTTGATGGGAGTGTACCAAATCGAAGTTCACGTCGATATCAAGATGGCATAGTCATTGACAAAACTACCGTTATAAAAGCCATCTCATTTCAAGATGGCTTATTGAATTCTGCAATGATTACTGGTTCTTTTATCGTTAACGAAAACCATGAGTTTCCTGTCTTATCCATGAGCTTACCAAACTCATCTTTTCAATCACTAGTAAACAATCCTTGGATTGTAGGGATTGAACAAGCAGGACATCTTGAGTTTTATGAAGAAGAAGGTTCATTTAGTACTCCTGTAGGAATTCGCTTGTTTGGTGGATCAGCACGAGGTTTAGCAAAGAAAAGCTTTTCAATTAAGTTTAAAACAATGTATGGTCAGTCAAAATTATACTATCCATTATTTGAAAATCGCGACTTTAATATCTTTGATAATATTGTTTTACGCTCTGGATCTCAAGACTATCCAAATGCCTTTATAAGAGATGTCTTAGCAACCTCGCTTGCAGACGGACTCATAGATGTCAGTGTTCAAGCTTATAAGCCAGCTGTTCTTTATATTAATGGTTCATATTATGGTGTGTTCAATATTCGTGAAAAAGTGGATGACGATTATATATCAAGACACTTTAATGTGGATACTAATTCAAGCATGATTCGAATTGATAATACAACAGATCATGGTAATGCGCGCACGTATGGTAGTTTATTAAGTTATGTTGCTAATAATGACATCTCAGATCCTCGACATTATGAATATGTCAAAAACAGACTTGATGTAAATTCTTATGCTGATTTTTGGGTAGCACAACAGTTTTTAACAAACAATGACATTGTTAACACTCGATTCTTTCAACACCAAGATATAAACGGTAATCGTTGGCGAATGGTATTATATGATTTTGACTGGGCGATGTATAATCATTTTAGAGATTTCTATATCTTCACAACTCGTGAGGAACCTATGAGTGCATTGCAAGTGAGTACACTATTATTTAGAAATGTGATTAAAGCTCCAGAGTTTAGACAATTATTCTTGGAACGATTAAGTTATCAATACAAGAATGTGTATGAAACTCAACGAGTACTTGCTGAAATCGACCGATTAGAAGCACTATATCGTAATGAACTTGTTCGCGATCGAGCCCGTTGGGGACTTGAAATGAGTGAATGGGATCGCCATCTTGGAATACTAAGAAACTACTTCATTCAACGTCCTGCCACATTAAAGGCAACTACTAAAAAATTCTTCAACTTAAGTGATGCTCAAATGAAAGATGTTTTTGGTGATTAATATGTACCGACATGAACTAAAATACTTAATATCACGAGAAGATGCGGAACATTTAAAAAGTTCCTTAAGTAAAGTGATGAGTAGAGACAAGCATTCAACCCATGATGCGTATTCATATGTTATCACTTCACTTTATTTTGATACGATTGATAATGACGCTTTTTATGAAAAAATGAATGGTACTAGGATGAGAAAAAAATATCGTATTCGATTATATAATCATAATTATGATAGAATACTACTTGAATGTAAGCATAAACATGAGAACATGACTTATAAACAAGGAGTGCAGCTTACGAATCAACAACTAGAGCGTTGTCTTAATGAGGATATGAGTTTACAGGATGGTGATTCAGAACTGCTTACACAATTCTTAATCGATCATCGACTTCATTACTTAAAGCCTTCAGTGATGGTTGAATATGATCGTCTTGCCTTTGTGTATGAACCATTAGATGTTCGAGTAACCTTTGATGATCATGTGTCTACATATCATTATCATACTGATTTATTGAACTTAAATGCTCCTAAAGCATTCATACACGAGCTTGACAAGGTTGTCCTTGAAGTAAAGTTTAATACGATTCTTCCAGATTTCATTCGAGATATTATTAATACCATCGCTACACAGCGACAAGCCATTTCAAAATTTACACATTCAAAAATTATCCAGTAAAGGAACAAGGCCATGAGCGCATTAGATATTATTCGTCGTAGTATTATTGAAGAGTTTTCAACATCCCTAAGTTTAGGAAGTATTATTTTGTCATTAGTTACAGCTTTTATTATTGGTTTATATATAGTTTATATATATAAGAAGACATTTGCAGGTGTTCATTTTTCAAAACAATTCACAATGATGATTATTTTAGTCGCTATGGTCACTTCACTCATCATTCGTACTATTTCAACCAACTTAGCACTATCATTAGGACTTGTAGGGGCATTATCAATCATTCGTTTTAGAACTGCTGTTAAAGAACCGATTGATACTGCATTTGTCTTTTGGGCTGTAAGTGCTGGAATCATGAGTGGTGTTGGAGTTTATGTTGTTGCGGTATTAAGTTCTGTCGCTCTTGGCGGTTTATTTGTCTTATCAACACTCATTGGTTTCAAACAAGCCAATCACTATTTACTTCTTATCAAATGTGATGTTCGCGCCTTTGATATTATAAATAAATCGATTCAAAAGCTAAAACGATCAAAACTTAGAAGTAAGCAAATCATTGGAACTAAAGTCGATGTTACATATGAAATTGCAATTGGCGCAAAAGAAGACTTAACCCATACACTCGCAAAAGTTGAAGGTGTTGATTCAGTAAGTATCATTACTTATAAAGATGAATTCGGATTATAAAATAATCACCGCATTGCGGTGATTATTTTCTTAATCCTATAAAACTACAGTGACGCCCTGAAACAGGGGCTTTTCGATAAGAGAAGTATTTATCCTCGAGTGCATACGTACATTCATTGTGATGAGTTATGTTTTCTAATGGAATACCCACATCTAGGCATTGTTTAATATTAATTCCACTAACATCCATCGTTGAGCGCATGTCATCAATGGATACAAAAGGTAAATATTGTTTATGTTGAGTTATTACTTGATGGACGAGATCATATCCAATCTCAAAGTTTTGTTTCGAAATACTAGGTCCAATGTAAACTTTAATATCTTTAGGATTAATATGTTCGACATTTATCCAATGCGATAGCATTTTCTTCGTAATTTCTTTAAGTGTTCCAGCCCACCCTGCGTGAATAGCTCCAACGGTTTGAGTTGTAGGATCATAGAGTAAAACAGGTGTGCAATCCGCATGAAAAACAGCAAGCATGACGTTGGGATCTTGCGTATATAAAGCATCCATATCAGGAATACTTGACGCTTCTTCATAACATCCTTTGCCCATGTCTTCTTTTGTAACTTTGATGAAATGATCACTATGTGTCATTTTAGGAAATACCCAAGTTGAAAGCGGGAAACCTGTTTTATCTGCAACAAGTTCTCGATTTAAAATAACATCTTTAGCATCATCAGGCACATAAAATGCCATATTAAGACTATTAAAAGGGACTTGTGAGTGTCCTTGAGTACGAAGTGTGGTACCTGCTACCACATGTGCATCTGGTGTCCATGAATGAATCATAATTTTACCTCTTTAATATTATACATCATTAAAAACAAAGTTTACAGTTTAGCACTTAAAACTTGACAGTGCCAAACTGTTTTTGTATAATTTAGCAGTGTAAAAGATAGTGTGCTAACGAAAGGTGGTGAATATGTGTTAACTCGAAGAAAAATTGAAATCTTTAAAGCAATTGTGGATGAGTTTGTAGCAAGTGCAGAACCAGTAGGTTCAAAAACACTTCTTGAGAAGTATCATCTTGATTATTCATCTGCAACGATTCGCTCTGAAATGAGTGAACTCGAAGAGTTAGGATTTCTAGAAAAGACACATACTTCTTCTGGACGAATTCCTTCAAAAGTTGGGTATCGCTTTTATGTCGAGCACTTACTTGAAGAAAAAAGTCATGAAACCATGCAAATAGCACTAAAGCAAGTATTTACAGAGCGTAAATACAACACGCAAGAAGTATTAAAGATGAGTTGTGATATTTTATCTGAAATGACACAACTTACAACGGTTGTCTTAGGACCACATAGTATTGAGCAAACACTACTTCAGATTCAACTTATTCCACTTAGTGAGAAAAGTGCAATGGCTGTTTTTGAAACAAGTGAAGGTCATAGTGAGAGTCGCATGTTTAACTTTCAAGAGAGTATTAGTACTCAAGACTTACAAACATGCACAAAACTACTTAATGATCGCTTAGTTGGATCATCACTTGGTGATTTAATCGAGAAACTTATGCTCATGAAACCAATCTTAGCTGATAAGATTGAACACTATGAAATGTTATTTGAAGCATTCTTCAATGCATTTATTCGTTTTGCCAGTGAAGATATTTATCTAAGCGGACAAAACAATCTTATGAATTATCCAGAATTCGCTGATGTGAATAAACTCAAACAAGTTATGAAACTACTTGAGAATTCATCACTATGGCGAACTATTGGAACCCGTCAAGGATCGTTATCCTTAAGCACATCAGAAGGTTCAGAATTTGTGTGGTTAGAAGACATGGCTGTGGTTAGTTCTACTATGCCACTTGATAATGATACATCATCTAAATTGATGGTTATTGGACCAAGTCGTATGAAATATGAACATATCGTAGGCATGATGAAGACCCTCACAAAAGCAGTAGAAGAGATTTATCGAAAGGAAGACGACCATGAAAACAAAGAACCAAAAGAATAATCATCTTGAAAAAGATGAAGTAGAACAAGAAACGAATCAAGAGAGTAGGCATGAAGGTGAAGATATCGTTGATATTGATCCAATGAATCTTGCCTTAGCTAGAATTCAAACCTTAGAAACAGCACTTAAAGATGCTGAAAATGACAAGTATCGTGCACTGGCTGATGCTCAAAATATGAAAAAAAGAATTGCAGCAGACTTTGAACAACGTTCTAAATATGTGTTTAAATCAGCAGCACTTGAACTCATTGCAGTTTTTGAAAACTTACAACGTGCATATGAGCAATCCAATGATTTAGCAACGCTTCAAAAAGGACTAGAGCTTGCGATATCAGGATTTAATCAAGTTTTAACAAAAGAGGGTGTTGTAAAGATTGATGCCTTACATCAACCTTTCAATCCAGAACTTCACCAAGCATTGGTTGTTGAAGAATCGGATGAGTTTAAACCCGAAACAGTAATTGAAGTGTATCAAGATGGATATATGTTAAAAGATCGTTTACTACGAGCAAGTATGGTCAAAGTAAGTAAAGAGAAAGAAGGAAACTAAAATGAGCAAAATAATCGGAATCGACTTAGGTACCACCAATTCATGTGTGGCTGTCTTAGAAGGAAAAGATGTAGAAGTTATAACAAACCCAGAAGGAAATCGTACAACTCCATCTGTTGTTGCATTTAAAAATGGAGAGCGTATTGTCGGTGAATCTGCAAAACGTCAAGTTGTTACTAATAAAGACTCTGTATTATCAATCAAACGCCTTATGGGTTCTGATAAGAAAGTATCTTTAGATGGTAAAGAATACACCCCACAAGAAATTTCTGCGATGATCTTACAGCATCTTAAAAAATACGCAGAAGACTATTTAGGTGAAAAAGTAACACGTGCAGTCATTACGGTGCCTGCTTACTTTAATGATGCTCAACGCCAAGCAACTAAAGATGCTGGTAAGATTGCAGGACTAGAAGTAGAGCGTATTATAAACGAACCAACTGCGGCAGCACTAGCCTTTGGTATTGATAAAACAGACAAAGAACAAAAGATTCTTGTGTATGACTTAGGGGGCGGAACCTTTGACGTTTCAATCCTAGAACTTGCGGATGGAACTTTTGAAGTTTTAGCAACCGCTGGTGACAACGTTCTTGGTGGTGATGACTTTGATGATGTTGTCGTAAACTATCTTGTAGATATGTTTAAGAAAGAAAATGGTATTGATTTAAGATCTGATCGTATGGCACTTCAACGTTTAAAAGAAGGTGCTGAAAAAGCGAAGAAAGAACTCTCTTCAACACTCCAAACTCAAATCTCTATGCCTTTTATTTCAGCAGGCCCATCTGGTCCACTTCATGTTGAGACAGTCTTAACACGTGCAAAATTTGAAGAAATGACACGTCATTTACTTGATCGCACTGTTGCGCCAGTTCGCCAAGCATTAAAAGATTCAGGTTTAACAAAAAATGATATTCACCATGTATTACTAGTTGGTGGATCTACTCGTATGCCAGCTGTTGTCGAGCTTATCAAGAAAGAACTTGGAAAAGAACCGAATAAATCAGTAAACCCAGATGAAGTTGTTGCAATTGGTGCGGCGATTCAAGCAGGGGTAATCTCAGGGGATGTTAAAGATGTCTTACTTCTTGACGTTACACCATTATCACTTGGTATTGAAACCATGGGTGGTGTAATGACAGTCCTTATTGAGCGTAATACAACCATTCCTACTTCAAAGAGTCAAATATTCTCAACCGCTGCAGACAATCAACCAGCAGTAGACATTAATGTCTTACAAGGTGAGCGTCCAATGGCTGTTGATAATAAATCACTTGGAAACTTTAAGTTGGATGGAATTGCTCCAGCACAACGTGGGATACCACAAATTGAAGTTACGTTTGATATTGACGTAAACGGTATTGTTCATGTTGCTGCAACAGATAAAGGAACAAACAAGAAGCAATCCATTACTATTACGAATTCATCAGGTTTAAGTGATGATGAAATCAAACGTATGGTTCGTGAAGCTGAACTTAATAAAGCAGAAGACGACAAACGTCGTGAAGAAGTTGAACTTAAGAATAAAGCAGAACAATTTATTCACCAAATTAATAAAACATTAAGTGAAGATGATGCGAAGATTGATGCGAATCAAAAAGTAGAAGTTGAAAAACTTCGTGATGAACTTCAAGATGCATTAAATTCAAACAATATTGAAGTCCTTAAAGAAAAACTTGCAGCACTTGAAGCAGCAGCACATGCCATGAGTCAATCAATGTATCAAGGTCAAGACCAAGGTGCTGAACCTGATTCATCGAATGATGATGTTGTGGATGCTGACTTTACAGAGAAGAATTAATTGATTACGAATTGAAGGAGGACTTATGACCAATAAAAAAGACCTATATGACATTCTTGGGGTGAGTCGCTCCGCGAGTGAAGCAGAGATTAAAAAAGCTTACCGCACTTTAGCGAAGAAGTATCATCCTGATATGAATAAAGAAACAGGTGCGGAAGCTCAGTTTAAAGAGATTCAGTCAGCCTATGATGTCCTCTCAGATCCTTCAAAAAAAGCAAAATATGATCAGTTTGGTCATGCTGCCTTTGATCAACAAGGCGGTGGCGGATATAGCGGTGGTTTTGAAGACTTAAATGATTTATTTGGATCATTCTTTGGTGGTGGTTTTGGTGGCCAAGGGGCACGTCAACGTGGCCCTGCTAAAGGCCAAGATCGCTTCATGCAAATCAAGATAGATTTCATGGATGCTGTATTTGGTAAAAAAGAAACATTAACGTTAGATGTTGATGAAGTGTGTGATCAATGTTTAGGAAGTGGAGCACATTCTAAGGCTGATGTTGGAGTTTGTGCAACATGTAATGGTCGTGGACAAACAGTCACACAACAACGTACACCTTTTGGAGTTTTCCAATCGACTGCTACATGTCCAACATGTCAAGGTAGTGGTAAATCAATCAAGAAGAAATGTTCAACATGTTCAGGAAAAGGTTACACACGTAAGCGCATGAGTGTTGATGTCAATATCCCTGCAGGGATAAACACTGGTCAACAACTTCGTGTCACTGGAAAAGGTGAGCGTGGTGCACAAGGTGGACCAAATGGTGATTTATACTTAGAAATCGTTGTCGCCAAACATAAGCACTTTGTTCGTGAGGGGAAGAATATCTATATTCAAGTTCCTATCTCAAACATTGATGCTACATTAGGCACAATTATCGATGTTCCTACAGTATATGGGGATATTGAACTAACGATACCTTCAGGAACACAAAGTGGAACCCAATTTCGAATAAAAGGTAAAGGACTTAAGGATTTACGCACTGATTCAAATGGAGATCAATACGTGGAAGTCAAAGTTGACATTCCAACAAAACTCTCTCGTGAAGAAAAAGAAGCGTATGAGAAGCTAAGAAAACTATCTTCAAATCAAAGTATATACAAGAAGTTTAAAGACAGTTTCAAGTAACACAATTTGTGTTACTTTTTCTTTTGTGTATGATATTTTCAAAAATCTATGAAGGAGTTTTAATATTTTAAACATATTTAGTAAAATGTTTAACCAATTTTTAACCAAAAAGGTTTGAATAGTCAAATAATGACAAAATCAATGTTGTTAAGCAAAGTTGGCTAGTGTAGAATAGGGAATAGGAGAATCATAATGAGTAATACCCACCGCGCATTTGAGATACTAAAAATCTTAAGAATTCACAGTGATGAAGAACATCCATTAACGTTTGAAGACATTCGTCAGTTTTTACTTGAGAAAGATTTGGATATGAATCGTAAGACTTTTTATGCGGATATTGCGAGACTTCGTGAAGTTGGACATACAATTCATACCGCAAGATCGAATAATTTCGGCTATTATATTCAATCAGAACCATTTACCTTTGCCCAGGCAAAACTCCTTGTGGATGCAGTTCAATCTTCACGATTTATATCAAAAGACATGAGTAATGAGCTTATTGATCATATCGCATCCCTAACATCAACATATCAAGCAGGACAACTTAAATCACGCTTATATGTGGATGAGCGCAGTAAAACACTGAATAAATCTGTATATACGACCGTTGATCGTATCCAGAATGCAATTACAAAAAATAAGAAAATTCGTTTTAGATATTCAGATACAGTATTGAATATTAAAAACGAGCGCGATCGTCGATATCGCCATGATGGAGCATTCTATCTTGTATCACCATACATGCTTGTATGGGGGGAAGATAACTACTATTGTGTCGGTCATCATGAACAACGTGATACTTTATCTAACTTTAGAATTGATCGTATGGATAATGTCGTTATTATGCCTGAGCCTAGAATTTCAATGAGTGTTGCATCCAAAGATCCACAGTTTAACATTTCCAAATATGCCCAAAACATATTTGCAATGTATCGTGGTTACACTGCTAGTGTTACACTTCATGCAGATATGGATGTGTTGTCAGCCTTCTCAGATCGTTTTGGATCTTCAGCTAAGTATCGTCGTTTAAGTGATACACGTTTTGAGATTATTGTCAGTGTTGAAGTATCTCCACCGTTTTATGCATTTATCTTTCAATTTGGAGACAAAATTGAAGTCATTGCACCTTCGAAAGTTGTCAATGAATTCAAAGAGCATGTTGAAAGCACTTTAAAGCAATATTTAAAACCATAAGAAAAGGGTTGTAGTAATCAGTTCAGTAACTATGTGAACGTGATTACTACAACCCTTTTTAGTTTCATAATTCAATAGTTAAACAGAAGTATGGAAACTGATTAGTTGGATTTCAGATACTTTACCATCTTTAAAATAGAACACAAGTTTATATATATAATAATATGAAACATAGATCTCATCCGTTAAAGGATAAGCCACAAAGTATGACCATCGTTGATCATTTGTCCAACTCTCGAAATTAACTCCATCGTTACCTTCAAGATCAGGTATACCAAGCAAAGCCAATATATCATCCTGTGTTAAACCAAGTTTGTATTTTTGGTTAAAAGAGAAACGAGGGTTAGTAATCTTGTAGATGTGAGAATCGGTAAATGCATCAAATACTTTGTAAGTAAGTGTCAATCCCTTCTTAGTTTCTGATTCAATCACTAGTGTTTCTTGAAGATCAGCTTCTAATGTAATTTTACTATTAATTGTTTTAACAATGTCTTGGGGTGTACTTCTTGTATCAACGTAAATCTGATTACCATCATAAACAATTAAATCATCTGATTTTACAGCGATGTTATTAGTGATTGAATCACTGTAGCGAAGATTAACATCTTTTATCTTGAGTTTTGTTAAGTCACTTGGATCAGTAAACTCATAAACAGCTTGCGCAAGATGGATTTGAGGATCAAGACTATTTGTTATAAACCATCGTACTTTAATCATTACTTTTGAGGTAATAGGATCAATAACTGTATAGATGTCTTTTCGAAGTGGATTTGCAGAGTAATAAGATTCTTCTTTTGGATATTCAGATCTTAATAATTTTGTTGGAAGTGTTGATGAGAATACTTGCGTAATGTTTTCAATAGAAGATGTCTTTTGCTCATTGAAGTGAACATCAAACTTATATCCATCTAATACTGCATTGCTAAGTGCATCAAGTTCATCAATTTGATTTATAAAACTAATAGGAGTTAGTCCTTGTTCATTAATCGTAAATAAACTAACGTTACCTGAATATAAGTTATGTAGAGCAAGTTGATTTGAATTGTTTCCAATAAAATCTCCATACTTCCAACCACCAAAAACATTGTTTCCTGTGTAATAATACTTCACGACTTTCTGTTGATCATTAAGTAATATCATTTGATCTTCAACAACTATGATCTCATAAGGTGGTGTTTGCGCAATACTGGTGTGAAATGAGGCGCGTTTATCAGAAACTGAAAAACTAAAATAATCAGAAATAAATCGTATCCAATGTTGTAAGACTTCTAGTCGAGTTCCATCATCAAATGTATAGACATCAGCATCTTCAACCGTTTTCTTAGTTGCTTTAAGATTTGGATAGTCTGCAAAGATCGCGTCTAAAGATTTATAGTCTTTTCTATAGAAATCAACCATCCATTGAATTTTACTGAAGTCGATAGGTGTTAATGTCACAGGTGCGTAATGCTTAAAAGTATCAAAAGCCTTATAAGATACTTTAGTATTTCCTAAATTCTTTATGACATCTGCAGTAAAAACAAGCTTACCCGTTGGGTTAGGATCAACCTCTCCTGGATCATTAGGATTATCATCAATCAGTCCTGGATCATCAGGATTAGGTTTAGGTTTATCATCATCAGGTAGATTTGCTTGTGGAGTACAAGCACTTAAAAGAAGCATTAATGAGCAAAGACATAGCAGTAGCCAATGACGTAAACCTTTTCTCTTATTAAGACCTTTTAGCACTATTTTATTCATAAAACCCCCATATTTACTCAATTATATCAGAATAGTAAGTATTCACAACCTGAGTTTATGATTAATTTCACAAAATACACCATAAGTTACAAAACGTCATGATTACCATGACGTTTAATGTTATTTCTAACTAATCAATTACTAAGATCTTCAATGTCTTGAACTGTCTTCGCAATAAACTCAATGGTTGAAAGCAGTGTCTTATCAGTACTTAAATCAATCCCAATTAGTTTAACAAGTTCATGAGGTGGAAGTGTTCCGCCAGCCTTTAACATACTCTTCCAAGCTTCAACGAGAGTTGGATCTTGTTCAATAAGTTGAGCTGCATGGGTTGCAATCGATAGTCCTGCAGAATACGTATAAGGATAGAGCCCCATATAGTAATGCGGTTGTCTCATCCAAGTAAATGCAGCTTCATCAGGGATAGTAATATCATCTCCCCAGAACTCTCTAATAGTCTTAAGCATAAGTTGATTGAGTACTTGAGCACTTAATGGCTTTTGAGCATCCACTAAGCGATATACTTCACGCTGATATACCGCTTCAAGCATATGTGTCACAAAATTATGATAGTAAGTACGGGCAATTAGAGTTGCTTTAATCCATCGTTGAAAACGTGTGGAACTATCTTTCTTACTTAATGTCTTAGCAACAAATAGTTCATTAATCGTTGATGGAGCTTCAATAAAGTAAAGGGAAGCTCGTGTATCAAAGATTGACTGATGTGCACCAGCTAAATAGAAGTGACCAGCATGGCCAAGTTCATGTGCAAGTACTAATGCTTCGCGCATACGCTCAGTCCAGTTAATAAGCACATAAGGATGTACACCATAAGGAGATGAACAAAATGCTCCAGTTGATTTGCCTAGATTATTTTCAAAATCAATCCAACGCTCATCAAAAGAGCGATCAATCATATCAAGATAATCCTCTCCTAAAAGTGCTAAACCTTCTTTTAGGATAGCTCTAGATTCATTAACCGTAATTGAAGGTTCAAATGTAGGGTCTAAAGGTAGTTTTAAGTCTGCATACGTTAGCTTATCAAGGTTATAGTCTTTCTTAATAAGAGATGCATACTGTCTCATTGGAGCTTTTAATAATTCATAGATAGTATCAATGTGCGTATCATAAACAGCTTTTGAAACCTTTTGATTAAACAATAAATAATCAAAGACATTATCATATCCTCGAAGTGTTGCCATCGCTTTTTCTTTTTGAACATGAGCTGTATACACTGCAGCCATGGTATGTTGATATGCTTTTAGTTGACTTGAGAAAGAATCAAAAGCACCACGACGGATATCATGATCTGCATTAAACTCATACTGGCCTTCAAATGCATTAAATGATAGTGGGTAGGAGGTACCTTTCACCTCAAATGGTTTAAACTGTAAGTCCGCCAGTTTTGCACGATTATAGATTCCATAAAAGGAGTTTAAAGGTGTTGATAACATTGAAATTGCTTTCTCTGCATCTAAACTAAGTTGATGTGGTTTTTGACGTAGTACTTCATCAAGATATCCTTCCAAATGAGGAGCTTGTTTCGATATTTCTAAAAGTAGTGTAGGATCAACTTCACTCAATTCTACATCAATAAAAGCACTACTTGATGCGAATGTAGAGGCAAGAGCACTTAAACTTCCTTGGCGCATTAGTGATTCTTGATTAGAAGAATCTTCACTCACTTTTAGTTGTGCATAAGCAAATAGTGAAGTCGCAGTTTGTGTTACTTTCGCAAGACCATCTAAACAGGATATGATGTCGTTTTGATTATTGAGTTTTCCTTGGAAAAGACTAAGTTTTGCAATATCGAGTTTTAAATGATCAACAGTTTCTAAGAATGATTGTTCAGAACTAAACAGATCACTAAGATCCCAAGTATACTGCAAATCAACTTCTGAGCGAGACTTATTCATGTTTGTAATCATGGTAAACCTACTTTCATATTTTTTAAAAGTGTAACATATTTTTATTGTCTTTAGACATTCATCCATAGATTTTATATAATTAGACAAGATTGCGAGGAATTACTATGATAAAAGTTTTTGTGTCTGATATGGATGGAACATTCTTAAGAAAAGACCATTCCTATGATAAAGAGAGCTTTGAAAAAGCAATGAACCTTATCAAAGAAAATAAACAACATCTCGTATTAGCAAGTGGTAACCAATGGCGTCAAATACGCTCGTTTTTTAGTGGTCATGAGAAAGATATTCATATTGTTGGTGAAAATGGTGCAGTGATTTTAAAAAATGATGAGATTATTGGATCAACTCACTTTGATAATGATGTACTACAATCACTCTTAGACTATGTTAAAAAGTTAAACATAGTCTACCTCATTTCAGGGGTTCAACACTCCTATGTTTTAGAGTCCTATCCAAGTAATTTAAAAGAACTTATTGCATTGTATGCGCGTAATACTAAATATGTATCTGACTATGAAATAAATGATGATCCAATCTTAAAAATAGCATGTATGTGTCCAAAAGAAGAAACATTAGAGATTATCAAAGGTTTAAAAGAAAACTTTAAAGGTGTTGAAGTTCATAGTTCTGGGCTAGGAGTCGTTGATATTAACCCATTGGGAGTCAGCAAAGGTCGTGGTTTGGCAATGCTTTTGGATGCTCTTGGTTGTTCATTTGATGAATGTATGGCCTTTGGAGATGGAGGAAATGATATTTCTATGTTAGAAAAAGTAGCATTTCCTATCGTAATGGGCAATGCACCATCATACATGGATGAGTTTGGTGTAAGAATAGGCACTAATGAAGAACAAGCAGTGTTATCAACTATACTAAAGGAGCTAAAACATCATGATTGAAACAGGAATCATAGTCATAGGTATCGTTTTAGTAGTTCTATTAATAGTAGTTTTGATATTCATGCTACGCCAACAAACCTCTATTTCAAACTTCCAAAGTCAATTACTCTACATACAAGAATCTTTCTTAAAAGAAACGCAAAGTATTAAAACAAGTCAACTTATGCAAACTAATCAGTGGCAAGAAGAAATGCATCATACTTTCGCAACCCATGTTAATCCACTGCATCAATCACTTCATTCAGTAAGTTCAATGATGGGAGAGCTTCATCAAATGAATCAAAGTGTTTCTCAACTCAAACAAGTCCTTAGTAGTGAAAAATCGAAAGGACTATTAGGTGAAGTTTCACTACAATCCATTCTTTCATCGCTACTTCCATCAAATGCATACACCCTTCAAGCAAATCATCCTTCGTTTGATAATAATAAAGTAGATGCCCTCATTCGCTTATCAGCAGGGGATAAACCTATACTAGTGCCTATTGATGCGAAAGTTCCACTTCAAGATTATGAAGCCTATGTGAATGAGCCAACACCAGAACATTGGAATAGTTTTATAAAGGCGATAAAAACACAGGCAAAAAGCATAAGAGCGAAATATATCCGACCCCCTTATACGAGTGAGTTTGCTCTAATGTACATTCCTTTTGAATCACTTGTTCATGATCTGTACCAAGATAATCATATCCTTCATACTATCTTTCAAGAAACCAATGTATATGTAGTATCACCCATGACACTTCATGCATTCATTAATGTTTTAATGATGAGTTTCAAGCATCATGATATTGTCGCAAAATCTCAAATCATTATTGAACACATGAGTGAACTGACTCAACATGTTAATAAATCTGAAACACTCTTAGATTCAATTATCAAAAAGCAAAGTGATATTCACCAAAGTATACTTACCTTGAGTTTACACCTCAAGCACATCCAAAGTAATATTAAGGGACTAGAAATGAGTAAAAATATTCCCAATGATGATGAAGTAATTAGTGAATCAATTAATATATAGTCAATATTCATAGATTTTACCTACAATTTAGACTTAAATAAATATTTTAGTGTATATTTAAGTTGGACGTGGGTCTTGGCGTGGATAACCAAAAGAAAGTTGAGTCGGGGGAGACTCAACTTTTTTAAACTTTAAGTTGTGAAACGATGCTCTTATCAGGATCTATAAATATTGTTGTGTATTGCTTAACACTGACCATTCCTAGTGGAGCTTTAGGAATCTTCTTAATATTAGATATCTTTGTGTACATGACTTCGACTGAGGATGACATTGAGTACTTCGAATAAATAGCACATAGGTTTGCTGCTGTGCGAATCATAGTTTCACTTAGTGGTTTTTGAGTACGTAGGATTACATGAGCACTCGGTGCATCCTTAACGTGAAACCACATATCATTCTTTTGAGCAAACTTAAATGTTAAATAGTCATTTTGAATATTGTTTTTCCCTACATAAACCACAAAATCTTCACCAACATAATGAAGAATCTTGATAGGAGCTTTTTTTGCTTTTGAAGGTGCAACTTTACTAGAGCGCATTAAACGTGCCAACATAAGTTCTTCTTTAATTTGTATAGCTTCACTTACATTTGCAAAACTAAGTGCCATCTCACAACTCTCCAAGTATTGAATCATGGTTTCAGTGATTTCGATTTGCTCATGAATGTAGTGAATTGAACTGTTTTGTTTTTGAAATTTCTTATAATATAGATTAGCGTTTTCAATCCCAGTTAAATGAGGTTGAAGTGGAATCTTTATTTCCACACTTTCATCTTCAAATGATGGCACAATGATTTGAGTATCACCTTTTTTAATTTGATATGCATAAGTCATGACATAATCTGCCCAATCTTTAAACTGATATGAATTTTGTGTTGCTGTTAGGTCATCTTGTAAACGCTGTTTTTTAAGACGTTGTTTCTTTAGTTCTCTCATGATTACTTTCGCAATATCTTGAGTTAAAACCTTTATATTTCTTTGATGATCAATATTCGAGTACACTTCATGCAACATGGCATGACATTCACCCTCATTAAACTGTGTTTGATAATGAAGAAAGGGAATGATATGAAACTTTTGTGAGTCTTGCTTACTAACAAACAATGTTTGTGAATGCTGCAGATTATAAAAGACATCACTCATCGATTCACCCATGTTAAAGCGAAATTCAAGTTCTTTTGCTAATTGTGGGGAACACCCTTCAATGTCCATCCACGTTGAAATCTTACTTAAAACCTCAGGATCATCAATCTTTACTTTAGCTTGACTTTGTATTGGTTGAAATGGAGCATGAACCATAATAAAGCGAGATGAATTTTTATCTGGATAAATTTTAGTATGAGCATCAATAATCTTACCTTCATCACTCACTAATATTGCATTGGCATACTGTCCCATGAGTTCGACATAAAGAACAACTTGAATGTGTTCAAACACATCGTTTGTTGTATCAAATACCATTTTGAAATGGCGATCATGTCCACTTTGAACAACTTCATTGCAGGTTGCTCCTTCAATATATTTCTTAAGAGAAGTAAGAAATGAAGTTTGATGAGTTTGAGTCATAGCTTGTTGTGTTAACTGTATTCGATTTGATTGAGCATCCAAAGCAATAAGAATCGTAAACCTTTGTGTTGAAAAAGCATGTAACACATAATGGTGTTCACCAACTTGTTGAATCTTATTAACTTTAAAAGGACATTGCACTGCAATGTTTTTGAGTAATGCATTTAAAATAAAACCATCAATTGCCATAAAATTCTCCAATTTTCACCATTATATCACATTGACAACACTACTTTAAATCGCTAAACTAATACAAAGGATGTGAGAGAATGAAAAAAGGACTTCTTATTGTATTAAGCGGCCCAAGTGGGGTGGGTAAAGGGACTATTCGTGAGTTATTTATTCACAAGCCAGAACTCAATATTGCGTTCTCAATTTCAATGACCACTCGAAAGAGAAGAGACAATGAAATTAATGGAGTTCACTATTATTTTGTTTCACATCAAGATTTTCAACGTGCTATTGAAAATGATGAATTGCTTGAATATGCTGAATTTGTTGGCAACTACTATGGCACACCACTTCATGAAGTTGAGCGACTTCGTAACCTAGGATTCAATGTATTACTTGAAATTGAAGTCCAAGGAGCACTCCAAGTGCTTGATAAAGTTCCAGATGCTCTCATGATGTTCGTTGTTCCACCAAGCATGGAAGAATTAAGAAGACGTATTGAAAGTAGAAAATCAGAAAGTGAAGAAGTCATTAATGCACGCTTAGAAAAAGCAAGTGCTGAAATGGAACTTACAGGTAATTATCGATATGTAGTATGCAATGATGATCCACAACTTGCGGCGGACATTATTTCAGTCATTATTAAACGATACTCAGAAGCGACCTAGTCGCTTTTTTTCACCTTAAAAGGAGTTGCATCTGATATAATACGAATATGATTATCGAAGTTGTCCTTAAAAATAAAATAAAGTCAGCAGATCAGTGGTGGTACTATTCATCTCAACCAATCCCTGTAGGATGTCGTGTTAAGGTCATGCTTAACAATCAAACTCTTATAGGACTAGTTATCGATTGTATTGAGGATCGTCCTACCTCATTTGAGCTAAAACCAGTACTTGAAGTGTTGGATGATACACCTGTATTATCTCCACTTTTTTTGCGTCTTTTTGAGTATGCGCAAACGATTTGCTTAGACACAAAATATGAAATTCTTCAGCAATGTCTTCCAATTGATCGCAAGCTTAATGAAAAATCCATAACACCAACGATTGAAAAGAAATACATCCGCACACAACGATTACTCACAGACTCAAAACTTAGAAAGCTTGATGACTTATTTGATCTAAAACCTGGTGATTTCATTGATCAATCAACCTTCACCACAACGCGTTTAAAAGCTTTTGTGAAGGATGGACTTTGTGAAGTTGTTGAAGGTCTTCCATCCTTTATTGTTCGCGACAATGCTATACAACCCCCTTTAAATCAAGAACAAAAAGAAGTTGTTGATGCGATTAATCTACAACATCATGAAATTCATGTTATTAAAGGACCCACAGGAAGTGGTAAAACACATGTCTTTATGGCTTGTGCTCAAAAAGTGCTTAATCAAAATAAAAGAGTACTAATTGGAGTTCCAGAAATCTCATTAACCCCACAAATGGTTCAACGGTTTCAAACATTCTTTAGTGTTCCTGTGATTGTATATCATTCATATTTAAGTCCTAAAGAGAAGGTGACTGCTTTAGCACAAATTCGCAAACATGAAGCATGCATTGTGATTGCTACACGCTCAGGGCTTTTTATTGATGAATCCTTTGGACTAATCATCCTTGATGAGGAACATGATTCAAGTTTTTATCAATCCACACCAATGGTGTATCATGCACATGATATTGCCTTATTTATTGCTCAGGAGTGTAATATTCCTCTATTACTCGCAAGTGCTACCTTATCGCTTGAAACTTATGCGAAAGCACTTAAAGGCATTTATCGCCTACATGAATTAAAGACAAGACATGAAGCAAATCTACCGACACTGCATATTGTTAATATGCGTGAAGATATTAAGAAAAATGAATCATACATGATATCTAAGCCTTTAAAAGAAGCTATTGATTTGCGCTTAACTCAAAATGAACAAGTTTTGATTCTCATGAATCGACGTGGAGCATTTCCTACATTAACATGTAAATCGTGTATGCAAGATGCTCGTTGTCCTGAATGTGGATTGAACTTAAATTATCATTCTGATACTCAGAAGATTCATTGTCATTATTGCGCTAAAGTTTACACTAATTATGCTTGTGTACATTGTGGACATGCACATTTTAGTGGTAGTGGATATGGAACACAAAGTGTTGTCTCACGCTTACAAACATTATTTCCTCAAGCACGCATTGCACGTCTAGATTCTGATGTGGACACTGTGGCTCAATCATCACAGATTTTAGATGACTTTGCACTTGGTAAAATGGATATACTTGTGGGGACATCACTGATTGCGAAGGGATTAGATATTGAATCTGTGACATGTGTTGGAATACTTGAAGCTGATCAAGCTTTATCATTTTTAAACCTAAGAAGTTCTGAATCAACTTTTGCAATGCTTATGCAAGCAGCAGGAAGAAGTGGAAGAGCGAAGAAACACGGTGAAGTCTTCGTGCAAGTCATGGATCCTAAGCATAGAGTCATTGAATGCTTAAAAAATCATGATTATACTCGCTTCTTTAAGGAAGAAATGGCATTTCGACATCAAGCTCAGTTACCTCCTTATGTTTATTTGATTGCAATCGAATTTGCTCATGAAACAGCAAGCATTGCATTTGAAGGATCACTTTCAATCACTAAAACGCTACAAGAGTCCATGCATACCATTGGTCCTTCGATGTTATTAAAACAAAGAGGGAAATACCGATATCAAACTATTATTAAATCTAAAGATTGGATTAAGACACTACAACAACTTAAAGAATTAAAAATCATACAACACAGTAAGATTGAAGTTCGTGTGATTGCTAATCCTTATGCACTAGGAGGCGTATGATTTCATCAAGAGAGTTTGCCTATGATGTGTTAGTGAATGCGATTAAGCATCGCTCATATATCAATTTACAATTAAAAGGACAAAACCATCCAGATATGCCTTTTATTAATGCTTTAATCTATGGGGTTATGCAACATTCATTGCAACTTCAGCACATGTTTCATCCTTATGCGACAAAGAAGATTGATGTTGAAGTGGATGTAATATGCATGATGAGTGGATATCAAAAACACTATATGCGACAAATTCCTGATTATGCTATTAAAGCAGAAGCACTCAAACTTTGTGATAAATATGTCCCATACGCAAAGAAATTCGTTAATGCAATGTTGGAGCGTATCTTTGAATCATCACTAGTTGTTGCAAATGGTGAAGATGATATTCAAGGTTTAAGTCTTGAAACATCATTTCAACCATGGATTTTAAAAATGTGGCAATCGCATTATGGTACACAGTTTACTCATCAATTTGCGACGTTCTCAAATACGCCTTCAGAACTGTTTGGATTTGTTCACTATGACTTAAAGGATAAACTGCAAGACTATGGTGAGCCCATTGATGAATGGGCATTTAAAGCAGATAAATCTATTCTACAACATCCAGATTTTCTAAGTAAAAAAGTATTCATTGCAGACATTCATGCTCAAAAAGTTGGATTTAACACCCCTATAAAAGCAAATGATCGTATTTTAGATGCATGTGGCGCACCAGGAGGAAAATCCCTCATGATGGCGATGAAAGTGAAAGATCAGGCTGATATCATTTGTGCAGACATTGCACCTCATCGATTAGCCCTTGTCGAGCAAACACTTAAACGTGCAAATATAAACAGTGTCACAACACAAGTATTGGATGCCACAAAAGCCCATGAGTTTTATCCACCTCTTTCGTTTGATGGTATCTTAGTGGATGCCCCATGCTCTGGATTAGGTGTTCTTCGTCGTAAGCCTGAAATTAAAATGTTTATTACACCACAAGACATTGATGAACTTGTTAAAACACAAGCTGCCATCTTAAATAGTTGTGCGATGTGTGTTAAACCTCAAGGTTGGATTGTTTATAGTACATGTACACTTAACAAAAAAGAGAATGAAAAACAAATTGAGTCATTCTTATCACGCCATGATGACTTTATTTGTGAACACATCATGCCTTTTGACTCTTTTAGCTCTGGAGGCGATGGATTTTTTATGGCAACTTTAAGGAAAATAAAGTAAAATAGTCACATGAAACAATCAATCTATGGTTTAACTTATCCACAACTCGAAACATGGTGTATCTCCCATGGTTTTAAAGCATATCATGCAAAGAACACATATCGTTGGTTATATCAAAAGCGAGTCACATCCTTTGAAATGATGAGCGATTTATCCCTTGCACTTCGACAAACGTTTATGGAACATTTCGAAATGAATCCACTTATTCAACTAGAGCGTCAAGTATCAAAAGATGGTACTCGTAAATATTTACTGCAACTTGATGATGAATCAATTGTAGAAACTGTTCTAATGATTCAACCGTATGGACATAGTGTATGTGTGAGTTCACAAATCGGATGCAATATGGGATGTGCTTTTTGTGCATCTGGACTTATCAAGAAATCACGAAATGTACGTGCTGATGAAATGGTACGTCAACTTTTGCATGTTCAAATGGATTTAGATCAAGAAGAACAACGTGTATCTCATATGGTAGTTATGGGAATAGGGGAACCTTTTGATAATTACGATCATGTGATGGATTATATTCGTATTCTTAATCATGATTTAGGTTTAGCCATTGGCTCACGTCATATGACTGTTTCGACATGTGGTATTCCTGAAGGAATACGCAAGTTTGCGAAAGAACCATTTCAAGTTAACTTAGCAATATCACTGCATGCTCCCAATGATGAACTACGCTCATCCATCATGCCCATTAATAGAGCCTATCCTTTAAAAGCACTTATGAGTGCAATGAGTGAATACTTCCATCAATCTAATCGCAAAGTGACATATGAGTATATCTTATTAAAAGATGTCAATGATTCAATTGCTCATGCGAAAGAACTTGCTGCCTTAATTAAAGGACAGCATGTGTACGTGAATTTAATTCCCTATAACAAAGTAGAAGAACAACCATTTGAGCAAGTTACTCCAATGCAAGCCCAACGTTTCTTTGAAACGCTTCGCAAAGCTGGAGTTACAGCAACGCTTCGCATGGAGCATGGAGCTGATATTGATGCAGCATGCGGTCAGTTGCGCAGTAAGAAGTTGAAAGGGTGCCAAGTATGAACATCGTAGGAAAATCAGATAAGGGAAAACTTCGACAATTTAATGAAGATGCATTCTTTATCCATAAGAACCCTTTGATTGCGATTGTTTCTGATGGGATGGGTGGAGCTCCTCATGGTGAGGTTGCCTCTGCACTGACTATTAAGTCTTTTAGTACGAAGTTATTAAGACTAAAAACTTGGAATCACGATAATATTACGAATATTATTCATGAGACAAACCAAGAAATCGTTGCGAAAACAACACAAGATTCAAAGTATGTTGGTATGGGTGCGACGTTAAGTGGGTTTGTTAGTCATAATAATCAAACTTTTATTTTGAATGTAGGCGATAGTCGAGTTTATGGCTTAAAAGGAACACAGTTGACACTTCTTACAGATGATCACACCATGATGAATGAAATCATGAAGCAAAGTGATGAAATATTTGCAAATATTGATCAACGTTACAAACACATGCTTACTTCAGTCATCGGAATTCCTTCAGGTTGTATTGTCGATGTGACATCAGTCAATGAAGAATTTGACATGATTCTTGTATGCAGTGATGGATTAAGTAACCTTGTATGTGAAGCCACGATGATTGATGTTTTATTGTCGTCGCAAAGTATTGAAGAGCAAGCTTCAGAGTTCATTGAACTTGCAAATAGAGCGGGGGGCAATGATAATATTACCGTGATCATTATAGATATGCGAGGTGAAGCCTATGAGTAACATTATTCGAAACCGTTATCTAGTCTCTCGTAAACTTGGTGAAGGGGGTATGTCGGATGTGTATCTTGCAACCGATACATTACTTCAAAGAGAAGTTGCGATTAAAATATTAAGACAAGAACTATCAATTGACCCTGTCAATCTCTTGCGTTTTCAACGTGAAGCAAATGCTGCAAGTAAACTCAATCATCCACACATTGTTGAGATTTATGATGTGGGAGAAGAAGATGGTCGTCATTATATCGTCATGGAAGTCGTACGTGGTAAAACATTAAAAGAACTCATTCAACAACGTGGTGCATTAGATGTTAAAGAAGCGATATTTATGATGCGTCAGATTATTTCTGCATTAGCGCATGCACACACACATAACATCATTCATAGAGACATAAAACCTCAGAATATTCTCGTAAAAGATGATGGTTCAATCAAAATTGCAGACTTTGGTATTGCTATGGCGATGGATGCAACTCAGCTTACTCAAGTCGATTCTGTCATGGGTTCAGTGCATTATATGGCTCCAGAGTGTGCTCGTGGAGAAATTGCTTCAGTCCAAAGTGATGTGTATGCTTTAGGAGTGGTTTTTTATGAACTTCTTAGCGGACAAGTACCATTTGCGGCAGAGGTTTCTGTACAAGTAGCACTAAAACATATGCAAGAAAATTTTCCATCTGTTCGTGATCTTAATCCTACTATTCCACAATCTATTGAAAACATTATTTTTAAAGCGACAGCAAAACATAAAAGTAATCGCTTTGACTCAGCCAATGATATGCTTGCATCCCTTGATGAAGCCCTAGAGCGAAAAAACGAAAAGAAATTGGTCTTTGAACAAGAAATCAATCTCGATTCTACACAAGTTTACCAAAAGGTTGATGGAAAAGAGACTACTCCAACATCATGGTGGATAACGTTAACGGTAGGTTTACTACTATCTGGACTTATCTTATTTTTAGGAATCGAGGCAACTTCATGGCTTAATCGAGGACCTGTTGATAATACAGTGGATGTTCCAAACATCGTAGGTTTAACGTTTTCGGAAGCTCGCGAAGTTTTAGAACCACTCGGTTTATTTTTGAGCACCAATGTTCGCTATCAACTTACCGATGGGATTGAGTTTGGTAAGATAATTTCATTCACACCTGGTTTAAGCGCAAAAGTTGAAAAGGGGACTGTAATAACTGTTTGGATTTCGGATGGTATTTATTTTGTGGTGGGAGATTATGTTGGAAGAACCATTGATAGTGTTCAAGAAGAACTTTCTGGAACACGTATATTAATTCGTGTAGAGAAAGAACAAAGTACAGAGGTAGCTGCTGGAACGATCATTCGCCAAGAAATACTGCTACCTATGGAAAAACTAGATCCTCGTCGTCAATATGAAATAAAACTTGTTGTGTCAACGTTTATTGAAATCATTATGCCAAGTTTAATTGGATTACCTATTGAAACTGCGGTTAATCAACTTGAATCTTTAGGTGTGGAAGTTTCATTAAAGAAATTATCAACCGCAGGGATGAGTGATGAAGAACTTGAGGAACTACAGTTTAATGTTGTCATTGGAATGTCAGTAACTCCTGGTGCTGTGTATACACAAATAGATGGCAGAACTGTTGAGTTAAGTTACTACGAATGAGTTATACCATTAAAGCACGATGTGTAAAACACATCTCAAATCAATATACGTTTAAAATCGACAATCAAATGACGATTGTTAAGGCTAGTGGCAAACTTAGACTTTCCATATCTCCTATGGTAGGGGATTGGTGTGCTCTTGAAAAGATAGGTGATGAATTTGTTATTCAGAAGGTTTTACCACGCAATAATGCTCTACTACGACCTTCGATTGCCAATGTTGATCAAGCCATGGTTGTGACATCTTTGTTTCGTCCAGATTTTTCATCAACATTACTGGATCGACAACTTATGTTAATTGCATATGAAAATATTGAACCACTGATTATCATTACAAAATGTGATCTTGTGGATGAAGATAATCCTGCTTTTGAAACTATTCAAGCTTATGAAGATGCTGGATATACAATTTTAAAAACAGGCATTGGATTTCCAGTTCAACCTATTCTAGACCATCTTAAAGACAAGATAACTGTGTTAACAGGTCAAAGTGGTGCTGGGAAAAGTGCACTCATCAATCGTTTAGATTCAACCTTTCAACTTATTACTCAAGAAACATCAAAAGCACTAAATAGAGGTAAGCATACGACACGGCATGTTCAACTTCATGAAGTCGGTGAAGGATTACTTGCGGATACTCCAGGGTTTTCATCACTTTCGTTTGCTAATCTTGATCCTCATATTTGTGCTCACTTGTTTAAAGAGTTTGCACCTTATGTGAGTGATTGTCGATTTAATGATTGTTTACATATTAATGAACCCGATTGCGCAATAAAAAATGCTGTTAAAGAAGGAAAAATTGCTGCATTTCGTTTAGAAAACTATCAAGAAATTATTCAAATGATTAAGGAGGAAAAAAGAATATGATTTTAGCCCCATCTTTACTTGCTGCCAATTTTATGAACTTATCAAAGGATTGTCAAACGCTCAAAGATCATGGAATACAATGGTTACATTATGATGTGATGGATGGATACTTTGTTCCTAATCATTCTTTTGGAGTAGATATACTCAAGCAAATTAAGCAAAACTTTGATTTTGTTTATGATGTTCATCTTATGGTTTCTAATCCAAGACTATTTATAGAGTACTTTTCAAAGGTTGCGGATGTTTTAACAATTCATATTGAAGCATGCGAAGATGTTCATGAAGCGATTGAACTAATTAACATTATTCATACTCATGGTATTAAAGCAGGGATTTGTATAAAGCCAAACACAAGTGTTTCTGCTATCGAACCTCTTTTAAGTCTTGTTGATTTAGTATTAGTCATGAGTGTTGAACCAGGTTTTGGTGGACAACCATTTATGGTTGAAATGCTTGAAAAAGTACGATTACTAAAAGATTTAAAAGAAAAACAAGGCTATCAGTTCATGATTCAAATTGATGGTGGAGTCAACAAAGAAAATAGTGAGCAATCACGACTTGCAGGCGCAGAGAATATAGTGGTTGGAAGTTATCTCTTTAAAGATTTAGCATCAAGAATTAGTGAATTCCAATGAAAATTGCCATCGTAAGTTCATTAGCTCAACCTCATGAACTCGTTGGGTACCATGCTTATATCGGATGTGATTATGGTGCTTTTATTTGTGCACAAGCAAACATCATTATGACATTAGCTGTAGGTGATTTTGATTCTGTCACTCATGATCAATTTGAACTCATCAAGCAATACGCTCATGATATTCATGAACTTAATAATGATAAAGATATTTCAGATACTGAATATGCGCTTTCTTTAACTCAAAAAACCGATGATGTTACCATCATTGGTGGTTTAGGTGGACGACTTGATCATGAATTTGCAAACATGCTATGTTTATTAAAATATCCTCACGCAAAACTTGTGAATGATACCAATGAAATATTTGTGGTAAGTCAAAAAACTCATATTCCTTATCAAAAAGGCTATTTATCACTATTTCCACTGCAGGAAACGATTGTGTCAATTCAAGGAGTAAAGTTTCCATTAAATCAAACCACACTTAGTGCATTTGATACATTATGTTTATCTAATGAAATTGAAGATCAAGAAGCTATCATTGAGGTTAATCATCCTTGTCTTGTGATGTTAAGCCAATAAAAAAAACGGTGTAAACCGTTTTGTTTTTTTAAGCAGCTTGTTGAGCTTTAAGTGTTTTCAAAGCGCGGGTGGAAATACGGACCCTTTGAGGTTTTCCATCGACAATGAGTGTTACTTTTTGTAAATTCACATTCCATTTACGACGTGTTGCGCGTAGTGAGTGAGAACGCTTATTGCCCGAAAGTGCTTTTTTACCGGATACGGCACATACTCTTGGCATACCGTTACCCCCTTTCATAATTGCTTGTAAATAATAGCATAAGATTTCATTAATGGCAAGTCTTTTGTCACACTTAGAATTAGGTTTTGTGTGGTCACATACTGTTGTTTATGTTATGATTAGCACAAGTGTAGGACGTCTATGGAAAAACAAATTCTCGCAGTAGTTTCATTCTCACAATATAAAGTTAAAGTGCTTGTTGCACAGTTTTTCAACACTAAATTTAATGTCTTAAAAGTCGAGCATGTAACGTGTGATGGTTTTGATGGTGAGCATATTGTTAATGAGAAATTAATTGTTAGTTCACTGAAAAAAGCATTTGAGCATATTGCGGCTAATCTAGGTGCAACAATCACCAATGTAATCATGATTGTCCCATCTGTTGGTATGGATCGTTATCATGAAAAAGTAAATGTATATCCACAGTTCTCAAGTACCATCACAAATAAAGATATTATGTTAGCATTAAAGAAAGCGATGAACTCGCAAGTTAGACATGATAAAGAAATCATATTTGTGAATGTTAATGCTTTTATCGTAAACAACACCAAATATAAGAAAATGCCATCAAATATGGATTTGGACTCCATTGTCCTAGACATGGATCAATTTGTGGCAGATAAGCAACTAACGCATAGTTTAGCTGCCTGCATTGAAAAAGCAGGAGTAGGAATCCTTGATATCGTTTTAGATTCATGGGCTCTTGGTAAAGAAACAGCAGCCATAGATGCATCAATGAAATCAAGTGTAATCATCGTTGATATAGATCGCTATAAAACATTATTGTCACTATACTATCATGGTCGACTCATCTCATCTTCTTGGATTGATCAAGGATATGGAACGTGGGTTAACGCAATCGTTCAAGCACATCAACTTCAATTTGATGTAGCTCATCGCTTACTTGTTCAAAATGTTGATTTAGATAAAGCGAAATACAACACCCACCCAGTATTCTTATGGCAAGTGAAAGAGCAAACATACACGACTAATCAAGCAAATATTATGGAGTGTGTTGAAAGCCATATTGACAAATTCATCGAAGAAATTCATGAAGTTTGTCAACCTATCTTTGCGAAATCTTTTGGTGAATTTGTATTGACAGGTGAAGGCAGTTTACTTGAAGGATTAAGTGAGCGCATGAAGAAGGTAACGACGATTCCTACAAAGGTTTACGTTCCAGAAACCATGGGAGCACGAGACCCATCTCTGTCTCAATGTCTAGGTGCACTCTATGCATATAAGGATCATTTGATTTATCGTCATCATACTGCTTCTTGTGTGAATGAAGTCGAATTTGATACAATGATAAAAAGTGTTAAGTTCAATGACACTCAAGATGGAACATTATCTAAAAAAGTGAAGGGCTTCTTCGACACGAAGAAAGACTAGGGGAGTTATAATGAGTGAACAATTTCAATATCAAGTCGCAAATATAAAAGTATTTGGCATCGGCGGCGCAGGATGTAATGCAGTAAATCGAATGGTTGATGAAGGTATGCAAGGTGTAGATTTCTTTGTGTGCAATACTGACAAGCAAGTACTCGATGTAAGTGTAGTTAAAAATAAAATAATACTTGGCCGTACAACTACAGGTGGACTTGGCGCAGGAGCTAATCCTCTTATTGGTGAAAAAGCAGCTGTTGAAAGTGAAGCCGAAATTAGACAAGCCATGCAAGGGGCTAACATGATCTTCCTAACTGCAGGTCTTGGTGGTGGAACCGGTACAGGAGCTGCTCCAATCTTTGCGAAAATCGCAAAAGAACTTGGTGCACTAACTGTGGGTATCGTGACCAAACCTTTCAATTTTGAAGGCAAGAAGCGTATGACTCAAGCTTTAAATGGTTTAGAAGAACTACGCAAGCATGTCGATAGTCTTATTATTGTCTCTAATAATCAAGTTCTTGAAGTCATTGGAAGAATTCCTTTCATTGAAGCATTTAAAGAAGCTGACAACGTACTTCGCCAAGGAGTACAAACTATTACTGACTTAATTGCTGTACCTGCACTTGTGAACTTAGATTTTGCGGATGTCAGAGCAGTTATGGAAAACCAAGGCAATGCATTAATTGGTATTGGTATGGCCTCTGGCGAGAATAAAGCCGTTGAGGCAGCGATTAAGGCGATAACATCACCTTTACTCGAAGCACAAATAAAAGGCGCATCAAACGCCATTGTGAACGTTACAGGTGGATTATCAATTAATCTTTATGATGCAAATGATGCGATTGAATATATTCGCCAAGCTGCAGGCAATGAAATTGATATTATATTTGGGGTTGCAATTAATGATGCCTTAGAAGATGATGTGATTGTGACTGTTATTGCAACAGGCTTTGATCAAAAAGCACCATCAGTTCCTCTTAAAGCAAATCCTGTCGACCATACAAGTAATGGAGTAAGCAGAGACCAAACACCCGTCGATGATGATGAGCAATCTATACCAAGTTTCTTCAAATCACGATAACGCACGATAAATAGTGCGTTTTTTTTGATTTGTGTTCATTTTTGTGGTATTACTATTAAGAGGTAACTTATGAAAATATTCGTGATCAAGCATACATTCTTTTCTAACTCATATCGCTGCACGACTGTTCGTGAGCGATGTTTAAAGTATGCCAATGAAATGCGTCCTTCAATGATCATTATCACTGGGATGACTTCGGATTTACCTCCAACGTATCATGACTTTGTTTCACGTCTTGTGGATCCATCAACTATTATTTTAAGAGAAAAACAGATTGCTGAAGTTGACTATCTTTATATACAAATTGAGGATGAATCATGTTTAATTCATAATAAGGTGATTAAAACACAACGTGGTATGATGTCGATTGTAGAAGCAGATCCACCTAGAATTGATATCAAGAATATTGTTTTAGATATATTCTCAGATGAAGAATTTGCAGATTATCATAGTGATTTATCGGATTTCGACATTAAATCTTTAGAATCAATTATAAAAAAATAAAGAAAACAGCATCTTACCAATTAAAGTAAGATGCTTTTTATGTCTAAAGAGTTTTAAGAATATATTCAATCCCTAAGGCAATACCATCTTGATCAACAGAAGTAGTAATATAACTAGCAAGAGATTTAAGTTCTTCTGTAGCATTTCCCATTGCCACACCAATGAAAGCATGTTCTATCATATCCATATCATTATCAGAATCACCAAAGGCCACATAATGGACAGTTTGCTTAATTGAATCAAAATATGTTTGAATACCACGATATTTTGATTGTCCTATATCAACGATGTCAGCATAGGTAGAACGTCCTAAGTAAACGTCAAGTCCTGTAATTTGCTTAAAAGAGAGTAATTTATCAGTGTCTTCATGATAAACCATGAGCATATCTAAATCTTCTCCTTCATACTCTTTCACGACAGTAGGAATAGGTTCATGAAAGAAAGAATGTGCTTCTATTACAATATCATTTACTTCGTTAAGTAAAAATGAAGGCTGACCTTGAAATTGAACATTCATATTTAGAGACTTTGCAAGTTCCACAGCAAGTTCAATACGTTTTTTATCCATAACATATTTATGAATCGTTTGACCATGATGATCAAGAACATGTTGTCCATTTGAACATATATATCCATCCCACTC
>Ga0208242_100266_pt1 | contig 53391 bp, 49 predicted proteins | sample SubbioAug_CSW13A_FD_184825 | JGI IMG/M metagenome (GOLD analysis project Ga0208242, IMG submission 184825) | Serpentinite rock and fluid subsurface biosphere microbial communities from McLaughlin Reserve, California, USA - CR12Aug_CSW13A (SPAdes) | ecosystem: Environmental > Terrestrial > Deep...
GGAGAGGGGTTTGCGACCGGAAGAACCGTCCCCCTGGTGGCTGGAATATTAGCTTATCCCCTCGCCTCCCTTTGGGGGGAGAGGGAAAGGGTGAGGGGGGAGAGGGGTTTGCGACCGGGAGAACCGTCCCCCTGGTGGGGTGGGGTGGAATTTTTGGAGGTGTTGGTGTTGAAGCAAGCAATTTTGTTGGTTGGGCATGGCAGCAGGCGCAGTGAGGCAAATGAGGCTTTGGTTAAGCTTAGAGAACTGGTTGAGCGGAGGCGTCCCGGTTCAAAAATTGCCTATGGTTTTTTACAGTTTGCCAAACCTAACTTACGGGAGGCACTTAATCAGTTAGATGACGGTGAGTTGGAAGAAGTGACGATTGTGCCGGTATTCCTTTATGACGGGATTCATATGCAGGAAGATATTCCGGCTATTTTAGCCGAAGAAGCAATGGAGCGCCCTCATTTGCGTTTGGTACTCGCGCCGGTGCTGGGCATAGACGAGCGGATGGCGGAAATTATCTGGGATCGCGTTGATGCGGCACCGAAATTGTAGGAGGTACTATGGACTACTGTAAAAATCCGCAGGAAATTGAGAAAAAAAGTATGGCAATTATTGAAGATCGACTGGCAGGCTTTCCCTTCGACCTCTCGCAAAAGCCTGTTATTAAACGAGTGGTGCATACTACAGGTGATCTTTCCTTTGCTGAAATTACACTCTTTAACAACAATGCACTAACTGCCGGGGTAGCAGCGCTGGCGGCAGGTGCGCCGGTATATTGTGACGTGGAAATGGCGCGCTCAGGGATTAATCGGCAAGCGGCGGCCGCATTAGGCTTGCAGCTTAACTGTCTGATTCATGAGCCAAAAGTGGCAGCCGATGCAAAAATACTGGGGACGACTCGGGCGGCAGTCGCCATGAACATGGCACTGGCAGCCCATCCGCGGGGGGCAATTTTTCTTATCGGCAATGCGCCAACCGCCTTGTTTGCCCTGCTTGAGGCGGTAAAAGCAGGCAAAGCGGAACCGGCTCTGCTGATAGGGACACCGGTGGGTTTTGTGGGTGCGGCTGAATCAAAGGAATGGCTCACCGAGTTCCGTTTTCCCTGGATTACCGTTCGGGGTGAAAAAGGCGGCAGCACCGTGGCTGCCGCTATCATGAATGCTTTACTGGCGATTGCACTAACAGCCGGGAGAGAAGAAAGAGGCATCGGCGGATGAAACGGATTTTGCTAGCGGGGACTCACAGCGGTGTGGGTAAAACTATGTTGACGGCGGGTTTGATTTTCGCTCTGCGTCGTCGCGGTCAGCAGGTTATACCGTTTAAGGTTGGTCCTGATTACATTGACCCCGGTTTTCATGCCGCAGCAGCAGGTGTCCCAGCCGCCAATCTTGACAGTTGGATGCTGCCGCCGGATCAAGTTTTGGAGATTCTCCACCGCCGCGTGCCGGAAGGCGCGTTTGCGGTGATTGAGGGTGCGATGGGGATATATGACGGCCGCAAAGGGCAAGGCGAGATCGGCAGCTCAGCACATGTTGCTAAAATTACCGAAACACCGGTGGTGCTGGTCGCCAGCGGAGCAAAAATGGCGAGAAGCGCCGCGGCACTCGTCGGAGGATATCTTCAATTTGACCGGGATCTGCCGTTTGCGGGGATAATTTTTAACCGGCTCTCCGGCGAGAGTCATTTTCAGCTTCTAAAAGATGAAGTGAACAGTTATTTCTCAATACCGGTTTTTGGCTATTTAGCTGAAGACAATCGCCTCACTGTGCCGGAGAGACATCTGGGGCTCTTGCCGGCGGCAGAAAACAGTGATTTAGAAAAATTGCTGACACTCCTGGCAGATATGGTTGAAGAAAAAATAGCTATAGAGGCAATACTGGCCTCAGCTTCTGCTGCCGCTCCATTGCCGCAGCCGATTCGGAAAATCTTTCCTGAGAAGAGCGAGCGATTCAGTTGTCGTATTGCTATAGCCCGCGATGAGGCTTTTAGTTTTTACTATGCGGAAAATCTGGAGTTGCTGAGTTGTTTTGGTGCGGAGTTGGTTCCTTTTTCGCCGTTGCATGACAACAAATTGCCGGATGAAACTCATGGCATCCTGCTGGGCGGAGGATTTCCCGAAGTTTTTGCCGCGAAACTGGCGCAAAACGAAGCTATTCGGCAGGCGGTTAAAGCGGCTGCCTTGGCAGGTGTGCCCGTCTATGCCGAGTGCGGTGGTTACATGTATTTAGCGCAGGAATTACAGGACTCTATTGGTTTGATTTGGCCCATGGCGGGTGTCTTTCCTGGTCGTGCTGTGATGAGGAAGAAACGTAGAGCGCTTGGTTATGTGGAAGTGAGCGGATTGGCGGAAAACTTTCTCTTGCCGGAAAACGAGACTTGCCGCGGTCATGAATTTCATTGGTCTGAAATGGAGCAAATTTCAGATCCGGTTTTATTTCGCAAATTGCCGCAAGGAGAGATTTTCGGTGAGCGCATCGCCAACTGTCAAGGGTCTTATTTTCATCTGCATTTTTTAAGCAATCCCGGCATAGCGCGCCGCTTCGTGGCAGCTTGTGCAAACTATGCCGGGCAGGGTGGAAGCTGAGATGAAAAAAGCTGAAAAAGGAAAGTTGGTTTTAATTTTAGGTGGTGCCCGCAGCGGAAAAAGTCGCTTGGCTGAAGAAATGGCGCTTGCCTCGGGAGGAAAGACCGTTTATCTTGCCACAGCCACCATCCATGACGAAGAAATGGCTCAGCGAGTAGAGATTCATAAAAATAGGCGTCCGTCTGATTGGACTACGCTGGAGGAAAATTGCGACTTGCCGGGTGCGCTTGAGAAAATTTCAGCAGATACCGAAACAGTGATTGTGGACTGCCTGACGCTTTGGCTCACCAATAAGCTTTTGCCTCATTACAGTGAAGAAGCCGCAGTTTATGAGTTGGCAAGCGTGGAAGATGAAATCAGCATTTCACTTGCTCGTTTCTGCCGGGAAGCCAAGAGAAAGACGTTCAAAACCATTTTAGTCGCCAACGAAGTGGGCTGCGGCATTGTGCCGGAAACACAGCTTGGCAGATTTTTTCGTGACCTGGCGGGCAGGGCTAACCAGTTGGTTGCCAAAGAGGCGGATGAAGTATTTCTCGCGGTTGCCGGGTATCTGCTGCGTGTCAAGGGAGAAGCTTAGATGCTCATTTTTTTGGCGTTTTTGCTGGATGGCTTAATAGGAGATCCTCGCTGGCTTCCCCACCCGGTCGTCTGCTTCGGCAAATTGATTTCCCTTTTGGAAAAATGGCTCTACAATGCTAACCACTCGGAGCGCAGTTTGCTGCTAAAAGGAGCTCTGTTGGTCTTGGTGGTCTTGTTTACGGTTTATGGTTTTTCATTTGGATTGATCAGCATTTTCTCGATTATTCATCCGCTCGCGGAAGCAGCCCTTACTGTGGTGCTGCTGGCAACCACTTTGGCAACACGTTCTCTTTGGCAAGCAGCGGAGGATATCTATTTTCCTTTGCGGAACGGAAAGATTTTAGAGGCGCGGCAGGCGGTGTCGATGGTTGTGGGAAGGGACACCGCAGAACTTGATGAGCGGGAGATTTCCAGGGCTGCGGTGGAAACTGTAGCGGAAAACACTGTGGACGGGGTGACGGCACCCCTATTTTATGCGCTGCTGGGCGGGGCACCGCTGGCATTGCTCTATAAAGCAATAAACACGATGGACTCTATGCTGGGTTATAAAAACGATCGTTATCTCTGCTTTGGCAGGGCGGCGGCGAAGCTTGACGATGCGGCAAATTGGCTGCCCGCACGTTTGACTGTGCCGGTGATGCTTTTGGCTGCCGCTGTTCTGCGCTTGCATGTCAGAACAGCGTGGATTGCGCTCCGACGGGACGGCAAAAAACATCCGAGCCCAAACAGTGGGTTGCCGGAAGCGCTGGCGGCGGGAGCGCTCGGTGTAACTTTAGGCGGCGAGAACCGATATGGCGGCAGAATATCTCAAAGAATGCTGATTTGGCAGGAAGGGCGTCCGCCTGAGGCGAATGATATTAGGCAGGCTGCAGCCTTAATGATAGTTACTTCTGTGTTTTTTTTGGCGGCGGGATTGTTATTCAAGGATTTGCTGCTGAAACTTTTGTAAAGGTGTGGTTGTACTATGAAACACTTCTTTTTGGCACTCCGTTTTCTCACTGTGTTTCCGCTGGGAAAAGATAAAGATTTGACTGCCGACGATTTGCCTGCCTCAACCATCTACTATCCGCTTGTGGGTGTATTGATCGGTTTGGTTTTGTTTGCCTGTTGGCAGTGGGGTCGTACCGCTTGGCCTGTTTTTCTTGCTTCAGCACTGACTGTAACTTTATGGGTGGGGCTGACAGCCGGTTTGCATCTTGACGGTTTGATGGATACTTTTGATGGGCTTGGTGTAAGGGGAGACCTGGAAAGGCGATTAGCGGTAATGCGAGACAGTCGGGTAGGTGCCTTCGGCGTACAAAGCGCCGCATTAATGATTTTCTTAAAAATTGCCGCCGTCTCCGCCCTGGCCGCTAATCCGGCTCACTATCCTGCGTTGATTCTTGCTCCGCTTGCGGGTCGAACGGCAATGGTTGCGATAATGTCCACCTGCAGTTACGCGCGGGCGGGCGAAGGTCTTGGTCGCATTTTTGTGGAAGGAACCGGCCGTTGGCATTTGGCGTCGGCAGTTCTCTTTTTCCTTTTTCTGGGACTACTGGTCGTCGGCAGTTCCATCTTCCTGCTCTTTTTGGTGCAGACGGTAATCCTTTTCCTGCTGCGAATCTTTTTTTTAAGTAATTTTGGCGGTGCCACCGGAGATTTGCTAGGTGCGACGTGTGAAGTGCACGAGTTATCGGTTTTGATTCTAGTGCCTTTTATCCTGTTTTAATCATTAGCCTACCAAAAATAGATTCTGTTAAAATATTTTTTCAGATTGCCGGCAGGTGAAGCAAATGGAAAGTTCAAACAGCAAGTTACATCCTTTTGGGCACGGCGGAGATCTGCAAACGGCGGCTGAGCTTGTTGGCATATCCGCTGAAGCTCTATTGGATTTTAGCGCCAGTATAAATCCGCTTGGGCCTCCTGCCGGTTTATTCGCTTATTTGGGTGAGCAACTGCCGAAACTTACCGCCTACCCTGATCCGGCATGCCGCAGGTTGCTGTCAGCAATCTCTAACCGTTATCAAACCAAGCACAGTATCGTCGCAGGAAATGGTGCGGGAGAGTTAATCTATCTTGTGATGCGTGCCCTTCCTGCGGGCAAGGTGCTGGTACCTGTGCCTACCTTCGCGCTCTATGAACAGGGGGCTCTGGCTGTCAGCAGGGAAGTTTCGCATCACTTTTTGCACCAAAATGACAATTTCAATTTAAATATTTCGGCATTCTGCGCCGCAGTCGACAAAGTGCGTCCTGTTTTGACAGTCTTATGCAGTCCTAATAATCCTACAGGCAATCTGCTGAGCCGTGAAGATATTCTGACTGTAGCTGCTGCCTGCGCAGAGCATGGAGGATATCTTTTGCTGGATGAGGCTTTTTTAGAGTTTTGCCCGGACTGGCGGCACCGTTCGCTGCTGTTAAATACGCCGCCTAATGTGCTGGTGCTCTGCTCGATGACCAAAATCTATGCCGTTCCCGGTTTGCGGTTGGGCTTCTTAGCCGCTCCCGCTGAAATTGCCGACTCAATAAAAAAGTTGCGTGATCCGTGGAGCGTAAATACACTGGCGCAGTTAGCCGGAGAATATGTGTTGCGTGACGTTGACTTTATTTACCACACGGTGAAACAGGTGAGCCGTTTGGCGCAAAAACTAGCTTGTCAACTGAGTAGTTTTTCAGAGCTGCGCGTCTGGCCGCCGACAGTCAATTATCTCTTTCTTGAAACCCTAACAATGCCCTCCGGTGTGATGCAGAAACGGCTGCTTGCAGAAAAAATCCTTGTGCGCGACTGCGGTAACTTTCGCGGTTTGCCACCCCGCTTTATTCGTCTCGCTGTGCGGACGGAAGAGGAAAATGAATCACTTGTGGCTGCTTTTAAGAGAATTTTTTTCTTAGCGGAGGGAAGATGAAGTTAATTTGGATACGCCATGGGGAGACCGCTTGGAACCGTGAATTCAGATTGCAGGGAAAAAGCGATGTTGAATTGAGCGCTAAAGGAAGGCGACAGGCAGAATGCCTTGCTAACAGCTTTTCAGAAAAGCCTGATAGGATTTTTACTTCGTCTCTAAAGCGCGCTCAGACGTTTTCTCTGCCGCTTGCCGCTCGTTTCGCTTTGCTGCCGACGGTTTTACCTGAATTACGTGAGATGTCTTTTGGCTGCTGGGAAGGAATGCGTTACGCCGATATGGACAGAGAAATGCAGCTCTTATTTGAGAAATGGTGCGCTGACCCGGTCAAAAATTGCCCGCCGGGCGGGGAGACGGGAAGAAGTTTAGTTAAGAGGGTACGAAAAGCTGTAGAGATTATCATGGCTGAGGCGGCCGCAACTGAAACTGTTATACTGGTTACACACGGCGGTGTTATTCGTGTTGCGGTTGCAATGTTGATGGGTATGGCTCCGGCTTGCGCAGCACGGATTCAGATTGACGCTGCTTCAGTCACGGTCCTAGAATACCTGTCCGGCAATTGGCGGCTTATTCGCCTTAATGACACTTGTCATTTGCAAACAGAAGATTGCTGAACAATGCAGGAATTTCTCCCTGGGACGCGAATTATTTCTAAAAAATCGGGAAAAACAGGAAGAGTAAGGGAAGTTGGTTTGCCTTTTAAAAATAAACAGCAGCAGCGCAGATTTGTTTTACTGGAGGGAGAAAAGAATGCTGAAGCCAGGATTTGAAAAGCAAATCAATCTGGAAGAATGCAGACGATCTGAAGAAAGGGAGTCTCCTGCGCAAAAAATACGTGCCAAAATTCGTTTCGATTATCAAGGCAGAGCAAGACCTTCCCGTTTTTTCTTCGGCAAAAAAAGCACGGAGGAAGCTGCAGTTGAATTGCGTCAGCAGCAGGCGGCATTGTGGCGTAATGTCCCCGTACAGGGCATTTTGATTGAAGACCTTGAAATGGGTGAAATTTATCTCGTTTTTGACGAAGACTTGGGTGCCGAAGTGGCTTATGCCCCTCTGGAACTGGAAGTATGGGCGGATTCCCTTTGTTATCTGGTGCGGTTTGCTGTCAGGGAAGAATTTCGTCGGCTTAAGATTATGGAACCTGCGCAAATTTCCTTGTCGATGCAGGATATGGAGCAAGTTTTTTTTGAAGTCCATGACCAGGCAAAAACACAGGTAATACTAAAGACAAGAAAATACCAGGATTGAAGGGCGTCTTCGTTAGGGGACAGGTGATTTGTCCCATTTTTCCGCGCGATCACCCCGCCCTTGCGTCACCCCTCCAAGGGAGGGGAATTTTTGGGAAGGGGGAGCTGCTCTGCAGGTAATTGTGATTGGCGGCGGGCCTGCCGGAATGATGGCCGCAGGTCAGGCAGCTGCAGCAGGTGCTTCGGTTATTCTCTTAGAACGTAATGAGCGTCTTGGCAAAAAATTGGCAATTACAGGCAAGGGCCGTGGCAACCTGACAAACGCTGCCGATATCGGTGAGTTTATCCGGCAGTTTCCTGGTAACGGTTCTTTTTTATACACTGCATTCTATCGTTTTACTAATGATGATGTATGCAACTTTTTTTTGGCAGAAGGAGTCCCGACTATAGTAGAAAGAGGGGGCAGGGTGTTTCCTCAGTCGCAAAAAGCGGCTGATTTGGTGGAGGCCATGAAGCGTTTTCTGCTCCGGCAAAAAGTTAAGATTTTGTATGGTCGTCGGGCTTCTACTATTCTGACAAGTGAAAACCGAATTTCCGGTGTAATTTGCGGCGATGAGCATTTTCAGGCAGATGCGGTGGTATTGGCCACCGGCGGGGCGTCTTATCCGGCTACCGGTTCCAGTGGTGACGGTTATCTTTTGGCAAAAGAACTTGGTCATACGATTATTGCGCCTTACCCTGCCTTGGTTCCGTTGGAAACGGCGGAGCCGTGGTGCAAGGAACTGGTTGGCCTGTCTTTGAGAAATGTGACTGCCCGTGTTATGCTAAACGGCAAACTCATCGCCGAAGAGTTTGGCGAAATGCTCTTTACTCATTATGGTTTGAGCGGACCTATTATTCTTACCTTGAGTCGCGTGGTAGTGGGAATTTTGGAACAGAAGCGGCAACCGTTGATCTACTTAAATCTGAAGCCGGCTTTGACGCCGGAGCAACTGGATGGGCGTTTATTGAGAGATTTTGAAAAACATGCGCGTAAACAGTTTAAGAACAGTCTTGTTGACTTGCTTCCCCAGAGGTTAATTGCTCCGGTAATTGCGTTGTCCGGAATACCGCCTGAGTTGCCTGTACACCAAGTCAGTAAAACTCAACGCGCCGCACTGCGGGAGGCACTTACCGGGTTGCCGCTGACTGTAACGGGAAAGCGACCGCTCTGCGAGGCGATTGTGACTGCCGGCGGTGTCTCAGTCAAAGAAGTAAAACCTGCCACCATGGGGTCAAAATTGATAGAGAAACTATATTTCGCGGGGGAATTACTGGATGTGGACGGCAATACCGGCGGTTACAATCTGCAGGCTGCTTTTTCGACCGGATATTTAGCGGGACGCTTTGCCGCAGGAAAGGAATAAATTCACCGGGCTCTGGCATACTCTTCAGTAAAAGGGGGGTGAGCCTGTGAATTTTGAACAATGGTTCAAAGAGCGGACAAGTCGCTTTGAACGTTTTTTGTTGCTCTCGGTGGGGGCGATGCTTGTGTTGTTGTTGGTTAGCCAAGCGCTATTAACTCAACCTGTTTTCAGGCAGATTTTTAGTTTGGTAGAGCGTCTCGAAGGGAAAGCTTATCTTCCGGCAATGCCGAGCGATTCGCCGGCAGTCACTTCGAAGACTGACGTTAAAACACATCAGCTGACTTTAGAGGTAGTCTCCGGAGATGCATCAGGTTTGCAGGTTCGGGTTAACGGAAAGACGGCTGCCGTGTTTTCGCAAAGTGGTTCTGTGATTGTTGAAGTTCAAGACGGAGATGATTTGGAAGTTTACGGGACAGATGTCGGTCAAATTGTAGAAATAAAGGTGACTGAAGTTTCAGCGGGTTTGATTTCACCTAAGCGTGGAAAAACTGTAACATTTTTTGGGCGACCCGAGACAATCAGTTGGGTTGTTGCAGGGGAAAGACGCTGAAAAAGCTTGCTAAAAAGCTGATTTTCAGCTATTATTTATCTGAAAGTGATAAGATGCAGAAGCGGTAGTTTGTGGGAGGACGTTTGCGTGGGTGGTAGTGTAGTCAGAGGGATTCGAGGAGCCATTAATGTCTCACAAAATAGCAAGTCGGAAATTATTCAGGCTACGATAGAATTGCTTACTAAAATGGCTGAGGAAAACAATCTAAGAGAAGAAGCGATTGCCAGCATTTTCTTTACTTTAACTCCTGACTTGAATGCCGCCTTTCCTGCGGCAGCCGCAAGAGAATTAGGTTGGAATGATGTGCCACTGCTAGGAGCCGTGGAAGTTGACGTGCCCGATGCGTTGGCTTTTTGTATTCGTGTTTTGATGCTGGTTAACACTGATTTAGAGCAAAATGAGGTTAAACATATATATTTGAGGGATGCCCGCTCGCTTAGGGCTGATCTTGTCAACGACAACACTTAAGTGTTGTCGTTGCTATTAAATTTGCGGAAGGAATTAGCTTATGAAACCAAGCATCGCCATCGACGGACCTGCCGGCGCCGGAAAGAGCACTGTTGCTCGCGAAGCGGCAGCGCGCCTGGGCTTAACTTATCTGGATACCGGTGCAATGTATAGAGCGATTACTTTGGCAGGGTTGCGCAGAGGGACTGATATTCATGATGCGTCAGCCTTGGAAGCATTGACAAAAACAATTGATCTTGATATTCAAAATGACAGCACCGGTCAAAATGTTATTTTTTTAGACGGCGAGAATGTTACTGAAGATATCCGTTTGCCGATTGTAAATCGCAATGTTTCTTTTGTGGCTCGTTGTCCGCAGGTGCGTGAGATCTTGGTTGATAAACAAAGAAAAATCGGCAGTCGCGGCGGTGTGGTAATGGACGGGAGAGACATCGGCACTGTTGTTATGCCGTCTGCAGAGTTTAAATTTTTTCTGAACGCTTCATTAGCGGAACGTTCCCGTCGGCGCTTGGCAGAGTTGTCTGCAAAAGGGGAAGAGTTAGAGTTGGAACAGATGATGAAGGAAATCGCCGCTCGCGATAAAATAGATTCAGAACGGGAAGTGGCACCGCTAAGACCTGCCGAAGACGCTATTTATCTGGACACCACTTTAATGACGATTGAAGCAGTGGTAGAAACGATTGTGAGGGCGGTGCGCAAAGAAGAGTAGAACGGGGAGTGGTTGCGTGTTTTACTGGGTTGTGCGTCAGATTTTCAGTTTGATTTTTAGATTTCTGTTTCGTTGGGAGATTGCCGGCCGGGAGCATTTGCCGAGCAAAGGGGGCTGTATCCTCTGTTCGAACCACATTTCTTGGTGGGATCCTCCGCTAATCGGCTGTCTGACAAAGCGAATTGTCCATTTTATGTCTAAAGAGGAAATGTTTCAGATTCCTGTTTTTAGCAAAATTATGCCATTGCTTCACGCTTTTCCGGTTAGAAGGAACAGCGCAGACCGCAGGGCGATCAGAAGAGCGCTGGAGATCTTAAAGAGCGGCGAGGTGCTGGGAATTTTTCCGGAAGGAACACGCAGTCGCACCGATGAATTGTTAGTGCCTCATTCAGGCGTAGCGCTGATTGCTATTAAAAGTGAGGTGCCTGTGGTTCCCATTGCGATTATCGGTTCATTTAAGATATTACGTCAAATCAAAGTACGTATCGGCGCGCCAATTACTTTTCCGGAGTATTACGGCCTGAAAAATAAGGCGGAACAGCTTGAAGAGGTAGCAGGCAAGATAATGCAGGAGATTGACCGCTTGCGTAAGAGAGGATAAAACGGTTGGGGTGAGTTAGCTGAAAATTATTCCGGCAGAACACATCGGCTTTTGCAGTGGCGTAGCAAAAGCGGTGGAGCTGGCTCAACAGGCAGCTCAAAGCGGTACCGTTTACTGCTTAGGAGAGTTGGTACATAATGAACGTTTGTTGACAGAGCTGAGCAGGCAGGGCGTGGTATTTGTGGACGATCTGGCTGAAGTGCCGGACAACGCCACCTTACTTATCCGCTCTCACGGTGTTAGTCCGGAAGTCCTTAAAAAAGCAGAAGCAAAGAAACTGGCGATAATTGATGCCACATGTGCTTTTGTCAGGAACCTGCAAATTTTAGCGGCCAGACTTGTCGGCGAAGGCAAACAGGTTGTAATTTTGGGGGATCGGCATCACCCGGAAATCGTTGGAGTAATGGCTTGGGCGGGTCAAAAGCCGTATGTGTTTGCTGATTCAAGTCAGTTAGCAATCTTAGAGAGCCTTAAGCCGGAAAAGCCTGTAGCTCTGGTGGCGCAAACTACACAAGACGAGTCATTGTTGAAAGAAGTCGGTGAAAAATTAACAGCACTTTTTCCGGTGGTTGAAAGATATAATACTATTTGCAAGGCAACTGCTTTTCGGCAGGAAAATGTTCGCAGTTTAGCAGGTGTTGTTGATGTAATGGTGGTGGTTGGCGGCAAGAAAAGCGCTAACACAAAAAAACTGGCAGATATTTGCAAAAATAGCGGCATCAGAGTAATCATTGTTACAGAAGCAGCCGAGCTTGATTTGAGTCAGCTGCAAGGTGTAAGGACAGTAGGGGTTGCCGCCGGCACTTCGACACCCCACTGGACGATAAAGGAGGTCATAACTAAGATGGAGAAGATGGAAAAGATGGAAAAAGAAAAAAATAGTGAAGAAATTCTGAATGAGCAAGTAACTGAAGACAGCGGGCAGGAACAGGAGCCGGCAGAGAAAATTGCGATGAATCAAGCCGGCTGGGAGTTCTCTGTGGGAGACGTGTTAAAAGGTGTCGTCGTTCAAATCTCTGAAGAGGAAGTACTTGTTGACATTGGTTACAAGAGCGAGGCCGTTCTCCCGCGCCAGGAAGTAATCTTAGCTGCAGATCAGGAACTCTCTTCCGTATACAGCTTGGGACAGGAAGTAGAAGCGGCAGTAAAAGCAGTTGAAGAACAGGAAGGAAAGATTGTACTTTCCCGTAAAACCATAGAACGAAAACAAAAGTGGGCTGAATTGGAACAAGCTTTCGAAAATGGGACAGTCATGACCGGTCGTGTAAAGGAAGTCGTCCAAGCCGGCATGGTGGTGGATTTGGGCGGCGGATACGAAGGATTTATGCCCGGCTCCTTGGTGGATGTCACCTTTGTTCCTGATTTCAGCGTATTTTTAAACGAAATGGTTTCTTTTAAAGTTATTGAGATGCGCCGGGAAAAGGAAAAGTTGATTTTGTCCCGTAAACAAATTTTAGAAGAAGAAGCTGCGGAAAAGAAGAAAAGAATCCTTGACTCCTTAAAGCCTGGTCAAGTAATCAGCGGCACAGTAAAACGCCTCACTAACTTTGGCGCGTTTGTGGATGTGGGAGGAATAGACGGTTTGGTTCATATTTCCGAAATGTCTTGGAGCCGTATTGATAATCCCGGAGAAATATTGAATATAGGCGACGAAGTTGATGTTAAAGTAATTGATGTAATACCGGAAAGGGATCGGATAGGCTTGTCTCTGCGACAAGCGCAGCCTGACCCATGGACTAAAATTGCCAGACAGTTCAAACCAGGTGATCTTGCCGAAGGGAAAGTGACTCGCATCGTGGATTTCGGAGTTTTTGTGGAATTGGCTCCCGGTGTCGAGGGTTTGGTTCATATTTCCCAGTTGGCTAATCATCATGTGAAGCAGGCCTCTGAGGTAGTGCAGCAAGGCCAAATAGTAAAAGTTAAAATTTTGGATATCAATACCGATGCTAAGCGAGTAAGTTTAAGTATGCGTGAAGCAACTCCGCGTCCCAAAAAAGAAATTGCAAAAGAAGTGCAGCAGCCTCAGGATGCCGGTACCGGCGTGACTCTGGGAGACGTCTTTGGCAACCTGTTTGATTTGAAAAAAGAAAATTAATAAGGAAGAGTGTTATGTCACGTCAAATATCACGACAGGAAAGAAAACTTGAACATCTCTGGCATGCAGTCCGTACAGATCTGACAAGTGCTGACTTTAGCGATGTAAATCTTGTGCATAACTGCCTGCCTGAGGCAAGTTTAAATTCTGTGGATTTATCTACCCAACTGGTTGGAATCCGTTTTAAGTTGCCTTTTTTTATCAACGCGATCACAGGTGGCGTGGAAGACGCCGAAAATATTAACCGTGAGCTGGCGCTTACGGCAAAAGAGTGCGGGCTTGCTTTAGCAGTCGGTTCCCAGATGGCTGCTGTGGAAGATCCGCTCTATGCAAAGACATTCCAGGTGGTGCGTGAAATTTACCCCGAGGGGATTATTTTTGCCAATATCGGTGCCTATGCAGAACCGGAGATGGCACAAAAGGCAGTCGAGATGATTGGTGCCGATGCTCTGCAAGTTCACTTGAATATTCCTCAGGAGTTGATGATGCCTGAAGGGGATACCGATTTTCGCGGCTATCGGCGAAAGATCGAAAAAATTGTGCGTGCTGTTCGAGTGCCTGTGATTGTTAAAGAAGTCGGTTTTGGCGTTGCCAAAGAGCAGGCCGCCATTTTCAAAGAAATTGGTGTGCGAGCGATTGATGTCGGCGGCAAAGGCGGCACAAATTTCATGGAAATTGAACGTAGGCGCGGCCATATAAAAACAAATATGGATCTTATGGATTGGGGGGTTCCCACCTCCATTTCTATCTTAGAAGCAAAAGCAGGCGCTCCCGGCTTGGACATTGTCGCCTCCGGAGGCATTAACAGCGGTTTGCTTGCAGTTAAGTCGCTTGCTTTAGGCGCTAATGCTGTAGCTGTGGCCGGCATGGCCGCCAAGATTCTTCTTTCCGAGGGAAGAGAGGCTTTGGTTTTACGCTTAAAGAACTGCCTGAAAGAATTAAGAATGGTTATGGTTATGTTGGGTTGTAGTTCCGTCGAGGAATTACACCGTGCTCCTTTAGTCATCACCGGCGAGACTCGCGAATGGTTGCAGGAACGTGGTTTGCGGTTCGACAGAGATCAATAGTTAAAAGTATTGCAAATTAGCGGTGCATTAGATATAATTTCTAACCAAGGGAAATAGCTGCTGAATTTGTCATAATTCTAATACTAATTTCCTGGAAAGTTATTCACAAAGGAGTGGAGACAGTTGGTGCATGAAAGCCTAAATCCGTTTGAAATTGTCCAACAACAGATTTGTGAAGCTGGAAAATGCTTAGTCTTGGATCCGGCTATCGAGGCGGTTCTCAAAGAACCAAAGCGCGTACTTATTGTTACTTTTCCTGTTAAAATGGATGATGGTTCAACCAAGGTTTTTAAAGGGCTGCGGTCACAGCATAACGATGCCATTGGTCCATGCAAAGGGGGTATTCGTTTTCACCCTGATGTGACAATTGATGAAGTAAAAGCTCTTTCGATGTGGATGACTTTTAAGTGCGGCGTTGTGGGACTGCCTTATGGAGGCGGTAAAGGAGGAGTCATCTGCAATCCGAAAGAAATGTCGCAAGGTGAGTTGGAACGAGTAAGCAGAGGCTTCATTGAAGCTATTTCTTCGATTATTGGACCGGACAAAGATATTCCGGCACCTGATGTCTATACAAATGCGCAAACTATGGCGTGGATGATGGACACCTTCAGCCGTCTGAAAGGCAGCAATCAATTTGGCGTCATTACCGGAAAACCTTTGATTTTGGGCGGATCTCTCGGTAGAAACGAAGCTACTGCCCAAGGTTGCATCTACACCATTATTAAAGCTGCTGAAAAATTAAACCTTTCGCTGAAGGGTGCTTCCGTTGCGGTTCAAGGTTACGGCAACGCTGGTTTTATCTCCGCTCGTTTACTGCATGAACTTGGTTGCAAGCTGGTTGCCGTGAGTGACTCTTGCGGTGCCGTCTATAATGAAGCCGGCATTGACCCCCATCTCCTCTATGATCATAAACGAACTACAGGTTCTTGCATTAATTACCAGGATTACAAGCGGATCACCAACGAAGAATTGCTGGAATTGCCTGTTGATATTTTGGTGCCGGCCGCGCTGGAGAATCAGATTACCTCAGCGAACGCGGCAAGAATTAAAGCAAAGATTGTGGCAGAAGCTGCAAACGGTCCGACTACGCCGGATGCGGACAAGATTCTTTTCGCCAACGGGACAATGGTTCTGCCTGATATTCTTGCTAATGCTGGCGGCGTAACAGTATCCTATTTTGAATGGGTGCAGAACTTGATGAATTATTACTGGTCTGAGCAGGAAGTTTTAGATAAGCTGCAAGTTATCATGTTTAACGCTTTTGAAAAGGTTTATGAAGCCAGCAAGCAGTTTCAGGTTGATATGCGTACGGCTGCTTATATTGTTTCTATTAGCCGTGTTGCCCAAGCGATTAAAGTAAGAGGCATTGCGTAGTTAGACAATAAATGAAGAAAATAAGTTTTTATGGAAGCAGCTGCGGACACAGCTGCTTCTTTGCGTGATAGTAAATTATTCCGGGTTTTCACCATCTCCGCTGCTTGTCTGAAGAGGCATAAATCCTGGCGATTAGGTTAGCCTATTTATTAGCTGAGTGCAAAAAACGGAGGTACAAGGCTCAATGGCATTAGGTACTTTTTTGCTGGTGGCAGTTGCAGTTTTGATCTACCTTGGGGCACTTCAGCATGTGCTGGACAGGCTGCGTCTGACCGACCAATCTGCATTAGGCTTTGTCGGTGCTATGGTGGTCGGGGGATTTCTGCCTGATATTCCCGTATCTGACAATGTCTCTATAAACATTGGCGGCGGTATTGTTCCACTTTTCTTAGCCGGTTATTTGCTAGCAAAGGCAGACACAATTAAAGAAAAGACGAGAGCAGTGCTGGCAGCGCTAATTACTGCGGCTGTAGTATATACCACTATGAAAATCATGCCGGCAGAGCCTACTTATAACCGTTTTCTTGATCCCATTTATCTTTATGCAATTATAGCGGCAGTGGTTGGATATTTAGCCGGACGTTCCCGTCGCTCAGCATTTATAGCCGGTTCAATGGGTTTGCTGCTAACAGACATTATCTCCAGGGTTGAAGTTGCCTTTAGGGGTGGTGCCGGGCAACTTTCAATCGGCGGAGCCGGCGCTTTTGATGCGATAGTTGTTGGCGGCATTTTAGCTTTGCTTTTAGCAGAAGTATTCGGGGACACGCGGGAACTGATTCAAGGCTCTCCTCCTAAAAGCTCTTTTAATGAAAAATTTACTCTGGAATCAGTCAGGAAAGAATCGCCTCAACGTAAAGATGAGGAGGTATTTAAAAGTGAAGACTAAAACTTTCTTCTTGAATCCGGCGATAGTGCTCGCATTATTATTCACCATCTCCGTTCTCAACGTCCTCATTGAGGCAAATGAGCTGTCAAAGTTAAAGAAAACATTTGCTGAATTAGAACATTATGCTGTGAAAGCCACGCCTGACAAGCCTCCGGAAGAGAATTTCCTGCAGCGAATAGACCGTCTGCTGCGCGACGCTATTCCCGTTCAGCAGAGAGCAGGAGAGGCTTCAAACGGACGGATCGAAATTCTCAACTCACACGTCGAGCCGGCAGTCCCCGGCAAAAATGCCCTGGCCTTGCTTAGTGTGATCTTGGTTTTCTACGCTCTGCTTGCCGTCATTGGTGTGTGTATGCTAACTAATATTGGCAGAAAAATTGAAGACGGAGAAAAGAACGGAGGTTGATGAGGTGAGCAATGTTATTTGGGGCATTGCCACCGGGATCACTGTCGGTACGCTTGCCAGATACTTGATGATGCGCCGCGACGTAAGGCAGTATCCTTCGTATCCTCACGCGGTAGTAAATCATCTGTCGCTTGGTTTCCTGGCAGCTACTCTGGGCGCGGTGGCCATTCCCGCCTTGGCGGCTGAAGAATACACTGCCGTAACGTTCTTAGCTTTAGCTGCCACACAGTTTCGTGAGGTACGCAGTATGGAGCGTCAAATGCTGGTTGCCCTGGAAACATCGAAACTTGTGCCTCGCGGCAAGGATTTTATTGAAGGCATCGCCAGGACGTTTGAGGCTCGCAATTATCTAGTTTTGTTTATCGCTCTGCTCACCTCCGGAGTCTCATTTTGGCAGGGTCCTGTTCTTGGCATTATTGCGGGGATTGCAGCCGCCGCTTTTGTCCGCAAATTTATTGGCGGAAAAGCAATAAAAGACATTGCCAAAGTTAGAGCCGGCGAACTTCGCTTTGAAAAATATAATCTTTTTGTTGAAGACATTCATATTATGAATGTTGGTCTGAAAAAAACACGCAAAATCTATGAAGAGCGGGCAAAAGCTGTCGTACTGGAACCATTCGATGATAATGCTCGAGAGATACTGGCTAATGTTGGTCAGCGACAGGCGATTGCTCATGATGCCGCCTCCCTGCTTGGAATTTACCGCGATGTTGATACTGCAGAATTTACACCGCTTCTGCGGCGCAATAAAGATACGGGCAGAATCGGGATGATTATCCTGCCGTTGGAGCCGGATACAGAATGTCTGCTTCAAGCTGTGCGGCATGTGCCCGTCTTGGAAAGTGCCGTTGCCAAGCCCCTGGCATCCAGTGCAGGTCGTTGTGCGTCTGATTAGGAGGAGATTAACTTGAATGTATCGGTAAGGAAAGTTATTATGGCCGCCGTAGCTATAGATGGGAAAAAAGTAAGCGGTGTGCCGGTTTTTTCCGCTGAAAACGAAGAGGAGCAAGCAAATATGGCTACCATTCTTTCACGCGTGTTGGAAGCGGTGGTACATGATATGGGTAATGGTGTGTATATTGTTGTGAGACATTAAACAGTATCTTGCAGAGCGTAATCGGAGGCAATATGGCAGGGAAAAAAATAATATATCATTGCTACGGCGGCGCTCATTCTTCAGTGACTGCCGCCGCAATTCATCTCGGTAAACTCTCAGCTGAAAATACACCGACAACTGAGGAACTGCTGACTCTTAACCTTTTTGACCGACTGACAAAAGAGGGGCATGGAGAACTGCATCTAGCCGGTGTTGATGAATGGCAGAACCAGGTGTATTCGGTGGGCTGCAGAAATGTGGGGAAAGCCATGGAGCGAGTGCTTCGTGAAGTGGCCGACATTTTTGCTCCGCAAGAGCAGTTGATTTTTGTAGATACACTGCATTGTGTGACAATCAAAATGAGGATTGGCGGATATATTTCGCGGCGCTTAGGGTTAATAGAAATCGGTCGTCCTATTGTGCTGCAAGGGACTAAGGAAGCCTATCCCCAATTGGTTGCCTTAGTTTCTCTTATCAGAAATGAGGTGGCTGGTTGATTTATCTTTTTCTGGGACAAAACGATCTTTGTTTGCCGGTTACTGCCGCGGCTGTCCGGTTGGGTTTGTTAAACAGCACATCACTGCCGGTTTATGATGATTTGACAAACCTGCCGCACTTTCGCTCCGTCAGGAAAGAAGATGAGGGAATGCTTCGTTTTATGGGAGAAGACCTGCAGGGAAATAAAATTTATGTGACATCTGTAAAAGGACATCCTGAAATCTTTATCCGAGGAATAAGCAGTCTGCTTTCCGTCTGTCAAATACCAATGCAAGAGATGGTAGTTATTCCTTGCATAGCAGAAAACCCACAAGTCAGTCGACTTTGCAGAATCATTACATTGCTTGGACTTAAAGAATCGGCGGCAAAGCTGGTCAGCCGGGTTGTTCGTAATCGGTTTAGTGAATTGGCGGCCTACTCTTGTGCTAAATAGTGTAAATCATCCTATTTACTATCGTTAGTACCGCAGGCGTCATGACAATTTGCTTTAACCGAGAAGCGAGGCAGTCATAGCAGAACGAAGGGAAAGGTTAGAATGGTTGATATCCGGACTCCGGCAGAAAACCGGCAGGAGAGTTTCTGTCAGATTGATGGCTTGGATTGCGCGGATTGTGCCAGGCAGTTGGAGGCGGGAATTCGCCGCATCGAGGAGGTTGATGAAGCAGTTCTTTCTTTTGTCACAGGCAAACTGCACTTGCGTTTCCGAGGTTCGCTTGAACCGGTCCGGAGGTTGGTGGAAGCTCACGGGTATAGGCTGCGCAACAGCAGCGCTCTGGGAGTAGAGACGACGAGAGTACGTGTGCGTGACGCTCTTTTATCTGTGCTTGCTCTCTTGTCGGCAGTTATCGCAGTGCAAATCTACCTGCCGGCAGTCAAGTTTTTTCTTTTTGTGACAGTGCTGCTTGGCGGCCACCTGACGTTTCGCCGAAGTATTATTGCTTTAAAACAGCGGCGACTTGATATGAATGTGCTAATGACGATAGCTGTAGTCGGCGCGCTCATAATTAACGAATGGTGGGAGGCGGCTATAGTAGCCATTCTCTTTGCCACCAGTCATGCTCTTGAGACTTATACTTCAGAAAAAAACAGAAACTCTATTCGGGCTTTGATGAACACTTTGCCGGAAAGTGCCCACCTGCTGGTAGACGGCGTGGCGGAAACAGTTTTGGCGGATACGGTAAGAAACGGAGCAGAAATCCTGATTCGCCCCGGAGAGGCAGTACCTTTGGACGGGATTGTTCTATCAGGCATTTCATATACTTACGAAGCTGCTGTTACCGGTGAATCACTGCCAGCCGCTAAACAAGCGGGGGCAAAAGTTTACGCGGGCACATTAAACGGCAACGGAGCGCTGCATGTCAAGGTAACAGGTACTGCTCAGGATTCTACGCTGTCGAAAATTGTACGGTTAGTGGAAGCGGCGCAGGAGCGCCGTCCGCCTTCGCAGCAGTTTATAGATCGGTTTGCACGACTATATACACCGGCGGTAATCTTTACTGCAGTCAGTATCGCTCTGCTTGGTCCGCTTGTCGGTCAACAAGGCTGGGAGCTATGGTTTTACCGTAGTCTGGCTTTGCTGATTGTGGCCTGCCCTTGTGCGCTGATAGTTTCTACACCTGTCACTATTGTGGCGGCATTAACAAATGCTGCCAAGCAGGGTATTTTGATTAAAGGCGGGCTTTATCTGGAAGAAATGGGGTCAGTAAATGTAGTGCTCTTTGACAAAACGGGTACGCTGACAAAGGGAATTCCCACCGTTGTCAGACAGATTACATATGGAGACTTCCCGCCGGACCGCTTGTTACAAATTGCTGCCAGTCTTGAGTATAATTCCGAACATCTTCTGGCGGATGCCGTCCGTAATTATGCGGCTCAAAAAAAGATTGAAATCAAGAAGGTTGAGGGTTTTATAACTTATCCGGGCAGGGGAGTGGCAGGCTCTATTGCAAATAAACGCTACCTGCTGGGCTCAAGAGATTTTTTGCTTGAACAGGGAGTCGCTGTGGATGAACTGGACAAACAGTCATCAGGAGGAGAAACTGTGCTTGCTTTAGCTTCAGAGTGTAGACTTCTGGGAGCGCTTTTTGTTAGTGACACTCTGCGAGATGAAGGTTTAGCCGTTATTTCGGCATTGCGCGGCAAGGGGATCGATAAGATTGCCATGCTGACGGGGGACCGTGAGGGCGCGGCAAAGCCCTTAGGAAAAAAGCTGGGGATTGTTGATGTTTTCGCCGGTCTTTTGCCTGAAGAAAAAGAGGAAGCAGTACATAAAATGCGTCAGGATTACGGAAAAGTAGCCATGGTTGGTGATGGCATAAACGACGCCCCGGCACTAGCTTCCGCTAATGTTGGTATCGTTATGGGAGCTGCCGGTAGTCCAACAGCGCTGGAAAGCGCCGATATAGCCTTGCTGGGCGATGCTCTTGAGAAACTTCCTTTTTTGATAGACCTTTCCCGCAAAACTGTGAAAGTTGTTCGTCAAAATATTGCGCTTGCCCTCCTTATGAAAGGGCTGGTTATTATGCTGGCATTACACGGCTCGCTTACCTTGTGGCTGGCTATCCTGGCTGATATGGGTGTCTCTTTGCTGGTTACCATGAATGGGATGCGCCTGTTGGTTTATAAAAGCCCATAAAGAGAATAGCCCGCATCACTGTGCAAAAATTTAGGAAGGAATATGTCACCCACCGCATATATTTATGCCGAGGGGGTGAAAAGATGGAAGGCAAAAAATGGTACCTTTCAAGGACAATCTGGGTCAACATTATCGCTTTTGCTGCACTATTACTCAAGTCAGAAGCCGGAATTGCGCTGACGTCAGAAGAGACGGCAGGAATTTTGGTGGTGCTTAACTTAATACTAAGGATGATTACTAAACAACCGCTGAGGTACTAGCAGCGGCAGACGGCGCAGATTATCCGAGGTCTGAAAGCTCGCAGCATCGAGATTTAACAGGATACGAGAGCGAAAAATTGGCCGCAGCCTTTCTGGGGAAGGGTTTGCGGTTATTATTTGACATGACCTCCGGCGATATAGGATAATGATGACAGCAGAGTAAAAGAAGGTGTGGGTATGTTGCGGGGTAAACAGGTCGAGAGGGTTGAAGCCGGCTCTATTGCAGCAGAACTAAAGATTGGCCCGGGTGATGAAATTATTGCAGTTGACGATGTAGAGCCGCAAGATATACTGGAATGGCATCTGGCGGAATCCGCAGAGGAGCTTGTGCTGACTGTTAGGCATGCCGGCGGCGAACTTGCGGCTTATGAGATTGAAAAAGATTACGATGAGCCGCTGGGAATTGTTTTTTCCTTGCCTACTCTTGATCGAATTCGCTCCTGCCAAAACAGATGTGTTTTTTGTTTTATAGAGCAAATGCCGGAAGCGATGCGCGAGACACTTTACATTAAGGATGATGACTATCGACTGTCTTTCTTGTCCGGCAGCTATATTACGCTAACAAATCTGCAGGAAGAAGATCTTAAACGGATTGAGTCTTTAAATTTGGCTCCCCTGTATGTTTCTGTACATACCACAAACCCTCATTTGCGCAGGAAAATCATGAACCATTCTCAAGCGGGAGAGATTTTGCCGCTGCTCACGCGCTTGGCAAAAAGCGGTATTACTTTTCAGACTCAAGTTGTGCTTTGTCCGGGATTGAATGACAGGCAGGAGTTAGAGAAAACTATCAGGGATCTCTATTCGCTCTATCCAGCAATAAAAAGCTTGGCGGTTGTTCCCGTGGGTCTTACCGGTCACCGGGATGGTTTGTATCCTTTAGTTCCCATCGATCGGAGCCAAGCTCTTTATGTCTTGGAGCAGATCAGTCGCTGGCAGCAAAAGTGCTTGGCTGAACAAGCAACGCGCTTTGTTTTTGCTGCCGATGAATTTTTCGTAACAGCAGGCGAGGAGATTCCGGCTGCTGCATATTACGAAGACTATCCGCAATTGGCAAACGGCGTGGGATTAGTGAGATTGCTTTTAGACGACTGGAATGCTTGGTTAAATAGACTGCCTCTTAAGGCAGGCAGACAGATTTCTGCCACTGTCATAACCGGTGAATCTGCAGCAAAGTATCTGCAACCGATAATTGATTGTCTAAACAGGATTGATGGCGTGCAATTAACACTGGTTTCGCCGGAAAATCATTTTTTTGGCGGGCATGTGTCTGTAACCGGTTTGTTGACTTACCATGATATAATGAGAAAGTTAAGCAAGGAGAATGTTAAGGAGAGGCTTTATCTGCCGGCAGTAACCTTAAAGGAAGGCAAAGAACACTTTTTGGACGGGTATACAATAAATGATCTCGCTTCGGCGTTAGAGACTGACATCAGGGTTGTAGAAAACCTAAACCAGTTTCTTGCCGATTTGTTTGAGACTGAAATGAGGTGACCAGTTGTCTTTACCGGTAGTAGCAATTGTGGGACGACCTAATGTAGGTAAATCAACAATGTTTAACCGCTTGATTCAAAAAAGAGTGGCAATTGAAGAAAGCACTCCCGGCGTAACACGTGACCGCATTTATGGACGTGTGGAATGGACAGGCAGCGAATTTTGGCTGATTGATACCGGAGGGTTGACTTTCGAGGAGGACAAGATCTCCCAGGAAATTTACCGGCAGGTAAAACTAGCCTTGGATGAGGCAAATCTGATTATCTTCTTGGTAGATGTCCGCAGCGGCCCGGTCTTCCTCGATTTTGAAATCGCCGCGATGTTGCGAAAAAACGAAAAACCGGTTATCCTGGTCGCCAACAAGGCTGAATCGCCTGATCTAGTTGCAAGCATAGCCGAATTTTATGCGCTCGGCCTAGGTGAGCCATATCCCACATCTGGGTCGCACGGTTTAGGAACCGGAGATCTGCTGGATGAAATTAAAAAGTGCCTGCCGCCGGGAGAAGTTGCCGAAGAAAGAGAAGATTTGCTCAGGGTGGCGATTATCGGCAGACCTAATGTGGGGAAATCATCTTTGGTTAATAAAATTGCCGGTACGGAGCGGGTGATTGTTACCGATATCCCCGGCACCACCAGAGACTCGATTGATTTATTAATTGAACAGAATGGGCGCAGCTATCTTTTTGTTGACACAGCCGGCATTCGGCGCAAAAATAAAGTTGAAGAAGCGGTTGAATATTATTCTGTGCTGCGCTCAATCCGTGCTGCAGAAAGCGCCGATGTCGTACTCATGCTGCTTGATGCTGCCGAGGAAATATCTGAACAGGATAAAAGGATTGCAGGGATTGCTCATGAAGCGGGAAGAGCGATAATTCTCGTAGTTAACAAGTGGGATAAAGTAGAAAAAGATGAGAAGACAATGGATGTCTTTCGTGAGAAAATCAGAAAAGAATTGGCTTATTTGAGTTATGCTCCCATTCTTTTTATATCTGCTTTAACAGGTCAGCGGGTTCAGCGGCTTTATGAATTGATTGATTACGTCGCAGAACAGCATGCCATGCGCGTAAAAACTTCCCGCCTGAACGAACTGTTGGCAGACGCCACAGCTGTCGTGCCGCCGCCCACAAAAAAAGGCAAACAATTAAAGATTTATTATCTGACACAAATACGTGTAAAGCCGCCTACTTTTGCCGTGGTCGTAAACGATCCGGAACTGGCTCATTTTTCTTATCTGCGCTTCTTAGAGAATAAGCTAAGAGAATCATATGGTTTTGAAGGTACACCCATCAGGATTGTGGTGAGGAAGAAAACGAAGAAGGAGGAAGGCTGATGAATATAATTGTGGCGCTTATAGCCGCTTATTTAATCGGTTCTCTTTCATTTGGTCTGATGGCGGGCAAACTTCTCCGCGGCATAGATATTCGTCAGTACGGCAGCGGAAATACCGGCAGCACCAACATACAGCGTACGCTTGGTACTGTGCCGGCTATTATTGTTCTGCTCTTGGATGTTGGCAAGGGGTTGGCTGCCGTGCTGCTTGCGAGAGCGCTGACCGGCGCTCCAGGCGTAGAAATGCTGGCGGGAGTGCTATCGGTGTTAGGACACAATTGGCCTTTGTTTCACCGTTTTAAAGGAGGCCGTGGTATTGCCACCAGCATCGGTGTCCTCATGGGCTTGTCTTGGCAGGTGCTAACCATTGCGGTTGCCGTCGGTATGTTCATTATTGCTGTTACACGATATGTTTCGTTGGGTTCTATCATTGGGATGCTTTTAGTCCCTATATTAATGCTTTTTTTTGATTTGCCGACATTGCATATTCTTTTTGGCGCAGTGCTGGCTGTTTTTGCGGTTTGGCGGCATCGTCAGAATATCTCGCGTCTGTTGGCTGGGACGGAAAACAAGCTGGGGAAAAAAACAAGTTTGCTTAAGAGTGAAAAAAGGTGAATGGGCGATGAAAAAACTAGCTGTTATCGGAGCAGGAAGCTGGGGAACGGCCTTAACACTACCTTTGGCAGAAAACTGCTCTCAATTTGATTTGTGGGCTCGAAGGCCTGAATTATGCCGCATCATTCAGGATACGGGAATTAATCAGGATTATCTTCCGGGAGTTAGGATTCCCGCAAATGTAACTGTTACCTCTGATTTAGAAGCCGCCATCAGCGGCAAAGATGCGCTCGTACTGGTAGTGCCTTCTCATACAGTACGTGCCATGGCTCGACAAATTGCGCCGTTTCTAAAAAAAGATACTATTATTATTAATTGCGCGAAAGGTTTGGAAGAAGATACTCTTCAACGGATTTCAGAAATATTACTGGAGGAATTACCCCACTGTCGGCCGGCTGTGTTATCCGGGCCAAATCATGCGGAAGAAGTGGGACGCATGATTCCTTCGGCTACAGTTGTATCTGCTCACACCAAAGTAGTGGCGGAAATAGTCCAAGATTTATTTATGACATCCTTTTTTCGCGTGTATACAAATCCTGATTTTCTCGGCGTGGAAATAAGCGGCGCCTTAAAAAATGTGATTGCTCTGGGAGCAGGGATCTCTGACGGTTTAGGTTTTGGTGATAATACAAAGGCTGCCCTAATGACTAGGGGTCTTTCGGAAATTGCCAGGTTAGGCCTGAAAATGGGAGCCAATCCCTTAACTTTTGCCGGCCTTGCGGGGATAGGAGATCTGATGGTGACCTGCACTTCAAAGCATAGCCGTAACCGCAAGCTTGGCATAGAATTAGGTATGGGGCATAAGCTTCAAGAAATCCTTGCCGAAATGCGTATGGTTGCTGAAGGGGTTCGCACTACCCGGGCTGCCTGGCAGCTAGCCGAACAGTATGGCGTGGAAATGCCGATTACACAACAGGTTTATGAAGTCCTTTTTAAATTTAAAAATCCTCGCAATGCTGTGGAGGATTTAATGAGACGCGGCCGCAGGCATGAAATGGAAGAAATTGTTCCGGAAAAGTGTCAGACATGGTGAGAGATTCAGCCGAATAGTCAAATAAATTGAAACACTCTGCGTAAGAGTGTTTTTTTTGCAGAAAAAAATTATTAAACGCATTTCTTTTGTCTTACCGTTTTTTTCCTGCACAAAAGTAATAATCCCCGAACTGACTCATATAAATATTAGTGCTAATACTTGCAGCATAATTTTAATATTGCGATATGCTTTTGGTAACTATAAAAAGTTTAACAGGGGAGGGATACTTTTTTGTAGCATCAATCCGGGAAATACCTTCTTCCAAGGGGAGAGGGAAGGTTGAGGGATATTTCCATCCCTCTGATGGTGCCCCAGCTTTTTAGGGGCATGCGCGTTTTTCAATATATACTGAGTAAAAAAGGAGGGAAACAGTTTTGGTGAAGTTTGATCTGATTCAACACATCATTGAAAGAACAGGCGGGGATATATATCTGGGTGTTGTAGGTCCTGTCCGCACCGGCAAATCTACTTTCATCAAGAAATTTATGGAGCTTGTGGTTATCCCCAATATTCTTGACCCAAGTGACCAGGAGCGCGCACGTGACGAACTGCCTCAAAGCAGTGCCGGCAAAACAATCATGACTACAGAACCAAAGTTCATTCCGGATGAAGCAATTGAAATCAAAGTTAGAGGCAGTATCGCCATGCGGGTGCGGCTGGTAGACTGCGTAGGATATACAGTACAAGGTGCAGTCGGTTATGAAGATGAAGGCGCCCCGCGGATGGTAACCACACCATGGTTTGACTATGACATTCCCTTTGAAGAAGCGGCTGAAGTAGGGACAAGAAAGGTTATCACAGACCACTCAACCATAGGCATAGTCATTACTACCGACGGTTCCATTTCCGACATTCCCCGTCCCGATTATCTTCAGGCAGAACAACGGGTAATTGAGGAGTTAAAGGAATTAGGTAAGCCTTTTGTGATTCTCTTAAACTCCGCACGCCCATATTCTCAGGAAGCGTTGGCATTGAAGGAAGAACTGACTGATACATACAATGTGCCTGTAATTCCTTTCAATGCTCTGCAATTAATGGAAGAAGATGTGAATCTTGTTTTCCAGGAAGTGCTCTACGAATTCCCGGTGCGGGAAGTAAACATAAACCTGCCCAGTTGGGTGGAAGTAATGGATGCAGACCATTGGTTGAGGACAAAGTATAATGAAATCATTCGCGAAAGCGCAACCGGCGTAACCCGTCTGCGCGACGTGGACAGTATGGTGGAAAACCTTAGCAGCAAAGAGATTGTCGGTAACATCATCCTCAGGGAAATGGAACTGGGGACCGGTAAAGCGGTCATTGAAATCCAAGCTCCTGAAGAACTTTATGAGCAGGTTCTTTCAGAAATTTGCGGTGTTGCGATCGAGGACCAGGCAGACCTGATTAAAATCCTCAAAGAAAGCGTCGCCGCTAAGCGAGAGTACGACAAGATTGTTAGCGCCTTGGAGGACGTCCGAGAGAGTGGTTATGGAATCGTCCCGCCACAGCTTGAAGAAATGACATTGGAAGAACCGGAAATCATCAGGCAAGGCGGTCGTTTTGGGGTTCGTTTGAAGGCAAGCGCTCCCTCGTTGCATATTATTCGCGTTGATGTAAGGTCGGAATTTGCTCCTACCGTCGGCACAGAAAAGCAAAGCGAGGAATTGGTCAACTACATTATGGGTGAGTTCGAGGAAAATCCGGATAAAATCTGGAAATCTGATATCTTTGGCAAGTCACTCCATGCCCTAGTTAAAGACGGTATCGGCGCAAAGCTAGGTAATATGCCCCCAAATGCTCAGGATAAATTGCGGGAGACTTTGGAAAAAATCATTAATGAAGGAAGCGGCGGGCTGATCGCTATAATTCTTTAAAAAGGAAGCCGGCTTCAATCACTTTGAACTGCAAAAAACTGAAATAATTCTTCAAAGGGTGTGAAATCGGTACCGGTTTCGCGTCCTTTTTATTAGTATTATTTTGCCTAAGAATAGGTTGCAAAAGAGTTAAAGTCTGCCGCTGCGCAAGATAGCAAATAGCAGCCAGACCGCCATGATTCCAGCCAATACAAAGCCTGCTTCAATAATCGGTAACCGCCAAAGCAGCGTTTCTCCGGTAATACTGACGACTAAAGCGGAACCAATAATCAGACCTGCCATAATCAAACTGAAAGAGAGTAGGATGACACTAAAAGAAAGTCGATTAATCTGTCTATCCAAATGTAGAAAAAGCTTGTCTAGGTCAGGATAGTTTAGCTGGAGCGGGAAGCCCTCAGCAGATGTATGTTCAAAAATTTCATCCAGACGTCGAGGCAGGGAAAAGAAAAATGCCGCAGCTTCCGATCCCTGTTCAGTTAGTGTTTCGCGAAAGGCTGTCAGCGAAAGGCGCTCGAGAGCCAGTCTTTTGGCATATGGTTTAAGCAGCTCAATCAATTTGATTTCCGGTGCTAGTTCTTCTATTACTCCTTCGAGCGTCATTATCGTTTTGCCTAGCAGAGTAAACTCAGCAGGAATACGAATCTGATGCTTAAAGGCTAAGGAAAAGATCTCACGAACAGCAATTCCTAAGTTGATTTTACTCAATGGTAAATCCAAATATTTTTCCATTAACCGTTCAATATCGTGGCGGAGAGCTTTGCGATCAACCCGTCGGGAGACAAAGCCGATTTCGGTCAAGGATGAAACAAGCAAGTGAGCATTGCCATTAACCACGCCAATAAGTAAACGGGTGAACTGTCGGCGGCGCTTGCCTTGCATTTTACCGACGATGCCAAAATCCATGAAAACCAAACGTCCGTCTTCGGTAACAGCTAAGTTGCCGGGATGAGGGTCGGCATGGAAAAACCCATGGATAAAGATTTGTTCAAACATAACATCTATTAGCCGCCTGGCAATTTGCGCGCAATTATGACCTGCTGCCGTTAACTTGTCCGGCTGGTTAAGTTTGATGCCATTAACTTTTTCCATGGTTAAAACGGCGGCTGTGGTCTGGGCAGGATAAATACGGGGGACAATAATATCCTCCCTGAGCAGCATATTTTCACGAATTTGGGCTGCATTTTCCGCTTCATTGCCAAAATCCAACTCTTCACGGGTAGCACGCTGCATTTCCAGTACAACATCGCTTGCGCGGTAAACTTTCCCCCACAATGTATGTCTGTCGGCAAATCGAGCAGCATCCAGCAGGATTTCCAGGTCGGTTTCCATTTGTGCTGCGATTTGAGGACGGCGGATTTTGACTACGACTTCATTACCGTCCGACATCCGGGCGGCATGAACCTGCCCGATTGAAGCGGCAGCAAGTGGTTCGCTTGAGATTTCAGCGTAAATTTCAGTTAAAGGGCGACCCAACTCCTGCTCGATAATTGCAGCAGCTTCAGCAAAAGGGAAGGGAGGCACATCATCCTGCAGGGTTGAAAGTTCCTCGATTAGATCGCGCGGCACCAAATCGGGACGAGTAGAGAGCAGTTGCCCGAGTTTAACAAAAGTAGGGCCAAGATCGAGTAAAAGCAGACGCAGGCGCTGAGCGCGGGATAGATGTTGCATGACACGCTCTTTTTCAGCAGTGCGAAGGAAGGAAGGGAGATAAGCTGTAAGACCTAGTTGAGTTAAGATATGTCCGAAGCCGTGACGTACTACGCTGCGAACAATCTGCCTGTAACGTTTCAAGTGACGATAGCGTGGGATACAAACCACCCCCATTTTCGCTTAGGGTGACAAGGGGACGGGGTACTTGACACATTTTTCCGCCAGTCACATTTACGCCCGGTAAACAATTCCCCTATTAATTCCTGTTAGTCTAGAAATCTGCCTTATCGAAAGATTATATTCATCCTTGAGCTTTTTAAGATAAAGATTCCTTTGCGTTTTCTCCATCTCTTGTAATTCAGGTTCACTTTTGATTTTACAAAGGGCCTGAATGATTTTTGCGGCCTCCTGGTCGGAGATGCAAAATCTCTCTTCCATATCCAGACAGGCATCTATTGTCCCAATATTATGATGTTCTTTAAAATAATGTACAGCTTTGATTTTGTCTTCATCATAAACCTTAAACGTAAAACCCACATCCACCAGACTGAGCTTATTTCTATTTTCATTAATGTACGATCCGTAGCTGCTCCAGTTGTAATGTCCAAGCTCTTTTACTAGGCCTGCTTTGCAAGGATTCTGGTGAATGTACCTAAGAACGGTTAAAAAATACTCATTATCTTCAACCGGCTCGCTTTTAAATCGATCCTGAAAAAGGTTGCCAATGCGTTCATATTTTTTATTATACCAATAGACATAACTACCGCATATCCTGCGCATGAAATGTGCCATTGGCTCAACGCCGACTTGCAGCAACAGGTGAACGTGGTTACCCATTAAACAGTATGCATACAGACTATAGGCACTAATTTCTTTATAACGCTGCAATACATCAAGAAACTTCTGGTTATCTTCCCTGTCTGTAAAGATGTTTTGCCGATTTATCCCTCTTAAAATAATGTGATAAATTCCGCTATTACTCTTTTTTCTAGCACTTCTTGGCACAAACAACACCTCGCTGTCAAATTAACACAAAAGTGGCAATGTGTCAAGAAACCCGTCCCCTTGACACGTAATCAAACATGTAAAGGTTTGTTCTGTTCATGCGAGTAGGCAATTTTTTTGTACTTATTGATTTCTCTCTAGAATAACACTGCAGTCAACGTTTCTCCTCTGACTTGGGAAAGTTTAAAAGCTTTATCAAGCAAAAAGACCCTGCAAAATTGCAAGGCCAAGTCGAGAGCTAAAATAAGTAATCAAAATAAATTGCTGTCAAAACTGTTGTCAAAAACAGTTTTTTGACCTAATTTCGGCGGTTCCAAAACCCCGGAACCCTTGATTTTATTGGTCGGAGCGACAGGATTTGAACCTGCGACCTCTTGACCCCCAGTCATCCTTTTTTCGTTTCATGTAGTTTCATCTGGTTTCGTCTTACATAAAAAAAGCCCATTTTTACGGGCTTTTTTTGCATTAAAAATGGAAAATTATGGACGAATTTTTCATCTAGTTTCATCGTCGTTGCTGTCAAAATTGCTGTCAAAAATGTTGTCAACTTTCAGATTGGCAAATAAATGAATTTATGGTATGATTTCCACGTATAGTTTTTAACTATACTCTGAATCCACTGTGGAAAGGAGGTGAAAAAATGAGGACAATACGCCGAAACAGGCAATTCGCAGGAAATATCTGCCTGGTTGTTTTTGCGGCCCTCCTTTTCTCCTTGGTGTTTTCTGGACCAGGAGCCGCTCAAGCTGATGCTTCCGAAATAAAAATAGAAGTTAACGGCAGTCAAGAAAAACAAGTCACTTTGCCCCACAATGCCGAGCAACTTGAAATTAAATTGCAGGCTGCCACTCCAACAGCGTTTAAACCAATATGGTATCAGATCATAGGCGAAACTGTCTACCAAACAGCTTATTTTACGGACGTGGCAGCAGCTACATATAATGTTGCTACGAACGTCTATGAATTGGTATACAATATTGTCTACAGCAATCTGTTTGTTAACCGGACGCCTTTTCAATTGGCTATCTGGCTTAACGACATCTTGCTGAGGAGCGTCTCCATTGCTTTTGAGGGACCGCCGCCAGAAGGAGTGCCAGGCGTCGGAGTTACTCCGCCGCCGACGGTTATCCCCGGCCAGCCGATTGTGGTCACGCCTATAGTTGTGGGCGGCAATGCTACCGCAGTTGCGGACAGCAGTGCTGTTCAGCGTCAGCTGCAGGCTGATCCCCAGGCCACTGCTGCTTATCTTCGTATTCCGGTTACGGCTGGAGTGACTCAGCTTTCGGTGCAATTGCCAGCTGCCGTCGTAGATCTTCTTACATCTGGGCAAAGAGGCGTCAACATCGAAACCCAGTTTGCCAATTTCCTATTCCCCAGCGGCTTGCTGGCATCTGCGGAGATTGCTAACCAGATGGTTGCTGGTGCACGGCTTGAACTTGCTGTGCAGCTCGTTCCGGCAGACCAGGCCAATACCTTGTTGGCTACAAAACCAGTCGGGGCAGTACCTGCGGGTCAAGTGCTGGAGTTTGCTTTGTCGGTAGTTAATCCGGCAGGCGTTAGTTCTGCTATCAGGAACTTTGCGCAACGTGTCTGGGTTGCTATTCCCTTTGACGCCGTCCGGCTAGGAACAGCTCCTATTTGGAGTTTAGGCATGTATCGGCTGAATGATGCTGTGAATGCCTGGAAATTTCGCGGTGGTAAGGTAGACCAAGCTACCGGAACGGTATCTGCAGGCTTGAATGCCTTTAGTAAGTTCACGGTCATGGCTTACCCCCGAACCTTTGCCGACATCGGAACCCACTGGGGTCAGCGGGACATTGAAATTATGGCCTCCCGTCATGTCGCCAGAGGGGTGGATCAAAGTCGCTTTGCACCAGACCGGGTCACTACAAGGGCCGAATTTGCAGTGCTATTGTTGCGCTCGATGGGTATTCAGTCTGCAAGACCGGCTCGGGCTACTTTCAACGATGTGGCCGCTGACAAATGGTACACTGCGGATGTTGAGACTGCCAGACGGGTTGGTTTAGTGATTGGCTTTGAGGATAACACCTTCCGGCCGGGACAAAGAATTACCCGACAGGAAATAGCGGCTATGGTTGCCCGGGCTATGCGCATTGCAGGTAAGCCTGTTATCCTGACCGATGCTGAGGCAAGCACTCTGTTAGCTCAGTTTGGTGATGCCGATAGCATCGCTCCATGGGCTAGACGAGTTACTGCGGAAGCAATAAAGGCCGGCATTGTTAAAGGTCGTACTCCTGCCACCCTTGTACCTGCTGCCAACGGTACGCGTGCGGAAGCAACAGTAATGCTGAGGCGAATGTTGGTTGGTCTGGGAGAATTATAAGGGTAAGTTATATAGTGTTGTAGCTTCTGCGCCGTTGGTCGGATGAAATTTGCCGGCCAACGGTGTACTTTATGCAGTTATAGGCAATCTAGTGCGCCAAATAGTGAGGAAAACTGACAGGATTCTTTAGAAATTTTTTGCATATTAGGAGGAAATTTACCTAGTTAAGCAGAACTATAACCATATTGAACAATCATACATAGAAACTCTGGAGGAACTTCATGCCTGCAAATTCTGTCAAGACAGTCCCTGGATTAGACCGTAGACCTCTGTTGAATATAAATTTGCATCCCTTAGTAATATTTGGTCTGAGTTTGCTATTATTTTTACCGCCTTTTTTGCGCGGTTTATTTTTTGCCCCGGAACTTTTATTTATTCACCAGTTAACGGCTGCCGTTTTCTTGGTTTTTCTTTTGGATCGGGCAACCAAGAGAGACCCATTAATCTTTTCTCACCCGCTTGACTGGCTGCTACTCGGACTGTTTTTGGCGTACTTTGCTTCAATAAGTGTGGCGGTAAATTTACGCGGAGCCGTAGGCGAAGCATTAAAATACCTGAACTATTTTTTGGTTTACCTGATGGTTTCCCGAAGTGCCATAAATGAGCGCACAATTAGTCGCTTGTTGCACATAATCTTTGCCGGGGCTGTTGGAGTTGCCTTGGTCGGCCTTTTATCGGCAACCGGTCATCTTAATTTTCCAGGGGCCTGGACGGGCGCTCACATCAATTCTACATTGCAGTACAGGAATGCCTTGGCCGGATATATCGTTGCTGCTCAGATAGTTGGTTTATCCCTGTGGGTCCGGGCCAGAAATCCTCTACACCAAACCCTGTTGGCTATAGGGAGTCTGCTCATGCTAGTCGTATTGCTTCTTAGCCAGTCTAGGGGAGGATGGATTGTTTATCCCCTGGCGGTAGCAGTTTGGCTTGTCGGTCTGAGGGGTCATTCATGGCGGGGTTGTTACCTGTTCTTTTTAAATTTGGGACTGGCGATGCTGACGGCACGCTTTTTCCTGCCTAGAGTGCTGGCAGGAAACGGAACCGGTGCTGTTGAAATCCTGTTAGTTGCCTGTGGAGTTATGACGGCGGCTCAGTTGCTCGTATCCGTAGGCGACCGCCTACTTGCTAGACAAGAGCTTCAACAGCCATTCCGTGCGCTCCTCACCTATGGTGGCATTACATACATTGTTGCGGTGGTCGGGATCTACTTGTTCTATGCTGACCGAGCGTTACCGCGAGTAGGCGCACAGTTTCTGCCAGCTGCCCTCCTGGACAGAGCCGGTACCATTAGTATGGAAGACCCCAGTGCAGTGAGCAGGTTTGTCTTCTTTCGAGATGCCTTAGAGATTGTCAGGAACCATCCCCTGTTAGGTGCCGGCGGAGGTGCTTGGAACGCCCTCTATCATCGGTATAAAGAAAGTATTTATTTTACCACCGAAGTTCACAGCGCATTTTTGCAGACCTGGGTGGAGACAGGAACTATCGGATTTCTGCTTTTCACGGGTTTCTGGCTGGTATTGGCCTATATTCTCTGGCGGGCAGCACGTAATCATGCCGGATCAAGCTATCCTTTAGCTTGGGGGAGCGGAGTGGCCGCCCTAGCTTTGGTAGGCCACAGTGCCATAGATTTCAACTTATCGCTTCCGGCACTGGCCATCTTAGTGTGGACTCTCGCCGGAATCACTCGCGGGAGTCTCGTAGGTTATAAATTGCCTGCCGCGCAGTACTCGCATAGGCTTAAAAAGTCTGCGAAAATTGACGAACTGTCTGCCAAGCCAAACAAACAAGCTATTTCCGGCAATCCTTGGGTGCAGTTGAGCCTCGGCCTAATATTAACTATCGCTCTGTGGGTGCCGGCCTGGCGGTTCTATCAGGCTGGCGTCCTGGGGGCGGAGGGAGCCAGAGCCATCAATGCTCATCAACACCTGGAAGCCCGGCAGTTGATGATAAAGGCTCATCAGTTGGATCCTTTTACCGCCACTTACCTTGCTGACCTTGCTCAGGTGACGGCAGTTGTGGGACTCGCTGATAGTGACCCTGTTGCCTTGCAGAAAGCCAAAGAACATGTTGATGCGGCGGTTCTGCTGGAACCATTTAATCCTCGAGTCCGCAGTACTGCCTCGCTTGTCTACCTGTTGCTTGGGTATCCTGACCAGGCTGTGGCTGAAGCTCATGCCTTGTTGACCATCAACCCCTTGGATGTGAGTGCCTATGAGTTTTACGGGCGTACGGCCATGACAGTTGCCAAGCACTATCTGGTCAGGCGGGAATACCCCATGGCCAAGACTTACCTCGAGCGGGTGGTACAACTGCCGGCTCAGGTTGAATCCGTTGCCAGGGAGATTCCAGTCTCCCAAAGTAGCCAGCGGCACAGAAAATTAGAGGTTACACCACTTATTTCCTTAAGTGCTGGGCAGGCGGCCTTTTTTCTAGGAGATCATTCTACGGCTGAGCTGCTGCTAAAAACAGCAGAAAAACAGCAAGAGCTGGCCGCTGAATCCTCTCTCTGGCTGGCACTTACGGCGGCTCGTAGCAATAACCATGCAGAGGCAGAAGAGCGTTTAACCAGGGTTAGGGCTTACTTCCAGGAGGCTGATACTGTTTTTGAAGAAATAATGCAGGTGCCAATTTTAAACTAAAACTCTTATCCGGAGAGACTCAAGGAGGAAAAACTCTTGAACGAAGAAATTACCATTGATTTAAAAGAATACCTGCGCGTTCTAGGTAAGTGGAAGTTCTTAATTTTGTTGATTACTGTGATAACTGTTGCAACTGCAATAATTTTAAGTTGGTTTGTCTTGCCGCCCGTCTACGAGGCTAACGCCATCATCCAGGTAATCCGGGGCGAGCAAAGGCCGACAACTACTAGGGAAACCCAAACTCTAGACGATGTGGTCGGCACGATTTCCCGTCTTCCTCAAATGACTATTAATACATACGTCAACCAATTGAAAAATCAGGAGGTCTTCCAACGGGTAATTAAGCGGTTGAATTTGGATCAGGCACTCTATACTCCTACGGGATTGTCAGGCATGGTTACCGCAAAAGCCGTCAGGGATACCAACTTAATTGAAGTTCAAACCCTCAACACCGACCCTCAATTGGCAGCCGGTTTGGCCAATGCTATCAGTGAAGAATTCATGGTATTTATTAATGAGAATAATCAAGAGCAGCTAGGCAAATCGATGCAGTTATTAAAAAGTCAATTAGAAAGCACCGACAAAGAGTTGGCTGCAGCAACAGAAAATCTGCGCAAGTTTGACGCCCAGCCCCGCAGCGTAGAATACCTTGCGGAGCAAATGACCAATAGGCTTAATGATCTGAGCAATTTCCGCTCTCAGCTTGCGGCAGCTGAGGTTACCCTGCAGCAAGAACAGGCTGGTAAAAGTCGCCTGACAGCGCGTTTAGCCGAAACTCCGCCTTTAATCACAATTACGACTAAGCTAGAACAGCCTCAAGATGGGAGTGCTCCTGAGCAGGGCGCTACCGCTGTACAGATTTCAGAGCAGCTTAACCCGGCCTATGACCGGATAACTCAGGAATTGTTCGCAAGAGAGGTCAGAATCGCAGAGCTGCAGGCTCAAACGGTTGCTACGACAGCTACTATTGCTGACCTGGAAAAAGAAATTGCCGGTCTGCAGGCGGAAATTGCCGGCAAACGGGCTACAAGAGACCAAATGCAAGCTTCTGTAGACCGGCTTAATGCCACCTATAGCGTCTTAGCCGATAATATTACTCGTACCCAAGTGATTAGGTCAATCAATATCGGTGATGCCAGTTTAATGGTAGTAGCCAGGGCTGTTGTTCCAACTGATCCTATCAGGCCGAGAAAGATGTTAAACGTTGCTATCGCCTTTGTATTGGGGTTGATGCTTTCAGTTCTGCTTGCCTTCTTGTTAGACTTCTTGGACAACTCCATCAAGACGCCGGAAGATGTCGAACGGCACTTGGCCATTCCTGTACTGGGAACCATCCCTTTGCATGATCTACGTGATCGTAGCGGTACCGGCAAAAAAGATTTGCTTTCCAAGCTCGGTGACTCTGCTTCCGGAGCCATCGGTTACCAGACTTTTGCAGCGGGACGCGGAGAAACTTCTGCTACCAAGGAATAGGGGGGAGAGTTAGTGACGCGAAGCATCTTAAAACCCATAGCCTGTCGCCAGCCCAAGTCGCCAGTAAGCGAGGCTTACCGGACGCTGAGAACCAACATCCATTATGCAGCAGTGGATTGCCCCATTAAGACCCTTTTAATTACCAGCGCCGGACCTGGAGAGGGTAAGTCCTATACGGCAGCTAACCTAGCGATAGTAATGGCCCAAGGAGGGAAAAAAACTCTCCTTGTCGACTGCGATCTAAGAAAGCCCGTCCAACATCGCCTCTTTGAAATGCGCAACGCAGGAGGGGTCACCTCTCTCTTAGCTCATGGGGGAGACTGCGCCAGCCAGATAAAGAAAACCATGGTTCCGCAACTAGGGTTGATTACCAGCGGTCCGATCCCTCCAAATCCAGCAGAGCTGCTAGGCTCTCAGACCATGCAGCTTACAATAGAGGAGCTAAAAAACAAACACGAAGTCGTAATTTTTGACGGCCCACCCCTGATAGCCGTTACTGATGCCGCTCTTTTGGCCCCCTTGGTAGACGGGATATTGTTGGTTATCGAAGCAGGACAAACACGTATCGACATGCTGAAGCAGGCTAAAGCCATAATCCAAAATTCAGGAGCCCGCCTGATAGGATGTGTATTAAACGGTGTGCGCCGTAAAGCGCAAGACTATTACTACTATTATTACTACTCGGAAAAGAGCGGCACTGATGATTGATCTTCACGCCCATATCCTGCCAGGTGTGGATGATGGGCCTGCCACCTGGGCGGCAGCCATTGAACTTTGTCGACAGCTGGTAAGCCAGGGCGTAACCGGGGTAGTAGCCACACCTCACTTTCATCCGGGTGGCTACCCTGATACCGGGCACGTCTTGGAACTGGCTGCCGAGCTGTCAGACAAGCTCCGTTCAGCGGGATTGCCATTGACCGTTTACCCAGGGGCAGAAGCTTACCTCGTTCCAGAGCTTCCGCAGTTAGTGGCTGCCCAGGCTGTCCTTACCTTAAATAATGCCGGGCGCTATCTCTTAGTGGAACTTCCTTTGGAGGAGATTCCCTCCTGTACAGAAAACGTAATTTTTTCCCTGATGCTAGACGGTATTACCCCAATCTTAGCCCATCCAGAGCGGAATGCCAGGCTACGGGATAAGCCCGAAATATTAATCACCCTAGTCGAGCGGGGAGCTTTGGTTCAGGTTAATGCCGGCAGCCTAGTAGGGGAATTCGGCACGAGGGTGCAAAAATTTGCTACCGACCTAGTCCGTCAGGGTATGGCACATTTTCTGGGAAGTGATGCCCATTGTCTTCGCAAGCGCCCGCCTCTTTGGCCTGTTGTTATGCCGCAACTGGAAAAACTGGCCGGTCAGGAAGCCGTTTTGGCGCTGACCATCAATAATCCGGCAGCCTTGTTGGCGGGAACCGAAGATTTCACATCATATGAACACCCATTTCCTTTAGTTCAGGAAAGCAATTTTTGGCGGCGAGTTCTGAGCAGGCTCCTTGGCAAGAAAACTGATTACTTCCTGTAACTCGATATTATCCATATCTGAAAAAGGAATATCCAAATGGATTGCATAGTGAACAAATTCAGGTAGTTTTGTTTGAATGGACATTTGGAGGCGAAGCACAATGGCTAGGGAGGGAAGTCGTTGAAAATCAATCGGCAGGGAATGGGCGAGGCGGCATTTTTAATTGTCGCAGGCACGGTGTTAAGCCGTATTCTCGGTTTTGTCCGGGAAACGGTCATTGCCTACCGATTCGGTGCTACTGCCCAAACCGACGCCTTCTTAGTGGCCTCTATCGTCCCCATGGTTCTCTCCGGAATGGTCGCTGGCACTGTTGCTGTAGCTTTAGTTCCTGTCTTTACCGAAGCACGCATGAAAAAGGGAGAAGAGGAAGCATGGACTATTGCCAGCACTGTCATCAATCTGACAGCCGTCGCCTTAGTTGCCGCCGCCGTGCTTTTTGTCTTCGCGGCGCCGGTTATTGTCCCTTCGCTCGGCCCAGGTTTGGCGCCGGAGACCAAGGCGCTTGCTGTGCAGCTCTCGCGCTTACTTGCTCCCGCAATCATCTTAATCGGACTGGTAGGGTTGGTAGCCGCTTTACTAAACGCTTACAGACATTTTATCTATCCCGCTTTTGCCGGTTTGTTATATAATTTTGGTATGATTGGCGGCGCCTTGTTTCTTGGCAGCCTGATTGGCATCAGCGGGCTGGCTGTAGGGTTGTTGATCGGAGCAGTCGCCCATTTTCTGGCTTTAGTTATACCTTTAGCCCTAAAAAAAGGCTATCGGCCGACTTTAATAGGCTTAAGACACCCCGGGGTAAAAAAAATTGGCCTGCTCATCCTTCCCTTTATTATCGGTTCCGCTGCAGGCCAAGTTAACCTTCTAGTTGATCGCGTTTTGGCCTCCGGCTTGGCGGAAGGCAGCATCTCCGCCCTTAATTTTGCCGTGCGGGTAATGCAGCTGCCACTGGGCATCTTCGCCGGAGCTGCCGCCACCGCCGCCTACCCGTTTCTGTCGGAGCAGGCGGTGGGCCAGCGAACTGACGATTTGCGCCGCACCTTTTCCGAAGGGTTGCGTCTGCTCTGGTTTATTATTTTTCCTCTTTCTGTAGGATTGATGGTCTTATCTGAACCTATTGTGCGTTTACTCTTTGAGCGAGGCGCTTTTGATCACCAAGCTACCAGCATGACTGCATCTGCCTTGCTCTATTATTCCTTAGGTATCTTCGCCCACGCTGCTTTAGCCTTACTGGTGCAGGTATACTTCGCCCTGCAGGACACTGCCACCCCGGTTAAGCTGGGAATTTGGGCTGTCGGCGTAAACATTGTCCTTAACATTATCCTGGTGCGCTACCTAGCCCACGGCGGCTTGGCTCTAGCCACATCCATCGCTACAATGGTCAACTGCTTCCTGAAGGCTTACTACCTGCGCCGCCTCTTGGGGCATCTTGACGGCAGGCGGATCCTGCGCGCCGCCACCAAAACTGTTGTTTCCTCGGTTGTCATGGGGGTGGTAGTGGCTACAGCTTACAGCTACACGGCGCCGTTGTTTGACCCAGACATTCTCAGCCAACAGCTGTTGCAGACAGGAGGCCTCATCGTCCTTGGCGGGGCGGTCTACCTAATCTCTGTTGCCTTGCTCAAGGCCGAAGAATTAGAGAGAGCCTTCACTTGGGCGTGCGCTAAACTGCAGCTTAACAGCGTAAGGGGATAACGCTAGTGTTGTGAAGGTTCGCGGGGTACTCTATCCCTGAAACAGGCTGTTTTTTTCTGTAAACAGAACAATTTTCTGAAGATTGGTGGTAAAAAGTGAAAGTACTTTTTTTGACTGTTGCTTATCCTGAAGGCAAAGATGAGCGAAACATATATACCGACTTAGTGCAGGAGTTCAAAGAACGAAATAATAACGTTTACGTTGTTTGTTCGCGTGAACGTCGGTATTGCTTGCCTACAGAAATTAAATACGAGAACGGCATTAATGTTTTACGTGTCAAGACCGGTAATGTAACCAAAACCAATATTATTGAAAAAGGCATAGCTACGCTTCTCCTTGAAAACCAGTTTATTAGAGCCATTAAACAACATTTGAAACATGAAGACTTTGACCTCTTACTTTATGCAACACCGCCGATTACATTTGAACGTGTAGTTAAGTTCGTGAAAAAACGAAGCAATTGTAAGACATATTTGCTGTTAAAAGATATATTCCCTCAGAACGCCATTGATCTCGGTATGATGAAGAAAGGTAGCTTAATCTGGAGATATTTTAGAACAAAGGAAAAAAGTCTTTACGCGATTTCCGATTACATAGGCTGTATGTCCAAAGCAAACGTAGAGTATCTGCTTAAGAACAACCCAGAGATTGAGAAAAATAAAGTAGAAGTTTGCCCTAATAGTATAAAGCCCGCGCCGCTTCGCGACTTGAATAACAGGCATTTGAGAATACGAAAAAAGTATGGCGTACCTGATTCAGCCGTAGTTTTTGTCTATGGCGGCAATCTTGGGCAACCGCAGGGTCTAAGTTTTCTCTTGCAAGTGCTTGCAAATGTTCAGGAACGTGAAAACATTTTTTTTCTGATCATCGGTTCCGGTACGGAGTACGCTCGAATAGAAAACTTTATCAATACCGACGCAAAACTCAATGTAAAACTATTGAAGCAGCTTCCCAAAGCTGATTATGAAGATCTCTTGAAATGTTGTGATGTGGGTCTGATTTTTCTTGATCCCCGTTTTACCATACCAAATTTTCCATCCCGGGTAACCGACTATCTGCAGGCAGCCATTCCTGTGCTTGCCGCTACTGACACTAATACTGACATTAAGGATATGTTACACGAAGCTGGCTGTGGAATGTGGGCCGAAAGTGGAGACTTAACTAAGTTCTTAAATCTTGTAGATGTTTTAGCTAATGACATTAACCTTCGTAAACAGATGGGCCTAAACGGAAGGCAGTATCTGGAAAATTATTATACTGTTTCGCACTCATATGAAATTATAACCAGGCACGTAAATGCTTAGATGGAGTTGACTCACATGTTTGAAGGAAAATGTTTGCTGATCACAGGTGGTACAGGTTCATTTGGCAATGCTGTGCTAAGAAGGTTACTAAAAACTGATATTGGTGAGATCCGCATTTTTTCGCGTGATGAAAAAAAGCAGGAGGACATGCGTAAGGAACTAAAAAATAACAAGGTTAAGTTCTTTATTGGTGACGTGCGGGATTACAACAGTATTTCAGCCGCCATGCATGGTGTAGATTACGCATTTCATGCTGCAGCACTTAAGCAGGTTCCGTCCTGCGAGTTTTTTCCGATGGAAGCTGTTAAAACAAATGTTTTGGGCACAGAAAATGTATTAAATGCCGCGATAGCATTCGGTGTTAAAAAAATTATCTGCCTTTCAACCGACAAGGCGGTTTATCCCATAAACGCTATGGGTATTTCCAAAGCCATGATGGAGAAAGTTGTAATTGCCAAATCACGTGCCGTAGACCCTGAAAAGACTACCATTTGCATCACCCGTTATGGAAATGTCATGGCTTCGCGCGGATCGGTAATCCCACTTTTCGTCCAGCAAGTTAAAACCAACCAACACTTGACCGTGACCGATCCCAATATGACCCGTTTTCTAATGTCGCTCCATGAATCAGTGAACCTTGTCCTTTTTGCTTTCCTAAATGCCTATCAAGGCGATATTTTTGTACAGAAGGCGCCTGCTTCCACTGTTGCCGACCTTGCCCAGGCTATTAAAGAAATTTTCCACAGCAACAATGAGATCAAGGTTATTGGCACGCGTCACGGTGAAAAGCTCTATGAAACATTGCTTTCCCGCGAAGAAATGGTAAATGCAGAGGATTTAGGGGGCTACTACCGCATCCCGGCGGATACGCGCGACCTAAACTATGACAAATATTTTGTGCAAGGCGAGGAACAGATAACCTATGGATGGGAATATACTTCACACAATACCGAGAGACTCAATGTTGAACAGGTTAAAGAAAAGCTACTTGCTCTCGACTTTATTAAGCATGAGCTTGAAAGATGGGAGATTGCACGATGAAGTCTGTATTGGTTATCGGCGCCGGCGGTTTTATCGGCAAAAACCTTTGTGCCGCGCTTGAACAACGCAAAGACATTAATATACTCCGTTACGGCCGTGGCGATACGCGTTTGGCTGAGTATATTTCCCGTGCGGATTTTATCTTTCACCTTGCGGGTGTCAATAGGCCACAACATTTCGAGGAGTTCGATAAGGGTAATCGCGCCTTTACCGAGGAGCTGCTCACGCTGCTTGAGCAAAGTGGCAAGAAGACACCGCTAGTCATTATCTCTTCTACCCAAGCCGTACTGGATAATCCTTACGGGTTAAGTAAAAAGGCTGCTGAGGACGCAGTTTTTAAGTGGGCGCGGCGTAACGACACATCGGTATATGTTTATCGCCTGCCTAATGTCTTTGGCAAGTGGTGCAAGCCTAACTATAATTCGGTGGTAGCTACCTTCTGCCATAATATCGCCCATGGCCTTCCCATTCAAATAAACAATCCGGCCACCGAACTTACGCTTGTTTACATAGATGATGTTGTTGCCGAGTTGCTCGCAGCTCTAAACGGTCTCCCGCATATCGGTGAAAACCACTTTTGCTCTGTGCCGCGCACATTTAAAGTGTCGCTGCAACAACTGGCCGAAACCATCTATACTTTTGCCGAGAGCCGTAAAAATCTGACCATCCCGAATTTCGAAGGCGATTTTGCAAGATTCCTTTACGCCACATATACTTCCTACCTGCCGGAGTACGGCTTTGGCTATGAACTGGAAATGAAACATGACCATCGGGGCTGGCTGGCCGAGTTCATCAAGTCCAGGCAGTTTGGTCAGATCTTTATTTCCCGCACCAAACCCGGCATCACCCGGGGAAACCACTGGCACCACACTAAAATTGAAAAATTCCTTGTTGTTGAAGGAGAGGCCGTGATAAAATTCAGAAAAATAGAAACTGATGAAGTTTTGGAATATAAAGTGTCCGGCGAACAGCTAAAAGTTATCGACATCCCCGCGGGCTATACCCACTCTATAACCAACACCGGCCAAGCAGATCTCATCACCCTTTTTTGGGCGGATATAATCTTTGATCAAGAAAAGCCCGACACTTTCTTTTTGGAGGTATAGTTTGGAAAAGCTTAAAGTAATGACAATAGTAGGCACCAGGCCTGAAATAATCCGCTTGTCCGAGGTGATTAAAGCCTGCGACAAGTATTTCCAGCACATCTTAGTACATACCGGCCAGAATTGGGACTATACCTTAAACCAGGTTTTCTTTGATGACTTTGAGCTGCGTGCGCCAGACCATTACTTGCATGCTGCCGGAGCCCATCTGGGTGAAACCATGGGCTATATTATCGCCAAATCCTATGAAGTCCTATCACAGGAAAAGCCCGACGCCCTCCTAATCCTGGGAGATACCAATTCCGCTCTTAGTGCTATCTCCGCCAAGCGTTTAAAAATCCCCATTTTCCATATGGAGGCCGGCAACCGCTGCTTTGACCAAAACGTGCCCGAAGAGATCAACCGCAAAATCGTTGACCACATCAGCGACATCAATCTCCCCTATACCGAGCATTCCCGCCGCTACCTGCTGGCGGAAGGTATCCGCAAGGAGCATATCTTTGTCACCGGTTCGCCGATGACCGAAGTGCTGCAAAAAAATAGAGATAAGATCCTGCAAAGCAAAGTGCTGGAGGAATTAGACCTGGAGCCGAGCCGGTACATCCTAGTGTCGGCCCACCGCGAGGAGAACATCGATCACGAGCAAAACTTCTTTTCCTTAATGCAGGCCCTAAACAGCATAGCTGAGAAGTATCAGCTGCCTGTAGTCTACTCCACTCACCCGCGTAGTTGGAAGATAATCGAGGAGAGAGGCTTTCACTTCCACCACCTAATCCGCAAACTCAAGCCCTTCGGTTTTTTTGACTACAACAAACTACAACTAAACGCCTTCTGCGTACTCTCCGACAGCGGCACTCTCTCTGAAGAATCGGCGCTGCTAGGCTTCCCGGCAGTACTGATCAGAACCTCTACCGAAAGGCCCGAGGTGTTGGACAAAGGTACAATAGTAATTGGCGGGATAACGGAAAAAGATATCGGGCAGGCTGTGGCTCTGTGCCGGAATATGTGGGAGAACGGCGAGAAGACAGCGCTCGCGCAGGACTATTTGGACGCGAACGTGTCGGTAAAGGTTGTAAAGCTGATTCAGAGTTATGCTAAGATTGTGGATAAGTTTGTGTGGGGGAGATAAAAGGTTTATGAAAGTTGGTATTATTGGATTCGCCAATTTAAGATATATGCCATATATAAAATATTATACTGATATCTTTGATAAGCATGAGGTTCAATATGAGATAATCTATTGGAACAGACGGGGCTTAGTTGAGGAATGGCATGCAGAGACATTTGCCTTTACGGAGAAAATGGATGATTCTGTCCCAAAAATTAATAAAATAAGTGCAATGTTGCGATTTGGAAAATTTACTAAGAACAAGATTATGGAAAGAAAATATGACTTTCTCGTGATTCTTACAAGTATACCAGCTATTCTACTTGGTAATTACATTAAAAAAACATACTCCTTTAGATATGTTGTAGATATAAGAGATTACACTTATGAAGGGTTTTACATTTATCGCCATAATTTAAAGGGTATTCTTAATAAAGCAGCAATGAGGGTGATATCTTCTCCGGCATTTAAAAACTTCTTGCCTTTGGATGATTATATTATTTGTCACAATTTGAGCATATCTAGAGATACTGATAGAAATATTAGGACAAAAAAGCCTAGAAATAAAAATGTATTAAATATTTCATACATCGGTGCCATTGCATATTTTGCTGAGGTAGCAAAGCTGCTTGACGCAATAGCGAACGACTCTCGTTTTATCTTTTTGTTTTATGGTTCTGGCGTTGATGATCAGGCACTTAAGACGTATTGCTTGGCAAACGGAATTAACAATGTATATTTTCATGGCATGTATAAGCCGTCTGAGAAAGAGGCGTTTTACGGAGAAACAGACTTGATTTTTAACGCTTATGGTGCGGATGTCCGTAACACAAAGTTGTCACTTTCAAACAAATTATATGATGCAGCATGGTATCGCATTCCTATTTTAGTGTCTCCTGGTACTGCAATGTTCGAAATGGCTAAGTATATGGGATTTGAGCTAAATTTTGAGAAAGCCACAATTGCAGATGACTTATATAATTGGTATAACGAGCTTGACTGGGAGAGATTTAAAGTAACTGCCGATACGCTAATAAACAAGGCATTCGATGATAACAAAAAGTTTAAGGGAAAACTTTTAAGCACTCTTAAAATGAAGGCAAGGGACTAATGGAAATACTCTATGTTTCAAAATTATGTTCAAAGAAAAAATTTGAAGAAATTTTTGTCACTTGTCATGTTAAACCACAACAGCAGGCACAAAAGTTTCATCATCTGTTTGCTAGCGGTCTTGCAGCGCAGGAAGGTGTGCAGGTTACAGCTTTAAGTGGCTTGCCAATTTCCCGGGTCCATAACGAAAGAACATGGTGGGCGGGTGTTTCGGAAGTTGAAGATAAAACTGTGTTTAAACACTTACCACAAATAAACATGGCATTAATCGGACATATTGTTGTTTTTGTAACAGCTTTTTTAGTAACAGCAAAGTGGTGTTTAGTTAACAAGAACAAAAAGAGATACATTATTTGCGATGTTCTAAACTTGACAATCAGCGTTGCGGCAAAAACAGCGGCTAAACTTTTTGGAGTAAAGAGCATAGCAATTGTTACCGATATCCCAAGCTTTATGCGAGAATATAAAAGAGAAAAAAGGTGTATTCAATCATTGCCTATCGGCATCTATACCTCCCTTTGTAGTTCTTTTCTGCGGAGATATGATGTGTATATTATTTTGACTGAGCAGATGAATCGGTTCATTAACCCTAACAGCAAACCTAATATTGTTATCGAAGGTATGGTTGACCTTGAGATGACCGGCCAACAAAATCTATTGGAAAACAAATACCAAGAAAAAATTATTATTTATGCGGGATCCCTTCATGAAAAGTATGGTGTAAAAAAGCTCATTGAAGCGTTTATAAAAGTATCTGACCATTCTGCTAGATTGTGGCTTTTAGGTTCGGGTGATTTGGAAGAAGAAATGAGACATTTCGAGGAAATAGATTCCCGGATTAAGTTTTTGGGCGTGATGTTAAATAAAGAGGTATTGGAAATAGAAATAAAGTCCAAGCTTCTAGTTAATCCTCGACCGTCCAGCGAAGAGTTTACAAAGTACTCTTTCCCATCAAAAAATATGGAATATCTGGCTTCTGGAACTCCATTGCTTACTACGAAACTTCCAGGTATGCCTGAAGAATACTATGATTACGTTTATCTTTTTGAAGATGAATCGGTGGAAGGAATGGCAAAAACTTTAGAACGTATTTTACAGCTGTCCAAGGAAGAACTACACGCCAAAGGCGCCGCCGCCAAAGAGTTTGTGTTGAGAGAGAAGAATAATGTGGTTCAGGCTGGGAGAATTATAGAACTTATTGGAAAGGCTGAAAAATTAAAACATGAACGCAAACACTAGTTTATCAAATATAGCAGTTCATAACACAAACCGAAAGGTTGTTATCTCTGTAAAAGCTTTCCGTGAACTGGCTGCTGCAGGCATTATTTTGATAAGTCTTGTCCCTGAAACCTCTAACAGGTTTTTGTTTGTCACTTTCTTTTCGCTGTGGATAACGTTAGCATATGTTTCGAATGTCAGGGGATTTATAAAAGCATTTATTTATCCGAATATTAAGAGTTATAGTGTATATGCCTGGCTTCTGTTATATATGATCTTTTACTTAACTGGTTATATGCAAGGGGTTGAAATTGATCGTATATTTAACTATCTGCGATTAGGATTTACATTGCTGTTGATAAATTATTATATTGAATCTGAGAATTGGAGTGCTATTAAAAAACTAACAGTGTTTTCGTTAGGCTGTATGGCTTTTTCCTGTATAACTACACTCAGAGCACTTGCTCTCGATCCGCTTGCCGCAAGAGTTTTGGCAACGGGACGCGAGGAGCTTATCCAAGGTCTGGAAGGGTTAATGATCGGATCCTATGGACTCGTTTACGGGTTGGTTTTTGTTACAGTTGCTTTGGTTGGACTATTAAAAGCGAAACTTTTAACAGGCTGGAAAGCTGGTTTTTTAATTATAGCCGTGCTTTTTGCATATACAATCTTTAGCGCTGCGTTTATGATAGCGTTACTGCTTTTTCTGTTTGGTTTAACATTAATGTTTCTTAATATCAAGAGAACAAAATCAATGTTATTAACTATAGTAATTTTTATTGCTTTAGTTCTGCTGATGTCTCCATTTCTTTATGATACCTTCAACTATCTCGGTGATCTGACAGAACATAATGCTTTATCAATGCGTTTTTATGAACTGGCTCATATGGTTAGGTATGGCACGGCTGAGGGTACCGTAACCAGCGAGGCAAGAGTGCAATTATACTTGCTTTCTTTATCCACGTTTTTTGAAAACCCCATTTTGGGTGTAGGCGGTTTTTATGGATTCGGCACTAGTATTTTTGGAATAGGAGGACATTCAGCCTTTTTAGACGAGTTAGCTAAATATGGCATATTAGGCACCGGATTTTTGTTTGTAGCGCTGTTTTCGAACGCGTTTTATGTTTACAAAAAATTAAGAAGCAATAAACAAAAAGCAATTTACTATTCTGCTATGATTCCATTTTTCGTTTTGGGTCTTATAAATACACTGCTTTTTATTCCAATTTTCTTTGCTGCGTATTTTGTTGTTCCTGGGTTGATCTTCAGCTATTACAAGCCTGACCCGATGGGGATGGTATAGGCTATGAATATACTCTGGTGCGTAAATATCCTACTTCCTGATATAGCAAAAGCCATCGGTGCCCCTCTAACCCCCCTTGGTGGATGGATGGAGAGCCTGTCATCTGATTTGGCTAAAATTGATGGCATCAACTTAGCTATTGCGACTATCTATTCGGGAAGCGAGTTAAAGAAGGTTGAAGTAAACAACATTGTATATTATTTAATTCCGGGCGGTCATAAGTCGATGCTGGGAAAAGCAAATTCTAGGCACATCAGCTACTGGCGCAAGTTGGCTCGGGATTTTCAGCCCGACCTGCTCCATCTTCACGGAACCGAATATTCCCATGGTTTGGCGCTCCTCACTGCTTGCCCGAACGTCCCTTCCATCGTTTCTATCCAAGGTTTGCTTGGCGTAATTGAAAAGAGTTACTATGCTGGAATGGAATTTGCCGATGTATTTTTACGCCCCAGCTTCCGGGATATTATCAGACTCGATCCATTGTGGAATCAGCGCCGGTCATTTAGAAAGAGAGCGGTTTTTGAGCGGGAGATTCTCCGCAAAGTTAAGCATGTGATAGGCCGGACAACCTGGGATTACGCAAATGTAAAGGCTATAAATCCCAAGGTGAAATACTACCACTGCGACGAAAGCCTGCGAGAGCCCTTTTACCAACATGAGTGGCATATTTCCGGCATTCAGCGGCACTCTATTTTTGTTACCCAGGCAGGTTATCCAATAAAAGGGTTTCATATTTTGCTAAAGGCAGTAGCTCTTTTAAAGCGTGATTATCCGGATGTAAAAGTGTTTGCCGCCGGATCTAGCCTGTTGGGAAACACTTTTAAAGAGCGCCTGAAGACTCCGGGCTACGGTCTTTACATTAAACGATTGATCTTAAATCTTGGGCTAGAGGACAATGTGGTGTTTACCGGCATGCTTGATGCTGAGGGTATTGTGGGTAGACTGTTAAGCTCCAACGTATTTGTTGTTTCATCTGCTGTGGAAAACGGATGTAACGCGTTGCATGAAGCTATGCTAATTGGTGTGCCATCAATAACGGCTTTCTCTGGGGGCATGACAGACATGTTGACGCATAAAGTTAATGGATTTATGTACCCCTTCATGGAAGAAGCCATGCTGGCCGAATACATTAGGCGGATTTTTGATTCTGACGAGCTGGCCCTTAAATTTTCCCAAACCAGCAGAGAAAGTACACATAAAAGACATGACAGGAAGAAAATAACTGAAACGATGGTAGGCATTTACAGGTTAATCTTGGAAGACGAAAGATGTCGATATTAACGATTTAAGGAAATGATGTATAAATAATGCTGAAAATAGCCCTGAACGATGCCGCTACGCTCCAAATATTTTGTCAGAACCCCGGAGCAGCTGGTCGGATTGACTGAATACTTTGAATACTCAACTGAGGATGAGAGGTCTAACATGAAAAGAATAGGAATTGTTACTTGGTTTATGCACCAAAACTATGGGCAAGTATTGCAGGCATTTGCGTTGCAGACTTCAATCAGTAAATTAGGTTTTGAGCCAGAACTTATAAACTACCACCCAAGTATAGTTACAGAAAGAACAACCGGTATTTTTGAAGCTAATCTAAGACGGCTGCCTCATATCACTGCAAGTAGGTTAGCGAGAGTATTAACGAGGGAATTGTATCAATTATATTGTAATCGTATTTCTTCAAGGAAAAGATTATTTAAAGCATTTGTAAAGAGCTATCTAAAAGTGAGCCAAGAAGTAACAAATATTAATCAGCTTTCATCTCTTTATGAGGGCTTTATTTGTGGTAGCGATCAGATTTGGGCCCCCACTGTTTTTAACGAATACTATTACCTTTCCTTTGAAACTGACCCAAAGCGAAAGATTTCTTATGCTCCCAGCTTTGGTTTGAACACTATACCTAAAAACATATCAGAACAAGTGGCAGCCCTCCTTTATAATATAAAAAATCTGTCTGTTCGAGAAGAAACAGGGGCTAGTTTGGTTGAAGAGCTGATTGGTAAAAAGCCACATATTGTTGTTGACCCAACTTTGCTATTAGATGCAGAACAGTGGAGCCAAGTGGCGTCTCGGGTGGTTGACCGATGCCCTTTTATATTGTGCTATTTCTTGGGGAATAACCCCGAACACAGGGCGATAGTCAATAAAATAAAGCAAGAAACAGGGCTACATGTGGTGATATTGCCATTTAATACTGGCGATCTTTTTAGAAAGGGTTTTGCAGCAAAATCTAGCATAGGGCCAAGAGAATTTTTAAGTCTGGTGAGCAATGCAGAATTAATATGCACAGACTCGTACCATGGCATCCTCTTTTCAATCAATTATAATAAGCCTTTTCTTGCATTTAAGCGCTTTTCAGACGAGGATCCAGTTAGCCAAAATTCTCGGGTCAATTATATTTTGGGAAAATATGGGCTATGGGATAGGCTGGTAATAGATAAAGATGAGCTTTGCTATAACAAAAGAATCGACTACAGTAAGGTAAATAAACTCCTCAAAGTAGAAAGAGAGCATTCTAAGACCTTTTTGGAAAGCAGCTTGGCAGGGATAGGTGATCGTTTTGATAACTTATAAGAAACACGAGTGCTGCGGTTGTTTTGCATGTTTGAATGTATGTCCTTCAGGCAGTATCGAAATGGTGTGCGATTCCGAGGGATTCCCATATCCTGTAGTTGACGCTACGTGTACAAGGTGTGGTAAATGTGTGATAGTTTGCCAACGCAGGAAGAAGTATGCGCCGATGGCTGTATACTCCGACTTTTTCGCTTGTTTGAACAAGGATAGCTCCGTAAGATATAAAAGCTCTTCAGGAGGCGTATTCTCGTTATTAGCTGAAGTATGCTTAAAAATGGAAGGCGCAGTTTTTGGTGTGGAATTAGATTCAGGTTATCAAGCTGTACATACATGCGTTACTGAGGTAGCTGGTTTAGAGCAAATCCGAAGATCTAAATATGTCCAAAGCAATATAGGTCTTGCTTTTAGAGATGCACGAAACAGGCTTGCTTCAGGCCAGCGAGTGCTATTTTGCGGAACACCTTGTCAGATAGCTGGGTTGAAGGGCTATCTTGGTTGCGATTATGAGAATCTTTTAGCAGTTGATTTTATTTGCAGAGGAGTGCCAAGCCCAAGTGTATTTAAAGCTTACATCGCGCAAATGTCAAAGATGCTCGGCTATAGGATCAAGGCAGTCAATTTCCGCGATAAAATTACTGGGTGGAAGGGATTTTCTATGGTCTTGTATGCGGATGACTTCCAGTATAATGCCGGGAATTGTGATAAGAATCCCTTTATGAAAGCTTTTCTCAGAGACCTTACTTTGCGACCGTCTTGCTATAAATGTAAATTTAAAGGCATTGCAAGTAGTAGCGATATAACGCTAGCAGATTACTGGAATGTGCATACTAAATTTCCTGACTTAGATGATGATAACGGAATTTCTTTGGTTGCGGTTAATTCGCCTAAAGGAAAAAACATCTTCACTGCCTTGAGTAACAATATGGAGTTTTACCCGACCAACCATAGGCACGCCCGGAAGACCAACCCCTCTTTATATAAATATGCTAAACCTCATCGCAATCGTGCCTATTTTTTTCATGCTTTTTCAGAGAAACCTAATACAATTGTTTCACTGTTGGAACAATATGCAACAACTCCTTTTGGTGCTAAGTTAAAATGGTTAGCTTTTAGTATACTTGCAAAAATATATAGGATTGTATTCCCGAAAAAAATAAGTTGAGAGGAATTGGAATATGGGGTCTGGGAAACAAGCGTAGTGTGACAAGGGACGGGGTCATTTCGGATTTGTGACAAAGAAGAACGGGGCTCCCGATTGCGAGCTGTGAATGGGGACGATTTCATTTGGATTTCATTGTAGGGAATATAACAGCGGTTGTTTCAAGCATAGCAGCGGCAGTAGCTGCTATATTTACATGCCGCATAGCTTATAGCAATGAAAAGCAGCGCAAACAAAAAATGGCGCCTGTTCTTTGTTTATACAGGGCAGAGGCAGTACTTGGGTGCGCTGGAGGAGAATGTGATGATTTTGGAAGGCTGATAGAATATGAAAGACGCCTTGATTTTTGTTCTTTTCCTACTATCCTCTTTTTTAAGAACTTGGGCAATGGCCCGGCCAGTTTAATGGAAGTTGAACTTAATACATATGCTATAGAAGGTCGTATTGGTGTACCTATTACTATCCCTCCGGGTGCTACAGGAGAAGTTAAGGTGTGGCTGCCTAAACAGAAAGTTTTTTATGAGGTTGAGATTAACCTATACTACTGGGATATTGAAAATAAAGCTTACTGTACTACATCGAGAATACTGCTTAAACATCAGAGAACAAAAGAACCTGATACAGGTGAAATAGGTGTGCTCCTTGATTGGCAAATGAAAAGCGAGAAATATGGCTTAACTAAAAAGAACAAACCACAAGAAATAAAGCACTGGCAAAAAGCGGAGGAACAGGGAAGTAGCGATGCTGGAGTTGGGTTAACTTCGTAGTCATCGCTAATTGATTGTAATTTTCAGTATGAAATGTGTCAAGTACCCCGTCCCCATGACACATTTTTAAAAATGCTCTGGTCAAGAAGTTTGCCATGGTGTATTATGGAAGATGTGACAAGGAATGGCAGGAAAACTGTTGTGGCAGTAAGATCTGGATTTTGTCGTATTTAGTGATTTAGAGAAAGGAAAGGGAACGTGAGGGCTGGAATCAAGCGACTCATTGATATTGCAACTGTGTTTTTCGGTGCGGTTATCCTATCGCCTTTGTTTTTGTTGGTTGCGCTAATGGTTCGTTTTAGCCTCGGATCTCCGGTGTTATTTTGTCAGGTGCGGCCGGGTCTTGACGGAAAACCATTCACAATTTATAAATTTCGGACGATGAAGGATCTGTGGGATGCGGAAGGAAAGCCTCTTTCTGATGAAGAGCGCCTAACCGGAGTCGGGCGCTTTCTGCGGGCTACGAGCTTAGACGAGTTGCCGGGGTTGTGGAATGTGTTGAAGGGCGAGATGAGTCTGGTCGGACCGAGGCCATTGTTGATGGAGTATTTGGAACGATATACGCCTGAACAGGCTCGCCGGCATGAGGTAAAGCCCGGTATTACCGGGTGGGCGCAGGTGAACGGTAGGAACGCCATTGATTGGGAAGAGAAGTTTGCGCTTGATGCAGGGCAACGTCAAAGTCGATTAAAATATAATGGCGACAAGGAATTTCGATAACCCTCTGGTTTTTTCTTCTGCGAACTGCTAAAATGTAGGTAACTACATTTTTCGGTCTGAAGAGGAGTTTTAA
>Ga0208242_100267_pt1 | contig 53015 bp, 49 predicted proteins | sample SubbioAug_CSW13A_FD_184825 | JGI IMG/M metagenome (GOLD analysis project Ga0208242, IMG submission 184825) | Serpentinite rock and fluid subsurface biosphere microbial communities from McLaughlin Reserve, California, USA - CR12Aug_CSW13A (SPAdes) | ecosystem: Environmental > Terrestrial > Deep...
GGCTCGACCGGCACACTGTGCTTTGTCTCGGTGGAGCACACCATCACCACGCCGCGCGGTGTCGCCATCCGCGAGCGCCACGATATCGTCTATCGCGACATGCCCGCGCCGGGCGACCAGAAACCCGCCGCTGCGCCAGCACCTGCGCCCGCCGGAAAGATCCGCGAAACGCACATGGCCGATCCGGTGCTGCTGTTTCGCTATTCGGCGCTGACCTTCAACGGCCACCGCATTCACTACGACCGCGATTATGTCACCAAGGTCGAGGGCTATCCCGGACTGATCGTGCATGGGCCGTTGCAGGCCTCGCTGCTGATCGAATTCGCCGCCCGTCAGCGCGGCGGCAAGGCGCCCGCAAAGTTCGTTTATCGCGGCGTCAATCCGCTGTTCGATGGCGCGGAGTTCAGCGTCAATGGCAACGAGACGGACGGCGCGCTGGAGGTCTGGACTGCGAACGCCGCAGGCGCGCCGACCATGAAGGGCACCGCGAGCTGGTGATCGCAGGCATGATTTACTCCCTCTCCCCAGCGGGGAGAGGGTTGGGGTGAGGGGCTCTAAATCTATCGAGAGATTCTACGCCCTCACCCTCCCGTCTTCGCTCGCTGCGCGAGCTTCGCCGGACGACCTCTCCCCACGGGAGAGGTAAAGAAACCTACTTCTTCCCGAAGGTCTCGCGCATCGCGGCCTGAATCTTGGCCATGCCGCCGATCCAGCGATCGTAGTTGTCGGTCTTCTTGCGCATGTAATCGAGCACCTGCGGATGCGGCAGAATCAGGAAGGTCTCGCGGTCGATGCCGTCCAGCGCGCATTGCGCGACTTCTTCCGGCGTCAGATTGCCGTCATGGGACTGCGGCCCCTTCGGCATGCCCCGGATCATGTTGGTCTCCACGCCCTGCGGGCAGAGGATCGAAACCTTGATGTTATGCGCCCGGTGCGAGATTGCGAGATTTTCCGCAAACCCGACGGCGGCGTGCTTGGTGGTCGAATAGGCAGCGCTGCCGACCTGCGACAGCAAACCGGCGGCCGAAACGGTGTTGAGGAAATATCCGCCGCCGCGCGCTCTCATGCGCGGGATCAGATGCCGCGCCGCATAGACATGCGCCATGACGTGGATGGCCCAGCTTCGCGCCCACGGCTCATCCGACGTGCCGCCGGCATTCTCCGACATCATGTCAAAGCCGCCGCCGATGCCTGCGTTCGAGCAGAACAGATCGATCGGGCCGAACTGCTGTTCGGTTTCGTCGATGACACGGAGAATGTCGGCTTCCTTGCCGACGTCACAGGCGAACGATGCGCCGCCGATGGCGTCGGCCACCGTCTTGGCCCGCGCGCCGTCGAGATCGGCGACCACGACCTTGGCCGCGCCTTCGCGATGGAAAATTTCAGCGAGCGCCTGGCCGATGCCATTCGCGCCGCCGGTGACAACGACAACTTTTCCAGCAACTTTCATACAAATGTTTTAGATGGGAACGGTGGAGAGATCAATTGGCCTGGAGTCCGGCCGGCCATGCGAATGCCCGTTCCGGCCGTCATTGCGAGCGAAGCGAAGCAATCCACGTTTGAAACAGAAAGAAAGCTGGATTGCTTCGTCGCAAACGCTCCTCGCAATGACGAAGGGAAAACTCTGTTCAGGCCGCGACCAGAACCATATCGAGCACCGCAGTGTAGTGCAGCGCGGCGGCGAGCAGCACGAAGGCATGCCAGATCGCATTCTGAAACCGCAGCCGCTCCCAGGCATGGAAGATCACGCCGAGCGAGTAGATCAGGCCGCCTGCCGCGATCAGCCACAGCGTCGAGTTCGGCAGCGACGCCACCAAGCTGTCGTAGGCGATGACGCCGCTCCATCCCATCGCGAGATAGAGCCCGACCGACAGACGATCGAACCGGCCGGGCAGAAAGATCTTGAGCGCGATACCGGCGGCGGCGACCGACCACACACCGATCAGCAGCACTGTCGACATGAAACGATCGTGCATCTGCGCGAGGAACGGGGTGTAGGTGGCGGCGATCAGAATGTAGATCGCGGAATGATCGAAGCGGCGTAGCAGCCACTTGGCGGGCGAGACCGGCCACAGATTATAGGTCGCGGACAGGCCCAGCATCGCAAGCAGCCCGGCGACGTAAACCGACACCGAGACGATTTCCTTGGTCGAGGCATACAGCGCGGCAAGAACGACAAGGGCAATCGCGGCGATCAGCCCGAAGGCGATGCCGAGAACATGAACGACGCCGTCCGCAATCAGCTCGGCGCGGTCGTAGTCCCAGCGCACCACACCACCGCCCGCGACGCGGGCATGAGAACTGAGCTGCTTCAACCGGAAGATCGTCATGTGCACAGCCGGGTTATCGGTCCACCTTACATAAGCACCAATGATAACTTGGTGACGGTCAACGAACCCTGAAAGGGACGGGATCAGGATTCAAACCGGTCTTAAACTTGATTTTCGCGCCGTAAATCGCCAGCTTCATAAAACTGTCGCGCCTTGTTTCTCTCATTGATCCCTCAGTCCGATAAAGTCTTGATCGAATTATGGCACCCAGCTTTTCGGACATTATCGAAGACACCCGCCTTTCCATCAGATCTCTGATCGACTACGGCGAAAGCCTGTTCAATCCCACCGTGCGGCTTGGCGTCACAGGCCTGTCACGGGCCGGCAAGACCGTCTTCATCACGGCACTCGTCCATGGCCTCTTGCGCGGCGGCCGCTTTCCGGTGTTCGAGTCGCTGGCGACGGGGCGCATCGCCCGCGCCCGCCTCGAACCGCAGCCCGACGACGCGGTGCCGCGCTTTGCCTATGAGGGACACGTCCGCACCTTGATCGAGGATCGGCGCTGGCCGCATTCGACCACCGACATCAGCGAACTGCGCCTTGTGATCGAGTACCAGCGGCAGAACACGGCGACACGCACGCTGACGCTCGACCTTGTCGACTATCCGGGCGAATGGCTGCTCGACCTGCCATTGCTGAACAAGAGCTATGAGCAGTGGTCGGCGGAAAGTCTTGCACTGTCCCGCCGCGATCCGCGTGCGCGGCTGGCGAAGCAGTGGCACGCCCATCTCGCCACACTCGAACCGAAAGAGCGCGAGGATGAGCAGGCGACACTCACCGCCGCGAAACTGTTCACCGACTATCTGCGCGCCTGCCGCGACGAACGCTTCGCCATGAGCCTCTTGCCGCCGGGCCGCTTCCTGATGCCGGGCAATCTCGCAGGCTCGCCGGCGCTGACCTTTGCGCCGCTGGATGTTCCGCAGGACGGCGCGGCGCCGGACGGCTCGCTGTGGGCGATGATGAAACGGCGCTATGAGGCCTACAAGGACGTGGTGGTGCGGCCGTTCTTCCGCGATCACTTCACGCGGCTGGACCGGCAGATCGTGCTGGTGGATGCGCTCGCCGCATTCAACGCTGGCCCAGAGGCATTGAAGGATCTCGAAGGCGCGCTGTCCGGCATTCTCGATTGTTTCAACATCGGGCGCAGCACATTCGTCAGTTCGCTGTTCCGGCCGCGCATCGACAAGATCCTGTTCGCCGCCACCAAGGCCGATCACCTGCACCACACCAGTCACGACCGGCTCGAGGCGATCCTCAAGCGCATGGTCGAGCGCGCCGCTTCGCGCGCCGAATATGCCGGTGCATCGGTGGACGTGGTTGCGCTCGCCGCCGTGCGCGCGACACGCGAAGCCATGGTGCAGCAGGGCCGCGAGAAGCTGCCCTCGATCCTCGGCACGCCGGAAGAAGGTGAGATGTCCGGCGATGAAGTCTTTGACGGCGAGACGGAAGTGGCGACCTTCCCCGGCGACCTTCCGGTGAAACTCGACGATCTGTTCAGCGGGGACGGCGCATTTCGCGGCCTGACCAACACGGCATCCAACCAGACGGACTTCCGGTTTCTGCGATTTCGCCCGCCTTTGCTCGCCCGCGAGGGTGGCGAAGAGCCTGCGCTGCCCCATATCCGCCTCGACCGTGCGCTTCAGTTTCTGATCGGAGACAAGCTGCAATGAGCGACAAGCCGCATCACCGCAAGCCGGCGGCATTCAAGCTCGACGATCCCCGCGTCATCCTGATGGATGCCGAGGACGATCCCTCGCGCCCCGCGCGGGGCAAGGTTCACATCACGCCGGAAACCGATCCCGCCCTGCTTCCGGTCCCCATCGACGAACCGGCCGTCCCCGCGCGCAGGGGCTTCGGCTGGGGCGGCGTGTTCTGGACCGCGCTCGCCGGTCTGGTCGTGCTCGGTCTCGGACTCGGCATTTCCAATCTGGTCGAGGACCTGTTCAACCGCAGCACCAGCCTGGGCTACATCGGGCTCGTGTTCGCGACCCTCGCCGTCGTGGCGCTGGTGATCATCATCGCGCGCGAGGCTTTAAGTCTGGCGCGTCTGGAGACCATCGAGAAGCTGCATGCGCGCGCCAACGCGGTGCTCACCAGCGACGACCGCAAGGAAAGCGACGCCATCGTCCGCGACCTGCTCAAGATCGCCCATGACAATCCGAGGCTCGCCCGCGCCCGCGCCGCGCTCGAAGAGCATGGCCGCGACATCATCGACGGCGCCGACATGGTGCGGCTCGCCGAGCGCGAACTGATGACGCCGCTCGATCAGGAAGCGCGGCGGCTGGTCTCGAGCGCGGCGCAGCGCGTGTCCATTGTCACCGCCGTCAGCCCCGGCGCGGTCATCGATATGCTGTTCGTGTTCGCCGCAGCGTTACGGCTGGTGCGGCAACTGGCGCGGCTCTACGGCGGACGGCCCGGCACGCTCGGCATGATCCGGCTGATGCGCCATGTGATCGCGCATCTGGCGCTGACCGGCGGCATGGCCGCCAGCGACAGCCTGATCCAGCAGATGCTGGGGCATGGCATCACCGCGAAGCTGTCGGCCAAGCTCGGCGAAGGCCTGCTCAACGGGTTGCTCACCGCCCGGCTCGGCCTCGCCGCCATCGACGTGACGCGGCCGCTGCCGTTCGAGGCGCTGCCGCGCCCGGCGCTGTCGGACCTCGCCAAGGACCTGCTGAAGCGCGTGGGCGGCGATGATCAGAAATCCTAAAACCTGAGGCATCTCAACGCCGGAAACACCGGTGAACCTGTTTCCTGACCGGCGCGACCAATCTGCAAGGGGTGGATTTCGATCAACCCGCGCAGATCGCGCACTTCAGGAGAATGACCATGTTTCGCAAGCTCACTCTCGCACTCGCTGCCACCGCAGCCCTCGGCGCAGCCGCCCTCGCTCCCACCTCCGCGTCCGCAGGCGGCTGGCATGGGCATCACTGGGGTCATGGCTGGGGCCACGGCTATGGCTTCGGTCTCGGCTTCAGCCCCGTCATCGTCAGCGGCGGTTATGCCGATGACGGCTGCTATGTGCAGCGCCGTGTGCGCACGCCTTACGGCATCCGCTGGCGGACCGTGAACGTCTGCTACTGAGCTCAGCTTCGTCTGAATCGGAAAATCCCGGTTGCTTGATGCAGCCGGGATGTTTCGTCAGTTGAGCAACCGCCATTTGTAAAACAGCGAGTCCGGAGGTGGCGACAATTCGGGCGCCCATCCGGTAACCGTCTTGAACGCGAACGGCTCGATCACAACGCCGCGCCACGTCCGGTCGGCCTGCCCGACCAGTCTCAAGGTCGCAGGCGTTTTCGTCTCGATCACATTGCCGTCGTTGGGTGCGCTGTCGACATACAGCCCGATGCCGGATGTCATGGCCGCGCTTGCGGTATCCCTGAATCCGATGAAGCGGCTGCGCTCATTCACCTGCACCACCGGAATGCTGTCCTTCAGGTGCCAGCGCAGCTCCGCGTAAATGCGGTAGTCGAGCGTTGCGATCCACGTTGCCCCGACCTTCTCCGCCATTGCCTTCGCCTGCCGCGCGATCTCGCCGTAACCGGCTTCCTTTGCAATCGGGTCTTGTTTGGCCGCAACCGCGAAATTGCTGACGCCGTAGTAATAGAAAATCGCAACATTCAGCACCACGCCGAGAACGATCGCAGCCCTCGCCCATGGTTCAGCGGTGCGAAGAATCCAGTTTGAGCGCTGCTCCTTGCCGATCTCGGCAAGATTGATCGCTGCCGCAGCAAAGGCGAACGGCCAGATCAGCATCGGCCAGGTGTCGCCGATCCGCAGCGAGAACGATTTCCAGAAGAAGTAGGCGAACGGCGCCAGCGCACAGGTCGAGATCAGAATGAACGCCGGATTCTGCTGCCGGTAGCCGCGCCATGCCAGCATCACCGATCCGGCGAGCACCACCGGAAACAGGATCGGCCCGACCAGCGCGAGCTGGAGCCCGAAGAAATCACCGACGGTCCGCGCCGAGATGCCATGATCCGCACCGGCACGGATGAACTGGAATTTGAACGACGCCCAGTCGTGCTGCCAATTCCAGATCAGCACCGGCGAAAACACCAGGAGCGCAATGACGACAGCAGCCCATGGATAAATACTGCGCAGCCAGCGCCATCGCCACGGCGGCACCAGCAGGAACGCAGCAATGGCCGGCGCGAAGAACACCGCCGTGTATTTCGACAGCAGCGACAATCCGCCGAACAACCCGGCCGCCAGCCACCAGCGCCCGTCATTGCCCTGCGTCAGCCGCACCAGCGACCAGACCATCGCCAGCGAAAACGGGATCAGGGCCACGTCGGGCAGGATGCGCGATGCGAACAGGCCGTATTCAGGCGCCGCGAACGGCATCACCACGGCGAGAACCACCGCACGCCGGTCCCGCGTCAGACGCCAGACAATGTCGCCCAGGATGGCGACGGCGATCCACATCGCCAGCAGCCCGCCAAAGCGCGCGCCGAAATTGGTGTCTCCGAAAATCGCCGTTCCGAACCGCACAAGCCAGGCGATCATCGGCGGATGATCGAGATATGACAGCACGTTTTCTTTTGAGAGCGTCCAGTAATAGGCTTCATCCGTACGCAGATCGGCGGTCGCGGCGTAGATCACCTGCAACGCCACAACAACAGCCATCGCAGCCGCCGCAGCCAGCATCACGCGCGGCGTCAGACGCCCTGTTTCCGTCGCTCCGGCAGCGTTGACTGTCCCCATGCGGCTAGCTTTTCCGCGACCCCGCCGGTGAAGTCAAACACACGCTCGCTTCACCGTCTTGTCAAACGGCGGCACGACCATCGGCCATGGCGCTGCCGCAACATCTCCGTTAGGATTCCGCCGCCTCCGGACGATCCGGGGCGCGGTATCATCCGGTTGCATTCACCGGCTTCGGACCCTTGACGCATGGCAGAGATCGCCGCATCTCCCTTTCGCCGCCTCATCCGCGGCATTGGAATCCGGCAGGTGCGGCTGGCCACCGGCCTTGTCCTGTTTGCCTATATCGTCAGCCATTTTACCAACCACGCCCTCGGCAATATCTCGGTCGGCGCGATGGACGGCGCGCTCTACTATCATGCGATGCTCTGGCAGAGCTGGCCGGTTCTGGTTCTGCTCTATGGCTCCGTGCTGATTCATCTGAGCCTCGGAATCTGGGCGCTGTATGCACGCCGGCAATTTCGCTGGACGGGCATCGAACTGACCCAGTTGATCTTCGGCCTCAGCATCCCGGCCTTCATCATCAGCCATGTGATCGGCGTCCGCCTTGCCGGCGTCATGTTCGGCCATGAAAAGGATTATCCGCAGGTCTTTTTCGCCTACTGGGTGTTCCGTCCGTCCATGCAATGGACGATGTATGCCGTGCTGCTGGTGTCGTGGGTCCATGGCTGCATCGGCATCTACTTCTGGGCCCGGACCAAGTCCTACTTCAGGAAAATCTCGTCGCTGTTGCTCGCGCTCGCGGTCATCCTCCCGACCCTCTCCATGCTCGGGCTTTATCAGGGCGGACGCGCCGTCCAGCGCGCGAGCACCTCTCCTGAATGGCGGGCCGACAATCTTTCGCGGGACAAGGTCGGAACCGGAGACGAACAGGTCACCCTCGAACAGATCAGCTCCGCCGTGCTTTATGGATATCTCGGGCTGATGGGCCTGGCCATTGCCGCACGGGGCGTGCGGGCGCTGGTGGAACGCCGGCGCGGCCTCGTCAGGCTGTCCTATGGCAACGGCAAGACAGTTCGGGTCCCGGTCGGCCTGAGTGTCCTTGAGGCCAGTACGCGCTTCAACATTCCTCATTCGAGTGTCTGCGGCGGCCGGGCGCGATGCTCGACCTGCCGCATCCGCATCATCGGCGATTGCACCGCGTTGCCCGAACCATCGAACCGCGAGACCTTTGTGCTGGATCGCGTCGGCACCGGCGGCGATCCCGCCATTCGCCTGGCCTGCCAGCTACGGCCTCACACCGATCTTGCGTTCTTCCAGATCTTTCCCGCGCATACCGATGCGTCCTCGGCTGCAACCATCAGGCCTGCGCTTCCGGGCCGGGAACGCTACGTCGTCAGCATGTTCGTGGACATGCGCGGATCGACCAAACTCGCCGAAAAACTTCTGCCGTTCGATACCGTTTTCATCATCAACCGCTTCCTGACGGCTGTCTCCCAGGCCGTGGTCGAATGCGGCGGACAGCCGAACCAGTTCGTCGGCGACGGCCAACTGGCGCTGTTCGGCCTGTCCACCAATCCGCAGACGGCCTGCCGGCAGGCGATCGAAGCCGCGTCGCGGATCGCGATTCATGTCGATGCGCTGAATGAATTTCTCGGTGACGACGTGCCGGAACCGCTGCGGTTCGGGATCGGCATTCATGCCGGCGAGGTCATCATCGGCGACATCGGGTCCGAGGAACACACCGTCTTCACGGCGCTGGGCGATTCCGTGAATGTCGCTGCGCGACTGCAGGACATGACCAAGGCCCTGTCCTGCGAGGTCGTGGTGTCCGCGGACGTGCTGAAAACGGCAAATCTTGCGGCAACCAATTTGCCGCAGGTCGAGGTCCCCATCCGCGGCCGGGTCGAGCCGCTGATCGTCTACACGGCCGAAAAAGCCGGAATGCTGTCGGATCTGGTCGCCGATTTCGCAGTTGCAGCAGCGTAAAACCGGCGAATTCGAGCAAAGTTTAAGCGAAAGCGACCGGCCCAAATCGCCATTTTCGCTATCAAGGCTCGCACTTACCGCGTATCGTGCGCGCCGTTGGACACGCCCATCCGCGGGGTTCGACACTTACTATGGGTCTTACCCTCTGGAGACTACGGAATGGCTAAAGGTACTGTGAAGTGGTTCAACCCGACGAAGGGCTACGGTTTCATTCAGCCCAGCAACGGCGGCAAGGACGTGTTCGTTCATATCTCGGCAGTTGAGAAGGCAGGTCTTTCAACCCTCAACGAGGGACAGTCGGTCGAGTACGAAGAAGTCGCAAACCGCGGCAAGACTTCCGCGGAAAATCTCAAGGTTTGATAGGAAGGTCCGATTCAGAAGAACTGGATCGGACCTTTGATTGTGATCTGCGACGCGTGATCAGCCCTTCTCGTTAACCCCAGGGGCCACGCGGTCTGCCACTCGCATTTGCCGGCGCGGTTGCGAAGTTTCCGCGCGGCCCGAGTTCGCCAGCAAGGCGCTGCAACTCGCGGACACGGTTCTCGGTCGACGGATGAGTCGAGAACAGGTTGTCCATCCCCTGCCCCGACAACGGATTGATGATGAACATGTGCGCGGTCGCAGGACTGCGCTCTGCATCCATGTTCGGGATCTGATGCGCCGCGTTGTCGATCTTGACCAGCGCCGACGCCAGCCACATCGGCTGCCCGCAAATCCGCGCGCCCATATTGTCGGCCGAGTATTCGCGCGTGCGGCTGATCGCCATCTGCACGATGGTCGCGGACAGCGGCGCCAGGATCATCATCGCCAGCGAGCCGACGATGCCCGGACCATTGTCGCGGTTGCCGCCGAAGAACATCCCGAACTGCGCGATCATCGAAATCGCACCGGCGATGGTCGCGGTGATCGTCATGATCAGCGTGTCGTGATTCTTGATATGCGCCAGTTCGTGCGCGATCACGCCCGCGAGTTCTTCGCGGCTCAGCATCTGCATCAGCCCGGTCGTCACGGCCACGGCGGCATGATGGGGATCGCGCCCGGTCGCAAACGCGTTGGGCTGCGGATTGTCCATCAGGTAGACCTTGGGCATCGGCAACTGCGCACGGCCCGCAAGCTCGGCCACAAGCCGCACCAGTTCCGGCGCACTGCGCTCGTCGACTTCCTGGGCGCCGTGCATCGACAGCACCATGCGGTCCGAGTTCCAGTAGGCAAACATGTTGGTCGCTGCGGCGATCACCAGCGCAACCACAGCGCCGCCCGCTCCGCCGATCAGATAGCCGACCCCCATGAACAGGGCCGTCAATCCGGCAAGCAGAACCGCAGTTTTGAAATAACTCATTTCCTCCTCCCGACCGGCGTTTTGCCGGGGATATTTTCTCCACTGTCATAAATGGTGAGGACATCGGTCCTTCTTCAAGATGGACCCCTGCGGCGGCGCGTCGCGCGCCGCGTTCCTGAAACCCTCACTGCCATGTTCCTGCCGCAACCGTCACCCGGCGAAAGCGGGGAGCTCCGGGCGAGTTTCGCTTTGATTGAATGATGATCGTCATATAAACGAAGGCCAAAGAAGGGGTGCCCAGATGACCGTTCAAAATGCCGACGCCGGAGACGAACTGATCTCCGCTCGCGCGCCGACATCGATTTCCGCTGACATCGTCGTTCTGGCCGCACTCGCCGCAGTCGGCTCTTTCGCAACCAGCATCCTGCTGCCCTCTTTGCCGGCAATCGCGAAGACGCTCAATGTCTCAACGGCCGCCGTAGCTTCGGCCATCAGTGTCTATCTCGCAGTCTTCGCGATCGGGCAGCTGATCGTCGGGCCGTTGTCCGACCGTTACGGACGCTGGAAACCGGTGATGTTCGGCCTCAGCATCTTTGTGGCCGGAAGCATCTGGTGTCAGTTCGCCACCGACCTGCCCATGCTGCTGATCGGGCGCACGATCCAGGCGCTCGGCGCCTGCTGTGCATCGGTCCTCTCGCGCGCCATCGCCCGCGACCTGCTGAGCGGCGAAGCGCTGACGCGCGCACTGGCCTTCATCATGGTTGCCATGTCGGCGGCTCCCGGCTTCTCACCGCTGATCGGCGGTCTTCTGGACACGACCTTCGGGTGGCGCTCGGAATTCTTCGCTGTCGCCGTATTTGGGGCGATCGTCGCGCTCGCCTATTACCGTTATGTCGGTGAGACGCATCGCGCCGATGCAAACGTGTCGATACATTTGCCGGCCATCCTGCGCGGGTACCGGGGTCTGCTCACCGATCTCCGGTTCATTGCACCGGCAGGCGCCATCGGGCTGTTCATGGGCGCCCTCTTCGCGATGTTTTCAGGAACGCCGCGTGTCCTGATCGACGGGCTCGGTTTCTCGCCGGTCCAACTCGGCCTGTTCTTCGCAGGCACCGTGTTCGTCGTCTTCGGATCCGGGATGGCGGCGCCGCATCTGGCGATGAAGATCGGCCATGCCCGCGCCACGGTGGTCGGGCTTGCCATCGCAACTGCGGGCGGCGCCCTGCTGCTGCTGACTCATTGGGTCACCCCGACGATCTGGAGCTATCTGGTCCCGGTGACCTTCTTCCTTGCCGGGTTCGGCATGGTCACGCCGCTCGGGACTGCGACCGCCCTGCAACCGTTCGGCGACCGGGCCGGCCTCGCCTCGGCATTGCTTGGCTTCCTGCAAATGGCGGGAGCATCGATCGGCGTCATGCTGACAGCGTCGATCGCCAGCGCCACGCTCGCCATCGGCGTCGTACAGGCGGCGCTAACCATCCTCGGACTGATTTTGTATCTCGCCGGTCAGCGCGCGGTTCCCGCGCGCCAGAATCCCGCTTAGCAGGACGCGCCCCACCCTTTTGGGAACGGGATCATCGGCCAGGCACCGGAATCGGCACCCGAACCGGAACAATCGGACGCCTTGTCACCCGGCTCGAGCACGCCGCCGCAATACGGGCAATTGTTGTCGTTCGCTGCCGACGGCACGCCATCAGATACGTCGGTCACCTCGTGGGCGAAAAAATTAACCACATGGAGGCGCGGAATCACTCGATATGCAGGCATGCTCATCCCTCTTCATCAGAGGCTGCATCATGCCCGCGAGATCATGCCGGTCCGTTCAGGGGAACGCTCAAATTTTAGCGGTCCCGCGCTTTCTGACAGGAAGATGAAACGGGTTCCCGACAGTCTTAACGCGAGATAATCAGGCCGCGGCTGGTCACGACGACCCAGCGGCCGTCCTGACGGCGGATCGCATCGACCCGGCCGACGCCCGGAAGCGGATCGCCCGGAATCACATCGAAGATTCCCTGTCGGCCGGTCACCGTTGCGATGCCATCCGACACTTCACGCAGTGTCCAGCCTTCAACCACCGGAAGCCGGCCCAGCTGCGCAGCGGCAGGCTTGATCGAGCCGGTGGTTTCCGGAGCAGCGTTCGCTGTCTGCGCCGGCGCCTTCAGCTTTTCAACGGCCTCGCTCAGCTTCGCCAGCTTCGCGGCAGGCTCGGCCTGGGCTTTTTCGACCCGGTCGATGCGTTCGGCGATCTTCGCCGATTGCGCAGCGCTGCTGGTCTTGAGAGCAGAGATATCGGCATTGATCTTTGCGAGCGCGCTTTCGACTGAACGTGCCTGCTCGGCAGCGGTGACGGCCGCAACCGAAGCGGTCTGATCGTTCTTCAGGTAGTGGCCGGCGCTCACGGTCGCCAGCGAACCGCCGATGGCGCCGACTGCTGCTGCGATAGCGACGATGGCGGCGATCGAGAGACGGCGGCCCGTGGCAGGCGCGGCGTTGAACTGCTGCTCGCGCGCGGCGCTTTCGTTGACAATGTCTTCCCAAGAGCTGTGCGGCGTCAGACGCTGCAGGGTGATTTCCTTGGACGGCTGCCTGGCGGCATGCGCCACTGCGCTTTCCTGCGGCGCATCCGCCGCCTTCGTCTCATGCGCAGCCATATCGCCGGCATCCGGCACCAGCGATGCTTCGCTGTGATTGCTGGAATCCTTGATCTCGCCGTCGGCAGTGTGGTCGGTCATGAGCGCTAACTCCGAATAGGTTTACTATTTGGTAACCACGAATTGGTTGAGAATTCGTTACCTTCCGGAATTCGCGCCGATGTCACGCCGCAAGCGCCCGGCAGGCTGCTTGCGACGTTGTATCGATTACAAAATGAACCCAGTATTTATGAAGTTCGATTTGTGGTCGCGCACGATCTCGTCGAGCAGCCGTTTCGAGTCATCGGTCTGCTTCGCCGCGATCATCGAGCGGATCGAGAACGAGCGCAGCGCGTCGGTGACCGAGAGCGTGCCCTCCGCCGAATCCTTGCGGCCGGTGAACGGGAAGACATCCGGCCCGCGCTGGCACTGGCAGTTGATGTTCACCCGGCAGACCTGATTGACCAGCGGATCAACGAGTCTCCCAATGGTCTCTGCGTCCTCGCTGAAGATCGACACCTGCTGGCCATGTTCGGACGTGATGACGTAGTCGAGCGCCGTATCGATGTCGTCGAATGCCATCACCGGAACGATCGGCCCGAACTGCTCCTCGCGGTAAAGCAGCATGCCTTCCTTCACCGGATACACCACCGCGGGATAAAACAGCGTGCCGGCGCTTGTGCCGCCCCCTTCGTTGATGACCCTGGCGCCCTTCTCCATGGCGTCGGCAACAAGACGTGTCATGTGCTCGACCTTGCCGAGTTCCGGCAACGGCGTCAGCGTCACGCCCTTGTCCCACGGCATGCCGGCCTTCAGCCTGGCGAGCTCTTCGGTAAAGCGTGCGAGAAATTTGTCGACGATCGAGCGGTGCACGATCAGCATCTTGAGCGCCGTGCAGCGCTGGCCGTTGAACGACAGCGATCCGAGCAGGCACTCCTTCACCGCGAGTTCGACATTCGCATCCGGCAGCACGATGGCCGCATTCTTGGCATCGAGGCCGAGGATGGCGCGCAGCCGGTTGACCTTCGGGTGCATCTTCTTGAGATGATCCGCGACGCGGCTCGATCCGATCAGGGTCAATACATTGACCTTGCCCGACTCGAGCAGCATCGGCACGACCTCAGAGCCTTTGCCGTACACCGTGTTGATGACGCCTTTCGGGAAGGCGCTGCGAAACGCTTCGAGGAGCGGCTGAAACAGCAGCACGCCGAACTTCGGCGGCTTGAACACCATCGTGTTGCCCATGATCAGCGCCGGGATCAGCGTCGCGAAGGTTTCGTTGAGCGGATAGTTGTACGGCCCCATGCAGAGCACGACGCCGAGCGGCGTGCGGCGGATCTGACCGATGGTGCCTTCGACAATGGTGAAGCGCGAATTGTCATTGTCGAGATGTTTCAGCGCCTCGATGGTCGCCTTCATGTATTCGACCGTGCGATCGAACTCCTTCTGCGAATCCGGCAGCGTCTTGCCGATCTCCCACATGATGAGGTTCACGATCTGCTCGCGGCGCGCCACCATCTGCCGGGTGAAATCCTGCATGCAGGCGATGCGCTGCGCGACTGTCATGGTCGGCCATTCGCCGCGCCCGCTATCGTAGGCGGCGACCGCAGCATCCAGCGCAACCTTCGCCTCGGGAATGCCGCCGACCGGATAGCTGCCGAGTTCGACCTGCTCCAGCGAGCCGTCGGCCTTGCGCACGCAGATCGCCGAATGCACGGTCTCCACCGGCCCCGTCCACGGCCTCAATTCTCCATTCACGAGGGTCTCGCGCTGAAGGATCGGCGGCGGCAGGCCGCAATCCTTCAAAGCACTTTCCTCGGGGAACAATTCTTTCAACTGCTGCGACGTGAGCATCGGACACCTCATCGATTTGGCGTGGTCCGCACATGCCTGGCGAAAATTTGCCGGGATTGAACAAGGCGGATGACCGGCGTGAATCGTCCGGTCTTTTGAAGGGACCAGACTAGTCTGCCTGACGAATGAGTCGAAATGATTATGTGGCTGACTTTTTTATGAGCAGCTACCGCCGTCATTGCGAGCGAAGCGAAGCAATCCACTTTTTTGGAGAAAGCGTGGATTGCTTCGTCGCTTATGCTCCTCGCAATGACGCACACGAGAATGTGAGCCTATCGCCGACAAATTCAGCGCGCCTAGCCGCGGTAAATCCGCTTGAACTGACGTTCCGCCGATGCGATCGCGCCCTTGAGGTCTTCGCGCCCGGAGCAGTAGTTGGCGAACATGTCGACGACGACGAAATCCGCAATCGCAGCCGCCGCGCTTTCGTTGAGCGTGCCGATGCCCGCCGGTGTCGACGCCAGTTTGGCGACATCGCGATACGGCGTGTTCTTGGGATCGGCGGTCCAGATCGGATTGGCATCGTAGGCGAGCAGGAAGTGCGACAGATAGCCCTGCGCCGCCTCGATCCACGGATTGAACTGGGGCCCTTCCATCAGGAATGCGGTGAACGCCTTGCAGGCCTGCGGATATTTGGTGAAGTTGAAGATCAGGATCGGAAAGCCGAGATGCTGCTCCCGCACCTGACCGCTGATGCCGACCGGCAGATGCGCGTGATCCATGTCCGCCGCGATCGCCGGGTTCTCCTTCTTCGCCGCGACATAGATTGAGATGCCGTTGGTGGTGAGATGAAGCTGGCCGGCCAGGAACGCCTTGTTGTTGGAGCTGTCGTTCCAGGAGATGACGCCGGGAATGAAGTTCTCATAGAGCGACTTGACGTATTCCAGCGCCTTCGCCGTCTCCGGCGAGTTGATGATCACCTTGTTGTTCTTGTCGACAGTGTAAGCGTTGTGCGCCCACATCGCCCAGGCGAGCCAGCCGTTGGCGTCGCCTGTCGCATGGCCAAGCGCCATGCCTGCCGGCGTTCCGTTTGCCTTGAGACCCTTGATCAGTTCGCGGAAGCCGCCGAGGTCTTTCGGAAATTCCTTGAAGCCGCACTTCTGCATGGCGGCGACGCGGTAGTTCACAAGGCCGCCGCTCGCGGCCACCGGAATGCCGAGCCACTTGTTGCCGCGCTTGCCATAGGCCACGCCGGACGGCGCCCAGCCGCCGTATTTCTTGCCGAGATATTCTGCGACGTCGGTGACATCGACACACTTTTCGGGAAACAGATGCGGCAGCGAGTAAAGCCCCCACACCATGTCGAGCCCCTGCCCGGTATTGGCCGCGACCGAGGCCTTGGGCTGGATGTCGTCGAACGATTCATTGGAGACATTGATCTTGACGCCGGTCGCCTTCTGGAAGGCATCGACGATCTTCATGAAGGCGACGTCCTCGGCCTCCACAAAGCGTTTCCACCGCAGCATGTTGATGGTGGCGCCAGCTTCCGGCTTCCATTGCGCGGTCTGCGCCCAGGCCTTGGCGTAGCCGAGCATCTGGTCGGCTGACATGGTCGCCGCAGCAGCCAGAGCCGCGGCGCTTCCTTTGAGCAGAGATCGTCGATCCGGCGTAAACTCGGTCATGTGCATCTCCTCCCTGATGATTGGCCGTTAGCCGGCCAATGTTTTTCAAATCGATGTGGTCGTGAGCGAATTCCTTCTTGAGTGAGCTCGGGCAACCCGCGCCCCAGCGCGCCGATGTAATCATCTGCCCGATGCGCGATCAATGCGCGCAGGATGAGAGTGCAGAGCACAATCGATGCGACGCCTTAACTCGACGATTTCTTGAGGAGGTTTGCGGTCTACCTTCGGCGGCGCACAGGCGGCCGCGAGAGACTGGCGCTCCCTAGGGGAATCGAACCCCTGTTTCAGCCTTGAGAGGGCCGCGTCCTAACCGCTAGACGAAGGGAGCAAGCGCTGGAGAGGGAATAGCCTCGAACGGCCGCACCTGCAAGGCTTGAGAGCCGGCGAAATCCACATATGCGCCCGCTTCACGGCCATCGTCCGGTGGCCAGCGTACGAACGAATGGAACGACGGTTAACGACCTGGCGCGGAACGCTTACGGCTCGGCCGCGAATTTCAGCCGCCCCACCGGTTTCAGCGTCTTCGCGTCATAGGTGCGGATTTCGGTTGTGCCGCCGATCTCGACAGTCACCGCCAGCCGCTCGCCCGCGCTTGCCGTGGAGACGATCCGCGCGCCCTTCGGCAGCGTGGCGGTCACATCGGTGATCTGAACGCTTCCATCGCTGCGGAAAAGGCGGTAGCCGATAGCGACCAGCAGAGCCCCCACCCCGATCGCCGTGGTCAGGCCGGCAATCAGCATCATCCGTCGCACCCGCGCGATCAGCGCGGCTTGCTCGGGGGTCGGATCGGGCGCAACAGTTTCAGTCATGCAGCAGTCTTCCGAAAATACGCGTCACAAGGTCACGGTCGAGGGCGATGAAGGATCGCAGCGGCTGGATCGCGTGCTGGCCGTGCGCAGCCCCGACCTGTCGCGCTCGCGCCTGAAGGCGCTGATCCTTGCGGGCCAGGTCAGCGTCGGACCTGCCCCGGTTCGCGACCCCGCTTATCATGTCAAAGCGGGCGATACGATCACAATCGACGTTCCGCCCGCTGCGCCCGCCGAGCCCGAGGGCGAGGATATCCCGCTCGACATCGTGTTCGAGGATGACGACATCATCGTCATCGACAAGCCGAAAAACCTCGTCGTCCATCCCGCCGCCGGACACGAGACCGGCACACTGGTCAACGCGCTGATTGCCCATTGCGGCGCAAGCCTGTCCGGCATCGGCGGGGTGAAGCGGCCCGGCATCGTCCACCGGCTGGACAAGGACACCACCGGATTGATGGTGGTCGCCAAGAACGACCGCGCGCACCAGTCGCTGTCGGCGCAATTCGCCGACCACGGTCGCACCGGCGAAATGCGGCGCGGCTACATGGCGTTTGTCTGGGGAGCGCCGGCCTGGAGCCGCGGCACCATCGATCAGCCGATCGACCGCCATCCCTACTCGCGGGACAAAATGGCGGTGCGGCAGGGTGGCCGCGACGCGGTCACCCATTGGGAAACCATGGAGAGCTTCACCGGGCGGGACGGCAAACCGGTCGCCTCGCTGCTCGCCTGCCAGCTCGAGACCGGACGCACCCATCAGATCCGCGTCCACCTCGCCCATCTCGGTCATCCGCTGCTCGGCGACGACGTCTACGGCTCCGGCTTCAAGACCAAGGCCCGCCAGCTCGGCCCGCAAAGCCAGGCGGCGCTCGCCGCTCTTGGCAGGCAGGCCCTCCATGCTTATTTGCTGGTCCTGGAGCATCCGGCGTCCGGAGAAATTCTTCACTGGGAATCGCCGCTGCCGGAGGATTTGGTCCTCCTTGAGGCCGCCCTCCGTAGCACAGACTAAAGGTGGTGCGCTAAAAAGCCGCATGGTTACAAACCTTTAACCCGGGTCACGGGTTCGTGACCCCGTTTTGTTCTTCCCTCCCCCTCGGGTTTTGGAGTATGCTGCACCTGCGCTCGGGATCGTCCCGGCGCGGAACATTGCAGTGCTTCTGGCTTTGACACAGCAGATGGCCTGCCTCGCCCGCCGCTATCGGGGGCGTGAACTCTGGAGGGGCGCAACATGGCCCGTGCCGCTACTTTACCGGTTCTCAACGGAGAATCCGGCCTTGCACACTACCTGACGGAAATCCGCAAGTTCCCGATGCTGGAACCGCAGGATGAGTACATGCTCGCCAAGCGCTGGCGCGAGCACGATGACCGCGACGCCGCGCACAAGCTCGTCACCAGCCATCTCCGGCTCGTGGCCAAGATTGCCATGGGTTATCGCGGCTATGGCCTGCCGATTTCCGAGGTTGTCTCCGAAGGCAACGTCGGCCTGATGCAGGCTGTCAAACGCTTCGAGCCCGAGAAGGGCTTCCGCCTGGCCACCTACGCAATGTGGTGGATCAAGGCGTCGATCCAGGAATACATCCTGCGTTCGTGGTCGCTCGTGAAAATGGGCACCACCGCGAACCAGAAGAAGCTGTTCTTCAATCTCCGCAAGGCGAAGAGCAAGATCTCCGCGCTTGAAGAGGGCGATATGCGCCCCGAACAGGTGAAGCAGATCGCGACCCGCCTGGGCGTAACGGAACAGGACGTGATCGACATGAACCGCCGCCTCGGTGGCGACGCGTCGCTCAACGCTCCGATCCGTGACGACGGCGAACCCGGCGAATGGCAGGACTGGCTGGTCGATACCTCGCCCAACCAGGAAGCCATCATGGCGGAGAACGAGGAGTTTGATCATCGCCGCAACGCGCTGACCGGCGCGATGGGCGTGCTCAACGACCGCGAGCGCCGCATCTTCGAGGCGCGGCGTCTGGCTGAAGAGCCGATGACGCTGGAAGACCTTGCCGCCGAATTCGGCGTGTCGCGCGAGCGCGTGCGGCAGATCGAGGTCCGCGCGTTCGAGAAGGTGCAGGCGGCGGTGAAGACCGCCATCGCCAAGCAGGAGCACGCCGCACTGGAAGCGGCGTACTAACCTCTCGCGCATCACGACATACGAAAGCCGGCCTTCGGGCCGGCTTTTTTGTTGTGCGGTTACGAACCGTCGGATTCCGCGCATGCCTGATAGCTCCCTCTCCCCGTGGGGGAGAGGGTTGGGGTGAGGGGGTTCCGATCTCAAAACTGGCATGCGATCCCCCTCACCCGGCGCTACGCGCCGACCTCTCCCCGCCGGGGAGAGGTGAAGAAACATCGTCTGCGCGGGGACGACACCGAAGATGTAGCGACACACACGCCCTCATCATGCCCACTCCCGCTCCCGCATTTGCTTTCGCAGCAATCGCATCCGCTGCAATTCGTCATAGGCGAAATCGATCGCAGCGCCCTGTTCGAGAAATCCGAGGAGGCGCGGATTGCTGTTGTCCGCGCGGCAGGAAAATTCCGGCCCAAGACAGCGCCGCGCGCGGCGGCAGGCGCGGTCGGGACAATCGCGCCAGGCGCGCAGAAACTCCATCTCGGCACGCGCGACAACACGGCCGCAATAATCGCAATCGCGCGCGGTGTGCGCGGCGGGTGTCTCGCCGGTCAGGCGCGGATTCTCCGCGCCGCTGAAACCGTAAGGACCTTCCAGCCTGAACCGCGCCGTCATGAGCAACGCTCCCGTTGATGGATTTGATGACGTGGAATGAGCGCGCACGCGCCGTCTGTCGCACACATCGCGCACGGCGGCCTCGCCTCACATGGCCCCCTCGCAAGCATGAGGGGACGGAACGCCGAAAGGCGCACGTAGGTGGAGTCGCGACGCGGACAAGCCGCACCGCGCATCGCCTTTCGGCGCTCCGCCGCGGCGATTTTTGGCGACGGGATCGTTCTTCCGGGACAGGACGGACGCTTTCACGCCCCGATCCGGCGGGCTTTCGCCTGCCTTCATCCTGTCCGCGTCCAGCCACTGAAGGCGGGGCCACGTAGTTGGCCCGGACGATGACCCGAAGCCTCCCGGACGCACGAGAGACCGTCTCTCCCGCGCGCGCAGGCGCCGCATCCCGCCCCGCGCTAACAAGCGTCCCTGGCAACGCCCCTCAAGTGAGGCGGGATGGATGGAAGATGGATTATCGCGGGGAAATTGTCAAGGAATTTATTCCTTGAATGATTCAGCCTTGTTGAGGATGATTACTCATAATCAAGTGAAGATGCGCAATGTCCTCTCTGGTCAGGCTTATCTCCAACAAGTAATTGCCGGATAGACGCAACCGAGCATCGCTGGAGAATTTTACACCTTCAATTCTTCCATTTCGGAATGAGCACTCAAGTCTTGGCTTGCCAGCATAAAGGTCGCCTTGCCAATGGGGTGGTATTTTAAGCCGCTGTAATTTTGATCGGACCAATTCTTTCCAGCCGCAATTTCTACTCCACCCTTGTACTTTCACTTTCATTGAAAACTCCCGAAATATTTGATTTTCACCAAGTTGCCGCTGCCTTGATGACCGCGCCAAACTCCGGCTTCGTCGTAAAGCTAACTAATTCCGGTCGTCCCCGCGAAAGCGGGGACCCAGTCTTAAAAATTTCCGCCTTCAATATAAAGCAAAGATGGATCCCCGCTTTCGCGGGGATGACCGGGTGATGGCCACGATGACCGGTTGAGGATTTGCTGCTTGTCGGCATTACCTCGTGGCTGAACGCGCGGCCGCAGCGCCGTCATTGCGAGCGGAGCGAAGCAATCCATCTTTGCAAAATAAAGAAAGAGTGGATTGCTTCGTCGCTTCGCTCCTCGCAATGACGATTTACCCTGCTCCGCCTCAGGTGGAGCCCTAGCCCCTACTCCACCCTTGCTCCGGCGAACTTGACCACCTTCTCCCACTTGTCGGTTTCGGAGACGATGATCTTGCCGAAATCCTCCGGCGTTCCGACCAGCGCGACGCCGCCCATGTCCGCGATCTTCTTTTTCATCTCGGGCTCGGCGAGGATCGCGTTGATCTCCTTGTTGAGCTTGTCGATGATCGGCTTCGGCGTCTTGGCCGGCGCGCCCATGCCGAACCACGCGGAGGCTTCATAGCCCTTCACCGTGTCGCCAACGGTCGGAGTGTCCGGCAGCTCCGGCGAGCGCTTCTCCGTCGTCACCGCAATCGCCCGCAGCGTGCCCGCCCGGATGTGCGAAATCGCCGACGGCATGTTGTCGAACATCACCTGCACGCGGCCGCTCAAGAGATCGGTGATCGCGGGCGCGGAGCCACGATAGGGAACGTGCAGCATCTCGACGCCGGTCATCGCCTTGAACAGTTCACCGGACAGATGGATCGAGGTGCCGTTGCCGCTTGAGGCCATATTGACCTTGCCGGGATTGGCCTTCGCATAGGCGATGAATTCCGCCACCGTCTTGGCCGGAAAATCGTTCGGCACGATCATCACATTGGGCACGCGCGCGAGCCCGGCCACCGGCGCGATGTCGCGAATGAAATTGAAGCTCAGCTTCGCGTAGAGCGAGGCGTTGATGCCGTTGGCGGGATTGACCAGCAGGACCGTATAGCCATCGGGATCGGCGTTCACCACGGATTCGGTGCCGACATTGTTGCCCGCGCCCGGCTTGTTCTCGATGATGAACTGCTGACCGAGCCGTTCCGACAATCGCTGGCCGATCAGCCGCGCGAGAATGTCGGTCGCACCGCCGGGCGGATAACCCACCACCCACTTCACGGGACGCGTCGGATAGTCCTGCGCCGAAGCGCCGCCTGATGAGAGGAATGCAGCAAAGCCCATCGCGATCAGCCCGATCGCGGCGCGTCGTGAAGCCATTTTTGTTACCCTCTTGTTTCCCCGGCTGCCGCGACTTGGCGCGCGGTCAGCATGTGTTGATGGACAACACGTGAAGCGTAACAAAGAAAAACGAGCGCGAACAAGCAGCGTGATGCGCGCTGCCTGCTTATGGCAGCGCACAACAGGCGTACCAGGTTACAGATGGTCCGAAGCTACAGATAGTCGCGGAAGTAATCCGCCAGGCTGTCGTTATCGTTGGTCATGCCGAAGTCGATCGGCTGATCCAGCAAAAGCGCGCTGGCCTGCGTCTTGTAGTCCGGCGAGACATCGTCAGCGCCCGGAAGCGGCTGCCGCAGGATATCCAGATAGGATCTGTAGTTGTCGAGCGTGCCGCTGAAAATGCAGTTGCACATGCCGGGATCGGCATAGACATACCGCGGCGTGCCGCCCGCCTTGTGAATCACAAAACGATGCGGCGGCAGCGCCTTGAGTGCGCGCTGTCCCCCCGCGTCATTGGCGAGCTGGATGCGGAACCCGGCCGAGCGCAGATAGAACGCGTTCTTCTCGAGGAACGGCTTGCTCGGCGTCACGTGCTGCGCCGCAAGCGGCCATGCCAGCAGCACCATCGTCAGCGCCCCACACAACGCAAGCACGCGCCACGCGGCTCGGGACATCGTGACTGGAACCATCATTGTCGTCGAAAGCATCTCAACCTCGCAAAAAATATCAGAATCAAATTCCCGATCAGTTCGTCCGGCCTTCGGGCTTCTGAACCGGCACGCCCATCGCGAGCGCATTGTTCAATGTGTCACGCAGATTCACCGCGGCGGCGGCGGTCATGCGCAGATGCGCCACCGCTTTCACACGGCTTGCCACTTTTCCATGGGGGGCGGAGTCGATCAGGCCGGTCGCAAGCATCAGGTTGATCAGCCCGCCGTTGTTCCCGAATGTCGGGCACACCTCGAAGAAGATGATCGGTGCCTCCATCGTACCTTCGATCGGCACGAAATGCGGATCGGCTTGTGTTGCGGGCGTATCGGCCATCACGTCTCCTTGTGTGTTGCGTGAATTGTGGCGCGGGAACACGGGCGCATCACCCGTTTGCATTCACGGTTTCGTCGCAGGTGTGAAAGCATGCATCGCACCGCGCAAATTGTCGAATCGCAGACACAAGATGTGGTGCGATTCCCATGACAAATCGTCAAAGTGCGCTGCGGAATCTTCATCACCTTGAAAGAAATGTGACTGGAGCCTTTCCAATTTCACATCGATGCATGCGCATTGCAAATCGCGATGCTGACTCACATCTGCCCCATTGCGGAAGCATGGTCCGCCCGCTCACCGAAGGCGCGATCGCAGAGATAAAGTCCGATGCAATCACGCCTTGAAATGTCCGAAGAGGAGAAGCGCATGGTCAATCGCCCACCGGAAAAATTCGATCCGGATTACGTCGCCACGTTGAGAAAAATTCTCGACATCGCCGTCGAGCAGATCGCGCTGGAGAACCGCACGCCCGCGACCAAGGCGAAGATGGCACAGACAATCGTTCGCCGCGCCGCCGACGGCGTCACCGACGCCAACGACCTTGTGTCGAGCGCGGTGCGCGCCGGCGAGACCCGCGCGGCGTGAGTCTTGATCCCTCCCCCTTGCGGGGAGGGTCGACCGGCGAAGCCGGTCGGGGTGGGGGTACAGTCACAACGCTATTCGACTCGAAAAATATGGATCCCCGCTTTCGCGGGGATGACATGGGGTGAGATGCGATGTGGTTGAAAAAATTCGACGGAGAACTGAAGACGCCGGAACTTACGATCCCGACGCCGCGCTCTTGGGCGCGGCGTGAGGCTTTTCCCTGTCGAGCCGCGGCGCGTTGGTCGCGAACTGCTCGTCCTGCGGCATCGACGGCAGATTGCCGCTGGTCTTTGCCTGATCGATCACCTGCGCCAGAAGCCTGAGGCCGAGCGGCGCCAGCGCCCGCTCCCACAATTCGCGCGCGGTCTCGTTCTTCTTCACGAACACCCAGTCCTGCGCGGCGATCGCGCCCGCATCGAGCCGGTCCGACAGGTGATAGATCGTGCCGCCGGCAATCGCGTCGCGCTCCTTGATGGTCCATTCCACCGCCGCGATGCCGCGATGGCGCGGCAGCAGCGACGGATGGTAGCCGATGCCGCCATGTCTGGCGGCTTTCAGCGCACCATCGCTGACCATCGCATGGCTGTGGGCGGTGACGATCAGATCGGTGCCCGGTGCGATTTCCGAAGCCACGATGAGCTTGGGCTTTGCCTGCACCACGACCTCGATGCCGGCGGCGCGGGCCGCCGCGGCGAGACGGTCCTCGCCGTCCGCGACCACAACACGGATCACCTCGATGCCGTGACCGCGCATCATGTTGAATGTCTCGACGCCGAAATGACGCGAGCCAGCGAGTGTGATCTTCATAATGTCACTGCCCCCAGGCCGTGAATGCTTCGTTGAATGCGCGCTCGCCCGGCGCGCCCTTCTCGATGGCGATGATCGAACGGCGCTGGTTGGCATAGACCAGCGGAATATCGAACCACGACCGCTCCTTCAGGAGCTGCAGATTGCGCGCCTTGTCGGCCTCGACATTCGACAGTCCGACCAGGAAGAATCCGTCGGTGACTTTCACCGCGAGGCCGGCCAGCGGCGTGCCGCGCGCCTGCTCGTTGGACTTCATCAGCACACCAGGCACGTTGGCGATGGTGGTGCCGAAATCCGGCGGCAGCACGAAGGTCAGCTCCGCAGTGTGGCTCGCGGGCAGCGACGCATCGGTGTTGCGGCGGATCGAGAGCGACATCTTGATCTTGCGCTCGGGAATATCGATGTCGGCGCGCACGCCGATATCCGGCGGCTGGCCGGCGGGCACCTTGACCGCTTCGGTGCGCCAGATCACCGAGCCGACATACTGCTTGCCCTGCGGCGCCGAGGGGTCCTCGTCGTAGAGCACCACGCGCTGCGCCACCGGCGCAATCTGCGTCGAGCCCGGCTGCCCCACCCGGTCGGTGATTTTCGGCCGCGTTCCCGCCGCATCCTTCGGCGCGGTGTCGGCCTGCTGCGCGGGCTTGGTGGTGAGCGACTTGATCAGTGAATACGCCTTGGGGCCGCCCCACACCGCGCCGCCGATCGCGATGATCGCGACACAGACCGCGATGGCGGTCTTGACCGGAAAGCCGCGCTTCTCCGTTTCGGGTTCGTCGCGGGAGGCACGCGCGCGCGGCGAGCCGTTCGGCTGATAGCGTCCGGCTTCCTCGATGGATTCGTCGTAGCTGTAAGGCGCCGTACCACGCTGATCGGGAAAATCCTGCGCCTGGCTGCGCCGCGCGGAACGGGTCGCGCCGCCGAGATCGTTGGCATCGGCAACCACATCGCGCATGCCCGAACCCTGCGGCGGGCGGCGCTGCGCACGTGCATCCTGCGTGAACTCATCGAGCATGCGGGTGTCGTCGCTGCGCTGATCGCGCGCGCGGACATCGCGCATCGACGACGGCAGGCCCGGCTGAACCGGCGGCTGCGGGCGGGCCAGCGGCGGCGGCTGATCGCCGCGCAGATTCCGCGGCGGACGCTGGTCCGGCGCTCCATTGGCCTCGGGCCGTGGAGCGGGCCGGCCGGGGGCCGGCGGCGGAGCGTTTCCGGTACGTGCGCTGCGTGCGCTTTCGCGCAGGGCATCGCCGGGGCGCGGACCGTCACGCCGGCCGGGCAGCGGCGCGCGCGGCTGGGCTGACGGCGAAGGTGGCGCAGCAGGGGGCGGCGGGGCGGCTGGACGCTCGGGCGGCGCTTCGCCGGACGCGGCCTGATGCGCGGCCGCGCGGCGGACGGCGTCGGCCTCGACCCGGCGCACCGCGTCCTCGAGCGCCAGCCGCTCGCGCGTGATTTCGGCTTCGCTCAAGGCAGGCTGCACGCCGCGCAACTGGGAAATCAGCGCCGTTCGCGCGCGCTCATAGAGCGCACGACGTTGCTCGCCGGGGGCACTGGGGTCCAGTCCGGCGATGGCACGGGCTATGAGCGGGTAGTAATCAGCCATCCTTGTCCAGTCTGCAGGATTCTCGACGAACCCTGTACTTAAAAAACGTCAATCAACAGAACACAGTCCACCCATGACAGGCCATTTTGTTCAAGCTTCGAACGGGTTTTGCACGAGGATCGTATCCTCGCGTTCCGGGCTGGTGGACAGCAGCGCGATCGGGCAGCCGACCAGTTCCTCCACCCGGCGAACATATTTGATCGCCTGCGCAGGCAGATCGGCCCACGACCGGGCATTGGCCGTCGGCTCCTTCCAGCCTTCGATGGTCTCATAGATCGGCTCGACCCGTGCCTGCGCGCCCTCACCGGCAGGCAGGTGGTCGATCTCCTTCCCGTCGAGCTTGTAGCCGACACAGACCTGGATCTCGTCGAAGCCGTCGAGGATGTCGAGCTTGGTCAGCGCAAGGCCATGAATACCGCTGGTCCGGGCCGTCTGCCGCACCAGCACCGCGTCGAACCAGCCGCAGCGGCGCTTGCGTCCGGTGTTGACGCCGAATTCCTTGCCGCGGCGGCCGATTTCCTCGCCGATCTCGTTGTTGAGTTCGGTCGGAAATGGTCCCTGCCCGACGCGCGTGGTGTAGGCCTTGCAGATGCCAAGCACATAGCCGACCGAGCCCGGCCCCATGCCAGTGCCCGTCGCCGCCTGAGCAGCCACGGTGTTGGACGAGGTGACGTAGGGATAGGTGCCGTGATCGACGTCGAGCAGCGCACCCTGCGCGCCCTCGAACAGAATGCGTTTGCCTTCGCGGCGCTTGTGGTCGAGCAGATTCCAGACCGAGTCCGCGAACGGCAACACCTTCGGCGCGATCGCCGACAGTTCCTTCAGGATATCCTTACCATCGACTTCAGGAAGATTGAGGCCACGGCGCAGTGCATTGTGATGCGCCAGCAGGCGATCGATCTTGTGCGGCAGCGTCTGCGGATCGGCGAGATCCATCAGCCGGATGGCGCGGCGGCCGACCTTGTCTTCATAAGCAGGGCCGATGCCGCGCTGGGTGGTGCCGATGGCGTTGGCCTTGGCAGCGTTCTCGCGGATCGCATCGAGCTCGCGGTGCAGCGGAAGGATCAGCGTGACGTTCTCGGCGATGCGCAGATTGTCGGGCGAAATCTTCACGCCCTGTCCCTGCAGCTTCTCGAGTTCGGCGAGAAACGCCTGCGCGTCGAACACCACGCCGTTGCCGATCACCGAAAGCTTCGACGGCCGCAGCACGCCCGACGGAAGCAGCGCCAGCTTGTAGGTGTTGCCGTTGATGACAAGCGTATGGCCGGCGTTGTGGCCGCCCTGAAAGCGGACGACGATGTCGGCCTGCTCCGACAGCCAGTCGACAATCTTGCCTTTTCCTTCGTCGCCCCACTGGGCGCCGACGACGACAACGTTAGCCATTTCGAGACATTCTCCCGCAACCCGCAAATCCGCTGGAAACCCAGCGCCTTGCAGCAGGGCGCGCGCTTGCGAGGCATGTCACCGGATAACGGATGCGCGCATGGGACGCAAGCTCCAACGGGTGTTGACGGCTCTGCTGAAAGGGGCGCAAATCATTGATATCCCCAAATAATTCCGGCCAGTCCCGGCCTTCCTTGTAAAGCCCATAATCTGCCGCCGACATGAACGAGCCCGCCCCGCGACCCGCCGCACACTGGCTGATGAACCGGCCCTATCTGCTATTGACGCTGTCATCCCTGTTCTGGGCGGGCAATGTCGTGCTGGGACGCTTTATCGCAGCGGATTTTCCGCCGATGGCGCTGTCCTTCCTGCGCTGGGGCTTCGCCTGCCTGCTCGTTCTGCCCTTCGCATGGCCCCATCTGAGGGCCGAGTGGCCGATGATCCGCAAGCATCTGCCTGTCCTGACGCTGCTGACCCTCACCGGGCTCGCCGGTTACAACGCCATCGCCTATCTCGGGCTGAAATACACCGAGGCGCTGAATGCGCTGCTGATCCAGTCATCGGGGCCGCTGATCGTCGCGCTGTGGTCGCTCGTGCTGCTCGGCATTCGCCTCACCTGGCCGCAGACCATCGGCATCGGAATTTCGCTGCTTGGCGTCCTCACGATTCTGACGCGGGGCGATCCGGCTGCCCTTTCCTCGATTCACCTGAACAAGGGCGATCTGATCTTCACCATCGCGCTGATCATCTTCGGACTCTACTCCGTGATGGCCGTGAAACGCCCGGCGATCCATCCGCTCGCCTTCATGGCGTTCACCTCCGGCTACGCGACGGTGTTGCTGATTCCCGCCGTGATCATCGAAGCTCTGAGCGGGCTGACGCCATCGCTCAGCATGAACAACGCGCTCACGCTCGCCTATGTCGCAATCTTTCCATCGATCCTCGCCTATGTTTTCTTCAACCGCGGCGTCGAACTGATCGGCGCCAACCGCGCCGCACCGTTTTTCCATCTGATCCCGGTGTTCGGATCTGTGCTCGCCATCGCCTTCCTCGGCGAGCGGCCGCAACTATTCCATTTTGCCGGCTATGCGCTGGTGCTGACCGGTGTGATCGTCGCCGCGCGGCGCACGTCGGCGGTCGCGGAAGCCTAGCAGGAAGAAGCAAACACCGCGCTGATGCCCGTCTGGCGCAACGGAGCAATCCGGGTTTGGCGGTTGTGAAAGGTGCGAAACACCGGCACAACTTCACACAGCCTCTTTCCCAAAGCCCCATGACCGTCGCCGATCCGCCCTTGCGCCAGTCCTCGCTTGCCTCACGGCTGGCGAACCAGCCCTATCTGCTGCTCAGTCTGATGGCGCTGTTCTGGGCCGCCAATATCGTGCTCGGGCGCTTCGTCGCCGGCCATGTCCCGCCGTTCACACTGACATTCCTGCGCTGGGCCGGAACATCCCTCGTCGTGTTTCCTTTCGCGTGGCCCTACCTGCAACGTGACTGGCCGGTGATGCGCAGGCACTTGCCGCTGCTGCTGGTTCTCGCGCTGACCGGCTTCGCCTTCAACAACGCCCTGTCCTATTGGGGACTGCAACACACCCAGGCGCTGAATGCGCTGCTGATCCAGTCGTCGGGACCGCTGTTCGTGGCGCTGTGGGCGCTGGTGCTGTTCGGCGTACGGCTGTCATGGATGCAGACGGCCGGCATCCTCGTCTCGCTGCTCGGCGTGCTCGTGATCGTTCTGCGCGGGAATCTCGGCGCGCTGGCAGACATCCAGATCAACGCCGGCGATATCAGCTTCGCCGCCGCGCTGTTCGTGTTCGGACTGTACTCCGCCCTGATGACGCGGCGCCCGAAGATCAATCCGCTCTCGCTGATCGCTTTCACCACCGGGTCCGGCGCCCTGATGCTGGTGCCGCTGGTGGGATGGGAAATCTCGGTTGGCGACAGGCTGATACTCGACAAGCTGACGATCGCCACCGTCGTCTTCGTGGTGATCTTTCCCTCGACACTGGCCTACATTTTCTTCAACCGTGGGATCGAACTGATCGGGCCCAACCGGGCCGCGCCGTTCTTCCATCTGGTGCCGGTGTTCGGTTCGGCCATGGCGATCGTGCTGCTCGGCGAGAAGCCGGAGCTGTTCCACCTGGTCGGCTATGTGCTCGTGCTGGCGGGCGTGATCACCGCATCGCGGCGCGGATCGGCCGGGAAACGTCCCGCCTCCTAAAATCGCATCACTCGCTGGCAATCCCGCGCAACTTCGCGCAATCTCTGCCCCAAGCGTTCGGCGCAGTCACCGCCCGGTGACATGACGACCGGCGCATAAAGAAATGACAGGGCGGAGACACCATCCATGAACTTCCTGAAATCAACGATATCACCAATGACCTTGGCGCTGGCCGTCACGGCGGGCGTTCTGGCTGCCGGACCATCGGCTGCGCAGACGGCGTGGCCCGCACCGGGCAGGAACATCACGCTGGTGCTGCCGTTCGCCGCAGGCAGCGGCACGGACACCACCACGCGCCTGATCTCGAAGGAACTCGCCACCGGTCTCGGCGCCAACATCGTGATCGAGAACAAGCCCGGCGCCAACGGCTCGATCGCGGCGAGCTACGTCGCGCGCTCCGAGCCGGACGGCTACACGATCTTCGTCACCACCAACACGTCGCATTCGGCAAATCCGTATTTGCTGAAGAACATGACGTACGATCCGATCAAGGACTTCACCCCGATCGCGCGCACCGGCGACCTGCCGTTCATGCTGGTGATCGATCCGAAGCTGCCGGTCAATTCGGTCGCCGACCTCGTTGCGCTGGCCAAGAAGGAGCCGGGCAAATACTCCTACGCCAGCGGCAGTTCGTCAGCCATCGTCTCCGGCGCGACGTTCGCCACGCTCGCAGGCATCGACCTGCTGCATGTGCCCTACAAGAGTTCGCCGCCGGCGCTGACCGACGTGATCGCCGGCCGCGTGAGCATGATGTTCGTCGACGTCCCGACCGGACTTCCCCATGTCAACGCGGGCGCGCTGAAGGCGCTGGCGGTGACGACGATCAAGCGCTCCGCACTGCTGCCGCAGCTTCCCACCATGGACGAAGCCGGCGTGAAGGGCTTCGACATCACCTCATGGCAGGGCTATCTCGGCCCGGCCAACATGCCGAAGGATATCGTGACAAAGCTGAATGCGGAGATCCGCAAGGTGATCGAGCGGCCCGACATGCAAAAGGAACTGGCCGGCCGCGGCATGGAGGCCTTTTCCGGCACGCCCGAGAGCTTCGACAAATTCCTGAAGGAGCAGCTGGTGGTGTGGGAAAAGCTGATCCGCGAAGCCAAGATCGAGAAGCAGTGAGTTAAAGCTGACTTTCGAGCAATCCCCGATGTCGTCCCCGCGAAAGCGGGGACCCATAGCCTGTAAGCGAACTTGTGGTGACCGAAGACGGGGTGACGTACCACGTCTACATTCTCGCGAGCCAACCCAACGGCACGCTCTATCGGCATTACAAACAATCTCGCTCTTCGGCTATCTCAGCACAAGGGCGGACGCGGATCGGAATTCGCGCAACGCTATGCCGTTAATCGTCTTGTCTATGTTGAAGGGTACGACACGCCCTCAGATGCCATTCGCCGGGAGAAGCAGCTCAAGAAATGGAACAGGGCCTGGAAGATCGAACTCATCGAAAAGAACAATCCGGATTGGCGAGACCTGTCTGACCTCGCCATCTCAGGAATTTCCAAGAAAAGGTGGGTCCCCGCTTTCGCGGGGACGACATCTTGTTTGTAGTAGCGATACTTCGCCACCGAGGCATCACGCTGCCCGCACCTTGCCGAGGAACTCATCCACCGCCGAACGCAGCATGCCCGATTGCTGGTCGAGATCGCGGGCGCTGGTGAGAACGACCGACGCCGCATTGCCGGTGGCCGATGCCGCCGCGCTGACGCCGCCGATGTGATCGCTGATCTCGGCCGAACCCGCCGCCACCGACTGGATGTTGCGCGCGATTTCGCGGGTGGCAGCGCCCTGCTCTTCAACGGCGCTGGAGATATTCATGGTGATCTCGCTCATGCGCGTGATCGTCTCGGTGATGCCGCCGATCGACACCACCGCATCGCTGGTGGTCGCCTGCATCGCCGCAACCTGAGCCGAAATCTCCTCGGTCGCCTTGGCGGTCTGCGTCGCCAGCGCCTTCACTTCGGACGCCACCACGGCGAAACCACGGCCCGCCTCGCCGGCGCGCGCCGCCTCAATGGTGGCGTTGAGCGCGAGCAGATTGGTCTGCGCCGCGATCGAGTGAATGAGCTGCACGACTTCACCAATCTTTTCCGCGCCGCTGGACAGAACCTGCACCGTCGCATTGGTGCGCTCGGCATCCGCCACCGCCTTGGAAGCGATTTCATTCGACTGGTTGACCTGACGCGAAATCTCCGCGACCGAACTCGACAGCTCTTCCGCCGCCGCAGCCACAGTGCCGACGTCGTTCGAGGCCTTCTCGGAGGCCGAGCCCACTGTCGCCGCGCGGGCGCTGGCGTCGGTCGCCGAATGGGTCATCGATTGCGCCGTGGTCTGCATGCCCGCGGCGGATGAGGCCACCGAACGCACGATGCCGTTGACGCTGCTCTCGAACTCCAGCGCGATGGCATGCATCGCGGCCTTGCGCTCCTCCGCCGCGCGCTCGCGCGTCGCGGCTTCGGCGCTTTCAAGATCGCGCATGCGAACGGCATTGTCCTTGAACACCTGCACCGTTTCCGCCATCGAACCGATCTCGTCGCGCCGGCCGATGCCCGGGATTTCCTGCTCGAGTTCGCCATCGGCCAGCGTCTTCATGCGCAGGCCGAGCAGGCCGAGCGGACGGGTGATGCTGCGGCCGACGAACCAGGCCACCGCGCCGGAGATCACGCCGATACCGAGGATCGCCGCGCCCAGCGCCATCACGATCTGCATCAGCTTGGCGTCGAGATCGTCGACGTAGGCGCCGGTGCCGACGAACATATTCCAGCCCGGAATTCCGGCCGCGTAAGATATCTTCCGTGACAATTCCGGAAGGCCCGGCTTCTGCCAGAAGTAGTCGATCGTGACATCGCCCTTCGCCGCAACACCGTCGCGCATTTCGCGGGTGGACTTGCGGCCGTTCACTTCGTTGTCGAGGTGACTGGTCCCGATCTGCTTCGGGTTGAGCACTGCGACCGCGATACCATCCATCGTATAGGCGAACATGTAGCCGGCGCCGTTGTCGTAGGTCATGTTCTGGATCCGCTGAACCCACTGCTCGATCGCGGCATCCTTGGTCAGCTTCCCGGCTTCGACCTGCTTCTGGTATCCGATTGCCATATTCTTCGCGGTATCGACGATCGCGCGGAGTTGCTCCTTCCGCGCGCTGAACATTTCATTCTGCATCATGCGCGCGGCAAAAAAGCCCGCCGCACACAAACCGATCAGGGTCACGCACACCAGAACGCCAAGCTTCAAGGCGACGGGCCAGTTGTTCAGGAATTTCACGCGGCTTCTCCGGGAAAATCGGCGCAGGCTCGCGCCAGAAGTAAGAATTCACTTCTTTTATAGAAAGACTGTTGAATCTTTCTTACCCGTCGTCCGCCTGACGCCCACAGGTAACGCCGCACGTACTGAGACAAAAAAGCGCGGCTGCCTTTCAGCAGCCGCGCTTCCTGTTCGTTAGATGGTATTCGATGCTTCCGGAGATTACGCCGCCCGCACCTTGCCGAGGAATTCGTCCACTGCAGCCCGCAGCATGCCCGACTGCTGGTCGAGGTCGCGTGCGCTGGAGAGAACGTCCGACGCCGCCGTACCCGTCGCGGCCGCGGCCGCGCTGACGCCGCCGATGTGGTCGCTGATCTCGGTCGATCCCGCCGCCACCGACTGGATGTTGCGTGCGATCTCGCGGGTGGCAGCGCCCTGCTCTTCGACGGCGCTGGAGATGTTCATCGTGATCTCGCTCATGCGCGCGATGGTCTCGGTGATGCCCTGGATCGAAACGACCGCATCGCTGGTGGTCGCCTGCATCGCCGCGACCTGCGCCGAGATTTCCTCGGTGGCCTTGGCGGTCTGGTTGGCCAGCGCCTTCACTTCCGATGCGACGACCGCAAAGCCGCGGCCAGCCTCACCGGCACGCGCCGCCTCGATGGTGGCGTTGAGCGCGAGCAGATTGGTCTGCGCCGCGATCGAGTGAATGAGCTGCACCACCTCGCCGATCTTCTCGGCGCCGCTGGACAGAACCTGCACCGTCGCATTGGTGCGCTCGGCATCGCTGACAGCCTTGGTGGCGATCTCGTTCGACTGGCTGACCTGACGCGAAATTTCCGCGACCGAGCTGGACAGCTCTTCCGCAGCGGCGGCCACGGTGCCGACGTCGTTCGAGGCCTTCTCCGAAGCCGAGCCCACCGTCGCGGCGCGGGCACTGGCATCGCGGGCCGACGAGGTCATGGATTCCGCCGTCGTCTGCATGCCGGCCGCCGATGTCGCCACCGAGCGGACGATGCCGTTGACGCTGCTCTCGAAGCTGCTGGCGATATTGTTCATCATCTCCTGGCGCTCGGCGGCGGCGCGGTTCTGGCGCTCCGCTTCCTGCTCCTCCAACCCGCGGATGCGGATGGCGTTGTCCTTGAACACCTGAACCGTCGCCGCCATCTTGCCGATCTCGTCGCGGCGGTCGAGGGCCGGGATAGCGTCGTCCAGCTTGCCGTCGGCGAGCGACTGCATGCGGGCGCCGAGCTGGCCCAGCGGAACCGTGATGCTGCGGCCGATCAGCCAGGCGATGGCGCCAGCGAAGGCGGCAATGGCGAGAATGGCAAGACCAAGCGCAATCACAATCGGCATCAGCTTGGCATCGAGATCGTCGAGATAGGCGCCGGTGCCGACGAACATGTTCCAGCCGGGAATCGCCCCCGCGTAGGACACCTTGCGGATCAGGTCCTTGGTGCCAGGCTTCTCGTATTCATAGCGCAGCGTGACATCGCCCTTGGCGGCGACGCCGTCGCGCAGTTCGCGCGCCAGCTTGCGGCCGCCGGTTTCGATATCGAGACGGTTGGTGCCGATCTGCTTCGAATCCGGCGTCGCCAGCGCGATGCCGTCCATGGTGTAGACGAACATGTACCCGGTGCCGTTGTCGTAGGTCATCGTCCGCGCGAAACGGCTGAATTCCTCGATGGCGGCTTCCTTGGTCATTTTCCCGGCTTCTACCTGCTTTTGCAGCCCGATCGCGGCGTTGCGTGCGGTTTCCACCAGCGCATGGGTCTGCGCCTCGCGCGCGCTGAGCAGTTCGCTCTTCATCATGTAGGCGGCAAACAGGCCGGCCACGCACAGACCAACGACGGCGACACCCACCAGGATACCGAGCTTGGGGGTGATCGGAAGATTCTTCAGAAATTTCACGGGCTTCTCCGATGCGGGACCGCGCTTCTGCACGGGTTCGACACATCAGTTACCGAAACTTCCTTTCGTGTTGGTTACCCCGTACCGCCTTCGGAAAACGCCCAAACGCAAACGGGCCGGAGAACTCCGGCCCGTTCATATCCGGTGCTGCGATATCCCGCTTAGAACGACAGCGCCTTGGCCTGCTTGACCTGCGGCAGCGCCGCCACCTTCGCGAGAACATCGGCCGGCACCGCGCCGTCAACCTCGACCAGCGCGATGGCATCGCCGCCCTGCTCGTTGCGGCCGAGATGGAAGGTCGCGATGTTGATCTTGGCGTCGCCGAGCAGCGAAGCGAACTTGCCGATGAAGCCCGGCTTGTCCTCGTTGGTGATGTAGATCATCGACTTGCCGAACTCGGCATCGACGCGGATGCCCTTGATGTCGACCAGGCGCGGCTTACCGTCATGATAGACCGTGCCCGATACCGAACGCTCCTGCCGTTCGGTGGCCACCGTCACCGTGATGAGGCTTTCATAGTCGCTGCGGGCGGCTCGGGTGACTTCATCCACCACCATGCCACGCTCCTTCGCCACCACCGGCGCGGAGACGACGTTCACGTCGCCCAGCATCGGACGCAGCATGCCGGTCAGCGCCGCAGAGGTCAGCGCCTTGATCTTCATGTCCGCGACAGCACCTTCATAGGTGATCGTGACCTTGGTGATGCCGGTTTCGGTGAGCTGGCCCGCGAACGAGCCGAGCTTTTCGGCGAGTTCGATGAACGGCTTCAGCTTCGGTGCTTCTTCCGCGGTGATCGAGGGGAAGTTGACGGCGTTGGAGATCGCGCCGGTCAGCAGGTAATCCGACATCTGTTCGGCGACCTGCAACGCGACGTTCTCCTGCGCTTCCGTGGTGGAGGCGCCGAGATGCGGGGTGCAGATGACATTCGGATGACCGAACAGCACGTTGGTCTTGGCCGGCTCCTCCACGAACACGTCGAAGGCAGCGCCCGCGACATGCTTGGAATTCAGGGCATCGACCAGCGCCTGCTCATCGACCAGACCGCCGCGCGCGCAATTGATGATGCGCACGCCCTGCTTCATCTTCGCGATCGAGGTTGCGTCGATGATGTTCTTGGTCTTGTCGGTGAGCGGGGTGTGCAGCGTGATGAAGTCGGCGCGCTTGAACAAGTCGTCGAGCTCGACCTTCTCGATGCCGATGTCCTTGGCGCGCTCCGGCGACAGGAACGGATCGAACGCGATCACCTTCATGCGCAGGCCCAGCGCACGGTCGGCAACGATCGAACCGATGTTGCCGGCGCCGATGATGCCGAGCGTCTTGCCGGTGATTTCGACACCCATGAAGCGGTTCTTCTCCCACTTGCCGGCCTGGGTCGAGGCGTCGGCGGCGGGAATTTCGCGGGCCAGCGCCAGCATCAGTGTGATGGCGTGCTCGGCGGTGGTGATCGAGTTGCCGAACGGCGTGTTCATCACGATGATGCCCTTCGCCGTGGCGGCGGGAATCTCGACGTTGTCGACGCCGATGCCGGCGCGGCCGATGACCTTCAGGTTCTTGGCCTTCTCGAGAATCTTCGCGGTCGCCTTGGTGGCGGAGCGGATGGCGAGGCCGTCATAGTTGCCGATGATCTCGGCGAGCTTGTCCTTGTCCTTGCCGAGATCCGGCTGGAAATCGACCTCGACGCCGCGATCCTTGAAGATCTGCACGGCGGCCGGGGAAAGTGCGTCGGAAATGAGAACCTTTGGTTTGGTCATGGGATGTGATCCTGAAAAGCTGATGCATTTGCTGAACGTCACCCGCGGGCCTGACCCGCGGGTCCATCTTTTTGATGGATGGCCGGGTCAAGCCCGGCCATGACAATCGAACGTGATGGAAAGTTACGCCGCCTTGGCGAGCGAAGCCTTGGTCTCGGCGAAAGCCCAGTCGATCCACTGCGTCAGAATCTCGACGTCCTCGGCCTCAACCGTCGCGCCGCACCAGATGCGAAGGCCCGCGGGCGCATCGCGGTAGTGCGCGAAGTCGTAACCGGCGCCTTCCTTCTCGACGGCGGCGACAAGCTTCTTGGCGAAATCCGCCTGCGCATCGGCGGAGAGTGCCGTGATCGCCGGATCGATCACCTTCAGACACACCGAGGTGTTGGAGCGGATCGCCGGATCGGCCGCAAGGAAGTCCACCCACGGGGTCTTCGCCTTCCAGTCGGCGAGCACCTTGGTGTTGGCGTCGGCACGCGCGATCAGCGCCTTGAGACCGCCGACCGACTTGGCCCAGTTCAGCGCATCGAGATAGTCCTCGACGCAGAGCATCGACGGTGTGTTGATCGTCTCGCCTTCGAAGATGCCGGCATTGAGCTTGCCGCCCTTGGTCATGCGGAAGATCTTCGGCAACGGCCACGGCGGCGTGTAGCTCTCGAGCCGTGCAACAGCGCGCGGCGAGAGGATCAGCATGCCGTGCGCGGCTTCGCCGCCGAGCGCCTTCTGCCAGGAGAAGGTCACGACATCGAGCTTCGGCCAGTCGAGCGGCTGCGCGAACGCGGCGGAGGTGGCGTCGCAGATGGTCAGGCCTTCGCGGTCGGCCTTGATCCAGTCGGCATTCGGAACGCGCACGCCGGAAGTGGTGCCGTTCCAGGTGAACACGATGTCCGAGTTCCTGTCGGCCTTCGACAGATCCGGAATCTCGCCATAGCCGGCGTGAAGCTTCACGACGTCCTTGAGCTTCAATTCCTTGACGATATCGCTGACCCAGCCCTCGCCGAAGGATTCCCAGGCGATGGTGGTGACAGGGCGCGGCCCGAGCAGCGACCACAGCGCCATTTCGACGGCGCCGGTGTCGGACGCGGGCACAATGCCGATCTTGTAGTCGGCAGGCACCTCAAGCACTTCGCGCGTCAGTTCGATCGCGAGCTTGAGTTTCGCCTTACCGACCTTCGCACGATGCGAACGGCCGAGGGCTGCGTCCTTGAGATTTTGGGGGTTCCAGCCGGGGCGCTTGGCGCAGGGGCCGGAGGAAAAATGCGGCACGTTCGGCTTTGAGCCGGGCTTCGCTACAGTCATAATCTATCCTTCCAGATAGCTAGCCTCCCGTTGGGGGGAGGTGTCCCGCCGCCGTGAATATGGAAGGTTTCGGATTTCGTCAAGAAACTTCGCCCGGCTTCATTCACAAAGCTGGGATGCAGACGCCCTCCCCGCCCCCGGTCAGGCTGGCTTGCGCCACTCCTCCAGCGGGATATTGGGCATCTCGAAGCGCTCCGTCGTGCGGGTGTACCAGCCGCCTTCCATACGCCCGATCAGATCGAGTTTTTCCGCGTCGATGTACTGCCGCGCGGCGTCGATCACGGCGTGATCCTGCACGTGAATCATCAGGATACGGCCGAGCACGAGGCTGAAGCCGCCGAGCGCCACCTCCTGCATGAAGGTGCATTCCATCGAGACCGGGGAGGCTGCGATCCGCGGCACCGCCACCCGCTCCGAGGGAACGAGTTTCAGATCCGCCTCAAGCGGCTCCTCCACGCCCTTGGGAAATGCGATCGATGTGATCCGCATCTGCTGGGCGAGGCTGTAAGGCACCAGATTCACGACGAACTGCTCGTTGGCGCGAATGTTGGCGCGGGTGTCCTTAGGCTCGCGGGGCCCCTTGCTGCCGATGCCGACGCCGACGGTTGCCGGGTCGGACCCGAACACATTGAAGAACGAAAACGGCGCGGCATTCACGGCGCCATTGCCGTCGCGCGTGGTGATCCATGCGATCGGGCGCGGCAATACGGTGGCCAATAGCAGCTTGTAACGCTCGCCGGGTTTCATTGCTTCGAAATCGAACTGCATGGACCCCCCTCGCGCGAAGCCGTATCGGCATACGCCGCTGCGTTCTCAAACAACTTGCAATTCGCAAGTCTGACAGACGGGGACAGTAAATGCTTTTTTAGAACTTACAACGCCGCACAAGCCCGCTTGACGCTTTGCATGGGGGGTCTGCGGCGTCCTTCCGCGCCCGGCTTTAGAGGCCGAGCCGCTTTTCGGACTCGCCGATCCATCGCTTGACCGCGTCATAGCCGTCGAGATGGAAGCCGCCCTCATGGGCCGCGCGGGTGTAGGCCAGCAGCGCCACATCCGCGAGCGAGAACACATCCTCGACGAAGAATTTCGTTTTCTGAAGCTGGTGCTCCATCAGCGCCAGCGCGGCATAGCCCCGCTTGACCTTCTCCGGATCAAGATCGCCCAGCGACTTGCCGAGATAGACCATCTGAAACCGGCAGACCGCGATATACGGCTCGTGGCTGTACTGCTCCCAGAACAGCCACTCATCCATCTTCGCCGACAGGAACGCCTCCGCGGGGATCAGGTCGGTGCCCCGCGCCAAATACCGGATGATCGCATTGGACTGCGCCAGCGTGCGCCCGTCGTCGAGTTCGAGCACCGGCACCTGCCCCGCGCCGTTGAGCCTGAGAAACTCGGGCGTGCGGCTTTCGCTTTTCATGGTGTCGACATCGACCCAGGTGTAACGGCGCGAAAGCTTGTCGCACACCCATTTCACCTTCAGGCAATTGCCGGATTTCAGATCGCCATAGATCTTCATGACCGCACCTTCCCGATGGTTGCCCTGCCGCAGACGGAACGACAGCCCAACAGGCAAAACGGCCCCTGTCAACGACAGGAGCCGCAAAAGCGAATTCGGATTACCGCGCGATCAGAACTTGTAGCCGAGACCGCCGCGCACGGTGCTGACATTGGTGTCGATCGAGCCCGAGAAGCGGACATACTCGTATTCGGCGCGCGCAAAGATATTGCCGAACAGCATCATGTCGACACCGGCGCCCGCCGAATAGCCGACCAGCAGATGGTTGCCCTGGGTATCCTTGGCGCTGACCGTGGCAGGCGCAGCCGCCAATGCGTCGGCCTGGGTCAAGCCCCAGCGATCCGTGACCGTGACGGAGCGGGTGATATTGGCATTGCCCAGCGCCACGCCACCGAACAGATACGGCAGGAAGTTTCCATAGACGTAACCGGCGCGGCCGCGGATCGTGCCCATGTCGGTGATTTCCATCGAACCGGTGGACGTTGCGGTTACCGCGTGGAAATTGCCGTCACTCAGCGTCGCGCCTGAGATGCGCGAGGCGGAGGCCGTTGAGTTTCCGTTGAAGTTGACGTGGAGGTAGCTGGCCTCGACGCCGACCACGACATCGCCCCACTGCGAATTGTAGCCGGCGAACCCGCCGAACGCCGATCGCTTGTCCGATGCCTTGCCGATGAACAACGGCCACTGCGACACCTGCATGCCGTTTTCGATGACCGTGTTCGCCAGAAGCCTCGCAGTCATGGCGCTGTTCGAGCCGGTGAAATTCATGTCGGATGCGCCGTAGCCAACCTGCCCGCCGACGTAGAAGCCTTGCCATCTGACATAGCGCGGACTTTCGCGGAGCATTCCGCGCAGGACCGGCGGATCTTCGGGATAGTCGGCGGCCTGCGCCCCCTGCACGGCTCCCGCCATCATCATCGCCAACACGATCCGACGCATCACGAAACTCCCGTCATAAACGCTTAACTACGTTCGATCATGCCGCGTTAACCCTAATCATTCGTTATCGCTGCGCTGTTCGCGCAAAAGAAAACGGCGCGGAAAAATCCGCGCCGTTTGAGTTTGGCAGGAGAGACAAAGCGAGAAGAAATCCGATCAGCCCTTGCGGATGAGCGGCGGCAGCACCGGCGGAGCGTAAGCCGGCACCGGATCGATCGCCCAGCGCACGCCGAACTTGAGATCGTGCGAAGTCAGGTTCTTGAAGTGCATCGGGTTGTTGACGTTGTTGGTGCCGTCCCAAGCGTACATGTCGCCGGTGATGCCGTCGCCGAGATCGACGTAGCGATAGGCCAGTTCGAGGGTCAGGCTTGGATTGACCTTGTAGCCAAGACCGGCGTGCACGGCCCAGGCGAAATTCCATTTCGTCGCGGTCGGGCCGAATGCCAGGCTCGGAGCAGGCTGTCCCGTGTCGGTGAAGCCCGAGATGGTGTTGGCGGAGCCGCCGATACCGACGCCGACGAACGGCGTGATGCACCACCAGGTGCCGAGATCCGCATAGACGTTGGCCAGAACCAGCCACTCGGACTTGCTGCCGGTGTAGGTGTTGGTGCTGCTCGGCGCGCCGTTGAACGACACGACGTCAACGCCGTGGAAGTTAGCCTTGCCGCGATACTCACCGGTGATGTCGCCGCGGAACCAGTTGTTGAAGCGATAACCGACGCCGAGGCCGAAGATGCCTGCGCTGTCGAAGCCGAGGCCGGTGTTCTGCACCGTGGTGCCGGGCGTGTAGTACAGCGCGTTGTCGAGGCGCTTGACCTGCTGATTGCTGAAGCCGATGTCGCCGCGCAGATACCAGCCGCCGAAATCTTCAACCGGAGGCGGGACATACATGGGCGGCGGCGGCAGATCGGCCGCGAGAGCCGCCGAGGAAATGAATGTCGCCGCGCCAGCGGCAAGAAGATTCTTCAGAGTACGCATTGGTCCGGTCCTTTCGCCGGTGAGACAGACAAAGCCTCACGCTCAAAACTCATGAGCGGACCATGGCACCAAATGCTTAAGCGGCACTTAACCCTAATTCTTAACCGTGATTTTTAATCCGGCTTAAGCGAGACGGTAAACATTTACACAACGCGCGCGGCATCGCGCGCCGCAAATCCTAACGATGTGTTGACGGATGAGTCAGGAATGCTGACGCAATGGCGGCGAAGTCTGCATCAGACTCTTCCGTCATTGCGAGCGAAGCGAAGCAATCCATTCTTGGACAAGCTGGATTGCTTCGTCGCTGCGCTCCTCGCAATGACGAGGCGGATCAGAGCTTGTGGCGGTTGATCTGCGGCAGGAAAATCGCGAGCAGGCCGATGGTCGGAAGGAAGGCACAGACCTGATAGACGAAGTCGATGCCCTTCCAGTCCGCGATCTGGCCGAGCACCGCGGCGCCGAGCCCGCCGAAACCGAACGCCATGCCGTAGAACAGTCCGGAGATCATGCCGAGGCGATGGGGCATCAGTTCCTGCGCATAGACGATGATCGCGGGCGTCGCCGACGAGATGATGAATCCGATCAGGATGCTCAGCACCGCGCTGGAGAGCAGGCCGACATAAGGCAGTGCGAGCGTGAACGGCAGCGCACCGACGATCGAGAACCAGATGACGTACTTGCGGCCGAAGCGATCGCCGAGCGGCCCGCCGAAGAACACGCCGACCGCGCTCGCGCCGAGGAACAGGAACAGATAGATCTGCGATGCCTGCGTGGTGACGCCGAACTTCTGGATCAGGAAGAACGTGTAGTAGCTGCCGATGCTCGCCGTGTAGAACGCCTTCGAGAACAGCAGCACCATCAGCACGGTCAGCGCAACGAGCGTGCGCGCCGACGACCGCTCTTCCCCTGCCACCGCATGGGCGCTCTTGCGCTGCGCGACACGCGGTTTGTACCAGCGGCCGATCCGCCAGAGGATCACGATGGCGAGCGCAGCAACCAGCGAGAACCACGCGATGCTGCCCTGCCCGAACGGCACGACGATCAGCGCGGCCAGCACCGGACCGATCGCGCTGCCGAAGTTGCCGCCGACCTGAAACACCGACTGCGCCATGCCGACACGGCCGCCCGATGCCATGCGCGCGATGCGTGAGGATTCCGGATGAAAAACGGCTGAGCCGGTGCCGACCAGACCGGCCGCCACCAGGATGACCCAGTAATGATGCGCGACGCTGAGCAGGATCAAGCCAGCAAACGTGAAGCCCATGCCGAGCGCCAGCGAAAACGGTTTCGGATATTTGTCGGTATAGGCGCCGATCAGCGGCTGCAGCAGCGATGACGTGAACATGAAGGCCAGCGTGATCATGCCGATCTGGCCGAAGTCGAGCGCGTAGTTGTCCTTCAGGATCGGATAGACCGACGGAATCAGCGACTGCATCAGGTCGTTGAGAAGATGCGAAAAGCTGATGGCGCCGATGACGGCGAACGCAGGAGCGGTCGCAGGCGGCGCCTGCGGCGCATCGACAACGATCGGTGCAGCGAGGGTGTCTTCCGACAGGATAACGGGCTTGTTCACGGCAGCTTCCGGCAAATTCAAAATCGAATGGAATTCAAATACAAATTCGGCGGCGAGGTCACCAGTCGCGATTCCCCATGGCTGATGTGCCGGATTGATCAGACTGCGGTGGAGAAAGACCTACGTCGTCCCGGCGAATGCCGGGACCCATAACCACGAGGCCCGCAATTGGGCAGCGTGATTGGACATCCTTTCGCAACAACATCGACAGGGAGTATGGGTCCCGGCATTCGCCGGGACGACGTAGAATTTTAAGCCGCCGCGGATGCGGTCCCCAAAGCCGAGACGATCATGTCCACGGCTTCCTCGACGAGATCGCGATTGTCGCCCTCGCCCATCACGCGGATGACAGGCTCGGTGCCGCTCGGGCGGATCAGCAGCCGGCCGCTGCCGTTCAGGCGCTTCTCCGCATCGACGATCGCGGATTTGACGCCGGGATTGTCGAGCGGCTTGCCGGTGCGGTAGCGCACGTTCTTGAGAATCTGCGGCATCGGCTCGAAGCGGTGGCAGACTTCCGAAACCGGACGGCCAAGGCGCTGCACCACGGCAAGAACCTGCAACGCCGCGACGAAGCCGTCGCCGGTGGTTGCGAAGTCGGACATGATGATGTGACCCGACGGCTCGCCGCCGAGATTGTAGCCGCCCTTCTGCATCTGCTCGAGCACGTAGCGATCGCCGACCGGTGTGCGCAGCAATTCGATGCCCTGCTCTTTCAGATAACGCTCGAGACCGAGATTGGACATCACGGTGGCGACGATGCCGGGCTTCGCCAGCCGTCCGTCGTCCTTCCAGCTCTGCGCGATCACGGCGAGAAGCTGGTCGCCGTCGACCACATGGCCGCGTTCGTCGGTGATGATGACGCGATCGGCGTCGCCGTCGAGTGCGATGCCGATGTCGGCGCGCATCTCGCGCACCTTGCGCGACAGCGCTTCCGGCGAAGTCGAGCCGCAATCCTTGTTGATGTTGAAGCCATCCGGCTCGACGCCGATGGAGATGACGTCCGCGCCCAGCTCCCACAGCGCTTCCGGCACCACCTTGTAGGCCGCGCCGTTGGCGCAATCGACCACCACGCGCAGGCCGTCGAGACTCAAATCGCGTGGCAGCGTGCGTTTGGCGAATTCGATGTAGCGGTCATGCACGCCGTCGATGCGGCGGGCGCGGCCGAGACTGGCGCTCTGGGCGAGGCGCTTGTCGAGGTTCTCGTCCATCAGAAGTTCGATCTGCGCTTCGACGTCGTCGGACAGCTTGAAGCCGGCGGGGCCGAACAGCTTGATGCCGTTGTCGTCGAACAGATTATGCGAGGCCGAGATCATCACGCCGAGATCGGCGCGCATCGACTTGGTCAGCATGGCGACGGCCGGCGTCGGCATCGGGCCGAGCTGGAGCACGTCCATGCCGACGGATGTGAAGCCCGCGATCATCGCAGTCTCGATCATGTAACCGGACAGCCGGGTGTCCTTGCCGATCACCACGCGATGACGATGGTCGCCGCGCTGAAACACCAGCCCGGCGGCCTGCCCGACCTTGAGAGCCAGTTCCGGCGTGATCAGACCGTTGGCACGGCCACGGATACCGTCGGTCCCGAAATATTTGCGCACCATGAATTCCCCTGCTCCGCCGAGTCTCTGGCCAGGACGTCGAAAAGCGCCTGCTTGGCTCTGGCGAATGTCCCCATTCTAGCGGAGAGGACGTTATAAAGCCTCTGTCGGCCGGATTTCTTCAAATAATATGATGAATCATTACCGCCGCCCGGATCGGGCGACGGCACCCATCTATTTGATTTTTTTAGAAATATTCCAAAATCGTCCGGAGTTACCCTTTCCGCTTGCTGTCCTCATCGTGCCTGGACGGGGACGGCTGGGTCACGCTGACCGGATCAGACCCCGGAAACGATTCTTCGAGCCCCTGCTCAAGCTCGTCGTCGAGCTTCTTTTTCTCCGGGTCTTTCGGCTTGTTTGGGTTTTTCGGCTTGGTGTCGGCCTCAGCCATGATGTGCTCCTGCGTGGGTTCGCAGGAATAACGTCCCGGGACGCCGCCTGTTCCGGATCTTAGTCCTTCGGACGAGGTTCGGCGTGCGGATCCGGCTGGGTCAGCTTGACCGGATCGGAGGCCGGGAAGGTCTCTTCAAGCGCCTCGTTCAGTTCGTCATCGAGTTTGCGCTTTTCTGCCTCAGCCTTTTTGGCGGCTTCCGGATCGGCCTTTTTCGTGGTCATGGCGCTCTCCTGGCGTGTACGGCTGTTTGCGCACGCTGCAAGCATGATAGATGATTGCGGGAACAAAAAATTCAATGAGGAAGCGTCCATGAAGAACATTACCTGCATCGAGGACCTGCGGCAGATTCACAAGCGCCGCGTGCCGAAGCCGTTTTTCGATTATGTGGACGGCGGCTCCTATGCGGAAGAAACCCTGCGCGCCAACATCAGCGACATGCAGAAGTACAAGTTTCGCCAGCGCATCCTCGTGGACATCTCGAAGCGGCAACTCAACACGACCATTCTCGGCGAACCGGCTGCGCTGCCGCTGATCCTCGCCCCGATCGGCTCGGGCGGACTTCAGTACATGGACGGCGAAATCTACGCCTGCCGAGCTGCGCAGAAGGTGGGCATTCCCTACACGCTTTCGACCATGTCGATCTGCTCGATCGAAGACGTCGCCGCGAATGTCGAGAAGCCGTTCTGGTTCCAGCTTTATGTGATGAAGGACCGCGGTTTCGCGAAATCGCTGATCGAGCGCGCCATCGCCGCGAAGTGCAGCGCGCTGGTGCTCACGGTCGACCTGCAAGTGCTCGGCCAGCGCCACGCCGACGTCAAGAACGGCCTGACAGTGCCGCCCAAGCTCGCGACGCTGCGAAACCTGATCGACTTCGCGACCAAACCGGCCTGGGTCATGGGTATGCTCAAAGGGAAGAGCCGGAATTTCGGCAACATCACCGGCCATGTGAAGGGCGCGGGCGATCTCGGCTCCACCTCGGCGTGGGTTGCGTCGCAATTCGACCAGTCGCTGAACTGGAAAGATGTCGAGTGGATCCGCTCGATCTGGCCCGGCAAGCTCGTCATCAAGGGCATTCTCGATGTCGTCGATGCGCGTGAAGCTGTGAAGACCGGCGCGGAAGCCATCGTGGTCTCGAACCATGGCGGACGTCAGCTTGACGGCGCACCCTCTTCGATTTCGGTGTTGCCGGAGATCGTGCAGGATGTCGGCTCGCAAACCGAGATCATGTTCGACGGCGGCATCCGCACCGGCCAGGACGTGATGCGCGCGCTGGCGCTCGGCGCCAAGTCCTGCATGATCGGCCGCGCCTATATCTATGGCCTCGGCGCGGGCGGACAGGCCGGCGTGGAATTGGCGCTCGATCTGATCGGCAAGGAGCTCAGCACCACGATGGGCCTTACCGGAATCAACCACATCAACGAGATCGATCGCCGCGTGCTGACGGACTACATGCAGACCAACGCGGTGAGCAGCCCGCGGAATTGAATCGGGGATTGATTCCTTCACCTCTCCCCGCTCGCGGGGAGAGGTAAAGTTCACATCGGCGGGGTGAGGCCATCATTGCCTGCGACGGTGCGGTCGATGACCGCGTTCGTCCCGCAGGTGTTACTGACAACTCCAGGACGTGGTCACCTTGTCCTCGGCCATGGTCGCCGTGCAGTTTTTCTGCTCAATTTCGTTCGAGCCCGGCGTCTTCAGCTTCACAAAGCCGGCAAGTTCGCGGGGACCGCGACGGAGCATATTGATTTCCGTGACGGTGATGTTCTTGGCAGCAAAGTCATCCTGCATGCGCTTCTTGACGTCTTCGATGAACGCCGGGTTGAAGCCCTGCGCGCCCTGATAAACGGTGGTGGCGCTGTAGATCACCAGCGCAAGCGCGGCGAGCACGACGAATTTTCCGGTTCTGTTCACAGACATCCCTTCATGCTGAAGGCGCCCCTTTAGCGTCGTACGGTGAGAATCTCAAGCTGTTGCGGTGTCGCGGATCTAGCTTCGTGTCAGGTCGGCTTCGACCAGCGCGCGCAGTTCCGGCGTCACCACAGGGCGTTTGCCGAACCACAGTTCAAATCCGCGCACGGCCTGATGCAGCAGCATGCCGAGACCATCGGCGGTTTTCAGGCCGCGCGCCTTGGCTGCCTTCAGCAGATCCGTTTCGAGCGGCACGTAGACCAGATCAGCGACGGTCGCGCCTGCCGGGAGCGCACCGACATTCACCTCCAGCGGCGGCTGACCTTTCATGCCGAGGGAGGTGGTATTCACCAGGAGACCCGCGCGCGGCAGCACGTCTTCGACGCGCTCCCATGCCAGCGGCTGCACCTGCGCGCCGAACTGATCTGCCAGCAACCGCGTGCGCGACGCGGTCCGGTTGGCAAGATGCACGCGCCTGATGCCGCGCTCGATCAATCCGAAAATCACTGCGCGCGCCGAACCGCCCGCGCCGAGCACCAACACGTCCTCCGTGCGATCCCAGCCCGGCGCGCTGGCGTCGAGATTACCGATGAAGCCCTCGACATCGGTGTTGGTCGAATGCAGGTCACCACCGTTGAAGTAGAGCGTGTTGGCCGCGCCCACCGCCCGCGCACGCGCATCGGGCGCCGAGAGTGCGAGCGCCTGCTCCTTGTGCGGGATGGTGACATTGGCGCCCTTGTAGCCACGCGCCGCAAGGTTTCCGATGAAATCCGCGAACGCCGCCGGCTCCACCGCCTCGATGCGATAGTCGCCGTCGATGCCGAAGGACTTCAGCCAGTATTTATGGATCAGCGGCGAGCGCGAATGCGCCGCGGGCCAGCCGATCAGACATGCGGCAGGTGTCACACTCACAAATCGCGCTCCGGTTCGATCAACCCGCATCTGCATCAAATGCGTACGTGGATCGGTCAAATCACGCAGCCCCCGGCGCTGTCAAATCGTTTGATCCAGCCGTTTGATTTCAGCGACGGCGCTCGCAATGTCGGAGCGGTATTTCGCCTGTGGCGGCCGCGCGCCATAGGACAGCAGCGTTCGCCGTACGGAAGGCGATGCGCCGGTGATGAACACCCGCACGCCATGACGCCGCGCCTTGACCGCGATCTGCGCGATGGCATTCGCCGCTGTGGAGTCTAGCAGCGGTACCGCCTTGAAGTCGATCACCAGCGCCTTGTAGCCGGACAGGCGATCAAGCACGGACGCGACGGCGGCGACCGCGCCGAAGAAGAAGGCACCGCTGATGCGATAGACCATAATGTCGCGGTCCGCAGCGAGGGCGGGATCGTAGGGTTCGCGGTCGCCGTTCGACCTGTCGGCCTTGTCGTCGACGGTGAGCGGCGCGTAGGTGTCGATGCCGGTGATCTGCGACATGCGGTGGATGAACAACAGCGCGCCAAGCGCGAAACCGACCACGATGCCTTCGGTGAGATCGCGGAACACGGTGAGCAGGAATGTCGCGAGCAGCACGACGGCATCGCCCCATGACGAGCGAATGAGTGTCGCGAACTCATGCTTCTCCGCCATGTTCCACGCCACCACGGCGAGCACGCCCGCCAGCGTCGCCAGCGGAATGTAACTCGCGAGCGGAGCAGCCAGCAGCATGAAGGCCAGCAGAAACACCGAATGCAGCATGCCGGCGATCGGCCCGCGCGCGCCGGCGCGGACATTGGTGGCGGTGCGTGCGATGGTGCCGGTGACGCAGATTCCGCCGAACAACGCCGAGCCGATATTGGCAAAACCCTGCGCCACCAGTTCAGAGTTGGAGCGATGACGGCGGCCGGTCATGCCGTCGGCGACCACGGCGGACAGCAGCGACTCGATCGCGCCGAGCAATGCGAAAGCCATCGCATCCGGCAGCACCGCCTGAATCTTCGCCCATGTGATGACGGGAAACGACGGGGCCGGAAATGATTGCGGAATGCCGCCGAAACGCGTGCCGATGGTTTCCACCGGCAGCGACAGCAACGCTGCCGCGAGACCGGTCACGACGACGGCGATCAGCATGCCGGGCCAGGCCGGTCGTAATTTCCGCAGGCCTGAAATGATGACGACGGTTGCGGCCGAGATCGCCACGGCCGCGATATTCGTGGTGCCGATGGCGCGCCCCAGCGCCTCAAGCTTCGGGATCAGTTCGCCCGGCTCCCTGCCCGCGAGTGTGATGCCGAGCAGATCGCGGATCTGGCTGGCGAAGATGATGACCGCAATGCCTGCGGTGAAGCCCACTGTCACCGGATAGGGAATGAACTTGATATAGGTGCCGAGCTTGAGAAATCCGGCCACGATCAGGATAAGCCCGGCGATCGTCGTCGCCAGCAGCACGCCCTCGATGCCGTGACGCGCCATCGATGCCGCGACGAGCACAATGAACGCCCCCGCGGGACCGCCGATCTGGAAACGGCTGCCGCCGAGCAGCGAAACAAGGAAGCCGCCGAAGATCGCGGCGTAGAGGCCGCGATCAGGCGTCGTGCCGGAGGCAATCGCGATGGCCATCGACAGCGGCAGCGCGACAATGGCAACTGTCAGGCCGGCGACAGCGTCGGCACGGAAGGCATCGAGGTCGTAACCTTCGCGCAGGACGGTGACGAATTTCGGCGTGTACAGTTCGGCGAATGTTGGCTGCGGCTGCCGCGCCTGTGTTCCCGATGCATCCATGTATTTGCGCCCGCGTCTCACGCCGGCGCACCGCCGGCCCTCTAACTTTGCGACGGCTCCCTGAACCGCACACCCCGGCCCCCGCCTTCGCTTCTGGCGTTGTCACCGATCAGGTCGATGCCCGCGCGATTCAGCGCATCGGCGACCTTGGTCAGCGAGTCGACAACACCGCGAACAACGCCGCCGCTGGCTTCCATGCGCTGGATGGTGGGAAGCGACACACCGGACAGTTCCGCGAGAGTCTTTTGGTCGATGCCCAGAAGGGCCCGCGCGGCGCGCATCTGCGATGACGTAATCAATGGCAGGATTCCATTCTGGCAGGCCAGGATGCAACTAAAAAACGGCCTTAGTGATGTATAATACATCACATAAGACCGTTTGCACGCTGATTTTTGACAGGGAACTTTGATTGTCGCCTCTCCCGCGGCCGGGGAGAGGCGACCAGTTTCATTTCTGGCTCGTCGCCTGCGCGACGTTGCCCGCTACGCTGCGGCGCGATGCGCGGCGATGATCTGCTCCGCCGCGCGGCCGGTCACTTCCGACATGTGGTCGAACTGCCGGGTGAAGCCGCCGGCGCCCGCGGTGGCCGAGCGCAGTTCGACGATGAGATCGCCGATCTCCGCTTCGGGCATCATGGCCCGCACCCGATCCCAGCCGGTCCACCCGTCGCGGGTGTCGAAGCCGAGAATCTGGCCGCGCCGCCCGGACAGGATGGAGTTGATCTTCGCAGTCGCCTCCGTCGGACAGACGATCTCGACCACATGGATCGGCTCCAGCAACACCGGCGCGCATTGCGGCAGAGCCTCGGTCACGCCGATACGCGCCGCCGTGCGGAACGCCTGATCGGAGGAGTCGACGCTGTGATACGAGCCGTCGGTCAGCGTCACTTCGAGATCGATCACCGGGAAGCCGAGCGGCCCGCGCATCATGCCGTCGCCGACGCCTTCCTCCACCGCGCCGATGTAGTTCTTCGGCACCGCGCCGCCGACGATCTTTTCCCGGAACACCACGCCGCTGCCGCGCGGCAACGGCTTGATGTCGAGCACCACATCGCCGAACTGGCCATGGCCACCGGACTGCTTCTTGTGACGTCCACGCTGGGTGATCGTCTTGCGGATGGTCTCCTGATAGCCGACCGGCGGCGCATGCTGCTTCACGGTGACACCGAAGCGGTCCTTCAAACGCTCAACCGCGACACGCAGATGCATCTCGCCCTGTCCCCACAGCACCATTTCGTGCGTGAGAGGATTATGGACAACGCTCAGTGACGGATCTTCCTCGACCAGACGTGTGAGCGCCTGCCCGAGCTTGACGTCGTCCTTGCGATCCAGCGCAGACAGCGCCGTCGCCAGAACGGGCGGCGTCGCCGTGACATCGGCCAGCGCAGCGGGCGTGGTCTTGCCCGTCGTCAGCGTCTCGCCGGTGTGGACCGGATCAAGCTTGCCGAGCGAAACCGTCTCGCCGGCAGCCGCGGATGCACGCTTGCCGTCGGCACCGCCATTCGGGATTGAGATTCCCGACACGCGGCCGCTGCCGCCGCCTGACGACAGCACAGTGTCGCCATCGGTAATGTGCCCGCGCAGAACACGCGCCAGTGACAACTTGCCTCCATGCTGAAGATGCGTGGTCTTCATCACGTAGGCGAGTCCCGTCTTCTCGTCGTCAACGCCGAGGCGCTTGGCGGTGGCCGTGACATTTGGCGCTTCGTGGCGCAGCGCCTTCATCAGCCGCAGCACGCCGTTCTCCCGCGTCGCGCAGCCGAGCAGCACCGGACAGATCTGCCCCTCGCGCAGTTCGCTGGCGAGATCGTCGAACACCGCATCGCGCGGCGGCGGGATATCTTCCAGCAACTGTTCGAGCAGCCGGTCATCGTGATCGGCGAGTTTCTCCAGCATGGTGAGCCGGGCTTCCTTCTCGCGGTCGAGATCGCCGGCATCGAGATCGATCACCTCGGACGGCATGTGCTCGCGATAGACAAAGGCGCGCTCCAGCGCGAGGTCGACGAATCCGGCGATCAGATCGCCTTTCCAGATCGGAATCTGACGCAATACCAGCGGCGTGCGCGAGGCCGGCTGCAACGTCGCCAGCGTTTCGCGGATGCGCTTGTTCGCCTTGTCGATCTTGTTGAGGAACAGGAAGCGCGGAATCCCGAGGTCTTCGAGCTCGCGCATGATGATCTGCAATTGCGGCAGCTTGCGCTCGTCGGCCTCGCACACGATGACCGCGGCATCGACCGCCGGCAGCGCGGCACGCATGTCGTGCGCGAATTCAACGGACCCCGGACAATCGATGAAGGTGTAGCTGTCGCCCATGAAGGTGGTGGTCGCGGCTGTCAGCCCGACACTCATGCGATGGTTACGCGCCTCCGGAGACTGATCCCCGACGGTGGTACATGCTTCAACGGTGCCTGCTTTGGGAATGGCCCCGGTCCGGGCCAGGATCGCTTCAAGTAACGTGGTCTTGCCACTCTGGAATGGGCCCACCAGCGCAATGCACCGGGGACCACGGGGACTTCTCAGGTTGTCTTGTCCCATTTGCCGTCTCCTCATGGAGTACGGCCCGCATCGAGCACTTCCCGGCGAAGGGTTCATCCGGTCGCCGCCGGAACACTCTTAACTCATGTTGGGCGCATTCCGCTCGCGCCAATCCCACTTCTGCTGAATGCGCTCATGCGGGTCGGCACCGTGATCGTCTCAAGGCGCGGTACGGTTGGCAAGCGGGAAACATGCCGCTGCGCAGCAATGTGATGTCGTCATTGCGAGCGAAGCGAAGCAATCCACTCTTTGAAATCTCAAAAAAGGGATTGCTTCGTCGCAAACGCTCCTCGCAATGACGAATGGAACTGAGAATTCTCAGAACCGGCCCGGACGCAGTTCCATGCTCTGCACGCCGCCAGCGACGCTCAAGCCGGTCTGTCCCTGCACGCTCAGCGGTTGCAGGGCGAAGGAATTGGCCGAACCGCCGAGCATGGCGTTGCCGCCAAGACCGACGCCCACCGCGGCACTGGCGTCGACGCCGGCGTAATTGCCGGACAGGTCGCCCATGCCGATACGCGCGGTCGGCGCGAACACCGCCCATGACAACGCGGTCTCAGTCGTGATGCCGAGATCGACGCCGATCTTGGTGATGCGCGCGGTATAGAGATCGTCCGGGCGGCCGTCGGAGCGGAAGACGCATCCGAGATTGGTCACCGAACCGACAATCATGCCGACATTCGGACCGCCGCGGCATTCAAGCACGCCGACCTGGGTGCGCCCGGACTGCGCATGAACGAGGGCAGCCGTCGCGACGAGGGCTGCCGAAGCAACGGACAGGACGGTGGAAAGGCGGCGCATGGGATATCTCCGGCTATATGGCGCGAATTGAAGGATCGATGTGAAAAAGACCGTGAAAGGTCCGCGCATCTAGTCATACCGGCGGGTAATGTTCAATTCCCGCCCTGCCGATAGCCCTTAAAGAGCAACAAAAAAGGCCCGCATGTGCGGGCCTTTTTCATTCCGTTTTGTTAACTCAACTGCTTAGTGGCGGTGACGGCGATGCTTGCGCTTCACCAGGCCCGCCGG